>Ga0214472_10000216_pt1 | contig 77155 bp, 77 predicted proteins | sample RVTome_6_FD_207662 | JGI IMG/M metagenome (GOLD analysis project Ga0214472, IMG submission 207662) | Soil microbial communities from uranium-contaminated site in the Upper Colorado River Basin, Wyoming, United States - RVT140D175 | ecosystem: Environmental > Terrestrial > Soil > Contaminated >...
TCGGAGCCCTACCGGGCCAACTTGAGGACCAGTTGCCCCCGCAGTTCAAGCCCCGCCAGAAGCAGTGCGTGGGCAACCCGCCGCGCCAGACCGAGGATCCCCTGTCCCCGCCCTGCGTCGCATTCTTCGAAGGCAACAACGGGGGCGCGACCTATCCCGGGGTCACCAAGGACGAGATCCGCGTGATCATGTACAACGATCGCTGCTGCACCGGTGACATGACCACGCCGTGGAAGCCCTCCGATGAGCAGCGATGTAGAAGCATCTACGCCTACGAGTGCGAGAACATCGTTCGCACCGTCAAAGCCCAGCTCCGCTACTTCCAGGAGCGGTACCAGACGTACGGCCGCACGGTGAAGCTCATCGCGCAGCGCTCGACCGACGATCTGGGCGCGCCCTGTCCGAGCCGGCAGGGTGATGCCGAAGCCGCCCTGATCGACGGGACCCCCTTCGGGGTCCTCAACGTCATGCTCAACGGGAACGAGGCATGCTACATGCGGGTGATGCGCAAGCGTGACATCCCGAGCTTCGGGATCGAGTGGGCGCTCGACCAAGAGGAGATCGAAGCGAACCGACCCTACGTGTGGGGATTCTGGTCGGGCCCGGAGACGCGCGCGCAGTGGAGCGCAGGCTTCATCTGTCGCAAGCTCCGCGGTGAGACGGCGGCCTATGCGGGCGATAGCGCCTACCACGACGTCCGGCGCAAGATCGGCTTCATCCGTCCACAGGGGGAATCGCGAGGGCCGGAACTACCGCGCGCAGCTGAGCTCCTCGTAGAGCAGCTGGACAAGCAATGCAACTACACCTTCGACGACGAGCGGTATTACGACGCGAGTTCCAACAGCGGACAGGGGGCGGGGGGACGTGAAGCCTCGCAGATCATGGCCGACTTCAAACGCGAAGGTGTCACGACGATCGTCTGCTACTGCATCGCGGTTCCGACCGAGCTGACAGCGGGGACGATGCAGAAGACGGCGACGTCGATCGACTACGAACCTGAGTGGTATTGGGACTGCTGCTTGTCCTCGGCCTCCTCGATGCAGGAGTACGGGACGGCGACCCAGCGCTCGTTCGGGATCACGACCCACTGGAGGCAACCGGCGTTCCACGAGCAGCAGGCGTACCAAGCTTACCTGGCGGAAGAACCAGGCACGGCGCCGAATTCCGCCTGGAACTTCTCGATCTACACGCTGTTCCTGAACCTGTTCCAGGCGATCCAGGCGGCGGGGCCGGACCTGAAGCCCGAGACCGTCGAACGCGGGATGTTCACCTTCAACTACCTGGATCGCAGCAACCCTTGGCTCCCGGTCGGTGGCTACGGCTCGTACGGCAAGGACGCGATCGCTCCCTATAACTTCATCGACACCTCGATGGCGTGGTGGTGGGACCCGACGGGCACGCCGCCGGGTGGACGGCGTGGCGAGGGGTGCCAGCGAGTCGTCCGGGGGGGCCTGCGTTCGTACTCCTGGGACTGGCCGCGAGGCGACGACGACTTGTTCGGCGATGCCGATCCTTGCACGTCGAGCACTTCGAAGATCGTGGACCCGGCTGCCGGCGGCGGGTTGACCTAGCCCGTTCCAGGAAAACACGGTTCGAACGGGGAATACCTTCGCGTTACCATTGGGAGAACCCGTTACGAGACGAGGACGCGAACCCCAGATGGCCATCCCGGGCACGACCAGCGCCGAACGGCCTCCACCGCTGGTGGAGCAAGCCGAGCACCTGTCCAACGAGGAGATCCGGCGTTACTCGCGCCACCTGATCATCCCCGACATCGCGATGCAGGGGCAGCGCCGCATGAAGAACGCGCGCGTCCTGGCCATCGGCGCCGGCGGGCTGGGGTCGCCGGTCGCGATGTACCTGGCCGCGGCCGGGGTCGGGACGCTCGGCATGGTCGACTTCGACGTGGTCGACGAGACCAACCTGCAGCGCCAGATCATCCACGGGCAGTCCGACATCGGGCGAGCGAAGCTCGACTCGGCGGCAGACACGGTCCGTGAGATCAACCCGTTCGTGAACCTCGTGAAGCACGAGACCACCGTGCGCTCCGACAACGCCATGGAGTTGTTCGCCGACTACGACCTGATCGTCGACGGCTCGGACAACTTCCCGACGCGCTACCTAGTCAACGATGCGTGCGTCCTGAGTGGCAAGCCGTACGTGTGGGGGTCGATCTACCGTTTCGACGGCCAGCTGTCGGTGTTCTGGGCCGAGCACGGACCGTGCTACCGCTGCTTGTTCCCACAGCCGCCGCCGCCGGGGATGGTCCCTTCGTGCGCCGAGGGCGGTGTCCTCGGGATGCTATGTGGCACGATCGGCTCGCTGCAGACGACCGAAGCCGTCAAGCTGATCACCGGGGCCGGCGATCCGTTGATCGGACGGATGCTGATCTACGACGCGCTCGAGTTGAGGTTCCGCGAGCTTAAGGTGCGCAAGGATCCCGAGTGCCCGGTGTGCGGGAAGAACCCCACGGTCACTGAGCTGATCGATTACGAAGCCTTCTGCGGGGTCACCAACGAGATCGCCGAGTTCGCATCGCAGCTGTCGTTGACGCCGGCGGAGGTCAACGAGCTCCGTGAGCATGGCGAGGTCTCGGCGCTCATCGATGTGCGTGAGCCGCACGAGTGGGACATCGTGAACCTGCCCGGCTCGACCCTGATCCCGATGAACGAGATCATCGATCGCGTCAGCGAGATCCCGCAGTCGGGGAACGTGATCGTGCTGTGCAAGGTGGGCGCGCGCTCGGCCGAGGTGCTGCGCTGGCTCCACAGCGTCGGACTGACCAACACCAAGCACCTCGCCGGAGGGCTCGAAGCATGGGCTCGGCAGATCGACCCGAGCATGCCCCGGTACTGAGACGCGTCCGGGTCTTGATCTCCGGGCGGGTCCAGGGCGTGTTCTTCCGAGCGACGGCCGCGCGCGAGGCCGGCCGGCTCGGGCTAACCGGATGGATCCGGAACCTGCCCGACGGGCGGGTAGAGGGGGCGTTCCAGGGCCCTGACGACGCCCTCGACGAGGTGGTCGCATGGTGCGGGTCGGGGCGTGCCCCCGGACGCGTCACCGGAGTGGAGGTCGAGCCGGAGGTGCTCGAGCCGGGGGAGCGGGATTTTCAGGTCCGAGGATGAGGCTGGTCTGGGAGAAAGTTCCAGAAGAAAACCTGTCTGGAGGCCTTTATCGGGTCAGGGCATCTACGTTATAGTGACCTCGTGAACCCTTGAACGGACTTCGGTCCTAGTCTGCCCTGAAGAGGGAAGGGAGACGACTCGATGGCGAAAGCGTTGTACGGATTCCTCGGAGAGCCGCGTACCTCGATGCTCCTGAAGCAGGTCGGCGACCTGAAGCGGCGTGTGGAGGAGCTCGAGAAGGCTCTGGAGGCGGCCGAGGCCGAGGTGATCGCGCTGCGGGCGATCGCCGAATCCAAGGTCGAGAGCCACAAGCTCGATGAGGTACGAGCGCTCGCGTAGCGGTCCCGAATCCAGTCGTGAGGCGGTCACCCTGAGCGGGTGGCCGTTTCCGTTTCATCAGACCTCTGAAGCGGCATCTGCCCTGCGTGCGGCCCTCCCTGGGGTGTAGGCCGCGGTCTGTTAGCATCTGCGCGTGTTCCTGCGACGCCTCGCGATCCGAGGCTTCAAGTCCTTCGCGGATCGCACCGTTTTCGACTTCACACCCGGCGTGGCCGTCATCGTCGGGCCCAACGGCTCGGGCAAATCCAACATCGTCGATGCCATCGCCTGGGTGCTGGGCGAGCAGGGTGCCAAGACCCTGCGCGGCGGCAAGATGGAGGACGTCATCTTCGCCGGCACGCCATCCCGCCCTGCCCTGGGGCGGGCCGAGGTCGAGCTGACCATCGACAACTCCTCGGGCGTGCTCCCGATCGAGTTCGCAGAGGTTACCCTGTCCCGGACGCTGTTCCGATCGGGCGAGAGCGAGTACGCGATCAACGGCGTCCCGTGCCGCCTCCTGGACATCCAGGAGCTGCTGAGCGACTCGGGCATCGGACGTGAGCTGCACACGATCATCGGCCAAGGCCAGCTCGACGACATCCTGGCCGGCCGACCGGACGACCGGCGCGCCGTGATCGAGGAAGCCGCCGGCCTTCTCAAGCACCGGAAGCGCAAGGATCGAGCCGTCCGCAAGCTCGAGCGCGTCGACGCCGACGTCGAGCGCCTGGGCGACGTCATCAACGAGCTCCGACGCCAGATCCGACCGCTCGAGCGTCAGGCGGAAGTCGCCAAGCGCGCGGCCGAGATCGAGCAGGAGCTGGGCGAGCTGAAGCTCAAGCTTTGGGTGCTCGATTTCCGCACGGTGACCTCGGAGGCCGACGCCGACGCCGAGCGGCGCGCGGTCGATGAGGTGGAGGCGCTCGCACGCGACCTGGCATCGACCGGGGAACGTGCGGAATCCATCGAGCGCGAGCTCACCGACGCGTCGCGCTCGACCGAGCAAGCCCTGGGGACGGAGTATCGCCTCGCCGCCATCGTCGATCGGTTCGAGGCGCTGTCGCGGTTCGCCACCGAGCGCCGAGGGCACCTCGAGGATCTCGCCGCCCGCGAACCCGTCGACGACGCGCCGTCTGCCCCGGAGACCGCCGCGGCCGAGGAGGCGCTGACGACGGCGCGGTCGGCGCGCGCATCGGCGGACGAAGAGGCGCGTCGCGCCGACCGGGAGCGTCAGGCCATCCAGTCCGCGCGGGACGAGGCCAACCGCGCGCGCGAAGAGATCGTGCACCTGAACGGCGAGCGCGCCGCGCTGCGCGCGGCCGTCGAGAACGCCGGCGACGAACGCCGACGGATCGCAGAGCGACGCGAAGGTGTGGACGAACAGTCCGCGCGCGTCACGGCGGGAGTCACCGAGGTGCGCGCCGAGCTCGAGCGTTTGGAGTCCGAGGAGTCCGCGCTCGGTCAGCGGCTCGCCGACGCGGAAGGACGGCGCGACGCGGGCCGGCGTGTGCTCGAGCGTATGGGCGAGCAGGCGCGCGCCGCGGAGCGCGCAGCCGAGGCATTGCGGGCGCGCGCGATGATGCTCGAGGAGGAGGTCGCGCGCGCGGAAGATCCCGCGACGCTGCTACGCGGTGCCGCGGGCATCGAGGGCCGCGTACTCGATCACGTGCGCGCCAAGCCCGGGTACGAGCGGGCGTTGGTGGCCGCGCTCGGCCCGCTGGCGCACGCGGCGATGGCGCGAGCGCGAGCCGACGCGTTGGCTGCGATCGAGCGCCTGAAGCGCGAAGGTGCGCGCGGAGCCGTGGCCGTTCCCGGCGAAGCCGGGAGGGACCCGTTACCCGTCGGGGTGCGCTCGCTCGCTGCCCACGTCGAGACGTCGGGATCACTGGGGGACGCGGTGAAGGCGTCGTTGTCCGGCATCGCGATCGCCGAGTCACTCGCCGAGGCGGCCGAGCTGCTGCACGCGCACCCGGGCATCGTCGTGGTGACGATCGACGGGGACCGGCTCGGGCCGACGATGGTCGAAGGTGGCGCGCCGGTGAGCGCACGGGATCCGCGAGACGAGTGGCGTCGCGCGCAGGCCGAGCTATCCGAGGCGAACGACGCGCTGGAGGCGTTGCACCGCGACGCCGAGCACGTGCGCGCGGAGGTCGAGGTGCTCGAGGCGGAGGTCGCCGAGCTGGCCGAGCGGATGGACGTGATCGACGCGCAGACCTCGGCTGCGACCGAGCGACTTTCACATCTCGAGCGCGAGGCGCACGCGACGGCACGCGAAGACTCGGTGCTGGCCGGTCGGATGACCGAGGTCGAGGAGCGGCTCGCGGCGGACGGCGAGCGCCTCGGCGCCGTCGAGTCCCGGCTGTCGCGCGCGATCGCCGCCGAGCCGGCGATCGACGCGACCACGTTGGCCGAGATCGAGCGACAGGCCGCCGATCGCTCGTTGCAGCTGGGCGAGGCGACCGAGCGCGAACGCGCCGCCGCCGCGCTCGTCGAGAGTTTGCACCAGAAGGCACGTCGCATCGGAGAGGAGCGGGCGCGCTGGGAAGCCGGGCGTTCCGCATGGGTCGACGGCGCCGCGCGCGCCGGCGAGGTCGCGACGGTCGCCGCGGCGACTGCCGAACGCGTCGCCTCGTGGGTCACACACGCGCGCGCGGCTCGAGCCGGGGGCGAGGAGCGACGCCGGGCGCTCGAGGATTCGCTAGCGGACGCGCGACGCTCCCGCCGCGAGCTGGAGACCGTGCTCGACGAGGCTCGGCAGCGCGCGCACGAAGCCGATCTGCGCCGGGCGGAGCGTTCGCACCGCGTGGCTGCGCTCGTGCAGCGCCTGCGGGAGGACCACGACCTGTCGCCCGAGGAGGCGACCGAAGCGGTGGCGGTGGACCCCGAAGAAGCAGACGAGATGCGCCGGCGCGCGACGACGCTCGAACGGCGGCTGGGGCTCCTGGGTCGCGTGAATCCGATCGCGATGGAGCAGTACCAGGAACTCGTCGACCGGCACGCGTTCCTGCAGGAGCAGGTGAACGACCTCCGTCGTTCACGACGCGACCTGACGTCGGTCGTGGACGAGGTCGACCGCAAGATCGTCGAAGTGTTCGGCCAGGCGTTCGGCGACATCGCGACGGAATTCCAGCTGGTCTTCGACCGCCTGTTCCCCGGCGGTGAGGGACGGCTCGTGCTGACCGATCCCGACGACCTGTTGAACTCGGGTGTGGAGGTCGAAGCGCGTCCCGCCGGCAAGCGGGTCAAGCGTGTGTCGTTGCTGTCGGGCGGCGAGCGCTCGCTGGTCTCGGTCGCGTTGCTGTTCAGCGTTTTCCGCGCGCGCCCGTCGCCGTTCTACCTCCTCGACGAGGTCGAGGCTGCGCTCGACGACGTGAACCTGCACCGGTTCCTCGAGATCGCCAGTGAGTTCCGGGACGCGTCGCAGCTGCTGATCGTGACCCACCAGAAGCGCACCATGGAGATCGCCGACGTCCTGTACGGCATCTCGATGGCCGGCAACGGCGTCAGCGCGGTGATCTGCGAGAAGCTCGAGGCGCCGGTGCCTGCGGGCGAGGTCATCGAGCTCCCCTAGCCTGGTAGCCTCCCGACCCGATGCCCGATACCAGCGGTCCCGGCCTAGCGCTTCTCGTCGTCCTGGTCATCGCGGCGGCGCTGCTGCTGTCCGCGCTCGCCGTGGGCGTTGCGCGCAGGCGCGCCCGCGGCGCCCCCGAGACCCCGCTCGCCGAAGCTGCGCCGGAAGCACCGCCCGCGCCCCCCGAGGCGCCCCCCGCCCCGCCTCCCGCTGAAACGCTGCCGCAGGAGGCCCCGCCGGTCGAGCCTCCGGTCGTCCAGGTCCCGCCGGAGGTTCCGCCGGCTGCGCCGGCCCCCGCGGACGTGGCTCCCGTCGAGGCACCCCCTGTCGAGGAGGCGCCGGTCGAGGAGGCACCCGAACCCGAAGCGCCGCCGGCACCGCCGAAACGGCGCGTGCGGGGGATCGGGTCATCGCTGGCGCGCCTGTTCAAGGGAACGGCCCTCACCACCCAGGACTGGGAGGACCTCGAGGAGGTCCTGCTACGTGCCGACGTGGGGGTGGCGGCCACCGATCGGATCGTCACCGAGCTCAGAGGACGCCGCGGGGTCGAGGATGGGCTCGGAGCGTTGCGGGACGAGCTGATCTCGGTGCTCGGTAACGTCGATCGGTCGATGCATCGCAAACCCGAGGGCCTGTCGATCTGGCTCATCGCCGGCGTGAACGGCAGCGGCAAGACGACCACGATCGGGAAGCTCGCCGGCCAGCTGCGCAACGAGGGCTACACCGCCGTTCTGGCCGCCGCCGACACATTCCGCGCTGCAGCCGATCAGCAGCTCGAGCGGTGGGCCGAGCGCGCCGAAGCACAGATCGTCAAGCACGCCCCCGGCGCCGATCCCGCCGCAGTGGTCTTCGACGCCGTCGCGGCCGCGCGCGCGCGCCCGGCCGACGTGCTGATCGTGGACACGGCCGGACGTCTGCAGACCAAGCGCAACCTGATGGAGGAGCTCGGCAAGATCCGCCGCGTGCTCGAGCGCGAAGCTGGGCCACCCGACGAGGTGCTGCTGGTGCTGGACGCCACGACGGGACAGAACGGGATCGCGCAAGCGCGCGCGTTCGCCGAGGCGGTGGACGTGACCGGCATCGTGCTCACCAAGCTCGACGGAACGGCCAAGGGTGGCATCGTGATCGCGGTGCAGCAGGAGCTGGGGATCCCCGTGAAGCTCGTCGGGCTCGGCGAGACCATCGACGACCTCGCGCCGTTCGACCCGGCGACGTTCGTGGACGATCTGCTGTCGGCCTAAGCCGAGCCGGCGGCTTCGGCGATCGCGAAGGGTAACGTCACCCGGAACGTCGTCCCCTCGCCCATGCTCGACTCGACCTCGATGGCACCGCCGAGGGCCTCCACGAGCCGCCGGGTGATGTACAGGCCGAGCCCGAGCCCCTCGCCCCGGCGACGCATCGAGCCGCCCACCTGGTGGAACCGGTCGAAGATGAGCGCGAGCTCGTCGGAGGGGATGCCGGGCCCCTCGTCGGCGACCTCGAGGATCATCCCTTCGGTTCCCCGTTGCGCGGTGACGCGCACGGGACGGTTCGGCGGCGAGAACTTCAGCGCGTTCTCGATCAGGTTGCGCGCGATCTGCCCGACGCGTTGGGGGTCGGTGACCATCCGCGGCAGGCTCGGCGAGACGGCGAGTGATACGCGCGATGACTGTTCCCCGATCTCAGCCATCACGTCGTTCAAAACCTGGCCGATGCCCACGCTGGCCATCCGCAGGTCGATCCGTCCGGCGTCGACACGCGAGGCGACCAGCAATTCCTCGACGAGCCGCTCGAGCCGGTCGGCCTGTCGATCCAGGATCTCGAGGAGCTCGGTGGCGATCGCCGGGTCGAGGTTCTCCCTGCCCGAGAGCAGGGTCTTGATCGAGCCCTGCATCGCCGTTAACGGTGTGCGCAGCTCGTGGGATGCGATCGCGATGAAGTCCGACTTCATGGTGTCCAGCCGGCGGAGCTGCTCAACGGTCTGGCGCTCGCTCGCCAAAAGACGCGCGTTCTCGACCACCAGCGCCATCTGGCTCGAAAGGCGCTCGAGCCGCTGCACGTCGGAATGGTGGAACGTGTCCAACTCCGAGCTTTCGACGTCGAGCACGCCGATGATCCTTCCCCCGGCACGGATGGGCAGGGTGAGCTGTGACCGCGTCGTCGGATCGACGGCGAAGTATCGCTCGTCCTTCGACACGTCGGGAACGATCTCGGGGCGGCCCGTGCGCGCGACCGCACCGGCGATCCCCGTCCGCACGTCGGCGCGCGCGTGGCGCACATCGTCGGTGAACCCGTGCAACGCGATCGGCAACAGAACGCCCTCGTCGTCCAACAGCAGGACGGCGATGCGCTCGTAGCCGAGCGAGCCCGCGATCGCAGCGATCATCGAGTCCAACCCCTCGACGAGCCCTTCGGCCGAGACTCCGGCGAGCAGGACGTTCTGGAACGCGTTGCTCTCGCGGCGCGCGGCTCGTTCGCGCTCGGCCAGGATCTCCAGCGCCACCGCGCGCCGTTCTGCCTGCGTGCTTTCGCGGCGCAGGTTCCGAGCCATGGCCCCGGCGACGGCGGCGATGATCGTCATCATGCCGATCCGGAACGTGACGCCGGTCACCTTCGACACGGCGCCCAGATCGGCGAATCCCTCGAACGCCGAGAACCGGAAGATCTCGCGCACGACCTCGACCGGTATCGCCAAGACGACCGGCATGAACGCGCCGCGGATCTGCGCTCGCAGCGCGCCCTCAAGCGGGAGGATCACCAGGATCACCCACGTGGCGCCGAACTCCTCGAAGGTGAACGCCCACACGATCGTGAACACGACGGCGATGTCGGCGACGAACGTTGCTCTCCCGAGCCGCGCCAGATCACGCTCGTCGCGGGCGCGACGAAGCGACACGGAAGTCGTGAGGTTCGTCAGGACCAGGAATATCAGGGCGGCATAGGCCACCGGTCGAGCCGAGCCCGGCACGACCGTGCCAGGGTTGGGCGCATAGGTGCTCACCTGCAGCAGGCCGAAAGCCACGCCGAACCAGCGGACGCGCCACATAGCCCGTTCGAGCGAACGGAGCCGGGCGGAGGCGTCGAGGAGAGCGGTCGCCATCGAGGTCTCATCTTGGTGCCACCCGTCTCGTCCGTCATGACCAATCTGGGCCATTTTCGCACCGGTAGGATGTGCGTCCCGATACCGAGGAGCGGAACAACCGATGTTCGATGCCTTGAGCGATCGACTGGAAGACATCTTCCAGCGGATGCGCGGCCGCGGCCGGCTCTCCGAGGAGCAGGTCGAGGAGATCCTGCGTGAGGTCCGGCTCGCGCTGCTCGAGGCCGACGTTCATACGTCGGTGGTCCGGGGCTTCCTGGCGAAGGTGCGGGAGCGCGCCGTCGGCGACGAGGTCACGAAAGCGCTGACGCCCGCGCAAGCCGTGATCAAGATCGTGCACGACGAGCTGGTCGAGATCCTCGGTCACGAGCACAAGCCCGTTACGTACGCGCCGAAGCCGCCGACGGTGATCATGCTTGCCGGCTTACAGGGCTCGGGGAAGACCACCGCGGCCGGTAAGCTCGCGCGCTGGCTCAAGTCACGTGGGAAGCGACCACTGCTGGTGGCGGCCGACCTGTACCGCCCGGCTGCGATCGAGCAGCTGAAGATCGTCGGTGACGAGATCGACGTGCCGGTGGTCGCCAGGACCGGTGTGTCGGCCGTCGAGGTCGTGCGCGAAGGGCTCGAGCGTGCGCGCCATCTGCAACGCGACACCGTGGTGATCGATACCGCGGGGCGCCTGCACATCGACGAGGACATGATGGCCGAGGCCGCGGCGATCAAAGACGCGGTGCAGCCGCACGAGATCCTGTTCGTCGCCGACTCGATGACCGGTCAGGACGCCGTCAACGTGGCCACGGCGTTCCTCGAGCGCGTCGACTACACCGGCATCGTCCTGACCAAGCTCGACGGCGATGCGCGCGGCGGCGCGGCGCTGTCGATCGCGGAGGTTTCGGGGCGCCCCATCAAGTTCGCCTCCACCGGCGAACGCCTCGATGCGTTCGAGCCGTTCCATCCCGAACGGATGGCGTCTCGCATCCTCGGCATGGGCGACGTCCTGACGCTGATCGAGAAGGCCGAGGAGACCTATGCCGAGGACGAGCGCCGCGCGATGGAAGAGAAGATGCGCACGGCGACCTTCACGCTGGAGGACTTCCTGAAGCAGCTGAAGGGCCTTCGGAAGATGGGGCCGTTGCAGTCGCTGGTGGGGATGCTGCCGGGGATGAAGGGGGCGCTGAAGGACGTCGAGCTCGACGAGCGCGATCTCGGCTCGATCGAAGCGATCATCCACTCGATGACATCGTCGGAGCGCGCGGACCCTTCGATCTTGAACGGATCGCGCCGCAGCCGGATCGCGCGCGGGTGTGGGCAGCGGGTCTCGGACGTCAACCAACTGGTCAAGCAGTTCGACCAGGCGCGCGTCTTGATGAAGACCCTGGCTTCGGGCGGCGGGATCCCGGACCTTGCGGGGGCGATGTCGGGTGCGCCCGGCGGAGACGGAGGGCGGCCGCATCGAGCCAAGCCGAAGGGCAGGGCGAAGCCGCCCAAGCAGCACCACAAGAAGAAGAAGAAGCGCCGGAAGTAGGCGTGTGGCACCGACGAGCCCCCTCCGGTACCCTTGGCGGACCGTGGTACGCATTCGACTCCTCCGCACGGGCAAGCGCAAGCAGCCCTCCTATCGCGTCGTGGTCGCCGACCAGCGCGCGCCTCGTGATGGGCGCTTCGTCGAGATCCTGGGGCACTACAACCCGCTGACGCACCCGTCGGAGATCACGATCAACGAGGAGCGTGCGCTGCACTGGCTCACCCAGGGCGCGCAGCCCTCGGAGAGCGCCACCGCCTTGCTCAAGCGAACCGGGATATGGCAGAAGGCGAAAGCGGCGAAGCCCGCGAAGAAGCCGGCCGCGAAGAAGTAGCGGCGCCGGCTCCTGCCGACGGGGACATGGTCCACCAGACCCTGGTGTTCCTGGCGCGCAGCATGGTCGAGTATCCCGACGACGTCCGGGTCGACGAGTCGCCCGGCGACCGAGGCACCATCTACCACCTGCACGTGCACCCCGACGACATCGGCCGGGTGATCGGGCGTGGCGGCCGCATGGCGCGCAGCATCCGCCAGGTCGCGCGCGCGGCGGCGGCTCGGGAGGACGTCTTCGCCATCATCGAGATCGGCGACTGAGGACATGGAGCCCGAGCGGCTCGTGGTCGGACGGATCGCGAAGGCGCACGGTATCCGGGGGGAGATGGCCGTCGACGTGGTCTCGGACGCCCCCGAACGGTTCGAGCCCGGCTCGAGGATGAACGCGGGCGCGCGCACGCTGACCGTCGAAGCCGCGCGCTCGCACCAGGGCCGACTGCTGGTGAAGTTCGCAGAGGTACCCGATCGCAACGACGCCGAGACGTTGCGCGGCGTCGAGCTGACCATCGCTGGGGCGGCGGCGCGCGCCCTGGGTGAGGGCGAGTTCTTCGAGTTTCAGCTGGAAGGGCTGGCCGTGGTCGATGCAGGCGGGCGCGCGCTGGGGACGTTCGCGCGCGCGGAGGAGGGTGCCGCGCACGACCTGTGGGTGATCGATACCCCGAGCGGCGAGGTGTACGTTCCGGCCGTGAAAGAAGTCGTGCGCGCGGTCGACCTCGAGGCGCGTCGTATCACACTCGATCCCCCGGAGGGGTTGTTCTAGCGATGCGGATCGACGTGATCACGATCTTCCCCGAGTACTTCGACGGGCCGCTGTCGGCGGGGCTGCTCGGCAAGGCGCGCGAGTCGGGCATCGTCGAGGTGCTGGTGCACGATCTTCGCGCGCACACCTCCGACAAGCACCGCACGGTGGACGACGAGCCCTTCGGCGGCGGGCCGGGGATGGTGATGAAGCCCGAGCCGTGGTTCGAGGCGGTGGAGGCGATCGAAGGGTGGGAGCGTGCGCGGCGTATCCTGCTGACGCCGGCCGGGCGCCGGCTCGACCAGGGCTACACCGAGCTCTTGGCCGCTGCCGACCACCTGATCCTGATGTGCGGGCGCTACGAGGGGATCGACGAGCGCGTGACCACGCTCGCGACCGACGAGATCTCGGTTGGGGACTACGTGCTCGCCGGCGGGGAGGCGGCGTCCCTGGTCCTGGTCGAGGCCGTCACCCGGCTCGAGCCGGGTGTGGTGGGGGACCCGGCCTCTGTCGCGCAAGATTCGTTCACCTCGGGGCGGCTGGACTATCCGCACTACACACGGCCGCCGGCGTTCCGCGACATGACCGTTCCCGACGTGCTGCTGAGTGGCAACCACGCCGAGATCGAGCGCTGGCGCCGGGCCGAAGCCGAGCGTCGGACCAGGGAGCGACGGCCGGACCTTCTGAGGGGACCCGAGTAGGCGCACTTGCGCTCGCGAAGCGCCCGGCCAGAGGAGGCGCACGGACGTTCCTTGGTCATCTAGGTATCCCTGGCGTACCTTTTCAACCAATGAACGGTCGTGCGATCGGCCGGATGGCGTCAGGCGGGCGACCTGATACGATAAGCGGCCGTCTCCAACGGAGAACCCTATGAACAAAGTCGATCTCGTCGAACGCGCGCGCCTGCGCAAGGACATCCCGCCTTTCCGGCCAGGGGACCAGGTCAAGGTCCACGTGAAGGTCTCGGAAGGCGGGCGCGAGCGTATCCAGGTGTTCGAGGGTGTGGTGCTGGCTCGACGTGGCGGCGGTCTTCGCGAGAGCTTCAAGGTTCGCAAGATCTCGTTCGGGGTCGGGGTGGAGCGCACGTTCCCCTTACACAGCCCGTCGGTGTCCAAGATCGAGGTCGTCCGTCACGGGAAGGTCCGCCGCGCGAAGCTGTACTACCTGCGCGAGCGCACCGGTCGTCACGCCAAGATCGAGGAGCGGCGCACGCGCATCCAGGAATGGACGCCGGAAGCAGACGTCGAGCCAGAGGCTCCGCCGGCCGAGGAGACCGAGGCTGCCGAGAGCGCCCCGGAGGCCGAGGCCACGGTCGATGAGGCTGGGGCTGCGGAGGTTCCCACCGAGGAGCCGGAGGCGGCCGAACCCGCGTCCACGGAAGCGCCGGCAGCCGAGGAACCCAAGCAGGAACAGGCGGCAGAGCCGGCTGAAGCGGACGAGCAGAAGTAGCGCGGGCGCGCGCGGCTGAACGTACCATCTACGGGATGGCCCCCGAGCGAACCGCATCCGACCCGGCCGATGGCGGCCTCCAGGCGTCCTGGCCGACCGAGCCCGCAGGCGAGCCTCCCGAGAAGCGCTCTCCATGGCACATGATCCGCGAACTCCCGGCCCTGATCACGCTCGCGCTGATCCTGGCGCTCCTGATGAAAACCTTCCTGCTTCAGATGTTCTTCATCCCATCGGCGTCGATGGAACCTACCCTGCACGGATGCGAGGGCTGCACGCTCGATCGGGTCGCCGTTAACAAGCTGGTCTATCGGTTCCGCGAGCCCCAACGCGGCGAGATCATCGTGTTCATCGCGCGCAAAGACGACCGGCCGCGCTCGTTCCCGACAAAGATCTGGGACTTCCTGACGGAGGGCATCGGCATGCGGCCGCCCAGCACCGACGAGGAGGACTACATCAAACGCGTCATCGGGTTGCCGGGGGAGAGGATCAAGGTGACCGCCAGGCACGTCTGGATCCAGCAGCGGAAGAAGCCTTGGGTCAGGCTCGACGAGCCGTACGTCCAGTTGGAGGGCCGGAACATCTCGACGCTCAAGCCCTACAAGGTCCCCAAGGACGAGTACTTCGTGATGGGGGACAACCGCAATAACTCCTCGGACAGTCGCAGCTCGCTCGGACCGATCCCCCGCGACCGCATCATCGGGAAGGCCTTCGTTCGCATCTGGCCGCCCAGGCGGATCGATCTGCTGGACGAGCCGGCCTATGACGATCCTGTGAAACCCAAGAAGCAGCAACGGCGCACGCGTGGCTCGAGCCGAGGCGCGGGGATCCCGGCCGTGCCTTTCGTCTTCCCGCTGGTCGCGCTCGCCGGTGCCGGGACCGTCGCGCGCGCGCGGCTCCCGCGGTCGTAGCGTCCCTCCCGCGCGCGCGACTACAGTTGCCCCGATGACGACAGAGCCGCCCGACGGACGCGCGCACGACGACGAACCACCTTCCGATCTTCCCCCGATGCCCTGGACGGGTCAGCGGGTGGAAGGGGAGCCCCCTTCGGTCGACTTCGTCGCCTCCACCACAGAACCGGTCGAGCTGCCATCCGGGGACGCCGACGAGGCCGAGCCCGGAGGGAAGGACAATAAGAAGGGCTCGTTCCTGCGGGAACTGCCCATCCTGATCCTGATCGCGTTCGCGCTGGCGCTGATCCTGAAGACGTTCGTCGTCCAGGCCTTCTACATCCCATCCGAATCGATGGTTCCGACGCTGCAGGACCGCGATCGCGTGCTCGTGAACAAGCTCGTCTATCGTTTCCGCGATCCGCGTCGGGGCGAGATCATCGTGTTCATCGCCGAGCACGACCGCCAGCAGAAGTCGTTCTGGCGACGCGTCCGGAGCTTCCTGACCGAGGGCCTCGGTGTGACGACCCCGGCCGAGCGCGACTTCATCAAGCGGGTGATCGGGCTCCCCGGGGAAACCGTCGAGGTGGACGGAGACGGCAACGTCTTCATCACCCCGGTCGACGGCGATCGCTTCCGGCTCGAGGAGCCCTACGTCGAGAACGTCGATGCGAGCTCGTTCGGGCCGACGCCGGTGCCCGACGACAGCTACTTCGTGATGGGGGACAACCGGCCGGCCTCGTCGGACAGCCGCAGCGACCTTGGCCCCGTGGACCGAGCAGACGTCATCGGCAAGGCGTTCGTGCGGATCTGGCCGCCTGGACGCTTCGGGTTCTTCCGGACGCCGAAGTACGACGGGCAAGCGGCCGAGGCCCTCGCCCTTGTAGCCGCTCTGCCCGCCGTCGCCGCGGCGGGGTATCCTCTCGGGCGTGGAGCCCGACGGGATGCTGGAGCAGCAGCTCCGAGCGGCCGGGTTCCCGCTCGTCGCCGGCGTCGATGAGACCGGACGGGGGGCGCTCGCTGGACCCCTCGTGACCTGCGCGGTCATCTTGCCCGACGACGCGGACCTCCCGGGGTTGAAGGACTCGAAACTCCTGACACGTGGGACGCGCGAGCGGCTCGACGCCGAGATCCGTCGCCAAGCCGTCGCGCTGTCGATCGTCAAGGTTCGCCCGGACTCCATCGACCGCCGTGGCCTCCACCGGTCGAACCTGCGCGCGCTGCGGCAGGCCGCGGTCCGGCTCGAGCCGAAGCCCGATTACCTCTTGGTCGACGGCTTCCCGATCCGGCGCGCTCCGTTCCCGACGCTGTCGGTGAAATGCGGGGACAAGGTCTCGACCGCGGTGGCGGCGGCATCGGTGGTGGCGAAGGTGTTCAGGGACCGGATCATGCGCCGGCTCGATCGGCAGCATCCGGGCTACGGCTTCGCCGAGAACAAGGGGTACGGCACTCCGGAGCATTGGCGGGCGATCCGCGCGCTGGGGCCTTCGACGGTGCACCGGCTGAGCTTCGCCGGCGTGGGACAGATGAGCTTGTGGGCCGAAACCGGAGAGGGAGCATGAGGCCATGAGTGCCGACGACCTCGAGAAGTACGAGGCCGACATGGAGCTCGCGCTGTACCGCGAGTACCGGGATGTGCTGCCGATGTTCCGGTACGTGATCGAGACCGACAAGCGGTTCTACCTGGCCAACCAGGTGGACCTGAAACAGAACACCGAGGGGCCCGACACGTACTTCGAGCTGAACCTCACGGACGCGTGGGTGTGGGACATGTACCGCTCTGCCCGATTCGTGAACCATGTCCGGGTCCTGACGTTCAGCGACATCAACATCGAGGAGCTCAAGCCGGGCGCGGTCCCCGACACGCCCGAAGGCATCGGATCCGACTGAGGGGCAGGAGCGGAGCGGCTCCGCGCCGAATCCGGAAGCGTGGGTCCCATTCGGGCCCGGGTCGACTCCAGGACCGTCCCACGAGGAGAGGTTGATGCGCGCTCGCTCCATCCGAGCGGCGTTGCTGGTGATCGTCGCGTTCGCGGCGGCGCCGGCCGGCGCCGAGACCCTGTACCGGCAGCCGGTGTGGCCGGCGGGCTTCAGCTGGAGCCACGCCGACATCGACGTCGTGATCGTGCCGCCCAATCACGGGCAGCTCTACAACGGCAACGGGGCGCTCAACGGGCTCGATGCCGACGAACTCAACCCCCTCGCGAACTCGTACCTGCGGGCGATCGAGCGCTCGGTCGCCGACTGGGATCGCGCCGTCGCCGCCTACGCGCCGACGTGGCTCAAGAAGGGCCTGAAGGTCAACACCTATGTCGTCGGGCGGGATGACGTGCCCGCCGATACCCTACGCAACCCCGACGTCGTCATCGCGACCGATCTGACGAAGGCGGCGGTGCTGGGCATCGCGCTCCGGCAGGGCGCGCGCACCTGCGTTGTGCTGAACTCCAAGTTCTTCATCACAAGCATGACCTACGCGGACATGTTCAACATCAATTCGCAAGAGTACGGGCACTGTCTCGGCCTCGGTCATGTCAACGAAGCATCCCCCCCCAATCCGGACGATGCGAAGATGCGTCACGACGTCATGAACGGGTTCTACGCGCACGATCCGGGAGCAACGGAAAACCATGTGCACTGCGTCAGCAACCTCAACGTGGCCGGATTGGTCGAAGCCTTCCGGGAAACCCTCACCGGGTCACCGGGCGCACGGTACGGCATCGTGGGGGCCTCGAGCTACGCGCGCGTCAACAGCTGCGGGTAGGCTCGAACCCATGGGGTACAACCCGCTGCGTCGGTACCGCGGCTCGAAGATCGCCGACCTGTCGATCCTGATCGGCATGACCGCCCTGCTGATCGGGCTGGTGGTCTGGGCAACGCGCTGATCGCGCGCCTCGCGAGGGTCCTCCCGAGTTTCTTCGTTGCCCTCGCGCCCTTCGCGCCGCGCGTCGTGTTCGAGCCCTAGGGAACCGCGCGCAAGCGATGTAGCGTCGCCCCCATGCAACGCGACGAGCTCGGACGCGCAGGCGAGGATCTCGCTGCGTCGTTCCTGGCGCGAGCGGGCTTCTCGATCGTTGACCGCAACGTGCGGTACCGCGAGGGCGAGATCGACCTGGTGGCCGCGCGCGGCGGGCTGCTGGTCTTCGTGGAGGTGAAGGCGAGACGATCGCGCGCGTTCGGTTCCCCCGCCGAAGCCGTCACGTTCCGCAAGGCCGCGCGCATCCGCAGGCTGGCGGTGCGCTACCTGGCCGAGCGCAGGCCGCGCGCGTCCGGTATCCGGTTCGACGTGGTCGAGGTCGCCCAAGCGGGCGACTCGTTCCGCGTCACGCACCTGGAGGACGCGTTCTAGTGATCGCCGTCGCCGAGTCGATCGCCCTGGTCGGGATGGACGGGCATCCCGTCGACGTGGAAGTCTCGGTCGCGCCGGGCCTGCCGACGTTCACGATCGTCGGTCTGCCCGACGCGTCGATCCAGGAGGCGCGCGAGCGCGTGCGCGCCGCCGTCCAAGCGTCCCGCGAGGAATGGCCGATGCAGCGCATCACCGTGAACCTGTCGCCGGCCCATCTGCGCAAGGCCGGCAGCGGGTTCGATCTCGCGATCGCGCTCGGGATCATGGTCGCGCGCGATCGCATAGAGCAGGAACGGCTCCGGAAGGTCTGCGTGCTCGGCGAATTGTCTCTGGACGGGACGGTGCGACGGATCCGCGGTGTGCTGTCCGCGGCCTTCGCCGCCGCGTACGCGGGCGCGCGCACCCTGCTGGTTCCGGCGGGTAACGCGCGCGAGGCGGCGCTGATGCACGACATCGAGGTGGTACCCATCGAACACCTCTCGCAGGCGGTCGGATTCTTTCGCGACGAGTGCTCGATCGAGCCGGTGGCTCCCACGCGCGACGCCGCCACGCGCGATCCCGTCGATGTCGATCTGTCGGATGTTCGCGGTCAGGCAAGCGCCAAGGTCGCACTCGAGGTGGCCGCGGCCGGCGGACACAACCTGCTGATGATCGGGCCGCCGGGCGGCGGCAAGACCATGCTGGCGCGACGTCTGCCGACGATCCTGCCGGCGCTCAGCGACGAGGAAGCGTTCGAGGTCACCCGGGTGCACTCGGTGGCCGGTCTGCTCGGCGACGATGCCGGATTTATCCGCGCGCGCCCCTTCCGCGCGCCGCACCACAGCGCGTCGTCGACCGGACTGATCGGCGGGGGCAGCGGGCTTCCGCATCCCGGGGAGATCTCGCTCGCACATAGGGGCGTGCTGTTCCTCGACGAGTTCGGCGAGTTCCGCAACGAGGTGCTGCAATCCTTGCGCCAGCCGCTCGAGGACGGGGTCGTGACCATCGTGCGCGCGCGCTGGGCGGTGACCTACCCGGCGCGCTTCCAGCTCGTGGCCGGCTCGAACCCCTGCCCGTGCGGCGGCGCGCGCGACGATCGGGGCGAGTGCGTGTGCTCGACGCAGCGCGTTCGCCAGTACCTGGAACGCCTGACGGGGCCGGTCATCGACCGCATCGACATCCAAATCCGCGTCCCACGCATCGAGAAGGAGGACCTGTTCGCCGCCGAGCGCGGCGAGGCGAGCGCGACGGTGCGCGCGCGGGTGGAACAGGCGCGCGCGATTCAGCGCGCGCGCTGGGCGCGCAAGGGGTTCGGCTCGAACGCGGAGATGCCCGCCAGGGACATCGAGGTGCTCGCGCGGCTGACCCGGGACGCGCGCGCGCGGGTCGAGGGCGCCGTCGACGAGCAGAAGCTGAGCGCGCGCGGCGCGCACCGCGTCATCCGGCTCGCACGCACGATCGCTGACATGGAGGGCGCCGACGAGGTCGACATGCTCCACGTCTCCGAGGCGATCGGGTTGCGCGTCCCCGATCCCACGCTCTGATGGGCTGCTACGAGCGGACGGCGCCGCTGCCGGCAGGCGCGCGCGTCCTCAGACGCGGTGAGTCCGGCTATCCCCCCATGCTGGTGGATCCGCGCTTGAACGTCGATCCTCTCTGGGCCATCGGTGTGGACCTCGCCGATCTGGGACCTTCGGTCGGGATAGTCGGCACGCGGCGCGCGACTCCGTACGGCCTGGACGTCTCCGGACGGCTCGCGCGCGATCTCGCGTCGGCCGGGATCTGTGTCGTGAGTGGGCTCGCACTGGGGATCGACGCGGCTGCACACGAAGGAGCGCTCCGTGCCGGCGGCCTCACCGTCGCGGTGCTCGGTAGTGGTGTGGACGTTCCCTATCCGATGGACAACGCAAGGCTGTATCGGCGGATCGTCGAGACCGGAGCCATCCTCGCCGAGGTGCCGCCCGGTGCCGATCCCCGCAAGGAACACTTCCCGAGCCGCAACCGGATCATCGCCGGTTTGTCGCACGCGTTAGTGTTCGTGCAGGGTCGAGCTGGACGCAGCGGCGCGTTCGGCACCGCGATGCGCGCGCACGAACTCGACCGGGACGTGATGGTCGTGCCGGGCGATGTGCGCGCGACCATGTCCAGCGGTCCGCACGCGATCCTCAAGGAAGGCTGGGGGCATCCGTGCACGTCGGCGCAGGACGTGCTGGACATGCTCGGGGAGACCCTCAACTGGGACAAGCCGCGCGAGGAAGCGCGCGCGATCCCCCCGACCCTGCCCGAGCCGCAGCGGCGCGTCCTCGCCGCGCTCGAGGAGGGTCCCGGCAGCATGGACCTGCTCGCCTCGGTGACCGGGCTCGATCCGCGCGAGTTGGTCCTGGCCTTGGCCGACCTCGAGCTCGCAGGGTTCGTACGCCGCGTGCCGGACGGGCGGTACGCGCGCCCGAGCGACCCGCGGTCCTTGACCCACCCCTGACGCGCGTCGATAGTGGGCGGGCGTCGCGCGGAGGGGGTGCGATGGACGCGACGGACACCGCTGCAGCTATCGATTCGTTCATCCGTTACCTCGAGGGCGAACGCAACCTTTCGCCCCATACGGTCGCGGCCTATCGAACCGACCTCGAACAGTTCGCGGAGTTCTGTCGGAGGCTGGGCGGGGAGATGCCGGTTGCCGATACGCAAGCGGTGCGCCGGTTCCTCGCTCAGCTGACCACGCGTGAGTACGCGCGCGCGTCCGTCGCGCGCAAGGCATCCTCGATCCGCGCCTTCTTCCGGTACCAGGTGCGGCGCAAGGTCCGGCAGGACAACCCCGCTTCCCAGGTCGTGACCCCCAAACGAGGCCGCAGGTTGCCGACCGTGCTGAAGGACGCGCACGTCGAGGCCCTGCTGTCGCTCCCCCCATCCGACGATCCCTTCGGGCTGCGGGATCGGGCCATCTTGGAGCTGCTGTATGCCTGCGGGTTCCGGGTCGGCGAGCTCGTGGGCCTCGACGTCGGCTCGATCGATGCGCATCGCCGTCAGGTCCGAGTCCTCGGGAAAGGCCGAAAAGAGCGCTTGGTCCCGATCGGCGAGCCCGCGCTGGCCGCCGTACGCGCCTACCTGGAGGACGGGCGGCCCGAGATCGTCCGGGAAGGTTCACCTCCTGCCGCGATGTTCTACAACCGGAGGGGCAAGCGCATGGGCCCGCGAGACGTCCGGGCCATGGTCGCGAACTACGTGAGGGAGGTGATCCCCGGCGGGAAGGCATCCCCCCACACCTTCCGGCACACCTTCGCAACGCACCTGCTGGAGGAGGGGGCGGATCTGAGGGCGGTACAGGAGCTACTGGGACACGTAGACTTGAGGACCACACAGATCTACACCCAGGTATCGAGGGAGCGGATGCGGAAGGCCTACGATGAATCGCACCCCCGGGCGTAGCCGCGGCGCGGCGGCGGCCACCGAGGAGCCGATCGTTGCCGGCCGGAGCTTGTCGACGCTCTGGCGCGAGTTCAAGGGCAGCGGCGACGAGACGATCCGGGAGTCCTTGATCCTGCACTACTCGCCGCTGGTGAAGTATGTGGCCGGTCGCGTGTCGGTGGGACTGCCGCACACGATCGAGCAAGCCGACCTGGTTTCCTACGGCATCTTTGGCTTGATCGATGCGATCGAGAAGTTCGACATCTCACGTGAGATCAAGTTCGAGACCTACGCCATCTCGCGCATCCGCGGCGCGATCATCGACGAGCTGCGTGCGATCGACTGGATCCCTCGCAGCGTGCGATCCAAGGCGCGCGAGATGGAGCGCGCGATGGCGAAGCTCGAGAGCGCCCTGCGGCGCCCGCCCACAGACGGTGAGCTAGCCGAGGAGCTCGGCGTGTCGATCGACGACCTCCAAGACATGCTGAATCGGATCAACCTGGTGTCGGTGGTCGCGCTCGACGAGCTGATGTCACCCGGAGGGGGGCAGGGGGAGAAGGTGTCCCTCGTCGACACGCTCGAGGATACCGACGCACCCGATCCCGTTCAGAGCTTCGAGAGCGAAGAGATGCGCCACATCCTGGCGAAGACCGTCAACGTTCTTCCCGAGCGCGAGCGGCTCGTGATCACCCTCTACTACTACGAAGGCTTGACGCTGGCCGAGATCGGCTCGGTGCTCGGCGTGACGGAATCGCGGGTGTGCCAGATGCACACCAAGGCCGTGCTGGAGCTGCGGAACAAGATGCGCTCCGAGATCTCCGACGGCTGAGACGTTCCGCCCGTCGTTCCCGTCTTTGGGGTTGGCCGCGTGCGCGCGTAGGGTCGCGACATGGCTCGAGCGTTGCTTGGCGTCGCGTGCGTCCTGGCGGCATCGGTGTCGCATCCGATCGCAGAGGCGGCCGACCTGGACGTGATCCCGCCCGTCGACGGACCCGTCATCGCGCACTTCGAGCCGCCGCCGTCGCCGTACGAAGCAGGGCACCGCGGCATCGACTTCGGCGCACCAGAGGGCTCGACGGTGGTCGCGTCCGCCGACGGGGTCGTGTCGTTCGCCGGTCAGGTCGGCGGCTCCCTGTTCGTCTCGGTCGCCCACGGGGAGTTGCGTACGACGTACTCGTTCCTCTCGGCGATCCTGGTCGAGCGCGACCAGGTCGTGGTGCAGGGTGAGCCGATCGCCTTGAGCGGATTCGGCCACCCAGACGACGTCGCGGCGGAGGACCACCTGCACTTCGGCCTCCGACGCGGAGACGAGTACCTCGATCCCGAGCCCTTCCTGGTGGCCGGGATGCGGCGCAACGTCTGGCGCGTGGTCTGGCTCGCGTCCTGACCTGGGGATGTTCGAGCCGGCCGTCATGGACCGGAGGCGGCTCTGCTACCATGCGTGAGCCCCATCGGGGCAAATACGCATGCTCGCCGACCGGATCGGCTCGGTCCCGCCAAGCGGGTGCCGTCCGGGTGGACGCGGGCAGAGGAAACAACCGAGGAGGTAGTGATGGCGGCCGTCGTCACCATGAAGCAATTGCTGGAGGCCGGTGTTCACTTCGGTCACCAGACCCGCCGTTGGAACCCCAAGATGCGTCGATTCATCTTCGGCGAGCGCAACGGCATCTACATCATCGATCTCGAGAAGACCGTCGGGGGGCTCGAGCGGTCCTACAACTTCGTCAAGGACACGACGATGTTCGGCGGGACGATCCTGTTCGTCGGCACCAAGAAACAGGCGCAGGAGACGATCGAGCACGAAGCCAAGCGCGTTGGGATGCCGTACGTGAATCAGCGCTGGCTGGGGGGCATGCTGACGAACTTCCAGACGATCTCGCGGCGCCTGTCGCGCCTTCGCGAGCTCGAGGCGATGGAGACGACTGGCACGTTTGACATGCTTCCGAAGAAGGAAGTGCTCAAGCTCCGCAAAGAGAAGGAGAACCTCGAGAAGAACCTCGGGGGGATCAGGGACATGACCAAGCTGCCCTCGGCGATCTGGGTGGTGGATACGCGCAAGGAGCACATCGCCGTGAAGGAGGCCCGCAAGGTGGGGATCCCGGTCGTGGCGATCCTGGACACCAACTGCGACCCCGACGAGGTCGACTACCCGATCCCGGGTAACGACGACGCGATCCGCGCAGCGGGTCTGCTGACGCGGGTGATCGCCGACGCGTGCGCGGAAGGACAGGCGGGGCGCAGGCCCGATGGCGGTTCGCCCGACAAGGCCGGCGCGCCGGCCGAGCCCGAGCTGGTCGCCGACGCCGAGCCGCTCGCCGAATGGGAGCTCCAGCTTCTCGCGGAAGAGGAAGAAGAGCGGCGGCGCAAGGAGATCGAGGAAGAAGAGCGCAAGCGGATGCGCTGAGAGGGGATTCGTGACGATCAAGGCGGAAGACGTGAAGCGGCTCCGGGACATGACCGGGGCTGGGATGATGGACTGCAAGAAGGCGCTGCAGGATGCCGACGGAGATCTCGAGAAAGCCAAGGACCTGCTGCGCGAGCGCGGGATCGCCAAGGCGCAGAAGATGGCCGAGCGCTCCGCGAAGGAGGGCGCGATCATCGCGTACCTGCACCAGCCGAACCTCGACCTGCCGCCGAAGGTGGGGGTCATGCTCGAGCTGAACAGCGAGACCGACTTCGTGGCGAAGACCGAGCAGTTCCAGAAGCTCGGCCGCGAGATCGCCATGCACATCGCCGCCCTCGCTCCCTCGGTCGTCTCGCGCGACGACCTGCCCGACGAAGTGGTCGAGCGCGAGCGCAAACTGCTGCGTGCGCAAGCCGAGCAGGAGGGCAAGCCTGAGAACGTGGTCGACAAGATCGTGGAGGGCAGGCTCAACGCGTTCTTCGCGCAGGAGGTTCTGCTCGATCAGCCATTCACCCGGGACGAGAAGAAGACGATCCAGGAGCTGCTGGACGAAGCCCAGGCGGAGATGAAGGAACCGATCCGCGTGCGGCGTTTCGCGCGATTCCGCGTCGGAGCGGAGTAGCCGGGTGCCGCGCGAGCGATACCGCAGGGTCCTGCTCAAGCTCTCGGGCGAGATGCTTGCCGATCCCGAGCGCGGCTACAACGTCGATCCCGTCATCGTCCACCAGCTCGCGGAGGAGCTGCGGCAGGCGCGCGAGCTCGGCGTGCAGATCGCCGTCGTGGTCGGAGGCGGGAACATCTTCCGCGGCACGTCCCAGTTGGCGCATGGGATGGATCGCGCGCGCGCCGACTACATGGGCATGCTCGCGACCGTCATCAACTGCCTCGCGCTGCAGGATGCGCTCGAACAGATCGACGTGCCCACGCGCGTGCAGTCGGCCATCACGATGTCCCAGGTGGCCGAGCCCTACATCCCGCGCCGGGCGGTCCGTCACCTCGAGAAGGGTCGGATCGTGATCTTCGCAGCCGGGCTGGGTGCGCCCTACTTCTCGACCGATACGACCGCAGCGCAGCGCGCGCTCGAGACCGGGTGTGAGGCGATCTTCAAGGGAACCAAGGTCGACGGGGTATACGACAGCGATCCCAAAACCAACCCCGACGCGAACCGGTACGAGCATCTGTCCTATATCCAAGTCCTGAACGAGGGTCTCGGAGTGATGGATGCCACGGCGATCTCGATGTGCATGGACAACAAGCTTCCGATCATCGTGTTCGACCTCGGGACCGAAGGGAACATCAAACGAGCGGTCGCCGGTGAGGAGATCGGCACGCTGGTGCACGCGAACGGTTGAGGGGGCGAGATGATCGAGGACGCGCTGAAGCAGGCCAAAGAGAAGATGCAGAAGGCGATCGAGGTCACCCGCGAGGAGTTCGTAGGCGTTCGAACCGGCCGGGCGTCTCCCGCGCTCGTGCAGCGCTTGACGGTCGAGTACTACGGAACGCCGACGCCGCTGCAACAGCTCGCCGGCGTTTCGGTGCCCGATCCCCGGACCCTCGTGATCTCTCCGTACGACCGGAACGCGCTCAAAGACATCACCAAGGCGATCCAGTCATCCGACCTCGGCATAACCCCATCCGATGACGGACAGGTGATCCGCCTCACCTTCCCTCAGCTGACGGAGGAGCGACGCGAAGAACTCAAGAAGCTCGTCCGGGATCGAGCCGAGCACGGACGGGTCTCGATCCGCAACGTGCGCCGTCACGCGAAGGACGAGATCGAGCGCGAGCAGAAGGACGGCAAGGTCTCGGAGGATGAGATGCACCGGGCCGAGAAGGAGCTCCAGAAGCTCACCGACCAGTTCGTCGCCGAGGTCGATGAGATGCTCACGCGCAAGGAAGCCGAGCTCTCCGAGGTGTAGTCATCGCAGCGGAGCCTGCGACGCCCATGCCGGAGCCCGAGCCGCCGCGGAAGGGAGCCGGCCGGAACCTGCCCATCGCGATCGCGACGGGGTTGATCCTCGCCGGTCTGATCCTGGGAACCCTGTTCACGTCGCGACTCGCCTGGTTCGCCGTGGTAGCCGCAGCCGTGTTGCTGGCGCAGTGGGAGCTCTATCGAGCCCTCGAAGGGCGTGGATACCGGCCGGCGTTGCACCTCGGGATGGCCGCCGGGGTTGTCCTCCTGATCGGTTCGTACCTGGGGGGCACGGGTGCGTTGTCGTTCGGCCTCACGATGACCGTGCTCGCGACGCTGGGATGGTTCATCCCCGACGCCCGCCGACCGGGGGTCGCCGATCGAGTGGCCGCAACCCTGCTGGGGGTCGTTTACGTCCCGTTCATGGGCGCGCACGTCGTCCTCATGCGGGACCTCCCGGACGGGATCGCGGTGACCATCTGTTACATCGGCATGGTGGCGTTCTACGACATCGGTGCGTACGCGGCAGGCAGCCTGTTCGGCAAGCACCTCATGGCACCCTCGGTCAGCCCCAAGAAGACCTGGGAGGGTGCCGCCGGCGCCACCGTGGTGGTCTTCGTGCTCGCCGTGGCGTTGGGGCCCGTCCTGGGTCCGTTCACCGCCGCCGGATCGGTCGTGCTTGCCGCGATCGTCGCTATCGTCGCGCCCCTGGGCGATCTGGCCGAGTCGATCGTCAAACGAGACCTGCAGGTGAAGGACATGGGCTCGTTGCTGCCCGGTCACGGGGGGGTCTTCGACCGTATCGATGCGCTGCTGATGGTCGCGCCGGCCGCGTACTGGTTCGTCCGGACCGTGGTCTTCTGAGGAGCCAGCGGATCGATCCGGGGTCTGGCACCATGGGTGCCCCCATGAAGCGACTCTCGATCCTTGGCTCGACCGGCTCGATCGGCACGCAGGCGCTGGATGTCGTGCGCAAGCACCCCGATCGGTTCGACGTCGTGTGCCTGGTCGCCGGACGCAACGCCGAGTTGCTGGCCGAACAGGCGGAGGAGTTCGCACCCGAGCTCGCCGTGCTCGCGGATGCGTCGCCGGCGGACGGCTCGTTCGCAACCGGTAACGATGCCGTCGAGGAAGCGGCGAGGTTCCCCGGCGTCGACGTCGTGCTCAACGCGCTCGTCGGCTCCCGAGGGCTCGGCCCGACGCTGGCCGCGCTCGCCGCCGAAAAGACGGTCGCGCTGGCGAACAAGGAGTCGCTGGTCGCAGGCGGTGGGCTCGTGATGCGCGCGACCGCTGGCCATCCCGAGCGCTTGCTCCCGGTCGACAGCGAACATTCGGCGCTGCTCCAGTGCCTGGCCGGGAACCGGCTCGAGGATGTCCGCCGGGTCATCATCACCGCCTCGGGTGGTCCGTTCCGAGGCAAGACGCGCGCGGAGCTCACGGGCGTCGACGTCGAGGATGCGCTCGCGCACCCGACGTGGCGTATGGGCCGCAAGATCACGGTCGACTCGGCGACGCTGATGAACAAGGGGCTCGAGGCGATCGAAGCTCACCATCTGTTCGGGCTTCCGATGGAACGCGTCGAGGTCGTGGTGCACCCGCGCTCGATCATCCATGGGATCGTCGAGTTCACGGACGGCTCGTCGTTGGTGCAGGCGGCGAACCCGGATATGCGACTGCCGATCCAGCTTGCGCTGGCGTGGCCGGATCGGCTTCCCGAAGGCGCCGAGCCGCTCGACTGGGAGTCGCTCGGGGCGTTGACGTTCGAGCCGGTCGACCACGAGACGTTCCCCGCCGTCGGACTCGCGTATGAGGCCGCGCGCCGTGCGGGCACGTACCCCTGCGTGTTGAACGCCGCCAACGAAGAGGCCGTGCACGGCTTCTTGGACGGCCGGATCGGCTACCTCGACATCACCCGGATCGTGGAGCAGACGCTCGCCGCGCACGACGGGTCCACGCCCGGCTCGATCGAGGACGTCATCGATGCGGAACGCTGGGCGCGCGCGTCCGCGAGGGAGTTGATGGAACGCTCGTGAGCGCTTTGTTCGTGTTCCTTTTCATCGTCGCCATCCTGTTCTCGATCGGACTGCACGAGTTCGGTCATCTCATCACGGCCAAGTGGGCCGGGATGAAGGTGCAGCAGTACTTCATCGGTTTCGGACCCAAGATCTGGTCCACCTATCGCGGCGAGACCGAGTACGGCGTGAAGGCCCTCCCGTTCGGAGGGTTCGTCAGGATCGCCGGCATGAACCCGTTCGAGGAGGTCCCTCCCGAGGACCGAGACCGCGTCTACAAGGCGAAGAAGCCGTGGAAGCGCGCGATCGTGCTGGCATCGGGCTCGTTCACGCACTTCCTGCTCGGCCTGGTGATCCTCATGTTCCTGCTGATGATCGTCGGGGAACCGACCGATTTCCAGACCAAGCCGATCGTCGCCGGGGTCGAGCCGGGCTCGGCCGCGGCAGAAGCGGGCCTGGAGGTCGACGACGAGATCCTCGCGATCGACGGCGTGCCGGTGCGCGGCGAGTGGAGCCGTGCCGTCGAGGTGATCAAGGAGCGTCCCGGCGAGGAGATAACCATCACGGTGCGCCGCGACGCGAAGCGGCTGGAGTTGGGCCCGGCAACGCTCGCGTCATCGCATCCGGACGAACCGGATGTCCGAAGCGGGTACCTGGGCGTCGGGCCGCTGGCGATCGCCCAGGACACCAAGCACTACGGACCGATCGACGCCGTCACGACCGGGGGGAGCCGGGTCGGGAACTTGATGTGGAACAGCCTGCTCGGCCTCAAGACGATCGTCGACCCATCCACGCTGGGTCGGCTGTTCGAGGTCGCCGCCGGGCGTACCGAGCGCACCTTCAACGACCCGGCCAGCCTGTACGGCGTCGGCCAGATCGCCGGCCAGTTGGGCAGCGACAGGAACTTCGCCGCGCTGTTCGAGCTCATCGTCGTGTTCAATGTCTTCATCGGCGTGGCGAACCTGTTGCCACTGCCGCCGCTCGACGGGGGCCATCTCGCCGTGCTGGGGTACGAGAAGCTGGCTCGCCACGATGTGGACATGCGCAAGCTGATCCCGATCACGACGGCGGTGATCCTGTTCTTCGGGACCCTGTTCATGCTGCTGCTGTACCTGGATATCGCCCGCCCGCTTCCGGCCTTGCCGGGCTGATCGAACGGCCGGTTCGGGCTCGGGCGCGCGCGGCTACACTTGGTCGGTGATGGAACGCAGGAAGACCCGTCAGCTTCGCGTCGGTAGCGTCGCGGTCGGGTCGGACGCGCCGGTCAGCGTCCAGTCGATGTGCATCACCAAGACCGCCGACGTGAACGCCACGTTGCAGCAGATCGCGGCGCTGGCGGCCTCGGGGTGCGACATCGTGCGGGTGGCGGTGCCCGACCGGGACGACGTCGAAGCGCTGCCGGCGATCGCGGCGAAGTCCACGATCCCGGTGATCGCCGACATCCACTTCCAGTGGAAGTACGCGATCGCCGCGCTCGAGGCGGGCTGCCAGGGGATCCGCATCAACCCGGGCAACATCCGCAAGCACGACAAGGTCGCGGTCATCGGCCGCGAGGCTGCCGCGCGCGGCGTGCCCATCCGGGTAGGCGCCAACGCCGGCTCGCTCGAGCCGGACATGCTGGCCAAGCACGGCGGCCCGACGCCCGAGGCGATCGTCGAGCAGGCGATGAACGAGGTGCGGCTGCTCGAGGACGTCGGCTTCGGCGATATCAAGATCTCGGTGAAGCACAACGACCCCGCGACGATGATCGAGGCGTACCGGCTGATCGCATCGCGGTGTGACTACCCGCTCCATCTGGGAGTCACCGAGGCCGGGACCCCGTCGAAGGGCATCATCAAGAGCTCGGTGGGGATCGGGGCGCTGTTGGCCGAGGGGATCGGCGATACCATCCGCGTGTCGCTGACCGCCGACCCAGTGGAAGAAGTGAAGACTGGCATCGCGATCCTCGAGTCGTTGGGATTGCGCGCGCGCACGTTCGATCTGGTGGCGTGCCCGTCGTGCGGGCGCGCGGAGGTGGATGTGTTCGCATTGGCCTCTGCGGTCGAGGAGCGGCTCCGCGACATCGACGTGCCGATGCGTGTCGCGGTGATGGGCTGCGTTGTGAATGGGCCGGGCGAGGCGCGCGAGGCCGATGTCGGCGTGGCGGCCGGGAAAGAGAAGGGCCAGATCTTCGTGCGCGGCGCGGTGGTTCGCACGGTGCCCGAGGACGCGATCGTCGAGGAGCTTGCCGCAGAGGCCGAGAAGCTCGCGGTGCAGTTGCGCGCGGAGGGGCTCGGGGGAGCGGGCGGCGCGCACGTCGCGCGCATCGGCGCGAGGCCGACCCTGCAGGTCGGCCGCAAGCCCTAGGCTCGACCCGCGCTCATCGGGCCCGGCAGCTCCTGCCGGTGGATGGCGCACAGATGCGCGCAGGAACCCCTGCCACCGGCTCGGGATCGCAGCAAGGCCGGCTCGATCCATCGCGGCGCGGCTTCCGATGTAAGCCAGCAGTCATATGCGCAAGCAGGCTTACATCGGAACGAGCGTGGATCCCGGGGAGGCGCCGCGCGCAACCCGCGCGACAGGCTCGAACCGGGTTACTACACTGCCGCGCTATGGCGCTCCCGACGCAATCCGACGACTTCCCCGGCTGGTACCAGGCAGTGGTGAAGCAGGCCGACCTGGCCGAGCCCTCGCTCGCGCGCGGCACCATGGTCATCAAGCCCTACGGCTACGGCATCTGGGAGCACTTCCAGCGCGCGATGGACGATCGCATCAAGGCCACCGGCCACGAGAACTACTACTTCCCGCTGTTCATCCCGGCGAAGCTGCTCGAGAAGGAAGCCGAGCACGTCGAGGGCTTCGCCCCAGAGGTCGCGGTGGTGACCCACGCCGGCGGCGAGGACCTCGAGGAGCCCCTGGTCGTGCGACCGACCTCGGAGACCATCATCTGGGCCACCTACGCCAAGTGGGTGCAGTCCTATCGGGACCTTCCGCTGCTCTACAACCAGTGGGCCAACGTCGTGCGCTGGGAGCTGCGGCCGCGCGTGTTCCTGCGCACGACCGAGTTCCTGTGGCAAGAAGGCCACACCGCGCACGAGACCGCCGACGAGGCGATCGCCGAGGCGCGCATGATCCTGGACGACGTCTACGCCGACGTCCTCGAGCGCGTGCTGGCCATCCCCGTGCACAAGGGGCGCAAGACCGCTGCCGAGCGCTTCCCGGGCGCGGTCGAGACGCTCACGATGGAAGCGCTGATGCGCGACCGCAAGGCGCTGCAAGCCGGCACCAGCCACTACCTCGGGCAGAACTTCGCGAAGGCCTACGGCGTGCAGTTCCAGGGCCGAACCGGCGAGATGGAGTACGCGTACGCGACCTCGTGGGGGACGTCCACTCGTCTGGTCGGTGGCGTGATCATGACCCACGGTGACGACAAGGGTCTGCGCCTGCCGCCTGCGGTCGCGCCCTACCAGGTCGTCATCGTGCCGATCTACCGCACCGACGACGACCGCGCGCGCGTCCTGGCTGCGTGCGACGGCCTCCGCGAGCGGCTGTCGCCGGCTCGCGTCAAGATCGACGATCGCGACGAGCACCGGCCGGGCTACAAGTTCAACGAGTGGGAGCTCAAGGGCGTGCCCGTGCGGGTCGAGCTCGGCCCGAAGGACCTCGACGCCGGGCAGGTCGTGGTCGCACGGCGCGACACCGGCGACAAGCAGACGGTGCCCGACGGCGAGGCCGGCGCGCGCATCACGTCGCTGCTCGACGAGATCCAGCAGAACCTGTTCGCGCAAGCGAGCGCGTTCCGCAACGAGCACACATTCGAGCCGGCGAACTTCGACGAGTTCAAGTCGCTGCTGGCTGAGCCGGGCGGGTTCCTGCAGGGCAACTGGTGCGGGGAGGGCGAGTGCGAGGCCAAGATCAAGGCCGACACCAAGGCCACGATCCGCTTCCTCCCGCTCGAGCCGGGCACCGTCGCCGGGTCGTGCCTGCACTGTGGCGCAGAAGCGAGAGAGCGAGCCACCTGGGCCGTCGCGTACTGACATGAGCGCGCCCGGCTCGGTCCGCGACTTCTACGATCAACTGGCCTCCGATTACCACCTGATCTACGAGGACTGGCCGGCTGACGTTCGCCGGCAGGGCGCGATCCTGGATCGGTGGATCCGCAGCATCATGGGGCCCGGCTCGCACCGGATCCTGGATTGCGCATGCGGGATCGGGACGCAGGCGATCGGCCTCGCGCTGCGAGGGCATCGCGTTACGGCGACCGACATCAGCGCGTCCTCGGTCGAGCGCGCGCGCAAGGAGGCCGCCGACGCCGGCGTGGCGATCGATTTCGGCGTCGCAGACTTCCGGATGCTCGAGCGCGACGTCACCGGGCCGTTCGATGTTGTCATCGCGTGCGATAACTCGCTGCCGCACCTGACCACCGACGAAGACCTGAGCCGAGCCGCGCGCAGTATCCACGGCATGCTCCGCCCCGGTGGGCTCCTGATCGCGAGCACGCGCGACTACGCGGAGGCCTTGCGTACTCACACGACGACCACGCCGCCGAGGATGTTCGACGACGAGCGCGGCCGGCGTGTCGTGTTCCAGGCATGGGCATGGGAACCCGACGGCCGCACCTACACCGTGCACCTGTTCATCCTGCGCGGCGGCGAGGACGGCTGGGACGTCAACGAGTACCAGACGACGTATCGCGCGGTCCTTCCCGCCGAGCTGACCAGTGTCCTGACCGAGGCCGGCTTCGGGCAGGTCGCCTGGCAGTCCCCCTCGGATAGCGGCTTCTACCAGCCGCTTGTCACCGCCCGGCGGGCCTGAGGCCTGCCCGCGGTGCTATAGTCCTGGAAGCAGCAAGAAGAGGTCGGCCTTTGGAAGTGGGCGCGCGCCCACTTCATTTTTTCGGGCCGACTACATATGTGCCTCGGGAGGGGTGGTGGACGAACTGTCCGAGCGGGTGCGATCCCTCGCCGAGCCGGTCCTGGCCCGTTACGGCGCCGACCTGGTCGGGGTCGAGGTCAAGCAGGGCCGGACCCGGATCGTGCGGGTCGTGGCCGACCGGGCGGATGGGATCGACCTGGACACCTGCGCGAAGGTCAACGCGGAGCTGTCCAGGATGCTCGATGTCGACGACCCCATCCCGGGACGCTACACGCTCGAGGTGATGTCGCCGGGGCTCGACCGGCCCCTGCGGAGCGAAGGGGACTTCCGGCGCAACCTGGGTCGCAAGGTGCGGGTCGTGCTGGCGGACCGTCAGACGGAAGGGACGATCGAGGAGGTCGACGCCGAAGCCGTGCGGCTGGGCGGCGGGGAACGGATCCCGCTGGCCGAGATCCGCAAGGCGCGGCTCCTCCTCCCTTGGTGAGGAAGAAACGACATGGACGTTCAAGAGATGTTGGAGGCGATGCGCTCGCTCGCGCGGGAGAAGAGCCTCCCGTTCGAGTCGCTGCTCGCCGCGCTCGAACAGGCGCTGGCAGCCGCGTACAAGCGAACGATGCCGCCTGAGCTCGGCTCACGCGTCGAGGTGGACCAATTCACCGGTGAGATCCGGGTGTTCGAGCATGACCTCGACGAGGAAGACAACCCGATCCTGGACGACACCGGCGCGTACCTGGACGAGCGCCCGGTCGGCGCGCGCCCTTTCGGGCGCATCGAGGCCCAGACCGCCAAGCAGGTGATCCTGCAGAAGATCCGCGAGGCCGAGCGCGAGCAGACCTTCGAGGAGTACACCGAGCGCGAGGGCGACATCGTGACCGGCATCGTGCAGCAGTCCGACTCGCGCTACACGCTGTTGGACCTGGGCAAGGTCGAGGCGTTGCTCCCGCAGGCCGAGCAGGTGCCGAGCGAGCGCTACGACCACAACCAGCGGCTGCGCGCTTACGTCGTGGACGTGCGCCGGAACCCACGCGGGCCGTCGATCATCGTGTCGCGAACGCACCCGGGGCTCGTGCGCAGGTTGTTCGAGCTCGAGGTACCAGAGATCGCCGACCAGATCGTGGTGATCGAAGGCATCGCGCGCGAGGCAGGACACCGCACCAAACTCGCGGTGTCTTCGACCGAGCCGGGCGTGGACCCACGCGGCGCGTGCATCGGCGCGAAGGGTTCGCGCGTGCGGATGGTGGTCAACGAGCTGCGAGGCGAGAAGATCGATCTGATCGAGTACGCGGACGACGCGGCGACCTACGTGGCCAACGCGTTGTCGCCGGCGAAGGTGACCGAGGTCAAGATCAGCGAGCGCGACCGGACGGCACAGGTGATCGTGCCGGACTACCAGCTGTCGCTGGCGATCGGCAAGGAAGGCCAGAACGCGCGGCTGGCTGCGCGGCTCACCGGCTGGAAGGTCGACATCAAGAGCGAAAGCCAGGTCGCGGAGGATGCGGCGAAGCGCGCGGCGGTACCGACGCCCGCAGCCGAGCCGGCACCCGAGGCAGCCGAGCCGGCACCCGAGGAGGCAGCGGAGCCGGCACCCGAGGCAGCGGAGCCGGCGCCCGAGGTTGCCGAACCGCCTGCCGAGGCCGTCGAAGCGGTGGAACCCGACGGGGAACGGACCGCGGGAGGTGCGCAGTAGAATGGTTCACCGCGGCCATGTTCCGCAGCGGACGTGCGTGGCATGCCGCCGCGTTCGTCCCGCGCGCGAGCTGATGCGGCTCGTGGTCGTGATGGACGAGATCGTCGCCGATCGGGATCGACGACTGCCCGGCAGAGGCGCGTACGTGTGTCCGGAGCCGGCGTGCGTGCAGCGCGCGCGCGACCGGGCGGCGCATGCGCTCCGCGCGCGCGGCGCGCGCTGGGCGGTCAAGGAGTTGGTGTAGAGGCATGGCGAAACGGGTGTACGAGCTTGCGAAGGAGTTGAACCTCACCAGCCGTGAGGTCATCGCGGCGTTGTCCGGTCTGGGTGTCGTCGCCAAGAGCCATTCCTCGACCGTCGAGAACGCCACGGTCGAGAAGCTCCGCGAAGCGCACCAGCAGGGGAAGGTCGCGCAATTGGCGGCGGCGGGAACGACGGGCCGCACGGAGCGCCCGCAACGCCCCGCCGAGCCCCCCACGGCCGAACGCAAGCCCACGGAGCGCGCGCCTGCCGGGCGCGCGCCCGCGCAACGGCCCCCGGCCGAGCGGCCGGCGGGCAGCCGAGCCGCCTCCCAGCCGGCTCAGCGGCAGTCCGCCCAGCGTCAACCGGCCCAGCGTCCGCCTGCCGAGCGCGTGCCCAGGCCCAAGGCGCCGGCCGCAGCAGCGACCGCGATGCCCAACGGCGGGGGGACGACCACGGTCGTCGAAGAGCCGCCATCGGTCGAGAAGCCGGTCAAGGACCTTCGCATCAACCGGGGGATCACGGTTTCCGAGCTCGGCCAGAGGATGGGCGCCAAGCCCGCCGAGATCGTCAAGAAGCTCTTCCTGCTGGGCGAGGTGTACACGATCACGGAGTCTCTGCCGGACGAGGCGGCCGAGATCGTCGCCTCCGACTACGGCTACAAGCTCACCATCGTCGCGCCCGAGGAGGAGTTCGAGTCGGGCGAGGTAGAGGTCGACGACGAGGCGTCGCTCGTCCCGCGCCCGCCGGTCATCACCGTGATGGGTCACGTCGACCACGGGAAGACCTTGCTGCTGGACAAGATCCGCCAGACCGACGTCGTCGCCAAGGAGCACGGCGGGATCACGCAGCACATCGGTGCGTACCAGGTCCACAAGAACGACCGCGCGATCACGTTCATCGACACACCGGGCCACGAAGCCTTCACGCAGATGCGCGCGCGCGGCGCTCAGGTGACCGACATCGCGGTGCTCGTGGTGGCGGCCGACGACGGCGTGAAGCCGCAGACGGTCGAGGCTTTGAACCACGCCAAGGCCGCGAAGGTCCCCATCGTGGTCGCGGTGAACAAGATCGACAAGCCCGAGGCAGATCCTGCGCGCGTGCGTCAGCAGATGGCCGAGTACGAGCTCGTCCCCGAGGAATGGGGCGGCGAGACACCGTTCGTCGACATCTCGGCGAAGGCCGGCACCAACATCCAGGATCTGCTCGACGTGCTCCTGCTCGTTGCAGACATCCAGGAACTAAAGGCGAACGATTCCGCGCCGGCGCGCGGCGTCGTGATCGAAGCCCACCTCGACAAGGGGCGCGGACCCGTGGCAACCGTGCTCGTGCAGCGCGGGACGCTGCGAGCGGGCGATTCGATCGTGTGCGGGTCGACCTGGGCCCGGGTGCGCGCGATGCTGAGCGACATGGGCGAGCAGATCAAGGAAGCCGGACCGGGTGAGCCGGCGCAGGTGCTGGGCTTCGACGACGTCCCGTCGGCAGGTGACGATTTCCGCGCGGTGGACGACGAACGTCGCGCGCGCCAGATCGCCCAGGATCGCGCCGGGAAGCGACGCGCGGCCGAACAGGTCACGCGCAAGCGCGTCAGCCTCGTCGACCTGCGCGAGCAGGCTGAGGAGGGCGAGCTCCTCGAGCTGAACGTGGTACTGAAGGCCGACGTGCAGGGCTCGCTCGAGGCGATCCAGGATGCGCTCGAGAAGCTGCAGATCGAGAACGTGTCGGTGCGTGTGCTGCACAAGGCGGTCGGTGGGATCGCCGAGAGCGACGTGACCCTGGCCGAGGCCTCGGGCGCGATCGTGATCGGGTTCAACGTGCGGCCGTCGCCACAAGCGGCAGCGCTCGCCGAGTCCGACGGCGTCGAGATCCGCCTCTACCAGATCATCTACCAGCTGGTGGAGGAGGTCGAAGCCGCGCTCAAGGGGATGTTGAAGCCCATCTTCGCCGAGCAGGTCCTCGGACGCGCCGAGGTGCGCGAGGTGTTCCGCGGCTCGAGGATCGGCACGGTCGCCGGCTCGTACGTCGACGACGGAAAGATCCTGCGCGGCGCGAAGGCGCGGCTGGTGCGCGACGGCATCGTCGTGGCCGATACTACCGTGTCGTCGCTGAAACGGTTCAAGGAGGACGCGCGCGAGGTGCAGGCCGGTTACGAGTGCGGCATCGGCCTGCAGGACTACCAGGACGTCAAACAGGGCGACGTCATCGAGGCCTACGAGGTCCGCGAGATCCCGCGTGACTGATGCGCGATGTTCATCGGTGTGGGGCGCTACGACCTGAGGCTTCCCGAGAGCACCTCGCTGAAGGACAAGCGAGCCATCCTGCGCGCGATGACCGCTGCCGTCCAGCAGCGCTTCCGGTGCTCGATCGCCGAGGTGGATCACCAGGATCTGCGTCAACGCGCCACGATGGGGGTATCCATCGTGAGCGGATCGCATTTCCAGGCTCGCAAGGTGCTCCAGCAGGTGACCCGCCACATCGAGTCGAGCCCGGGCGTCGAGATGCTCGGAGAGTACGTCGACGTGATATCGGACGGTGATGCATGACCACGCCGCGGCAGTACCCACGGTCCGAGCGCGTGCGCGCGCAGATCAAGCAGGTGCTCGCCGATGAGATCGAGCGCTTGCGCGATCCCGGCCTCGGATTCGCGACGATCACCGATGTCACCCTGACCCCCGACCTGCGACGCGCGACGGCGTACTACACGGTCCTCGGCGAAGACGTCGAGATCGCCGCGACGCACGACGCGTTGAAGCGCGCGACCAAGCATCTCCGAGCCGCCGTGGCCAAGCAGGTTCGCCTGCGCTACGTGCCCGAGCTCGAGCTGGTGCCCGACCCGGTGCCGGAGCGTGCGCACCGCGTCGACGAGCTCATCGCGAAGCTGTATCGACAGGACGATCGATGAGCATCGACGCGAGGGACTGGAAGCGCGCCGTCGAGGCGCTGTGGGACGCCCGCTCGATCGCGCTCGCGTGCCACGTCGGGCCCGACGGTGACGCCCTCGGCTCGATGCTGGCGCTGGGGCTCGCGTTGCGCGCGCGCGGCGCCGAGGTCGTGGCGTCCTGGGGGAGCGACCCGTTCGAAGTCCCCCGTCAGTACGGGTTCCTGCCCGGCCTCGACCTGCTCGTGCCGCCGGACCGGTTCCCCGAGCGACCGCCGGTGATGGCGACCTTCGACGCGGGCTCGATGGACCGGCTCGGTTCGCTGGTTCCGAACGCCCACGCAGCCGGCGAGCTGATCGTGTGCGACCACCACGTCTCCAACGACCGCTTCGGCACGATCAACCTCGTCGACCCCGAGGCGGCCGCGAGCGCGGTCGTCGTCCGCGACCTGCTCGGGCGGCTCGACGTGACGCTGGACGCCGACGTCGCGACGTGCCTGTACACCGGACTCGTGACCGACACCGGGCGCTTCCAGTACAAGAACACCACGCCGGCCGTGCACGCGATCGCCGCCGACCTGATCGCCGCCGGCGCGCCGCACGACAAGATCACCGAGATCGTCTACAACTCGCACCCCATCGGGTACCTGCGCCTGGCGGCGAGCGCGCTCGAACGGCTCGAGCACCGGCCCGACGCGTCGATGGTGTGGACGTGGGTGACCCAAGATGACCTCGCGCGCAACGATGTCACTATGGACGACATCGAAGGGCTGATCGACTTGGTGCGCACCGCCGACGTCGCCGACGTGGCCGCGGTGCTGAAGGAACAGCCCGACGGCCGGTACAAGGTGTCGATGCGCTCCAAGGGCGGCTCGAACGTGGGCGCGTTGTGCGAGTCGATGGGCGGCGGCGGTCACGCGCTCGCGGCCGGGTTCACCGCCGACGGCACGGATGCGCGCGAGACGATCGATCAGATCGTCGAAGCCCTGCGCTCGTGAACGGCTGCCTCGCCGTCGACAAGCCCGCCGGCATGACCAGTCACGACGTCGTCGCGCGCTGCCGGCGCGCGCTCGCCGAGCGCCGCATCGGCCACGCCGGAACGCTCGATCCACCGGCCACCGGGGTGCTCGTGCTCGGCGTCGGACGCGCGACCCGCCTGCTGCGCTTCGCCGAGAACCACGACAAGGAGTACGTGGCCGAGGTGGTATTCGGCGCGGCGACCGACACCCAGGACGCGACCGGCTCGACCATCGCCGAGGTGGACGCGACGGGCTTGACCGAGCGCGCGGTAGCCGACGTCCTGCCAACGTTCACCGGCACGATCGACCAGGTGCCGCCGATGGTCAGTGCCGTGAAGGTCGCCGGCGAGCGCCTGTACAAGAAGGCGCGCCGCGGCGAGGAGGTCGAGCGCGCGCCCCGCACGGTCCAGGTCCACGCCATCGAACTTCTCTGGTTCGAGCCGGGGCCGAGGGCGCGCGCGCGTCTGCGCATCACCTGCTCCAAGGGCACCTACGTCAGGACCCTGGCAGCCGACATCGGCGCCGCGCTGGGGGTCGGCGCACACGTGGCGACGCTGCGCCGGACGCGGGTCGGCACGTGGGACGAGGCCATGTGCGCCGCGCTCGAGGACGTTTCGCCCGAGCGGCTCCGGCCGATGGCCGACCTCGTCGCCGGGTATCCTCGGCGGGACGTCTCCGCCGACGAGGCGCGCGCGGTCGTCACCGGCAAGCGCCTCCGCGAGGCGGGGATCGAAGGGCCGTACGCGGTGTGGGGGCCCGACGGGCTGATCGCCATGGCCGAGGACCACGAGGGAGGGATGCGCTCGCTGTGCGTCGTGTCGGAGAGCTGACCGTCTACGAGAGCCTCGACGAGCTGCCCGGGGATTTCGGTCCCTCGGCGGCGACGATCGGGGTGTTCGACGGCGTGCACCGCGGCCACGCGGCACTGCTGCACACCGTGCTCGAGAAGGGCGCAGCCGCCGGCGCGATCCCGACCGTGGTGACCTTCGACCGCCATCCGCTGGCGGTGATCGACCCCGGCAAGGAGCCGCGCATGCTCACCACGCTGCCGCAGCGCGCGCGGTTGATGGCCGACCTCGGGGTGCGCGCGCTCGTGATCCTTCACTTCGACGACGTGTTCCGCCACAAGACGCCCGAGGACTTCGTGCGCGAGATCCTGGTCGAGCGCCTGCACGCCATCCATGTCGTCGTCGGCGCGAACTTCCGCTTCGGCCACAAGGCCTCGGGCACGATCGAGACGTTGCACGATCTCGGCGCCGCGCACGGGTTCGGGGTCACCATCTTCGCGCTCGAGCCCTCGATGTCCGACGACGTGGTGTCCTCGAGCCTGATCCGCGCGCACCTCGAAGACGGCTTGGTCGAGGAGGTCGCGCGCGAGCTCGCGCGGCCGTTCCGTCTCGAGGGCGTAGTCGTGGGCGGCGCCGGGCGGGGGAAGGACCTCGGGTTCCCCACCGCCAACCTCCGGACCCCGCCGCGTATGTTGATCCCGAAGCTCGGCGTCTACTGCGGCTGGCTGCTGCGCGGCGACCGGCGGCTGCCGGCGGTCATGAACGTGGGCATCAACCCCACCTTCGAGGATCGGACCGAGCCGGTGGTCGAGGTGCACGTGCTGGACTTCGACGAGGACCTGTACGGCGAGGTCGTGGAGGTCGAGTTCACCCACCGGTTGCGCGACGAGCGGAAGTTCGAGAGCCCGGAGGCGCTGGTTCGCCAGATGCACGAAGACGTCCGGCGAGGGCGGGAACTGCTAGGTACCTGAGGTCCGGCTGTACTCGTGGGGGAAACCCCCTTGCTCTTTTCCGGAGGCGGACGACGAGGCGTTGCCCACGCCAGCGGGACCTCGGTCAGCGCGAACAGATGGATCAGGAGGAGCACCCATCCCCAACGGTCGGGGCCTTGGCTCGAAGTGGTGCACGCCATTTCTGACCAGGCATTTCTCGGCGAACGACTACCGGCCACCATAGATACAAGAGGGGCTGGAACCATCACATCACGGGGACCCCCCGCGTTTCCTTTGAAGCCGGCTTGGCGCGCTGCTATCCTTCCGCTTCTATGGCTTTCACGGCCGAACAGAAGCGACCCACGATCGAGGACTTCCGGGTACACGAGCGCGACACCGGCTCGGCGGAGGTCCAGATCGCCCTGCTCACGCAGCGGATCAACCACCTCCGCGACCACTTCGATGCCAACAAGAAGGATCACCACTCGCGGACCGGCCTGATGAAGATGGTGGGCCGGCGCAAGCGACTGCTCAAGTACATCGAGCGCCAAGACGTGGTGAAGTTCCGAGCGCTCAAGGAGCGGCTGGGCATCCGATAGACTTCCGAGAGGGGCGGAGACGCCCCTCTCGTCGCTTCAAGGAGGAGGAGGAGGAGGGAGAAACCAGGAAGGGCCCGGCCGGGGCGTCGGCCGGTCAGTTTTCGGTCGTGAGCGGCAAGGACGCACCTTGAAGCCCACAACCGGGCACTGACCAGGGACACGTCGGCCCACCGAGCCGGGCGAACACTGAGGGGACGAGGAGTCCCACAGGAGGTTCGTCTGTCATGACAACAAACATCCATCCCCACGTTCTCGAGCGCGAGATCGACGGTAAGGTCATCCGGTTCGAGGCAGGCCGCCTTGCCGGTTTGGCCGACGGCGCAGTGCTGATCACGCTCGGCGACACCCAGGTGCTGTGCACCGCGGTCGCGGGCGACGTCCGGGAGGGTCTCGACTTCTTCCCGCTGTCGGTCGACATCGAGGAGCGCATGTACGCGGCCGGCAAGATCCCCGGCGGGTTCTTCCGTCGCGAAGGTAGGCCCTCGGAGACGGCGATCCTGACCGCGCGCCTGGTCGACCGGCCGCTGCGTCCGACGTTCCCGAAGGGCTTCCGCAACGAGATCCAGGTGATCGGCACGATCCTGTCGGTCGATCACGCCAATCCGTTCGACGTCATCTCGATCACTGGATGCTCGATGGCGGTGACGCTCGGCGGGCTGCCCTTCGACGGTCCGCTGGCCGGCATCCGCATGGGCTTCCGCAACGGTGAGTGGATCTCGAACCCCACGTTCCAAGAGATGGAGGAGTGCGCATTCGATCTGGTCGTCGCGGGTGCGAAGAACCCGGACGGCGACGTGCGCATCATCATGGTCGAGGCCGAGGCGACCGAGCAGTCCTGGTCGCTGATCGCCGGCGGTCAGCCCGCGCCCACCGAGCAGGTCGTCGCCGAGGGGCTCGACGCGGCCAAGCGCGTGATCGCCGAGCTGTGCGACATGCAGACCGAGTTCGCGAAGGTTGCGGGCAAGCCGCTGCGGCAGTTCGAGACGTTCCCCGAGTACGGCGAGGACGTGTATGAGCGCGTCGTCGCGCTGTGCGAGGCAGACCTGACCAAGGCTCTACAGATCGCAGACAAGACCGAGCGCAACGCCACCTTGGACGAGATCAAGGCAGGGATGAAGGAACAGCTGGTGGCGGACGAGGCCTTCGTCGCGCGCGACAAGGAGTTCTCGCCGGCGTTCCGTTCCCTGCAGAAGAAGCTGATCCGCAAGCGGATCGCCGAAGAGGGCTTGCGGATCGACGGCCGCAAGGTGGACGAGATCCGTCCGCTGTCGGCCGACATCAATCTGTTGCCGCGCGCGCACGGCACCGGCCTGTTCCAGCGTGGTGAGACCCAGGTGCTGTCGATCGCCACGCTCGCGATGATGCGGATGACGCAGATGATCGACACTCTCGATCCCGAGGAAGAGAAGCGCTACATGCACCACTACAACTTCCCGCCGTTCTCGACGGGGGAGGCGCGCTTCCTGCGGGGTCCGAAACGTCGGGACATCGGTCACGGCGCGCTCGCCGAGCGCGCGCTGCTTCCCGTGGTTCCCAGCGAGGACGACTTCCCGTACGCGATCCGTATCGTGAGCGAGGTGTTGAGCTCGAACGGCTCGACCTCGATGGCGTCGGTGTGCGGCTCGACCCTGTCGCTGATGGACGCCGGCGTGCCGTTGCGCGCGCCCGTCGCCGGGATCGCGATGGGGCTGATCTACGAGAACGGCGAGTACCTGACGCTGACGGACATCCTCGGCACCGAGGACGCGTTCGGCGACATGGACTTCAAGGTCGCCGGCACCGAGGACTTCGTGACGGCGCTGCAGCTGGACACGAAGCTCACCGGCATCCCAGCCGACGTGCTCGGTCGCGCGCTCGAGCAAGCGAAGACCGCCCGCTTGCAGATCCTCGACGTGATCCGGGCGGCGATCCCGGCACCGCGCAGCGAGCTCAGCCAGTACGCGCCGAAGATCATCACGATCCAGGTGCCGGTCGACAAGATCGGCGAGGTCATCGGCCCCAAGGGCAAGAAGATCAACGAGATCACCGCCGAGACCGGCGCCGAGATCGACATCCAGGACGACGGTAGGATCTTCATCGCTTCCAAGGGCGGCGACGGCGCCGAGGCCGCGCGCGAGATGATCGAGCAGATCGCCAACCCGGTGATGCCCGAGCCGGGCTTGCGGTTCCACGGCACGATCGCCGGCGTGCGTGAGGGGCTCGGCCTGTTCGTTTCGGTGCCCGGCTCGGCCAAGGACGGGTTGGTGCACATCTCGAAGCTCGGCTTCGGCCAGCGCATCGACTCGATCGAGGCCAAGTACTCGATCGGGGACACCATCGAGGTCGAGGTCCAGAAGGTCGAGGAAGCGCTTGGCAAGATATCGCTCTCGCCGATCAACCCCGAGACCAGTGAGCGATACGACGGTCCAGAGCGCAGGCCGCGCGAAGGCGGCGACGGCGGAGAACGTCGGCGCGACCGAGGCGATCGCGACCGGCGGCCGCGGCGCAGGCGCGAAGGTGGCGACCGGGGCCCGGGGGGAGAGGGCTAGCTGGACCACGAGCGCACCGCGCTGGGCTCGGGCATCCGCGTCCTTTCCCAGCGGCTGCCCGGCCAGCGGTCGGTCACCGTCGGCGCATTCGTCCAGGCCGGCTCGCGCGCGGAAGCCACCGAGCAGGCCGGTATCGCGCACCTCCTCGAGCACATGCTGTTCAAGGGGTCGCCGGGGCGTTCCGCCCTGCGGATCGCGCAGGACTTCGACGCCGTGGGCGGGGACGTCAACGCGTACACGACGAAGGAGTTCACCTGCGTGCACGCTCGCACGCTCGGCGCCGACGTCGGTCTGGCGATCGACACGATCGCGGACATCATGCAGCGGCCGTCGCTCGACCCGAACGACTTGGAGGTCGAGCGCGGTGTGGTGCTCGAAGAGGTCGCGATGCACGAGGACACCCATGAGGACCTCGTCTACGATCTTTTCCACGAAGCGGTGTGGCCGCAGCATCCGCTCGGGCGGCGCATCCAGGGGTACGCCAGCACCGTCGAATCGCTCGGCCGTGACGACGTCGCGGCGTTCCACGCCGCGCGATACTTGCCGGGCCCGCTGGTCGTGTCGTTCGCCGGTGACATCGCCCACGACGATGCGGTGCGGCTCGTCCAAGACGCATTCACCGACCGAGCCGCGACCGAACCCCAACCGATGGTGACGGCTCCCGGTCCGATACCCGGCGCGCTCGCGCTGACGGAGCGCGACATCGAGCAGGCGCACGTGGTGTACGGCACGCGCGGGGTCGCGCGCGGCGACGAGCGCCGGTGGGCGTTGTGGCTGTTGAACGTGGCGCTGGGCGGAGGGATGTCCTCACGACTGTTCCAAGAGATCCGCGAGAAGCGCGGGCTCGCCTATGCCGTGGGCTCGGGCGTGCAAGGCTTCGCCGAGATCGGCTCGTTCACGATCTACGCTGGATGCGCCTCGGACAAGGTCGGCGAGGTCCTGCGGATCGCGCGCGATCAGGTCGCAGCCGTCGCCGCCGAGGGCATCACGACCGAGGAGCTCGCGCGGGCGCGGGGGCACGTGCGCGGCAACCTGGTGTCCTCGCTGGACGAGGCCGGCTCGATGATGACGCACCTGGGGAAGAGCGAGCTGCTGCTGGATCGCGTCGAAACCACCGACGAGTTGCTGGCGCACGTCGAGGCGGTGACGATGGACGATGTGCGGCGTATCGGGCACGAGGTGCTGGCGGGCGGCCCGTGGTCGTTGGCCGTGCTCGGCCCCGCGCTCGGCGAGGACGTGAGTGGTTTCGTGGGAGAAGCGGCATGATCAGGGTGGGTGTGCTGGGCGCGCTCGGCAAGATGGGCGCCGAGGTCTGCCGAGCGGTCATCGCCGACGACGAGTGCGCCCTGGCCGCCGCGATCGACCCGGAAGCTTCCGGGGAGACCGTCACCGATGCGCTCGGGGCGACGATGCCCGTCTCGACCGAGATCGACACCTTGAGCGAAGCCGAGGTCGATGTGGCCGTCGACTTCACCCACCCGGACACCGTCATGGACAACGTGCGCTGGTGCGTGCGGCACGCGGTGGATCTCGTGGTAGGCACGACGGGGCTTGGCGCCGCCGACCTCGAGGAGATCCGGGCGTTGATCGACGAGGAGGGCAACGAGTCCAACGTGTTCGTCGCGCCGAATTTCGCGCTCGGCGCGGTGCTGATGATGCGCTTCGCAGCAGCGGCCTCGCGCTACTTCGGTCACGTCGAGATCATCGAGCTCCACCACGACGCCAAGGCCGACGCGCCCAGCGGCACGGCGCTCACGACCGCGCACTGGATCGCCGTCGAGCGCGGCGAGGCTCCGGCGCGCGCGGTGGAGTCGCGCGAGTCGGTGCCCGGCGCGCGCGGCGGGGAGTTCGAAGGCGTCGGCATCCACTCGGTGCGGCTGCCGGGGTTGGTCGCGCATCAAGAGGTGATCCTGGGTGGTCCCGGCCAGACGCTGACCATCCGCCACGACTCCACCGACCGCGCGGGCTTCATGCCCGGGGTGCTGCTCGCGGTGAAGAAGATCAAGGAGCATCCCGGCCTGACCGTTGGGCTCGAGCACCTGCTTGACTGAGCCTGGCCTGATCGCGTTCCCCCCGCGCGCAACAGCCCCGCGCGCAACAGCCCTGCGCGCAACAGCCCCGCGCGCACCAGCCCCGCGCGCACCAGCCCCGCGCGCGCCCCGAGCACGCCGATCCATTCCCGTGTCATCTGGCAGTCATATGCGAAAGTAGGGTTACAACGGAACGCGCCAGCCCCTCCGCGCCAGCCCCGGCGCCGACAGCCAAAGCGCGCCCGCCCGCGCGCAGCCCAAGCGCGCCACCCCCCGCGCGCGGAGGGCGTTGTCGGTGCCCGGTGATAGCCTGGCGCGCGCGATGGCCCATCCCTACGTGATCGAGGAGTTCACGCCCGAAGAGCGGCAGATCCTGCTGCGCTACTTCACCAACACCGACCGACCGGTGTTCGCGCTCCACAACCTGCCCGAGGTCGTCAAAGGCGCCCTGTTCGCGCGCTACTCGCGCACGGCGAAGTCGCTGCGCCGCCTGTTCCTCGACGAGTTCTACCGCGGCGAGGACACCCTCGAGGTCGGCGAGATCGGAGCCGAGCGCGCGCGCGAGCTCTACGACCGCATCTTCATCGAGTTCGGTGACGACTCGGTCGCCCAGCTCGGCGGCGCGCACATCGCGGTCGAGCAGGGCTCGAACATCTTGACGAAGGCCCTGGAATGGGGGCGGCTCGCCGCCTACCTCGAGCAGTCGACCCGGTACGTGCCCTACGACGACATGCCCGGCGGACGGTTCCGGTGGTTCCGCGAGCCCGACATCATGGGCTCGCCGCACGCCGGAGCGTATGCCCGGACGATGGACGGCCTGTTCGAGCTGTATCGCGACGCGCTGCCGCGCGCGGTGGAGGCGTACGAACGCCGCTTCCCGAAGCAGCCGGAGGATACGAGCTTCGTCTACAAGGCCACGATCCGCGCGAAGGCGCTCGACGCGCTCCGGGGGATGCTGCCGGCGGCGACGGTCTCGAACACCGGCGTGTACGCCACCGGCCAGTCGTTCGAGCAGATGCTGCTGCGGATGCGCGCGTCGGCGCTGGCAGAAGTGCGAGAGGTCGCCGACATGATGCTCGAGGAACTGAACCAGGTGATCCCGGTGTTCCTCCAACGGGTCGATCAGCCCGAGCGGGGAGGAGCGTGGACCGAATATCTACGAGGCGCTCGCGAGGCGAGCGAGGCCGCCGCCGCGGGTGTGCTCGCCGACGACAAGCCCGATGATCGTCCGCTCGTCACGCTCACCGACTGGGATCCAGACGCCGAAGAGAAGCTCGTCGCGGCGATGCTGTACGCGGCGAGTGACCTGCCCGACGATCAGTTGCGCGCGCGCGCGGGGGCTATGAGCGACACCGAGCGCGCGCAGGTGGTCCAGGCGTACCTGGGCGACCGGCGGAACCGCCGGCACAAGCCGGGGCGCGCGTTCGAACGGGTGGACTACCGCTTCGACGTCCTGGCCGACTACGGCGCGTTCCGGGATCTGCAGCGTCATCGGATGCTCACGATCGAGTGGCAAGACCTCACGCCCCGGCACGGATACGACACCCCTCCCGACCTCGACGTGCTCGGGGTGGGGGATGGGTTCCGGGAGGCGATGGAGCGGTCCGAGGAGACCTGGGCGGCGATCCATCCGGACCTGCCGAGGCAAGCGCAGTACGCGGTGGCGATGGCCTACCGGATCCGGTTCGTGCTGCAGCTCAACGCGCGCGAAGCGATGCACCTGATCGAATTGCGGTCCTCACCCCAGGGGCATCGCGCGTACCGGGAGGTCGCGCACGAGATGCACCGGCAGATCGCGGAGGTGGCGGGGCATCGCGTCGTCGCCGAGGCGATGCGGTACCTGGACACGTCGGATGTGGATCTGGAGCGATTGGAAGCGGAACGTCGGGCGGAACGCCGGCGCCGCGAAGCGGCGCAGGGGAAACCGAGCGCTTAGTCCTGGACGGGCTCGGCGACCGGGCCTGGGCAGAGCCACATCACTTCTTGGTCGGAACCCAGGCGCGACTCGACGATCTCGATCGCGGCTGCGACCTGTGGTGTCGGCTCTTCAACGAGTACCCACGTAACCATTCGGTGCTCCTCTCCTCGCTCGCACGGATTCGTGACGTGCGACGTGCTTCCCTGCTCACGTTCCCGATTTCGAGACGCGGTACCGATCTTTCTTGCCGCGAAACGGCAGGATGCGGTGGATGCACAGGGTCGAACATCCAGGTCAACGATGGTGGACGTGTCTGGCAACGCGCGCGCGGCGCGTTGAGGGGAACATCACTCCTGGGGGTGTTTCCGCAGGTCGCGCACGGTTCCGACTCGCTTGCGCGGTATGGTTGCCGGTCCGTTTCATATATGTTCGTCCGGATTCGGTTCGGGCATCCGCCGTAAGACGGACGACCGTACGGCCGTACGGTCTATGCTGACCGCGGACGAGGAAGGAGCAAGAGATGTTCGGGCGCGTGATCACCGCGATGGCTACGCCGTTGGCCGCAGACGGATCGCTGGACCTCGAGCGCGCGCAGACCCTCGCCCGGCACCTCGCGGCCAACGGCTCTGACGGGTTGGTCGTCGTCGGCTCGACCGGCGAGTCGCCGACGCTGACGTTCGAGGAGAAGCGCGACCTGATCGCCGCGGTTGCCGAAGCCGTGTCGGGGCGCGCCGACGTCATCGCCGGGACCGGCACCTACGACACGCGCGAGTCGATCCACCTGTCGACCATGGCCGCCGAGCAGGGGGCGAACGGACTCCTGGTCGTCACGCCGTATTACTCCCGGCCGCCCCAATCCGGCTTGCGTGCGCACTTCCGCGCGGTCGCGGGCTCGACCGATCTGCCGGTGATCCTCTACGACATCCCCGCGCGGACCGCGCGCAAGATCGAGCACGCCACGTTGATGGAGCTCGCAGGAGTTCCGAACATCATCGGCGTGAAGGATGCGGCCGGCGACCTCGCGGGCACGGCCCGTCTGGCGGCGGAGAAACCGGACGATTTCACCATTTGGTCCGGGGACGACGCGCTGACGCTGCCGATGCTGGCGGTCGGCGCCCACGGCGTCATCAGCGTCGCTAGCCACCTGGCGGGCGCGCGCATCCAGGAGATGATCGGCGCCTACCTGAAGGGCGACACCGAGGGCGCCGCCGCGATCAACCGGGACCTGACGCCGCTGTTCGACGTCCTGTTCATCACCAGCAACCCGATCCCGTTGAAGGCGGCGCTCGGGCTGATCGGCCAACCGGCCGGCCAACCCCGGCTCCCGTTGGTCCCGGCGACCGACGCCGAGATCTCCCAGGTGCGTGATGTCTTGCAGAGGATGGGTTTAATCTAAACGCTACGCATCGACCACCCGCGACCGGGAGCACGTCATGGCGCCACGGAAGCGGGGGGTGAAGCCTGGGGGCAAGACCGGGACGCGGACGCGTCCCACTTCGCGTATCACCGAGCCGGTCAAGGCTGCGCTCGGAGCACAGCTCGGGGACGCCTACGGCGTCGGTCTGGGCGTACTCGCCATCCTGTGCGCGCTCGGCATCTGGTTCGACGCGGCCGGACCTGTCGGACGCTTCCTCGAGCTCGCGTTCCGCGGGCTGCTCGGCGCCGGCGGAATGTTCACACCGGTGCTGTTGGCGTATCTCGCGTACCAGATGTTCGTCACCCGACCGGGTCCGGACCGACCTCGGATCGCGATCGGGCTTGGCGTCACCACCGCCGCGGCGCTCGGACTATGGCACCTGATCAAAGGAACGCCCGATGTCACCAGCGGCGCCGAAGCATTGCGGCGTGCCGGCGGGATCGTGGGAGCCCTGCTGGCGGGGCCGATGCGGGGCTTGCTGTCGATCTGGGGCGCGTCGGTCGTGCTGCTCGCGATGTTGTTGCTCGGCGTGCTGATCATGACCAAGACGCCGGTGCGGCGCGCCGCGGAGATCGTGGCCGAATGGTTCGAGGACCTGCGCGAGCGGTCGGAGAGATGGGTCGACACCGACGAGCCGCCCCGCGCCGCCCCGGACGACGATCAACGGTTGATCGATCTGGTCGCCGAGGAACGTCGGCTCGCTCCGCGAGCCGACGACGACGAGCACGAAGACGTACCCCAGGAGGACTTCCCCGATGCTGTTGCTGATGCTGACGATGATGAGGACCTCGACGGCGCTGCGAGCGCTGATGAGCCTGAAGCGCCGGCCCCGATCGAGCTGACCACCGACACCGTGGCGATCGCGCGCCCGGCTGCGCGCGCCGAGCCCTACCGGCTTCCCTCGGCCGACCTCCTGCGCGCGGGAACGACTCGTAGCGCATCGGCCAAGACCTCGACCGAGACGATCCGCGCCCTGGAAGCGACCCTGCGCGACTTCGGGGTCGACGCGGTGGTCGCGCGCGTTACCCGGGGGCCCACGGTAACCCGCTTCGAAGTCGAGCTCGGGCAGGGTGTGAAGGTGAACCGGGTGATGTCGCTGGCCAACGACATCGCCTACGCGCTCGCGACGCCCGAAGTGCGCATGCTCGCCCCGATCCCGGGGCGCTCGGCGATCGGGATCGAGGTGCCGAACAAGGAGCGCGAGCTCGTGACGCTCGGCGACATCCTGCGCTCGCAGAAGGCGCGCGACGACCATCACCCGATGGTCGTCGGACTCGGCAAGGACATCTCGGGGGATTCCGTGCTGATGAACCTCACGACGATGCCGCATCTCCTGATCGCCGGCTCCACCGGCTCGGGGAAGTCGACGTGCATCAACGCGCTCGTCACGTCGATCCTGATGCGCGCGCGCCCCGATCAGGTCCGGCTGATGCTGGTCGACCCGAAGCGGGTCGAGCTGAGCCACTACAACGGGACGCCTCACCTGCTCGCCCCGACGATCACGCATCCCAAGCGCGCGGCCGACGCCCTCGCATGGGTGTGCCGGGAGATGGACGAGCGCTACGAGCTGCTCGCCGGCAGCGGCCACCGTCAGATCGACGCGTTCAACGAAGCCGTGCGCGAGGGTCGCGCGCGCAAGGACGGGCTGCCGGTCACCGAGCAGCTCCCCTACATCCTGGTCGTGATCGACGAGCTCGCCGACCTGATGATGGTCGCGCCCCGCGATGTCGAAGAGGCCATCTGCCGCATCGCGCAGATGGCGCGCGCGGTCGGCATCCACCTGGTGGTCGCGACCCAGCGACCGTCGGTCGACGTCGTCACCGGATTGATCAAGGCCAACATCCCGTCGCGGATCGCGTTCGCCACGGCCTCGCAGGCGGACTCGCGTGTGATCTTGGACACCGGGGGCGCCGACAAGCTGATCGGCTTCGGCGACATGCTGTTCCTCCCCGCCTCGATGGGCAAGCCGCGCCGCGTACAGGGCGCGTACGTCACCGAGCCCGAGATCGAGCAGGTCGTCTCGTTCTGCCGGCGCCAGGCCGACCCGGACTACGTGGACGCCGTGGCGGCCGTCGTCGCGGGCAACGCGCCGATCGACTTCGAGCCCGGCTCGGACGACGAGCTGCTGCAGGAGGCGATGGATCTGGTGATCCGGACGGGGCTTGGCTCGACCAGCATGCTGCAGCGGAAGCTGAAGGTCGGTTTCGCCCGGGCCGGTCGTTTGATGGACCTGCTGGAAGAACGGGGAGTAGTCGGTCCCAGCCTTGGCTCGAAGGCCCGGGACGTCCTGATGACCCCCGACGAGCTGGACGAGATGCGCGCGCGGAGCTGAGACGGCCACCGAGGGTGTCCCCGCTGCTTTGGAGCGGCCCCCCTGCGCTTCTATACTCTGCCCGTAAACCCAGATGACAGCGGGGGGACCGCGAACCGTGCAACGAACCGCGTCGCCTACGATCGGAGCGAAGCTGCGCAGCGCGCGCATCGACCGATCATTGTCGCTCGAGGAGACCGCGTGGCGGACGCGCATCCGTCCCGATCTGCTGCGCGCGCTGGAGCTCGAGGACTGGGGCTCCATCGGGCATCAAGCGTTCGCGCGGACGCACCTGTCCTCCTATGCGCGATTCCTCGGGATCGATCCCAGCGAGGTGCTCGCCGAGTTCGAGGCCGGGACCGAGCCCGAACCCTCGGCGATCGTAGAGCTCGACCGGCGGGTGAAGCGGTCGCGCAAGCCACCGCGCGCGAAGTGGCTGATCGCCGCGATCGCGTGCGGCGCGGTGATGATCGGGACGGCCGTGGCCGGGTACCTCGGCGGTCAGGAGGAACGACCTGCCACCGAGCAACCCTTGGGGATGTCGGCACCTGTCGAGTCGCTCGCGCAGAGCGAAGGGCCCACGTCGGTGCCAGAGGCGCTCGCGCGCGTACAGCTTCGGGTCGAGGCGCTCGCCGACACCCAGATCGCGATCCTGGTCGACGGTGAGGAGGTCTTCGAGGGCGTGCTTCCCGCCGGCCGGGCACGGACGTTCCACGCGCGCCGCATGATCGAGATCCTCGCGGCCGACGCCGGCTCGATCCTTCTGACCCATAACGGGACCGAGATCGGCGAGGCCGGCGACGACGGTACCGCGTTCCGTTCGCGCTTCGGGCCCCAGGGCCGGCGCGACTAAGGCGGTGGAGCCGCCGGAACGCGCGCGGCCGCGGATCCATTGGCCGGCCGTCCTCACCGTTGTCCGCATCGTTCTGGTCATCCCCGTCGTGATCCTGACCCTGCGTGAAACGCAGGTGTCGTCGTGGATCGCGTTCGTGGCCTTCGGCGTCGCGGCGCTGACCGACGGGCTCGATGGGTTCGCGGCGCGCAAACTCGGACTGGTGTCGGTTCGGGGGCAGATGTGGGATCCGATCGCCGACAAGATCTTGGTGATGGCATCCCTGGCGGCGTTGGTGGTCGTGGGCCGGTTCCCCGCCTGGGCCGCGGTGGTGATCGCGTTCCGCGAGATCGTGGTGACCGTCTTGCGATGGGGCGCGAGCCGCCGCGGACGCGGTTTCCCCGCCAGCCCGGCCGGGAAAGCCAAGACGTTCGCGCAGCTCGTCGCCGTGCTGCTGTACATCCTTCCGGTGGGAACAACGCCGGCCGACCTCGAAGCCGCGTTCCTGTGGCTGGCGGTGGCGCTGACGATCTTCTCGGGGGCGCAGTACCTGATGCGCGCGCCGCAACTGCTTCGGAACCACTGATGCGCGCGGAGGTGGTCGCGGTCGGCACCGAGCTGTTGCTCGGCGACATCGCGAACACCAACGCCGCACACATCGGCCGCGCGCTCGCCACCGTGGGCGTCGATTGCTTCATCCACACCGCGGTGGGCGACAACACCGAGCGCATCGCCGAGGCGATCGGGACCGCGCTCGCGCGCGCGGACGCGGTGATCGTGACCGGCGGGCTCGGCCCGACGCAGGACGACGTGACGCGCGAGGCGATCGCGCGCCTCACGGGGCGACCGTTGCGGCGCGATCCGGCGATCGTCGAGCACCTGCGCGCGCGGTTCGCTGAGCTCGGCCGCGAGATGGCGGAGACCAACCTGCGACAGGCCGACGTGCCCGATGGCGCGTCGGTGATCGAGCAGACCTTCGGTACCGCGCCGGGACTGATCGTGCCGCACGGCGACGGTGTGATCTATGCGTTGCCCGGTGTCCCCGCCGAGATGGAGGAGATGCTGGCGCGCGCGGTCCTTCCGGACATGCTGGGACGCAGCGGCGAGCCGGCGACGATCCTGTCCCGGGTCGTGCGCGTCGCGGGCATGAGCGAGTCGGCGGTCGCCGAACGGTTGTCGCCGACGTGGGACATGCTCGGAGGCGACGTGACGATGGCGTTCCTCGCCGGCGGGGGAGAGGTGCGCATCCGTCTGACCGCCAAGGCGCCGGACGGCGCCCGGGTCCACGAGCTGCTCGACGCCGGCGAGGCGGCGGTGCGTCAGGCGCTGGGGCCTTCCGTCGTCGGCACCGACGCCGACACCTTGGAAGTGGTGATCGGGAAACTCCTGCTGGCGCGCGGGTGGACGCTGGCGTGCGCCGAATCCCTCACCGGCGGCGCGCTGGCGGGTCGGATCGTGTCGGTCGCCGGCTCGAGCGAGTACTTCCGGGGATCCATCGTCGCCTACGCGACCGAGCTCAAGGCGTCGCTGTTGGGTGTGCCGCGCGCGGTGCTGGACGAGCACGGACCGGTAAGCGCCGAGTGCGCGCGCGCGATGGCCGCCGGCGCCCGTTCGCGTTTGGGCGCCGATGTCGGCTTGGCGGTGACCGGTGTGGCGGGCCCGACCGAACAGGGAAAGCCCGTCGGCACGGTGGTGCTTGGCGTCGCCGGTCCGGCGGGTGCGACCGAGCGAGAGATCCGACTACCGGGGGACCGCAACGTGGTGCGCGCGTTGTCGACCGGCGCCGCGCTCAACCTGCTGCGCCTCCACCTGATGGAGGGTGTGCGGTAGCGCGCCTGTTCATCGCGCTCCCGTTGCCCGACGCGGTGCGAGCCGAGCTCGCGCGGGTCGGCGCCCTGATCGAACCCCACATCCCGACCGGCAGGTTCATCCCGGCGGAGAACCTGCATCTGACGCTGGCCTTCCTGGGCAACGTCGACGACGACCGGATCGCGGCCGTGGGCGACGCGGTCGCGGAAGGGGCGCGCGGGCACGACGCGATCGACACGTCCCTCGCCGGGCTCGGAGTCTTCCCGTCGCGGAAGCGCGCGCGGGTGCTGTGGGCGGGGCTCGCCGATCGGCAGGGACGGTTGCGCGCGATCGCGGCGGCGGTCCAGGCAGCGCTCGAGCCGCTGGGCTTCGAGCCCGAGAAGCGCGCGTTCCATGCCCACGTCACGCTCGCGCGCCTGCGCCAACCCGGCCCGGTCGGGGTCGAACGTGTGGCGCTCGAGCCCCTTGCGTTCACGATCGATCGGGTGATCCTGTTCCGAAGCCACCTCGGTCGTGGCTTCCCCCGGTACGAACAGACGACCTCTGTCCGGCTCGGCTGAGGCGCTCGCGCCTTTCCGCCGCGTCTTCCCAGACGTGACCTTGTCCCTCGTCCGTCGTATCGTCCCCCCGGGTCGTTGACCCCGAACAGGTGTTCGAGTAGGGTGCGGCGCGAGTTGGGGCTTACACCGATGTGATTCGGTCCTATACTCGGCGTCGGAGGCAGAAGAAAGGGTGAGAGGCGTGGGCTCGAGCAAAGAGAGGCGGCCGGAAGTGAAGGCTCCGTCGGCAAGTAGCGACGAGCGCGAGAAGGCGCTGGACATGGCGCTGTCCCAGATCGAGAAGAGCTTCGGGAAAGGCTCGATCATGCGGATGGGCGACCGCGAGCATCTCGAGGTGGCAGTGATCCCGACGGGCTCGCTTGCGATCGACCTGGCGCTGGGGATCGGTGGGGTCCCGCGGGGACGTGTCGTTGAGGTCTTCGGGGCGGAGTCCTCGGGCAAGACCACGATCGCCATGCACATCATGGCCGAGGCGCAGCGGACCGGCGGCATCGCGGCGCTGATCGATGCCGAGCACGCGTTCGACCCGGTCTATGGACAGGCGCTCGGGCTCAACCTCGACGAACTGCTCATCTCCCAACCCGACACCGGCGAGCAGGCGCTCGAGATCGCCGACACCCTCGTTCGTTCGAGCGCGGTGGATGTCGTCGTGATCGACTCGGTGGCGGCGCTCGTTCCGCGCGCGGAGATCGAAGGCGAGATGGGCGATTCTCACGTGGGTCTGCAGGCGCGTCTGATGTCCCAGGCGCTCCGGAAGCTCACGGCCAACCTCAGTCGTTCGCGCACGACCGCGCTCTTCATCAACCAGCTGCGCGAGAAGATCGGAGTGATGTTCGGGTCACCCGAGACCACCCCGGGCGGGCGCGCGCTGAAGTTCTACTCGTCGGTGCGGCTCGATATCCGCCGCATCGAGAACCTGAAAGACGGCGGTGAGATGGTCGGGAGCCGCGTGCGGGCGAAGGTCGTGAAGAACAAGATGGCGGCGCCATTCCGGATCGCCGAGTTCGACATCCTGTACGGCAAGGGCATCTCGCGCGAGGGATCGTTGATCGACGTCGGCGTCGACCAGGGCTTCATCAAGAAGTCGGGCGCCTGGTTCACCTACGAGGATGAACAGATCGGCCAGGGACGCGAGAACGCCCGGCAGTTCCTGATCGACAACCCGGACGTCGGGCGCGATATCGAGAAGCGGATCCGAGACGCGCTCGGTCTGGTGCCGAAAGAGGGTAACGTCGTGGCGGAGGTTCCGGTCGAGGCCGAGGGCGACGAGGAGTAAGTCGGGTCGTGGCCGCGCGCGCACGCGGAAAGAGAACAGGCGACGGGGCCGGGAGACCGGTCCCGTCGGCGCTTCCGTTCGCCGAGCAGGTGAGCGCGGCGCGCGAGGCGGCGCTGCGGCTGCTGGGCCATCGCGAACGATCGAGGCTCGAGCTCATGACCCGGCTCCGTCAGAAGGGCTTCGAGCCGGAGGCGATTCAGGCCGCCCTGGACCGCCTCGACGAGGTGGGCTTGCTTTCGGACGAGCGTTTCGCGGAGCGCTATGCGGAGGAGTCGGCGGGGCGCGGTCTGGCTCCGCGGCGGATCCAGGGAGAACTGCGCAGAAGGGGTGTCGAGCCGGGCCTGGCGGCGGCCGCGTCCACGGCGTCGGAGGAGATGGAGTGGGAACGCGCGCGCGCCTTCGCCCGGGCTCGGGCCGCCAGGATGACGATGTCGGGCCCGGAGGCGATCGCCCGTCGGGTCGCCGGCCAGCTCGCTCGACGCGGGTATCCCGGCGAGATCTGCCGGACCATCGCCGCCGAGGTTTCAGGGCTGGAGCCACAGGATCCTTGACCCCTGTTCGGACGCGGGCCTACCATGGGTTGCTCGACGAAGTCCCGAATCGAACCTACGATCAGTTATCTGAAGACCCAAGTCCGGCCGAAGAGATGACGGAGAGGCGAACTCGAAGACGCCCCTAGAGGGCTCTCAAGTCGTTCTCTCCTGCCCTTCCATCCGCCTTGGGCGCGGGTCATCCGGGCTTCGCCGAGCGCATCGCTCGGCGTTTCGTTGTTTCTAGGACCCCGAGACCCCACCCGGTCTCGGATGGAAGGAGTTGCCATGACCCTGGTGATCGGCCTGTTCGTGGGGCTGGCAGTGGGGGTGCTCGCCGGCTACCTGATCCGCCACCGCAAGGGCTTGATGGCGATCGGTTCGGCAGAGGCGCGCGCCAAGGGCTTGATCGGTGAGGCGGAACGAGAGACGGAGACGCAGCGACGTGAGATCCTCGTCCAGGTCCAAGACGAGGCCCTGAAGCTCCGACAGGCGACCGAGGAGGAGCTGAAGGGGCGGCGAGCCGACATGGACCGTCGGGAGGCGCGGCTCGGGGAACGGGACGACGTCCTCACGAAGCGCGAAGGCCAGGTCGACGACCGAGATCAGGAGCTGCGGAAGCTGGCCGAGCAGCTCGAGGAGCAGGCGGAGCGGATCAAGGTCCAGCGCGAGCAGCTCCAGCGCGATCGCGACGAGGCGGATCGCCAGCTCCAGCGGATCGCCGGGATGTCGGCTGCCGAGGCCAAGACCGCCCTGCTCCGACGGTTCGAGGAGGACGCCAAGCGCGAGGCCATGGCGCTCGTTCGGAACCTCGAGACGAAAGCGCGGGAAGAGGCCGAACAGCGCGCGCGGCGCATCGTGACGCTGGCCATCCAGCGGGTGGCCTCCGAGACCACGACGGAGTCGAGCGTCACGGTGGTCAGCATCCCCAACGAGGAGATGAAAGGTCGGATCATCGGCCGGGAAGGTCGGAACATCCGCGCGTTCGAAGCGGTCACCGGCGTCAATATCGTGGTCGACGACACTCCCGAGGCGGTCCTGCTGTCCTGCTTCGACCCCGTGCGTCGCGAGATCGGCCGCATCACCCTCGAGAAGCTCGTCGCCGACGGGCGCATCCACCCGGCTCGGATCGAGGAGATGTCCGAGCGCGCGAAATCGGCTGTGGAAGAAGAAGTGCTTCGAGCAGGCGAAGAGGCCGTGCTGGACGTGGGACTGACCGACGTCCATCCGGAGCTGGTTCGAGTGCTGGGGCGCCTGCAGTACCGGACCTCCTACGGTCAGAACGTGCTCAAGCACCTGGTGGAGACCGCGCACATCTCGGGGATCCTGGGCGCCGAGCTCGGCATGTCGCGGGAGGAGGTGCAGCTGCTGAAGCGCTGTGGCCTGCTGCACGACGTGGGCAAGGCCGTGACGCACGAGGTGGAGGGCTCCCACGCCCTGATCGGCGCCGAACTGGCGCGCCGGCTCGGGGAGGGATCCGACGTCGTCCACGCCATCGAGTCTCACCATGGCGAGGTCGAGCAGCGCTCGCTGTACGCGGTCCTGTCCCAGACCGCCGACCAGATATCCGGCGGCCGGCCGGGCGCGCGACGCGAGACGCTCGAGGCGTACGTCAAGCGACTCGAGAAGCTCGAGGAGATCGCCACCTCCTACGAGGGCGTCGAGAAGACCTTCGCGATGCAGGCCGGACGCGAGATCCGGGTCATCGTCCAGCCCGGCGAGATCGACGACGTGGCCTGCCAGGTTCTCGCACGCGACATCGCCAAGCGGGTCGAGGAGGAGTTGCAATACCCGGGACAGATCAAGGTGACCGTCGTACGGGAGACGAGAGCGACTGAGTTCGCGAAGTGACCGTCCCGGGTCCCGCGCGGATATGCCGAACTATTGGCAGACGCCCGGAATGGGTCTATCCTCTGCGTGGCAGGGAAAATATCAGCTCGACGTGGGGGCGTACCCAAGATCTTGGGTAACGAACGAGCATGGAAGTGCTGAAGGTATCCGCGAAGTCGAGCCCCAACGCCGTTGCCGGGGCGGTCGCCGGGATCCTGCGAGAGACCGGGAACGTATGCCTCCAGGTCATCGGCGCGGGCGCGCTGAACCAGGCCGTGAAGGCGATCGCGATCGCCGGGTCGTTCGTCGCCGAAGACGGGATCGACCCGATCTGCATCCCGAGCTTCCACGACGTCGAGATCGGCGGCGAGAGTCGGACCGCCATCCGGCTGACGGTGGAGGATCGCAACGGGCGCCTGATGCGCCTTGAGTCGGCGCCCGAACCGGCCGGGGCGCTCGAAGGCGACGGCTAGGGCGGTCCTAGACCGCAACAGGCGTTCTCGCTAGCCTTTCACGGTGAGACGCTTCGCAGGAGCCTGGCGTACCACCGCCACGAGGCCGGAGGTGACGTCGCATGGATGACACCCACGATGCGTTCCCGATCCTTGGGATCGATCACGTTGAGTTCTGGGTGGGCAACGCTTTGCAGGCGTCCCACTATTACCGCAATGCGTTCGGCTTCCACCAGATCGCGTTCTCCGGGCTCGAGACCGGCGTCAGGGATCGGACGAGCCGCCTCATGGCGCAGGGCGAGATCCGGTTCGTGTTCACGGGCTCGCTCGAGCCGGACACCGATATCGCCGAGCACGTCCGCCGCCACGGCGACGGCGTCAGAGACATCGCCCTACGGGTTCCCGACGCCGAAGAGGCCTACCGCGTCGCGCTCGAGCGCGGCGCCCTCGGCGTGTCGGAGCCGAGGGTGTCGGAGGACGAGCACGGCAAGGTCGTGCGCGCGGCGATCGGCACGTACGGCGAGACCGTCCACTCGCTGATCCAGCGGGAGGACTACAACGGCGTGTTCCTGCCTGCGTTCCGGGCCACCGAGGACGACCCGAACCACCGGACGGTCGGGCTCGTGTCGGTGGACCACGTCGTCGGCAACGTCGAGCTGGGGAAGATGAACCACTGGGCGTCCTACTACGCGGACGTCATGGGGTTCAAGAACATGATCCACTTCAAGGACGACCAGATCTCCACCGAGTACACGGCCCTGATGTCGAAGGTGATGTGGGACGGTGTGGGACGGGTGAAATTCCCCATCAACGAACCGGCCGAGGGCAAGCGCAAGTCGCAGATCGACGAGTACCTCGAGTTCTACCGCGGGCCGGGCGTGCAGCACCTGGCCCTGCGCACCGACGACATCCTGAAGACGGTCGGCACACTGCGCGAGCGCGGCGTGGAGTTCCTGCGCGTTCCCGACTCGTACTACGACGAGGTGGCGACCAAGTTCGACGATCTGCGCGACGAGGTCGACATCGAGGCGCTCCATCGCCTCGCGATCCTGGCTGATCGCGATGACGAAGGGTACCTGTTGCAGATCTTCACCAAGCCCGTGACGGACCGCCCGACCGTGTTCTTCGAGATCATCCAGCGGCACGGCTCCCGCGGGTTCGGGCTCGGCAACTTCAAGGCGCTCTTCCAGGCGATCGAGCGCGAGCAAGAAGCGCGGGGGACGCTGTAGATGTTCCCGCTGTCGCGGGGACGCGTCACGCGCCAGGCCCACGTCGACCTGCCCGAGGGAACGTTCGAAGAGGAACACGGTCGGGAATCGTTCGCCGGTCGAGCCTCGCACCTGTACCGGACGCATCCCCCCACGGCTTGGATCAAGGTCGAGGGCCCGTTGCAGCCGCGTGCGTTCAACCTTGCGGACCTCGGGGCCGGGCAGTGGATCCCGGTCGCGCGCAACGAAGACGTGCGCCTGTTCGTGTCGAAGACCGTCGAGGGGCTCCCGCACTGGCTGCGGGACGCCAACGGCGATCTCTGCTACTTCGTGCACGAGGGATCGGGCATGCTCGAGACCGACTACGGCCCGCTCGCGTACGCGCGCGGGGATTACCTGATCGTGCCCAAGGGCACGACCCATCGGCTCGTCCCGTCCGAAGAGACCTTCGCATACATCATCGAAGGCGCCGGCGAATACCGGCTGCCCGACCGCGGGATCCTCGGCCGTCACGCGCAGTTCGACCCAGGTGTCATCGAGACGCCCCAACCGGAGGCCTACGACGAGCAGGGCGAGTTCACCGTCGTGGTGATGCGCGGCGAGGAGTTCACCCGCCTCACCTACCCGCACCACCCCCTCGACGTCGTCGGATGGCAAGGCGACCTGTGTCCGATGCGGCTGAACGTGCGCGACTTCCGTCCGGTGGTGTCACCGCGGTACCACCTGCCGCCGAGCGTGCACTGCACCTGGGAGAACGACGGGTTCGAGGTGTGCACCTTCGCGCCCCGTCCCACCGAAACCGGCGATCCGGGTGCCCTGCGCGTGCCGTTCTTCCACGCGAATGTCGACAGGGACGAGGTGCTGTTCTACCACGACGGCGAGTTCTTCAGCCGAGCAGGCATCAAGCCTGGGATGATCACCGTGCATCCCGCCGGTTTGCACCACGGTCCGCAGGCCGCGGCGATCGAAGCCGGCAAGACCAAGGAGTTCGCCGACGAGGTTGCGGTGATGGTCGAGACCGAGAAGCCGCTCGCGCTCGCCGACGACCTCAAGGACGTCGAGATCGACGGCTACGCGACGTCGTGGGCGCGGGGGCTCGGGCTACTCGACTAACGCCTCGGTACGCGGGCCGTACGGGTAGAACAGCGGCCGGAACGGTTCCGGATCGCCCTGCCAGTCGAACGCGCGCACCTGCTCCCAGCTCCGGCGCCCGCTGGCCGCGCGCGCGAGCTCGAACGGATCGGCGGTCACGGTCGCGCCCGGCTCGCCATCGCCGATCACCCACGAACGTTCGCCGGCCACGAGCCTGAGCGTCGGGAGCTTCTCGTGGGCGACCCGGAAGCGCATCGCCTCGACGTAGGAGCGGAGCGAGAGTCCGGTCGCGAGCGAGTCGCGCTGGCCGGGCAGCCCCACCGCGCCCCGTAGGTCGTGATGATGCACTCCGAGGTCGGTCATCACCATCCAATCGGGGAAGGCCGGTGCATCGTCGGGCCACGGGCGCTCACCTCGCATCATCTCCTCGAGCACCGGCGCGGTGCGATCCCACTCCTCGACGATCTCCTCGAGGCCTTTGTGTCGGCGCCGGTCGAGCTCCTTGTCGACGAACGCCTCGCGCCCGACGGCGAGATCCTCGTCCCAGAACGACGAGAGGTTCACGTCCGCGGGGACGTTTCCGTCGGCCACCGCGCTCGCGATGCTCGTGACGTGGGCGATCAGGTCCTTGACGGTCCAGTCCGGGCAGGCCGGCACGGTCGTCGCGAGCTGCTCCGCATCCATGTCGCGCACGACCTTGATCATCGACGCACGCGTCTCTTCGTAGGCTCCTGCGAGATCGGGCATGTCGCTCCCTCCTGTCAGGTCACAGCATTGCGCAAGATCCCGATCCCGTCGACCTCGAGCTCGACCGTCGCGCTGCGGGGGATCCACCGACCCTGATCGAGCCCGCAGCCGCCGAACGGGGTGCCGCTGCCGTAGACGTCGCACGGGTACACCGTTTCGCCGTCGGCGATGTAGGCGATCATCTGCTCGAAGGTCCAGTGCATGCGCGCGTCGCCGGTCTCGAACCAGACCTCGCCGTCGACGCTCGCGCGCATCGCCAGTCCGGCGTTCGGGTCGAACTCGTCGGCGGTCACGATCCAGGGTCCGAGCGACGTCGCGAAGTCTTTGGACTTCGCAGGCCCGAGCCGCATCGCCATCTCGGCGCGCTGCACGTCGCGCGCGCTCCAGTCGTTCATGACGGTGTAGCCGAAGATCGTCTGATCCGGGCCGAGGACGCAGGCCAGCTCGAGCTCGAAGTCGAGTCGCTCGGTCCAGTTCGGCCACGGCACGGGCTCGTCCGGGCCGACGATCTGGCGATGATTGCCCTTGTAGTAGACGGGCATCTTGTACCAGGCCGGGTTTAGCTGCTCGTTCCGGCGCGCGGCGCCGCCCTGCGCATGGTCCTCGAACGCCAGGAAGTCACGCAGGGAAGCAGGGCGCAGCGGCGCCACGAGCGTGATCTCGCGCAGCGGAAGGATCGCCCCGCCCGAGGTGCGCGCGCGCTCCCACACCACGGGCCCGGCCTCGACGAACGCCTCCATGGTCGGCGCTTTCCCCTGGAGGTCGACGATGGTGTCGTCGTGGACGCGCCCGAACCCGACGTCTCCGTCGCGGAGGTACCGGGCGAGCTTCATCGGCTGCCCAAGGATAGTCGGGCCGGTACCATGGTTGGCGTGCCCAAGACCTACTTCATCCGCACCTACGGCTGCCAGATGAACGAGCACGACTCCGAACGCATCGCGGGTCTGCTGGAGCAGCACGGCTATGCGCGCGCGCCCTCACCCGAGGACGCAGACCTCGTGCTGTTCAACACCTGCGCGATTCGCGAGAACGCGGACAACCGGCTCTACGGGACGCTCGGGCACATGAAAGCACTGAAACAGAAGCGCCCGGAACTGCGGATCGCGGTCGGCGGTTGCCAGGTGCAGAAGGACAAGCACCTCGTGCTCGAGAAGGCCCCCTGGGTCGACGTGGCCTTCGGCACGTTCGCGGTGTCCGACCTGCCGCGATTGCTCGACGAGCGCGAGCGCACCGGGTCGGCCGCGTTCGAGTTCGCCGAGCAGACCGAGACATTCCCGAGCGCACTCCCGGCCAGGCGCGAGCAACCGTTCCACGCATGGGTGTCTGTGTCGGTCGGCTGCGACAACGCCTGCACGTTCTGCATCGTGCCGTTCGTGCGCGGCCGTCAGGTGTCCCGCAGGCTCGGCGAGATCTTGGATGAGGCGCGCGCGCTCGCCGCCGACGGCGTGGTCGAGGTGACCCTGCTCGGCCAGAACGTGAACACCTACGGGCGCGACCTGGACGGGCGTCCGATGTTCGCCGAGTTGCTGCGCGCGCTCGACGACATCGACGGGCTCCGACGCGTCCGGTTCACATCGCCGCACCCGCACGACTTCACGCCCGACGTGATCGAAGCGATGGCGTCGTCCCGCGTGGTGTGCGAGCACATCCACTTCCCGCTGCAGTCCGGCTCGGACCGTGTGCTGGCGGCGATGCGCCGCAGCTACCGGCGCGCGCGTTACCTGGGCTGGCTGCGCGACCTGCGCGCGGCGATCCCGGACCTGGCAGTCTCGACCGACGTCATCGTCGGGTTCCCCGGCGAGACCGAGGACGACTTCGCCGACACACTCGGCCTCGTGGAAGATGCGCGCTTCGATTCCGCCTATACCTTCCGGTACTCCAAGCGTCCCAACACCGAGGCGGTGGATATGCCCGACCAGGTGGCGCCCGAGGTCGTCGCCGAGCGCTTCGAGCGGCTCGTGCGCGCGCAGGAGCGCATCTCGCTGGAGCGGCAGCAGGCGCAGGTGGGCAAGTCGTTCGAGGTGCTGGTGGAGGGACCGTCGAAGAAGGATCCCGCGCGCGTCACCGCGCGCACCCGCACCAACCGCATCGTGCACCTCGCGACCGACGGCCTGCGAGGCGGCGACTTCGTCGACGCTCGTATCACCGGCGCGCATCCGCATCACCTCGACGCCGAACGCGTGTGATCGCGCTCGTCGGCCCCACCGCGACCGGCAAGACTGCGCTCGGCATCGCGCTAGCCGAGCGCCTCAACGCTGAGATCGTCTGCGTCGACTCGATGACCGTGTACCGTGGGATGGACGTCGGGACGGCAAAGCCCACCGCCGAGGATCGCGCGCGCGTCCCGCACCATCTGCTCGACGTCTTCGAGCCGGGCGAGCGCCCGACGGTGGCCACGTTCCAGCGCGCCGCGCGCAGTGCGATCGAGGGCATCCGCGCGCGCGATCGCGTCCCCATGGTCACCGGCGGATCGGGCCTGTACTTCCGCGCGGCCGTCGACGACCTCGACTTCCCGCCGACCGATCCAGTCGTGCGCGCGCGCCTAGCGGCTGAAGATCCGGAAGCGCTCGCGCTGCGGCTCAAGGAGCGCGACTCCGACGCTGCCGCGTTCATCGAGCCTGCCAACACTAGGCGGGTGATCCGCGCCTTGGAGGTCATCGAGCTGACCGGCCGGCCTTTCTCGTCGTTCCGCGACGCCTGGGGCCGCTACCTCGACGCCGCCGTCGCCGGTGTGGACCTGCCCGACGAGGTGTTGCGCGCGCGCATCCGTGCCCGGCTCGAACACATGATGGAGGCCGGCCTGCTGGACGAGGTGCGCGCGCTGATCGCGCACGGCCATGGACCCTGGCTGCAGCAGCTGCGCGCGATCGGCTACGTCGAGGCGACGGAGCACCTCGACGGGAAGACGACGGAAGCCGAGATGCTAGAGCGAGCCGCGCGCGCGACCTGGCGGCTCGCGCGACGGCAACGCTCGTGGTTTCGCCGCGATCCGCGTGTGCGGTGGTTCGACGTCACCGAACCCGAACGCGCGGTGGACGATATCCAGGCATACTACGAGCAGGCATGAGCATCCGATTCGTGAAGTCCCACGGCGCGGGCAACGACTTCGTGCTGTTCGAAGACCTCGACGACACCTGGACACCGACGCCGGCGTTCGTCGCGGCGGTGTGCGACCGGCACGTCGGGGTCGGTGGAGACGGCATCATCCGTATCACGCGCGACGCCGACGCCGACTTCTTCATGGACTACTGGAACGCCGGCGGCGAGGTCGCCGAGATGTGCGGCAACGGGATCCGCTGCCTCGCCAAGTACGTCGCCGATCGCAGGATCGCCACCGGCGACCGGCTCCGCGTGAATACGAACGCGGGTCCGAAGGACATCGAACTCTTCAAGAGCTCTGACGGCATGGTCGAGCGCGCGCGCGTCGACATGGGGCCCCCGATCCTCGAGCGCGCGCAGATCCCGATGACCGGCGATGGGGACCCCCTGCACGAGAAGGTCGAAGCCGAGGGCTACACCTTCGAGGCCGCGTGCGTCTCGATGGGCAACCCGCACTGCGTGCTGTTCCTCGACGAGCAGGTGCCGTTCGAGCGGCTCGGCCCGGCGATCGAGCACCACGAGTTGTTCCCGGCTCGCACCAACGTGGAGTTCACCGAAGTGCTCAACGACCACGAAGTGCGCGTGCGCGTGTGGGAGCGCGGGGTGGGGGAGACCCAGGCCTGCGGCACCGGCGCGTGCGCGTCCGCGGTCGCGGCCAACCTGCGCGGCTTCACCGGCCGTTCGGTCGCCGTGCATCTCCCCGGTGGAACGTTGGACATCGAATGGACCGATCGCGTGTTCATGACCGGCCCCGCGCAGGAGACCTTCGAGGGAACCCTCGCGCCCCACCTGACCGCCCTGCTGAAAGGATGATCGTTTGAGACCGGCCAAGCGCATCGAGACCCTTCCCCCGTACCTGTTCGCCGAGATCGACCGCAAGGTGAGCGAGAAGCGAGCCGCCGGCGTCGATGTGATCTCGTTGGGGGTCGGTGATCCCGACACGCCCACGCCCGCGCATATCGTCGCCGCGCTGAAGGTCGCGGTCGAGGACGTGTCGACGCACCAGTACCCGTCCTATTACGGGATGCCCGAGTTCCGGCGTGCCGTCTGCGCGTGGTACCAGCGACGCTTCGGCGTGACCATCGATCCCGACAGGGAGTGCCAGCCGCTGATCGGCTCGAAGGAAGGCATCGCGCACCTGGCCGTCGCGTTCGTGGATCCCGGCGACGCGGTCCTGGTGCCGGACCCCGCCTACCCGGTGTACGAGATCGGCACGATCCTGGCCGGCGGGACGCCGGTGTCGGTCCCGCTGCCTGCCGAGATCGGGTTCCTGCCCGACTGGGATTCGATCGAGGTTCCCGCCGGCGCCAAGATCCTGTGGCTGAACTACCCCAGCAACCCCACCGCCGCGGTGGCCACGATCGACGATCTTGAGCGCGCGGTTGCGTTCTGCCGCACCCACGACCTGCTGCTCGCCTACGACAACGCGTACTCCGAGATCACCTTCGACGGGTTCACGGCGCCGAGTGTCCTACAGGTCGAAGGCGCGAAGGATGTGGCGATCGAGTTCCACTCGCTGTCCAAGACCTACAACATGACCGGCTGGCGCATCGGCTGGGCGGTCGGTTCGCCGGTCGCGGTCGAGGCGCTCGGCCGCGTGAAGACCAACATCGACTCCGGGATCTTCAACGCCGTGCAGAGAGCGGGCATCGCCGCGCTCGAGGGGCCGCAGGACTTCCTGGGCGATCTGCGCGCGCTGTATCAGCGTCGCCGCGACCGCGTGGTGGACACGTTCCACGACGTCGGCCTGAAATTCGAAGCGCCGAAGGGCTCGGTGTTCGTATGGTTGCCCGTGCCCGCGGGTCACGACTCGGCGTCGTTCGCGACGCTGCTCCTTGAAGAAGCGGGGGTGGTCGTTCCGCCCGGGCGCGGCTACGGTCCATCCGGAGAGGGGTTCGTGCGCGTGTCGCTCACGGTCCCCGACGACCGGCTCGAGGAGGGATTGGAACGGGTACGAAAGGCCCTGTGAACGGACCCCGCAAGCTGCGGGCATCCGAGCGACGGCGCGTCACCGAACTGCCGCCTGAGTACCAGATCCTCAAGCTCGAGCGCGCCGTGCTGGTCGGCCTGGCCGTCGGCGGCACGCTCGCCGAAGCCGAAGAGCACCTGGAGGAGCTGGCACGCCTGGCCGATACCGCCGGCGCCGAGATCGCCGAAACGCTGCTGCAGCGGCGTGACGCGCCGGATCCGGCCACGTTCCTAGGCAAGGGGAAGGCGGCCGAGGCGCGCGATGTGGTGAAGGCCACCGGCGCCGACACGGTGATCGTGGACGAGGAGCTCTCGCCGGGCCAGTTGCGGAACCTGGAAGAGATCTGCAAGTGCAAAGTGATCGACCGCACCGCGTTGATCATCGACATCTTCGCCCAGCACGCGCATTCGGCCGAGGGCAAGCTCCAGGTCGAGCTCGCGCAGCTGAACTATTTGCTGCCGAGGCTGCGCGGCTGGGGTGAGTCGATGTCGCGCCTCGGTGGCGGCATCGGGACACGAGGCCCCGGTGAAACCAAGCTCGAGGTCGACCGCCGGCGCATCAAGACGCGCCTGACGAAACTGCGCAAGCAACTGAAGGATGTCGAGCGCGTGCGGGACGTGAAGCGGGCCGAGCGCGCGCGTCGGCAGGTCCCCGGGATCGTGCTCGTCGGCTATACCAACGCCGGGAAGTCGACGCTGCTGAACGCGCTGACGCGCGCGGGCGTGCTGGTGCAGGACCAGCTGTTCTCGACGCTGGATCCGACGACGCGTCGTTTGGAGCTGCCCGATGGCCCAGCCGTGACGCTGACCGACACCGTGGGGTTCGTGCGCAAGCTGCCGCACTCGCTGGTCGAGGCGTTCAAGTCCACGCTCGAAGAGACCGCTCGCGCGGACCTGCTGATGCACGTGATCGACGGCTCGGCGGCCGAGCCGCAGCATCAGTACGACAGTGTGCGCGAGGTGCTCGGCGAGATCGGCGCGGCCGGGGTGCCGGAGCTGGTGGTGGTGAACAAGTTCGATGCGCTCGATCAGGTGGCGCGCGCGCGGGTGCGGCGGCTGTTCCCGGACGCGGCGTTCGTCTCCGCGCTCGACGGGGATGGACTGGACGCGTTGCTCGGTACGATCGTGGCGCGCGTGCCGCAGCCCGAGGTCGAGGTGGAGCTGCTGGTGCCGTACGACCGCGGTGATGTCGTGGCGGCGCTGCACGCGGCCGGCGCGGTGCTGGTCGAGGAGTTCACGGAAGAGGGGACACGAGTGCGCGCGCGGCTGCGCGAGGATCAAGCGAGCCGGCTCGAGCTGTATTTGACGGACAGGCGCGAAGACGGCCAAGCCCGACAGCGCTAGATCTTCCACCACGCTCCCAGGCCGCTGTCACCGAGATTCAGATAATTCCTGACGATTCGCTATCTTCGGGGCTCTCTGGGAAGGCTCAGCGACATGCGCGATGGGCCGGGGGCGGGATGGCATCTCGAGAGGATCGCGGCCGACGACGAACCGGGATGTGGCTCATCGGTGTTCCGAAGCGATTCGCGGACTGACCCCTTCTAGACGCGGCGGAAGACGCCTACCACCTTGCCGAGCACCGACACCGTTTCGGCCTCGATCGGTCCGTAGGAGGGGTTCGCCGCCTCCAGCACCACACGGCCACCGCGGCGCCGTAGCGTCTTGACCGTCGCCTCGTCGTCCTCGACGAGCGCAGCCACGATCTCCCCATCCTCAGCGGTCGGCTGCTGGCGCACGATCACGGTGTCGCCGTTGAAGATCCCTGCCTCGATCATCGAATCCCCGCGCACGGTGAGCGCGAACAGGGTTCCTCGCCCGACCATGCCTGTCGGCATCGTGATGGTGTCCTCGACGTGCTCCTCAGCAAGGATCGGGCTGCCGGCCGCGATCCGGCCGAGGACCGGGATGTCGACCAGGTCGAGTCGCTCCGGCGTGGCCGGGGTGTGCTCGGCGCTGACGACGATCGCGCGCGGCCGGGTGGGGTCCTTCCGTAGGTAGCCGCGCTCGGCCAGGGTCGCCAATTGCGCGTGCACGCTCGAGGGGGAGCGCAGGCCCACGGCTTCGCCGATCTCGCGGACCGACGGCGGATAGCCGCGGTCGCGGTGGATGCGGACGATGTAGTCGAGGATCTCGTGCTGGCGCTTGGTCAGACCCGGCTGATCGCCCACTGGGCTCCTCCCGCTCGAACTCCAGTTCGTTGCTGTCGGAGAGGGACGCTAGCATCCTGGCCGATCGGAATCAAACATCTGTTCGACCTTGACACCGAACATATGTTCGATAGGGTAGGGATCGAGCTGAGGAGAGGTTGCATGAAGAAGGGCATTACCGCACTGGGACTTGCAGTCGCGATGCTGATTCCCGGCAGCCGCATGGTAACCGCGCTCCAGGAACGCCCGGAGCCGACGGAACAGTACGTGGTGCGGTCGGGGGACACGCTGTGGGCGATCGCCGGACGGGTTGACCCGGAAGCGGATCGGCGCGCGGTCGTCTACCGGCTCATGGAGCTCAACGAGATGGAGACTCCGACCCTCCTGCCTGGCCAAACACTCGAACTTCCGGCTCCCTGACGCGCCGAGCCCCATGGTCCTTGATGGCCGCCATGTAGTGTGTTAGGGTCGGTCAGACACAACATCTTGTGGTTTCGGGCCCGTCTCCCTGCATCTTGGGGTTCCCAGGAGAGGCCCGGAGGGGCGATGAGAAGGAGGGGCGAGCCGAACCGAGGACCCGGCTCGAGCGCATGCGATGTCCCTGGTGCAAGAGCCTCGAGGATCGGGTGATCGATTCGCGGCTGGCCGAGGACGGGGCAGCGATCCGGCGACGCCGGGTGTGCGAGACCTGCGGGAAGCGGTTCACCACCTTCGAGCGCGCCGAGGGTGTCGGGTTGCAGGTGGTCAAGCGGTCGGGAGAGGTCCTGCCGTACGACCGAGCCAAGGTGATCTCGGGAGTGGCGAAGGCATGTGTGAACAGACCGGTCACGACCGAGCAGATCGAGCGGGTGGCAGATGACATCGAAGAGGCGGTCCGGGCTACGGGGAGCACCGAGGTGTCCACGCAGGAGGTCGGGCTCGCGATCCTCGATCAGCTTCGAGATCTGGATGAGGTCGCGTACGTGCGGTTCGCGTCGGTCTACAAAGATTTCCAGGAGCTCACGGACTTCGAACGAGAGGTAGGGCAGCTGCTGCAGAAGCGGACACCGCCGAAGGCCAGCGGCGGCTGAGGCACCCGCAAGGAGGGAAGGAGGCGGCAAGACACACGTGAGGGTGTGGACGACCGAGCAACATGGGGAGGGAGCGTAGGTGGCAAAGACCGAGCATGCGATGACGGGAAAGCGGACCGGGATGAGCATCCGGCGGTACTTCACGAACCCCGATGTGCATCCCTACGACGAGATCGAGTGGGACATCCGCGACGCGGTGATCCCCAACTTCAAAGAGGGTGGCAACGCCTTCGAGCAGTTGGGCGTGGAGTTCCCCAAGTCCTGGTCGCAGAACGCCACCAACATCGTGGCGCAGAAGTACTTCCGCGGGCCGCTCGGGACGCCGCAGCGGGAGCGCTCGGCGCGCCAGCTGATCGACCGTGTCGCCGACACGATCACGCAGTGGGGATGGAAGGACGGCTACTTCGCCACCGAGGATGACCGCGACACCTTCAACGCCGAGCTCAAGCACATCCTGGTGACGCAGAAGGCGGCCTTCAATTCGCCCGTGTGGTTCAACGTCGGCTCCGAGAAGGACCCGCAGTGCTCGGCATGCTTCATCCTCGCGGTCGATGACACCATGTCCTCGATCCTGAATTGGTACGTCGAAGAGGGGACGATCTTCAAGGGCGGCTCGGGCTCGGGGATCAACCTGTCGACGATCCGCTCGTCGAAGGAGCGGCTGTCGTCCGGCGGCGAAGCCAGTGGTCCGGTCTCGTTCATGCGCGGCGCCGACGCGAGCGCCGGCACGATCAAGTCGGGTGGCAAGACCCGGCGCGCGGCCAAGATGGTCATCCTCAACGCCGATCATCCCGACGTCGAGGACTTCATCTGGTGTAAGTCCATCGAAGAGAAGAAGGCGCGCGCGCTGCGCGACGCCGGCTTCGACATGGACCTGGACGGGCGCGACTCGGCTTCGATCCAGTACCAGAACGCGAACAACTCGGTGCGGGTGACCGACGAGTTCATGATGGCCTACGTCGAGGATCGTGACTGGGCGTTGAAAGCCGTGTCCACCGGCGATGCCGTCAGGGTGTTGCGCGCGCGCGACCTGATGCGCCAGGTGGCCCACGCGGCCTGGGAGTGCGCCGATCCGGGGATGCAGTACGACACGACGATCAACGCGTGGCACACCTCACCGAACACCGGGCGCATCAACGCGTCCAACCCATGCTCGGAGTACATGCACCTGGACAACTCCGCGTGCAACCTGGCGAGCCTGAACCTGATGAAGTTCGTCGACGCCGACCTGACCTTCGACATCCCGGCGTTCAAGCACGCGATCGATGTCATCTTCCTCGCCCAGGAGATCCTGGTCGGCAACTCGAGCTACCCGACGCCGAAGATCGAGCAGAACGCCAAGAACTTCCGTGAGCTCGGGCTCGGCTACGCTAACCTCGGCGCGCTGCTGATGGCGCGCGGTCTGCCGTACGACTCCGAACAGGGGCGCGCGTGGGCCGGCGCGATCACCGCGCTGATGACGGGATGGGCCTACCGCGACTCGGCTCTGTTCGCCGAGCAGGTCGGTCCGCACGCCGGCTACGCCGTCAACCGCGAGCCGATGCTGAACGTCATCCGCAAGCACCGCGCGGCTGTCAACCAGGTCGACCCCGAGCTGGTGCCCGAGGGTTTGCTGCAATCGGCCAAGCACGCGTGGGACGAGGCGATCGCGCTCGGCGAGCAGTTCGGCTACCGCAACTCCCAAGCCAGCGTGCTCGCTCCCACCGGCACGATCGGGCTGATGATGGACTGTGACACCACCGGGATCGAGCCGGATCTGGCACTCGTCAAGACCAAGAAGTTGGTTGGTGGCGGGACGATGAAGATCGTGAACCAGACGGTACCACGCGCGCTGCAGCGGCTCGGCTACGACTCCGATCAGGCCGAGGAGATCCTCGCCTACATCGCCGAGAACAACACCGTGTTCGGAGCACCGCACATGGCCGAGGAGTACTACCCGGTCTTCGCATGCGCCATGGGCGACAACTCGATCCACTACATGGGGCACGTCAACATGATGGCGGCGGTGCAGCCCTTCATCTCGGGCGCGATCTCCAAGACCATCAACATGCCCGAGGACGTCACGGTCGAAGATGTCGAGGAGCTGCTCGTCGAGGGGTGGCGGCTGGGCCTGAAGGCCGTCGCGATCTACCGCGACAACTGCAAGGTCGCCCAGCCGCTGTCGGCCGACAAGAAGAAGGTCGACAAGGCGCCCGAGCCGGCCGTGATCGCCACCGGCCAGCCGCAGCGTAAGCGCCTGCCGAAGAGCCGGCCCTCGCGGACGACCTCATTCCGCGTCGCCGACGCCGAGGGCTACATCCTGTCGGGTGAGTACCCCGACGACGGGCTCGGCGAGGTGTTCCTGAAGGTGTCCAAGCAGGGTTCGACGCTGTCGGGGGTGATGGACGCGCTCGCGATCTCGGTGTCGATCGGGCTGCAGTACGGCGTGCCGCTCGAGGCCTACGCATCGAAGTTCATGAACATGCGCTTCGAGCCGTCCGGCATGACCGACGATCCCGACGTCCGGTTCGCCACGAGCTTGGTCGACTACATCTTCCGGCGCCTGGCGATCGACTACCTCGACGACGAGGCGCGCGCGCGCCTCGGGATCATGACCACCGAGGAGCGTCGGGACGCAGTAGCCGGCGGCGGGTATAGCAACGGCGAAGCGGCATCGGCACCTTCGCCGACCCCGGTCGCCGAGCCGGTCAAACGCTCGGTCGCCGAGGACGCCGAAGCGATCCGGCTGGCCGACGCGCCGCTCTGTTACAACTGCGGGACGAAGATGCGCCCGGCCGGCTCGTGCTACGTGTGCGAGTCGTGCGGATCGACGAGCGGCTGCTCGTAGCTCGGAACCGTTGAACGCGCGCCCCTGGTCCGTTGGGGAAGAGGACTGGGGGCGCGCTCCATTTCCTAGGCGCGCGCCGCGCGCGCGATGATTTCGATGGCCTCGTCGATGCGGTCGGCGTGCGTGCGATGGCTCACGATGCACGCGCGCAGCGTGAAGCGGCCATCGAGCATCGTGGATGACAGGAAGACTCGTTTCGAGGCGTTGATGTGGTCGAGGAAGGCTCGGTTCGCGCCGTTGTCGGCGTCGCGCAGGCGGAAGGCCACGATCGTCAAGCCGGGTTCCCAGGGGATCTCGAGCTCGGGGATGGCCTTCAGTCCTTGATAGAGCCGCTCGGTGAGATCGAGCTTCTCGTCGAGCGCGGCGCGGAACGCGCGCAAGCCGTGCAGCTGGATCGGCAGCCACACGCGCAAGCCGCGGAAGTCGCGCGATAGCTCGGGGGAGTACTCAGTGAAGTTCGGGATCTCGGCATCGGCGGCGAGGTCCTGCAGGTAGGCGGTGTCGGCCCCCTCGCTGTGCGCCGCGCGCAGCTTCTGGCCGTCGCGCACCAGTAGCGCTCCGGTGCCGTAGGGCAGGAACATGCCCTTGTGGGGATCGAGCGTGATCGAGTCGGCGTGCTCGATCCCGGCCAGCGCGCGACGGCCCCGCTCGGTCAGGTGGAAGAAGCCGCCGTAAGCCGCGTCGGCATGCACCCACAGGCCGCGCGCGACCTCGATCACGTCGGCGATCGGGTCGATCGCGCCGGTGTTCGTGGTTCCCATCGACGCGACCACCATGAACGGGCGTGCCCCCGCGGCTCGGTCGGCCCCGATCGCGCGCGCCAGCCCGTCTGGATCCATCGACAGGTCGTCGCGGCAGGCCACGCGGCGGACGTTGGCAGCCGGGATGCCGGCGAGCGTCGCCGATTTCACGACCGAATGGTGTGTGTGCTCGGTGACGTAGATCGTTCCGTCGCGCAGGTCGTCGCCGAGCAACTCGTGGCGGGCGGTGACGACGGCCGAGAAGTTCGACAACGACCCGCCCGAGGTCAGGATGCCGCGCGCGTGGGCCGGATACGCGAACACATCGCACAGCCACCGGATCGCGCTCCACTCGATCGTGGCGAGGGCCGGCGCGGGGAACCACAGCCCGACGTAGCGGTTGACCGCGTCGGCGATCAGATCGGCCAGGGCCGCCGCGAACAGCCCTCCGCCGGGGATGAACGCGAGGTAGCCGGGCCCGGCGGTGTTGAAGCTCTTCGCGACGGCGGGGCCGAGGTCGGCCAGGATCTGGTCGAGCCCGCGACCATCCTCGGGCGCGCTCCCGCGGACGCGCGCCGCCATCTCCTCCCAACCCTCGTTGCCCCATGATGGCGCGTCGGGCAGACCGGCGATGTGGTCGATGACGAAGGACAGCGCGGCGTCGCCCATCACGCGCATCTGCTCCGGCGTCGGTTCGAGCGGGTAGCTCATGGGCCGACACTGTAGCCGCGCGCGCGGGTATCCTCGCGTCGGTGACGTATTCGATCGTCGCGCGCGACCCGGCCACCGGTCAGATGGGCATGGCCGTCCAGTCGCACTTCTTCGGGGTCGGGCGCCTCGTGGGCTGGGGCGAAGGAGGCGTCGGCGTGGTCGCTACGCAGTCCTTCGTCGAGCCGGCCTACGGGCCGCGCGCTCTCGCGCTGATGCGCGACGGCGCCGGCGCGCAGGACGCGCTGCGCGCGCTCGTCGCCGCCGACGACGAGCAGGACCGGCGGCAGGTCGGGGTGCTCGACGCGACCGGCAGGGCCGCGGCGCACACCGGGGCGCGCTGCATCGCCGCGGCCGGGCACACGGTCGGGGATGGGCTCAGCGCCCAGGCCAACATGATGCGCCGTGACACCGTGTGGGACGCCATGCGCGCGGCGCTCGAGCGCGGCAGGGGAGACCTGGCCGCTCGGCTCCTCGATGCGCTCGACGCGGCGGAAGCGGAGGGTGGCGACATCCGCGGGCGCCAGTCGGCCGCTCTGCTGATCGTGTCCGGCGAGCGCCACGGCGAGCCGTGGCGCGACCGGGAGTTCGACCTCCGGATCGAGGATCATCCCGACCCCCTGGCCGAGTTGCGACGCGTGGTCGACCTCCATCGAGCGTATGGCCGGCTCGAACGGGCGGAGCACGCGATGACGGCGGGTGACCAAACCGAGGCGGCCGCCGGGTTCGCCGAGGCGGCCGACGCGCTCGGCTCGAACGTCGAGGGAACGTTCTGGGCCGGCGTGGCGTTGGCATCGACCGGAGACATCGAGGGCGCGCGCTCGATGCTGGCGTCTGCGCTCGCGGCGCACGACGGCTGGCCGGAGCTTCTTCGGCGACTGCCCGCGGTCGATCTGCTTCCCGACGAGCCGGGCCTGGTCGAGCGCTTGCTCGCCGGATCCGAACGATAGGCTGGAGGGACGATGGAGGACACGACGATCCCGCGCACGGACGAGGAATGGCGCGCCAAGCTGACGCCCGAGCAGTACGAGATCCTGCGCAACAGCGGGACCGAGCGCGCTTTCACCGGGGAGCACTGGGACAACCACGCCGACGGCGTGTACCGGTGCGCCGGATGCGGCGCGGCGCTGTTCAGCTCGGACACGAAGTTCGATTCGGGCTCGGGCTGGCCCAGCTATTACGACCCGATGGAGCACGAGGCGGTGCGCACGCTCGAGGACGACGCCCACGGGATGCGCCGCATCGAGGTGCGGTGCGCGCGCTGCGATTCGCACCTCGGGCACGTCTTCCCCGACGGGCCCAAGCCCAGCGGGCTGCGGTACTGCATCAACTCCTGCGCGCTCGAGTTCGAGCCCGCCGATGGCTGAGCTTCAGATCCGCCGGCTCGACCCGGACCTGCCGCTCCCGGCGCGGGCGCACCCCGGCGACGCCGGACTCGACCTGTTCGCCGCCGAGGAGGTCGTGCTGAAGCCTGGCGAGCGGGCGTCGGTCCCGACCGGGATCGCGGTGGCGATCCCCGATGGTCATGCCGGGTTCCTCCTGCCGCGCTCGGGGCTGGCCGCGCGCCACGGGCTGTCGATCGTGAACGCGCCGGGGCTGATCGACGCGGGCTACCGGGGCGAGGTCCGGGTGCTTGTGGTCAACCTGGACCCTTCCGAGCCGATCGAGCTCGCGCGCGGTGAACGGATCGCCCAGCTCGTGGTTCAGCGGATCGAGGAGGTGGCCGTCGTGGAGGTCGAGGAACTATCCTCCAGCGCGCGCGGCGAGGGAGGTTTCGGCTCGACCGGACGGTAGGGACGTGTTCGGTGTTGGTTGATTGGCCTCTTCGGCGGCGGGTAGAATCGAGGTCTACGCGGACGTGGCTCAGTTGGTAGAGCACGACCTTGCCAAGGTCGGGGTCGCGGGTTCGAATCCCGTCGTCCGCTCGCGCGAGAGCCGGACCGAGGTCCGGCTCTCGGTATGAATACCGGCGGCGTGGCCGAGTGGTGAGGCAAGGGACTGCAAATCCCTGTACTCCGGTTCAATTCCGGACGCCGCCTCGAAGCAACACGAAGCCCCGGTCGTGCCGGGGGCTCCGCGACTGAGTGGAGTCTAGGTTTCCGTGACGAGCGTGACGGTCCCTGAGGTAGCGACTCCGTCGCAGGGTGTTCCCCCCACTCCACCCGAGTCGTTCACGATGATCCAGACGCCGATGGAGTTGCCCTTTTGGAAGCCTGCCAGGGATGTTCCTTGAGCGGTGGCGTTGCCGCAGCCGATCAGCTGGATATCTGAGCTGTTCGCCCCGCAGATCGGCACGTCACCGTTCAACTGACACGCCGCCCACGATACGGGGGTTTCGGTTAGGTCCGTGACCTTCAGGAACTTGGGTGTGCCCTGGAACGAGCCTTTCGCGAAGGTCACCCCACCGAAACCGGTGTCCACCGGTGTCCCGGCGAGGGGCTCCGTGTCGAGCGGGGTCCCCGTGAGCGGGTTCGTTCCTTCGAGCGGCGTGCCTTCTTCTGCGGCGTCGACCTCGTCGGCGACGTTCGCTTCTCCCGGGTTGAACTTGAACGAAAGACCCGGCGTGGATGGGGCGGTGTAACCGCGGTCATACTTCTTCGTAGCCGAATGGCCCGGCGTGGCCGCCACGATGAGTGCCGCCATCAGAACTGCGACAAGCGCGACGCGTCTCATAGCACTCTCCCTCCTGCCGCCTCGTGGGCGGCTGACAGTTCGGGATTTCGACGTCTGGGCGGGCTGGTCCTGCTGGGGCTAGATATAGTGGGCCGCCCAGGGGCGATTAGCTCAGTTGGCTAGAGCGTCGGCTCGACACGCCGAAGGTCAGAGGTTCAAGTCCTCTATCGCCCACGAAACGTGTCGTGTTCCGGGTGATGCTGTCCACAACGGCCTCACCTGAGTCTTTCCAGAGCTTCAGTTGATCCTTTCCATCGGCTCCGGCTGATCCTTTCCATGACTCCGGCTGATGCTTGACACCATCTCCT
>Ga0214472_10000220_pt1 | contig 76490 bp, 73 predicted proteins | sample RVTome_6_FD_207662 | JGI IMG/M metagenome (GOLD analysis project Ga0214472, IMG submission 207662) | Soil microbial communities from uranium-contaminated site in the Upper Colorado River Basin, Wyoming, United States - RVT140D175 | ecosystem: Environmental > Terrestrial > Soil > Contaminated >...
CCTTGCTGCCGGACGGCTTCGACCGCCGTCTTAAACCGTTCTCGGTTGGCATAGGTGAGATCGCCCGCGATCTCTAAGACGACTCCGTTGGGCACCGGACGTTCTGTGATCTCCATCATGCTCTCCTTTGTTGGTCGATGGTCGGAAGCGATGGTTTGTGGCCTATGCCGCACGGCCCATCGTGGCCGCTGCCTTGGGTGGAAACACCGGAATCATCTTGTCGATAGCGGCCATTTCCAGAGTTTTCCTCACGGCCCCCTGCGGAGACACGAGCCTGACCAGTCGGCGTTCGGCCTCGAACTGTTGAGAAGTCGGGGCACAGAGGCCGATGGCAGAGTTGTCCAGAGTAGGCGACCTCCTGCAGATTGATAATGAGGTGCCGGCATCCCGACTGCGTGAGGGCTGCCACCGCCATAGAAAACTCCTTGCGGTTGCCGTCGGCAAAGACGCCGTCGAGTTGCATCATCGCGGCATCACAATAGGCTCGGTGAGTGATCGGCATAGCAAGCTCCTGGCTGAGGGATTATCGGCTGACATGTGCGAGAACCGCGCTTGCGATATCGCCCAGCGGCAGGATTTTGTCCACGCCTCCGAGCTTAATGGCTTCTTTCGGCATGCCGAATACAACACAACTCGCTTCATCCTGGGCGATCGTGAATGCGCCGGCCTGTTTCATCGTCAGCATTTCCTTGGCACCGTCGCCGCCCATGCCGGTAAGGATCACTCCGACGGCGTTGGCGCCGGCATATCGGGCGACCGAGGCAAACGTAACGTCGACCGATGGACGATGCCGATTCACCGGCGGATCTTGGTTGATTCGCACCGTGTACCGGGCGCCACTCCGAACGAGCATCATGTGGCAATTCCCCGGCGCGACCAGGGCATGACCCGGCAACACGCTGTCCCCATCTTCCGCTTCTTTGACGGCAATTCGGCACAGGCTGTTCATGCGATTGGCCCAGGTTTTGGTGAACCGCTCCGGCATGTGCTGGGTGATGAGGATCGGCGGCGTATTCGGCGGAAGCACCTGCAACACTTCCTTCACCGCCTGAGTCCCGCCTGTGGAGGAACCGATGGCGATAATCGTATCGGTCGTCTTGATCATCGCCGATCCCAACAACTTGGGTGGCGCCTCCTCGCCTGAAGCAGAAATCTGTCTCGAACGCACTGTCGCCCGCGCCGCAGCCTTGACCTTCGCGATGAGATCCTGAGCCACCTCCTCCATGCCTTCCCGCATGTCAATTTTAGGCTTGGTAATGAAGTCCACCGCGCCCAGTTCCAGCGCGCGCACGGTGGTCTGGCAGCCGGCTTCTGTCAGTGAACTCACCATGACAACCGGCATCGGGTGTCCCCGCATCAGCTTTTCAAGAAAGGTCAGTCCATCCATCTTGGGCATTTCCACATCGAGCGTGAGCACGTCGGGATTGAGCGCTTTGATCTTCTCACGGGCAATAAAGGGGTCGGGAGCGGACCCGATGACCTCAATCTCAGGATCTTTCGACAGGAGCATCGCCAAGACCTGCCGTATCAGCGCCGAATCATCGACGGTCAACACGCGAATCTTTGCCATAAGCCCCCTTGTACCTCGTCGTTCGTGAAGCGTATCTCGCGAGCCAGAAAGTTCTCCGCTCACGAACAACGAGAGACGAACGACGTTTCACGGCGGTTAGAACAGCGTGACATCCTCCACAGGCTGCTGCTCCCGCTGTCTGATTTGCGCGGCGTATTTGTTCTCCCGTTCAAAGATAGTCCGGTTCTTAATACGCTCGATCTTTTTCATCAGCACACGGCCCGAATCGGTGAAGTAATAGACTTTCCGTGGGAACACGTCGCCCAAATCGGTCTTGGAGGTGGTCAGGCCTTCGCTCTTCAAATACTCCCTCACCCATTTGACATTATTGGCGCCCACATCGATATTGCCCTCGTAGATCTTGCCGGCGCCAAACAGTTTGATTTCCAGGCGGCTCTTGAGCCCGCCTCGCTTGAGAATTTCGTTGATCAGCGATTCCATCGCATACGACCCGTACCGCGTGGATTCGCCCCAAGAGTCACTCCCGCCTTCTTTCGGCTCCGGCAGCATGAAGTGGTTCATCCCGCCGACTCCGACGAGCGGGTCACGGATGCAGGCGGAGATGCAAGACCCCAAGACGGTGTAGACGACCATGGGTTCTTTGCTGACAAAAAACTCCCCCGGCAGAATGGACGCGATCTCGTGCGGAAAACGGTTATCCCGCATGCGCCGGATGTGGGCGAATGCATCGTCATGGGCGACGGATTCCGATTTTGAGCTGTTCGTTTCACGTTTCATGTGAAGGACATCTCTGCTTCATCCCCTCGATCACGGCCTTCCGCTATCTCTCCTTCTGATAAATCGTGGGGGCCAGCGACTTGAACGGATGCTCCACCCACTGGAGACTTTCGGAATGTCCGATGAACAAGTAGCCCCCGGGCTTTAGATATTGATGGAACTTATTGACGAGCTTTCCCTGGGTCGGCCGGTCGAAATAGATCATGACGTTCCGGCAGAAGATCAGATCGAGCGGATTCTTAATCGGAAAACGATCGTCCATCAGATTCACGCGACGGAACGTAATCGCACTCGTGAGATGCGGTTTCACTTTGAAGAGTCCGGTTTGATCGCCCCGCCCTCGGAGAAAATGGCGCTTGATGACTTCCGGTGGCACGTCCCGAAAGCGATCTTCGTCGTACATACCGGAAGCAGCCTTGGCGAGGACACGGGTCGAGAGGTCGGACGCCAGAATCTTGAAGTCCCACTGTGTGGGATCCTGCACACCTTCGTAGAGCGTCATGGCGATCGTATAGGGCTCTTCCCCGGTCGAACAGGCGGACGACCAGATCCGAACCCGCTTGTCACCCTCCAGCTCTGGAAGAATCCTCTCACGGAGAAAATCAAAATGTTTGGGCTCGCGAAAGAAGTCCGTTTTATTCGTCGAAATGAGGTCCAGCATCCGCGTGAATTCCTCACGAGTGGGATCTTCCGTCACCGTCTCGTAATATTCCGAGAATGTCGCCAGACCGAGAGCGCGCAGCCGCTTCGACAGGCGGGAAGCCAGAAGCAACCGCTTCTGATCACTGAGGGAAATACCGCTCTCGCCGTAGATCAGCGTGCGAAACCGTTGGAATTCTTCTGTCGTGATCGAATAGTCCATTCGTCGAACTTCTATGAGAACTGCACGCTCAGGCCGCAGGAAAGGCGTACCTCCAATCCAGAGGCTTCAGTGGACTAGATTCTTTTCGGTCAGTTCAGTGAAATTCTTGACCGTTAGGCTTGGCAAGTAACCGGAGGTGGTGGGCAAGAACCTCTATGCAAGAGAGGAAGTCGGGGAAAAAAATACCTACCTGTACACTCCATTCTAAATATCGCGGACTTATATTGCAGCGCGGTTAGAATCGAGAACTCTGCCGGCACTCAACATCCCAGCAATCCTGCGTGGCGCCGACTGCTCTGCCGACCTTCACCGGATCGACAAGGAGGAGCCCCCCGAATCGTCCGGTCCAAAGAGCATCAGTATCACCACAGCTGAAAACTGACGGCTGATGGCTCGGGTTTGAGTTCCTCGCACTCATCATCAGGCCGCGTCAGTTTCTCCCACGGCATCCGGCTGAGACTGTGTATAGGCTTCAATCGCCATTTTCAATTCTTGGAGGGCTTCGAGCAGTACAGGACACTGCGACCGAGTCAGCTGGCCACCTCCAATGTACGCCGAATACAGCAGCACGAATTTATCGGCGCCGAGTGTGGCGGCGCTTTCGACAAGTTCTTTGAGCACCTGCCTAAGATTTTCCGAAATGAGTTCGCCCGACTCTCCTCGTTCCAGCGCCATAATCGGCATGACGGCGGTCACTTGGGCCTCAAACTCATTGACAAGCTCGTGATATTCATCCGGGCCAAAACCCAATCTGCCCATCGTGATGTGACGATCGAGAAGCACGGGCGGCTTCGATTGCAAGAGCGGCTTGACCCGCTTGATCAGCTGCGCTTTGTCAATGGGTTTGATGAGGAAGCCATCGCACTGTAGGCTCTGCGCCCGCTTGACGATTTCAAACCCGGCATGCGCCGATGCAATAAGAACGGGAACATGGCGAAAAGTCGGCAAGGCTCTGACCTTCACAATAAACTCCAACCCATCCATTTCCGGCATCATGTAATCGGTGATGATCAGCTGAATGCCCGGTGTTTTAGACATCGTCACGAGTGCGTCTTTTCCATTTCTGGCCACCACGATCTGATACCCCTCTCCACGCAGCATGAATGCTAACACCTTCGCGTTGACCGGATTGTCTTCAACAATCAAGATGGACATCGTGCTCCTTCGTTGGTGGTTCCTGGACCAGGGTGAGGATACGCACGTCGTGGGTGGCCCCGCGCAGGGCCTCTCGGGCGATCACGCGGCCTCCACGCCAACGGTGGTCGTGAGTGACGCACCGGCTTGCTGAAGTGCGCGGCATATCCGGCCGCATGCACCACCTGGGCATCGTCGCGCTGCCCCTGGACGTCAGGAAGATGCGCTGAGCGGGGGCCAGACTCGCATCGGCCTTGATCGCCCTGGCCGGTTCCAGGACGTCCGTCCCCGGCATCTGTATGTCAACGATGGCGAAGTCGCACGCGACTCCCTGCGCCGCCGCCTCGCGCAGGAATGCACGGGCCTGGCGACCGTCCTCCGCCAACAGGCATCCGGACTCCCCGGCTCGTGGCATAGGATTCCAGAATGCGGCGGTTGAGCGTGAGCCGTTGACGAGATACGATTCACACCGTGCCCGCTAGAATTCTTCGAAATCGTTATCTTTAGCCCGGCGATCCTTGCCGTTGCCTGAGGCGACGCCGGCCAGGGGCTTCTTGCCCATCGGTTTCGGTGTCGCGTGAAGTGTTGGTCGCGACGTGTATTTCGTTCCGGAGTCGGACGCTCCACGACCTGTGTGCGTTTCACGCTTCACGTGCGGCGCTTCACTCGTTCCGTTGACCTTGAACACTTCCACTTGCCGAATCAGTTCCTTGGCCTGATCCTTCATGGACTGGCTGGCGGAGGTGGTTTCTTCGACCAAGGCGGCATTCTGCTGCGTGCTCTCGTCCATCTGCATGATCGCCTTGTTGACCTGATCGATTCCGCTGGCCTGCTCCAGCGAGGCGGCGGCAATCTCGGCGATGATGTCCGTGACCCGCTTGACCGAGCTGACGATTTCGCCCAGCGTCTTGCCGGATTGATGGACCAGCTCGCTGCCGTCGGTCACGCGTTGGATAGATTCGTTGATAAGCCCTTTAATTTCTTTCGCGGCAGTCGCAGACCGCTGCGCCAGGTTCCGCACTTCGGCGGCCACGACCGCAAAGCCGCGCCCATGCTCCCCGGCCCTGGCCGCTTCGACCGCGGCGTTCAAGGCCAGCAAATTGGTCTGGAAGGCGATTTCGTCGATCACCGTGATAATATCCGCGATTTTCTTGCTGCTCTTGTTGATCTCGCCCATCGCTTCGACCGCCCGGGCGGTGACCGACCCGCCCTTGTCCGCAATGTCGCGGGCCGCGATGGCGAGCTGATTGGCCTGTTTGGCGTTGTCGGCGTTCTGCTTTACAGTGGAGGTCATCTCCTCCATGGACGCGGAGGTTTCTTCGAGCGCCGACGCCTGTTCGGATGTCCGTTGGGAGAGGTCCTCGCTGCCTTTGGTGATCTGCTCCGAGCCCGCCGATACGGCCTCGACCGCGTCTCGGACGGTTGAGACGGTTGCGGTCAGGTTCGTCAGCGCTGAGTTCAGGCTGCTCTTTATCTGATCGAATTCGCCCTGATAGGACCCGGTCATGGTCTTGGTGAGGTCATTGGCCGCCAGCGCCGTCATCACTTGCTGCGCTTCGTGCAATGGTGTGACGACAGAATCGAGCAACCGGTTGAAGCTCTCAGTCAAGTCCTTCGAGGCGCCCGTAAACTCGTCGGTCTTGATCCGTTCCGACAGTTGACCGGCCGCCGCAGCCTTGATCAGCTTCTCGACCTCATTCTGCGCCTTCTTCTGTCCCGTGATATCGGTGGCGTACTCCACCACTTTATAGGCCTTGCCGTTGGCATCCATAATGGGGTTGTACGAGGCCTGAATCCAGACTTCATTGCCCCCCTTGCTGATCCGCTTGTAGACCCCGGCATCGAACTCTCCGCGATTGAGCTTGGCCCAGAAGGCCGTGTACTCGCCGCTGGCCGCATAAGCCGGGTCGGCGAACATCCGGTGATGATGGCCCTTGATCTCATCCAGGTTGTAGCCGAAGGTACTCAAAAAGTTCTGGTTGGCGGTAAGGACCGTGCCGTCGAGGTTACACTCGACGACCGTTTGCGTCTTGTCGATTGCCGCAATCTTATATTTGAACTCGAGTGTCTCGTTCACGTTCGTTTCGATCTTCTCTCCCATTTCGTTGAATACCTTGGCCAGACTTCCGATATCGTCCTGTGTGGTCACACTGGACCGAGCCGTGAGATTGCCGGCGCCCAGATCCTGCGCCGCCTTCAGTATGTTGGCCAGACCGTTGGCGACCATGCGGGAGATAACCCAGCCCAATAAGAACCCCAAGACAAGGCCCGCACTCACAATCGCAATGTTGGTGGTCTGAAGCTTGGAAGCCAGATCCTGACTGAACTCGTAGCTCTCTTTCGCCTGCATTTCATTTTCGTGGGTCAGGCCTTCGATAGCTTCGAGTATCACCGCCAGTTTTGCCGCTAATTCTGTTCGCTGGAGTTCGGACGCGGCGTCTTTACTGAATGCCGCACTGAGGGTCAGCACCTTCGCGCGGATTTCTTTATACTCAGACCAAGTCGTTTGATACTGCTCATAGAACTTCCGTTCCGACTCGGATACGATTATAGGGGGGTAGGTTGCCAGGAAGGTATCGACCTCCTCGTCGAGCTTATCGATCTCTGCCGTCCACTTCGCCACCGTGGCGGAGTCGTACGCCAGAATATGCCAGGCGACCAAGGCACTCATCCGCTCGGATCGTCCATGCAGATCACCGAGGAGCTTGATCGGAGTCAAGTTCACTTTGTAGATCACTTCCATGCGCTCGTTGAGCTGGTTGATGCCGTTGATAGACATCCACCCGATGGCCACCAATAGCACTCCGATACTTCCGAAGCTGGCCATCAGCTTTGTCATAGTCTTGAGATTTTTAAGTGCGTTCACAATGTTCCTCCTCTCCGATGGGATACGTCCGTATGCAGCCGCTCGTACCACCGGCTGACGAGCGGCTCTCCTTTAATCATGATCAGCCCAAAACTGCGTTCCAACAGATCGACGTTGAGCCCCATAGTTTCTCCCTGCGAGAGGTCCGGCGCTTGAGACTCCTTTCGAGCACTCAGCCCGCACCCCAAATCGGATACTGATCCGCTACGGTGTGAGTCAGATCCCCTTCTGCTCAGGCTGCTTTGTCCGTCAAAGCCGTTGGCTGCATGTCGCTGTCCGACAGAAGACGATCCATGTCCAGGAGCGCCACGAGTTTGTCCCCGGATTTGCCGATGCCGTTCAAGAAACCCACGTCGATCTTGGCGCCGAATTGCGGCGGCGGCTGGAGGTCTTTTCTATCGATATTGAGAACGTCGGACACGGCGTCCACGACCAACCCTATGATCTTCTCCCGGACGACGACGACCACGATCACTGTAAACATGGTGTAGTCGATGATCGGCATGCCGAACTTGGTCCGCAATTCGACAATTGGGACAATGGTGCCCCTCAGATTGAGCACCCCTTTGATATGAGGCGGCGTGTTGGGAATCTTGGTGACGGCGGTGTAACCCTTGATCTCCTGGACGCGAAGGATATCCACGCCGTACAATTCGTCGCCGAGCTGGAAGGTGAGGAATTGGCTGCCATCCGTGGCGAGCCCGATTTGCTGATTGAGTTCCTTCGTCGCGATCTCAAGTGCTGCGGCAGCCATAGGGTCCTCCTTCGTAAAGCATCCTTCGTCGGATCACGCTTCTGGTTTCGAGTTCCGGGGTTCACATTTTCAGTTCGTCAACAATCCGAACCGCACAACGTGACACTCTGACCCGCGATACGCCGACGATCTCGTTTAGGCCGCGACCGGCGTCCCCCGGCGCGCAATTTCCAGCAAGCCTCGGACATCCAGAATGAAGCCGACGGTGCCGTCTCCCAAAATCGTCGCGCCGGCGACGCCGTCGACCTTGCGGAAGTTCTGCTCCATGCTCTTGATCACGACCTGTTGCTGGCCGAGAATTTCGTCCACCATCACGGCGACTCGCTCCCCTTCCGCTTCAAGGATCAAGAGAATCGCCTTGGTAGGCTCGGTATGCTCAGGTTGCAGGGAGAATGCCTCATACATGCGCATCATCGGCAAATACGTTTCTCGCACGTTGATGAGTTCGCCTTTGCCGACGACGGTCTTAATCGCACCGGCTTTCGGCTGGATAGATTCCAAGATCGACAACAACGGCACGATGTACGTTTCTTTGCCGACCCGAACCGTCATTCCTTCGATGATGGCCAAGGTCAGCGGGAGCTTGAGCGTAAAGATCGTGCCTTTGCCCGGCGCCGTCTTGATGCTGATCGTGCCGCCCAGCGCCTCGATATTGCGCCTCACGACATCCATGCCGACGCCGCGGCCCGAGACGTCCGTCACCTTTTCAGCTGTTGAAAACCCCGGCTTGAAGATCAAGGGCCAGATCTGGTCGTCGGACAGTTTCTCGTTTTCCCCGAGCAAGCCCAGCTTGACGGCTTTGGCGACAATCTTGTCTCGGTTCAAGCCCCGTCCGTCATCCTCGACCGTAATGCAGATGCTGCCGCCCTCGTGGAAGGCGTTGAGCCGGATCGTGCCGATTTCAGGCTTATTGTTGTCGAGGCGTTCTTCCGGCGGCTCCAGGCCGTGATCCGCCGAATTTCTGACGAGATGCGTCAAGGGATCGCCGATGGATTCGATGACGGTCTTGTCGAGTTCGGTCTCTTCGCCGGAGAGGACGAGCTGTATTTTCTTCCCCGCTTTGGCGGAAAGGTCGCGCACCAGTCTCGGAAACCGGCTGAACGCGGTGCCGATCGGCAGCATGCGGATGCTCATGACTCGTTCCTGAATCTCGCGCGTGTTGCGCTCCAATTGATCTATCCGCTCCAGCAACACCGAAAGTTGATTCAGCTCGAACCGCGACCCCAGGTCGCTCAGCATCGACTGAGTAATGACCAGTTCGCCCACGAGGTTGATGAGTTTGTCGATCTTGTCGGTGTCCACGCGGATCGAGGTGGTATCGGTTTTCTTCGATTGGGCGGCGGACTCCTGCTGTTTCTGCTTCTGCAGCGCCTGCTCGACTTGCTGCGGGGTGGCGGCTTTTTGCTCGACGAGGATCTGGCCGACCCGTTTTTGTTGCGCCAGTGCGTTATCCAGCGTTTCACGCGAGACAACACCGCTTTCGACCAGAATCTCTCCGAGAGGCTTGGGCTCCGCGCCGTCGACGTCGCTCGTTTCTCGTGAAGCGTCGTTCGTCGTTCGTCTCGCGTCCTGCGCTTCACGCTTCACGCTTACTGTTTCACGTTCTTCGATGGTGAGAACGCTGTCTTCCCGGACAAATTCGAATGCAGCGTCCACGACCTGCCGGTCCTTGGCCGTTTCTAATTTCATCGTCCAGGAGAGGTAACACTTCTCCGGATCCATCGCGGCCAACTCCGGCAACTTCGTCACGTCGACGGTGACCTGAGACAATGTTCCGAGATCGGCCAGCTCCTTGAAGATTTGCAGCGGGTCGAGCCCGCGCTGGAATAACCAGTCCGGCGGGGTCCATGCGATGGTATAGCTGTGGAGCTGGGGGCCTGTCGGCGCGAACGCGATCTTCGGCGCTCCGCTCGCCGGAGGCATTGGTTGGCTACCCGATGCGCTCTGGGACGCGGCCAGTTCCGTTGTGAGCCGTTGGAGAGTCTCGCTGTCGACCGGCGCGCCGGTCCCGGCCGCTTCAATCAGCGTCTTCAGGCAGTCGGTTGATCGGAGCAGCAGATCGGCGATCAGCGGCGTCACAATTTTCTGCCCGTTGCGAAGCAGATCAAGCAACGTCTCCATCTTGTGCGTAAACTGTGCAACATCGTTGAACCCGAACATGCCGCTCGTCCCCTTGATGGAGTGCGCCGAGCGGAAAATTTTATTGAGCAGGTCGAGATCTTCTGGATGCTGTTCGAGTGCCAGCAACCCTTCTTCGACAATGGCAAGATGCTCCCCGGCTTCTTCGAAGAATGCGTCCTGAAATTGCGCGAAATCGTTGCTCATGCTTGTTCTCGCCGTTCGCCGTTCGTGAAGCGAATCTCGCGCCCGAATTCAAGCGCTTCAGGCTTCACGAGATACCTACGACAATTCCAGGTCTTCATGCCGGCAATACCTTGGCAATGATCTTGAGCATTACGTCCGGATTGAACGGCTTGACGATCCACCCGGTCGCACCGGCCTCTTTGCCGGCCTTCTTCTTCTCTTCAGCCGATTCTGTGGTCAGCATGAGGATCGGCGTGAATTTGAAGGCGGCCATCTTGCGGAGCTCCTTGATGAGCGTGATGCCGTCCATCTCCGGCATGTTCAGGTCTGTGACCACGATATCCATTTTCGGCCCGCCGGTGACTTTGGTGACGGCGTCTTTCCCATGTTCGGCTTCCACCACACTGAAGCCGGCGTTGGTGAGGGTAAACGCCACCATCTGCCGCATGGTCGGCGAATCGTCCACGACTAGTGCTGTCTTGCTCATCTCTTCCTCCAACCGTTTGTCGGGCGAGGCCGGCGGTCCGTCTCCCCTTCGTTGCCGTCTGACCCGGATTCAAAACAGCGTGACTGAATCCGGCTCCGCGTCCAACTGCTCCGTTTCGATCGGCACTGGTTCTTGATAATCGGGCGCCAGGGCGGCCGCATGGAGGCGGCGCTCTTCTTCCGTGGTGTAACTCTCTTCCAGCCGCTGCAGCGCCGCGATTTCCTGCTTGGCACTTTCGTCCTGCGGCCCTTTCAGCAAGGCTTTGACGTGCTGCTGCAATTGATCCAATGCCTGGGCCACGTGGTCCAGTTTCTGCCGGGTGATGTCCTGAAACTGCATGGCCATCACGATCTTCGACAGATCAGCCCCTTGCGTTGCGGGTGTGGCCGTCGCCGTAGACGATGCCAGCGAACGAATATGCACCATCAGATCTATCGCCGCCCGTTCCGTTTGTTGAGTGACGGCTTCCATTTGTTTCATCAACACCGGAATCATGGAGACCGCACAGGCGGCAAATGCCTCCCACGCCTGCTGGTGTCCTTTGAGGACGTCAAGGGCGCCTGTTGGCTCACTCTGGATCGAGGGAGAGATCGGACGTCCCCCTCGTCGAATGATCCAGCTCGTCAGAACGGCTCCCGTCACGGCTCCTGCGAATGCCCAGAGGCAGTACTCCACCAGCGGTGCCATCATATCGAGGTCTATACCCTTCTGTGCGCCCGCCCACCGTGCTTGCCATCGCCCGCGGTCCCGAACGGCTACTCGCTGAGCGGTTCGGAGAATCCGAGCTGAGTCAGCTTGGCCTGCAACTCTTGCGGAATGGCCGTGACCAACAGCCGGCCCAGCTTCCGAGCGGCCCACATCACCTGGATCGCCGCCGTGTCCACGCGCGTGACTTTCCCAAGATCAATACAGACCAGGCCGTCGTTCTCGAACAATCGGGTCAGTGACTCTTTGAAGGCGGCAACTTCGAAAATCGTCAATTCACCGGCCGGTGCAAGTTGTCTGGAATTTTCATCCATTGCACAAATGCCTTTTCTTCCGTGGTCCCCATTGTTGCCGGTCTCGATCTCGCTGTGATCACTATCGGCAGGTCTCCGCCGGTACTTGAGCCGTCTTTCATCATGAAAGATGAATCGGCCTATGGCAGAGGCGCGGGCGCCGGGGGAGAAGAATCCGAGGCGATCATTCCTTGCGGCTGGTCGGCAGCCCCCGCCGTTGGGCTCTCCAGAGGCGCGCGCGGAGCCGGATCTTCTTTCGCCTCGTCCAAATGGTGGAGCGCCGGCGGGCGTTCCAGAATGATCACTTCCACCCGCCGGTTCTTTGCCCGTTCTTCGGGCGTAAGATTCGGCGTCAGAGGCCTGGAATCGGCATACCCGATTGCCGCCAGATGATTTGCAGGCACTCCATATAGTTCAGAAAGCGCGCGAACGATGATGACGGCTCTGGCAGCGGAGAGCTCCCAGTTCGATGGGAACTGCGCGGTCCGGATTGGTACGTTATCCGTGTGGCCTTCGATGCTCACCTGGCGGTCCAATTCCAGGAGAACGTTCGCCAATCCTCGCAGAAAGGGCAACGCGTCCGGCTGCAGCGTCGCTTCGCCGCTCTTGAACATCACATTGTCGGAAATCGTCAGGACAATTTCCCCGATCCGCTGTTCGACGACGGGCGCGACAGAAACCTGCGCGATTTGATTCAAGGACCGCATGACAACCTGCAATCGTCGGATGACTTGGTCGCGGTTCATCTGCAACGACGGAAGGATGGTGGCGGGCTTGTTATCGCCGACTTGAAAAGGATTTGAACCGGCCGGCGGGGCATACATGGGATTGAGGGCTGCCTTGATCGATTCACTCACCGTCCGAAATTTTCCTTCGTTGACGGCCGAGACGGAATACATGACGACAAAAAATGCGAAGAGGAGTGTGATGAAGTCGGCATAGGACACCAGCCAGCGTTCGTGATTCTCGTGTTCTTCATGTTTCTTCTTCGCCATGGCAGTTGAGTCAATGGTCAACGATCACGGGTCACTGGGGACGCGAGCAATGACGTTTCATCCGCGAATGGCCATTGACCGATGACAGCACCCCTATTTCTTTCCTTCTTTCGTCCGTTCACTGTGCGGAAGAAAACTCTCGAGCTTATCCTGCAACAACCTTGGATTTTCCCCCTGCGCGAGCCCCACCAAGCCCATGATGACCATAGTGCGCGAACCAGCTTCTTCCTTCAGCTTCATCTTGATCTTGTTGGCGAGCGGCAGGAAAAATAAGTTGGCTGCGCCGACGCCGTAGACCGTCGCAACGAATGCCACGGCGATGCCGCCGCCGAGTTTCGAGGGGTCGGTCAGGTTTTCCATGACGTGGATCAACCCGAGCACGGCGCCCAAAATACCGACGGTGGGCGCATACCCTCCGGCTGCTTCCCACACCTTGGCGGCCAAGACTCCTTCGTCTTCATGCTGCTCGACTTCGATCTCCAGAATCTCATGCACCATCTTTGGCTCTGTGCCGTCGACGATCAGTTGCACGCCTTTCGCCATAAATGGGTCCTTGATGTCTTTGAGTTTTCCCTCGAGTGCGAGCAAGCCCTGTTTCCGCGAGACGTTTGCGAGATCGAGAATGAATTTAATGGTCCCTTTCTTATCAAAATGAGGCCCGGCAAACGCCAGGGAGAGCGCGCCGACCGCCTTGATGACGACCGATAAAGGATTCTGCACACAGCAGGCACCGATCGTTCCGCCCATCACAATGATGAAGGCGGTGAGCTGTATGAGTGAGCCCAGGTGCCCGCCCTCCAGCGCCTGGCCCACTATAATGGAGCCCAGGGCTAGTACGACTCCGAGAATTGTTGCGATGTCCATGTAAGAATGGCCTTATAAGTTAATGAGATATGAGTCATTACATCAATGAAAGGATGAGACAATATTTCACAGCACCGCCTTCCGGCGAGCCTCCCGCTAGAGAGTCGCCCTGAGATCAAAGAGCCGCTCATGCATCCAGCCGATTGCTGGCTATTCGATGACGAGCAAGCGATTTTGTATGCGCAACTCCGCTGGCTCCAGAAGCTCAGCAAGCCTTAACCTGCGCATCCGACCTTCTGCATGAATCCATATTGGGACTGGAAAAGGCACGTGATGCGCCGCCTGACGCAGGCCCCCGCCTGCCCCCCCGACTTCCCTGCCTGATACGTCTATCCTTCTTGTCCTGTTTGCGCCGCTTCGCTGCCTTATTTGAAGCCAAATTGGGCCAGGATATCGTCGGCCACATCCTGCTTCATGGAGGTCGTTTTCGAGGCCTCAAGTTGCTTGAGTATTTCTCCGGCTTTCCCTGCTACGGCAGGATTATCCGCATGTTGCTGGAGACCGAACACCACGACGAGTTCCATCAGCTTGCCCTGCACGTCATCGAGGATCGTGACCAGCTTTTTGACCCGCTGGGCGACCAGATCTTGGAACGACAGGGCGGTCATGATCTCGGTCAGGTGTTTGTCGTCCTGAGCCAGATCGAAGGCCATTTGCTTGACTCGTCTTGCCAGCGTCGTGCAATCGACCTCCTCCAGTGTCTCCACGATTGCGGCCAAGTCCTTGACGGCTCGGCCGCGATTGTCCTGAATCATTTCCGTCAAGCGCATCACTTCGAGCGTGCCGTCCTCCGTCATTTTATTAAGATCGGTCAAGTGTGATGTCGCCAACGGCAATTCAGCGCTGCTGGCGATGATCGGAGTGCCGACCTCGGTGATTTTCCGCATGGCGTTTTCTACGAACCGCGCCAGCTCACCGAGTTCTTCGTATAGTTTATGATTGCCGTTTTGCACGCCGTCCTCCCTCAAGAACGAATATGGTCCGACATGATGCGGCGCGAACCGCTCGCCTGCCGACTACGGTCTACTTAAAAATCTTGCTCATCTTCTCTTGCATGATTTCAGCGGTAAACGGTTTTACGATATAGTTGCTGACCCCGGCTTGGATCGCTTCGACCAGATTGGCTTGTTGTGCTTCAGCCGTCACCATAAGGACGGGGACCGCTTTGAGTTTATCGTCGGCCCGGATTGCCCGGAGCATGTCGATGCCTGTCATGACCGGCATATTCCAGTCTGAGACGACGAAGCCGTAGGTGTCGCCACGCAGTTTCTGTAAGCCTTCCTGCCCATTCTCGGCTTCTTCCACATTGGCGAAGCCAAGCTGTTTCAGAATGTTTTTTACGATTCTCCTCATCGTGGCCATGTCGTCGACGATGAGGATTTTCATGTTCGGATCAGCTGGCATAACGGCTCCTCCTTGCATAAGACAGCATGAAGTTTCACACCCATGCACATGATCTGCGTCCATCGCCACGCTTGGAAATCGGAGCATGATGTCGCGGACACAATGCCCCGACAGTCTTGTCGCTCTTGAATATCGGCAGATTTGCTCTAGAACCTGAGACTCGGGGCGGGTTTGAGGCGGCGGATCCCCCAACTTATCGGTACCTCAGGCCGGAACGTCAACTCCAGCACTCTTGCACGATGCTGAAAAAGTCTGCGGGCTTCGTTCTCGCCGCGCTCAGACGCTCAACGTACCGATCCACGCCTCCTGGAGGCAACGGACCGACGCGCGCGCATGCGATCGAATCGAGTCGTCAAGCCTTGGTACGTACCTCCCGCCGCTTCGGTCGCCTCGGCCATGCTGGACGGCCTTTTGAGCATCCTCCCCGGTGTTTCTCAGTTGTCCAAGGGATTCGGACCAGCGGAATTTTCGCGTGCCCACATAGGGTTCCCACAACTTGACAGGAAAGATGACTCCGGACATGTAGATTGTGTGTGGTTAGCGGACGGCTCGGATCGTGATGCTCCGTTCTCGCATCATGGTCTAGGCACCGTACAGGCACAGAGAGGGAGGACATGCACGTCCTGGGTGACGAACCAGCCTGAATTCGACAAGCCCTAGCTTTGTTGAGAGCGGTTATGCATCCATTCATGGATATCATGGCGGAGGAAGCGCCAATGCTTCCCGATCTTTGAGGCCGGCAGTTCGCCGACCCTCGCAAGCTTGTAGACGGTTGATTTTGGAACCCGCAGGAATCGGGCCACGTCCGTCACAGTCAAGATCTCGCCATCCACAATACCCTCTGAAGGGAGCGCTGTTGTTGCCCGCACGGTGTTATTCATAGCGAATGCGATATCGGTGTCGTGGATCGAAAACTTGAGGGGTCGATGTCACCCATTCCGAGCCGCCGATTTTGTGTTCTGACTGATTGGTGTGGACGTTTATGTTTTACGGTCAACAAGCCGAAGAAGAGTTTGATGTCCGCCGCCAACCAGCAGGAACTCGATTCAATGGCACGCATCGTCTCGATCGCGTCCGGAAAGGGAGGGGTAGGCAAAAGCGTCGTCGCGACCAATCTCGCGCTGCTGCTGGCCAAAAAGGGGACCCAGGTGGTGCTGGCGGATCTCGACATCGGAGGCGCCGACAGCCACATCCTGTTCGGCCTGCTGAATCCCCCTCTCACCCTGAGTGACTTTCTAAACCGACGGGTCGAACGCTTGGATGAGGTTGCTCAGAGTCTCCCCGTTCATCCGGGTTTGCGCATTATTCCCGGTACAGGCGACACGCTGGCGACGGCAAATATGGCCTACTCGAAGAAGACGCGCCTGATCCGGCATTTCCAAGAACTGCAGGCCGACGTGATCGTCGTGGATATCGGAGCGGGAACCAGTTACCACGCGCTCGATTTTTTCCTGATGGCCGATCATCACTTGGCAGTGGCTACGCCGGATCCGACGTCCGTGTTGGATCTCTATCGGTTCATTAAGCTGGCTGCGATTCGCCGGGTCTTGTCGATGTTTTTGACACACGACGTGATGCCCGAGGGTCTCGCTGATCGTGATTTCAGCAGCGTGGAAGAAGTGCTTGATGTCGCGGGCAAGACCGATGAAGCTGGGCGGGGGGTCGCGGAACGCACGCTGCGGACCTTTCAGCCGGCCTTGATCCTGAATCGCATTTCAGGGCGTTCTCGCGTGAATGTTTTGCAACTCAGGAAATTGCTCAAAGAATATGTCGGCGGCGACCTCACGTTGCTGGGAGAGATTCCGGACGATCCCGCGATGGAACGAGCCGTGCGAAGTTATGTTCCCGTGGTTGAAAGCGATCCCACCTCCCCGGCCGCCGTCGCGCTCGGCAAGACCGCCGACGCGCTGGTGGATCTGTTCCACAGCCCGCCGTTCCAAGCGGCCTGAGAGAGTTTTGCTTCGTCACCCGCGTTCCCCCCTTCCCCTCGTCAGGCATCGCCAGATATCCGTGAAAGAAGGGTTCCTCCTCGCCCGGCGCCGCTCAATCGGCAATGCCTCGAAATCACGCATCGGAAAGGCCGCCGGTCGGCCGCCGACAAGATGCGGCGCGCGTAAGAGCACGCCCGAAGGAACTTCACTCATTATTTGATCTCTTGCACGATAACCGCATACCATCCGAGGCCATCGTATTCTTGGTAACCAAGAGTCTTGGCATACGCAACCACCTCGTGATTGGCATTTACATAATGGCCCTTTTGTTGGCCTTTCTGCTCGAGCAAAAACGGCGACAGAATTCCTTTGTTGTCGGATGCCGCAATGATGCGCAGGTCGTTGTCCAGCAGCACCACACGCGTGTGTTGCCACGATTCTTCGGATATCGCGGGTTCCTTTTGAACGATGGTTGCGGATTGATTTTCCCAGTCAAACATCACTCCCAGAACACCGATGATCTTTCCGTCTATTCTCCCTTCCTTTCGAACGGCGGCGGCATACACGGCCACCAGTTTATCCTCGTGGAGCGGATCGTGGGCAATATCATTCACCGCATACTGGTCGCCTCTCGTAGTCGCCATGGCCTTCTTGAACCAAGACGATTTTGAAATGTCGGCGCCGATTACCTTGGGAAATCGGGCCGGTTGTGAGCAGGCGATGATCTTCCCATCGACCCCCACCAGTACGAGATTCAAATACACGGAATAAAAACGGTTGATGATCCCGAGCCTTTCTACGGCATGCTCGACGGAGGCTCGATCCAGCGACTCCAGGCAGCGGCATAGCGCATCATCCGTTGCCCACCAGCGAACGTCGGCAGTACGCTCATACAAATTGCGCACGATTAACTGCACCAGGCCCTGTGCCATATCCGAAAGGCTCCCGTTTTCTTTTTCAGTGAATCGCCGCTGCAATTCACTCGTTTCCGACCGCATAGTCCCCAGCTCTTTGGAAGCCGTGGCGGCTTGGGCTGCAAGCGTTTTCACCTCGGCGGCCACTACGGCAAATCCTCTGCCGGCATCACCGGCTCTCGCCGCTTCTATGGTCGCGTTCAGCGACAGTATGGTGATTTCACTCGTGATCCTTGCATTCACGAGCATATGGTCTTCGATCCGCTTTTCTATATTGTCGATGATGCTTTTGATGCTCAGACTGCTCATGCATGGACCTTTCTTCGAGAACCCTCTTCCGTCCCGCCGTGCCGCTTGGGCATCGAGCGTCTGCCGACCGCCGCCGAGCTCCCTGCTAACCGGCCTGGCTGCGGCGGGCGCGGAGTCGCTCAGCCTGTGTGTGGAGGATATGGCGGATCAGATGCTCCTGATCGCTGGCTCTCAGATCGATGAACTCCGTCGCAAGGTCGAAGCCCTGCCCTCCGGTATGAGGTGCCGACCGGATGACCTTGGCGACTGTTTGGATCGGGGTAAAAGGAGGCAGGATGATCTTCAGCGCCAGGCTGTCCCCAGAAGCAAATTCACGAGGAGAGAGAAAATTGACGCCTCCTCCGCTGATATTGACCTCCGTCACTCGTGCCATTGCGATACCGGACGGCTGAGTCTGTGCCAGGGTCTTGAGAATGACTTCGAGCATATAGTCCACCTTCATCATCCAAGGCAAGACCGGAGAACCGGCAAGCACCTCTCCTGAGCGCGCAAGAAGATCCGTGGTGGGTTTTCCGATAGCAGCGGCGATCATGTCTCCGGTGACCGGAGGCATGTCTGCGATCGGCACGTCGGGCGGGTCGTTCAGGCGTCGATATTCGAGGAGCAAGCGGTCGTCGATCCTGATCCACTCTCGGCGGTCGTCCGATGAGGGAGCAGTCCGGAGACGAGATGGCGTGATCGCCGATGCGGGCATCACAGATCTTTCCCGACGGTTATGCAGCGACACACAGGGCTGCGGCCTGCGCGGGCGTGTGGTGGCACGGGTTATGGGTGACCACACGATTGCGTCCCCGCGATTTGGCTTCGTACAACGCCGAGTCGGCTGCTGCAATCCAGTCACCGACGGTGGCGATCGCCGAATCATGGAGTGATGCCAGGCCGATGCTGGCGGTAATGCGTACGTGCCCATCTTCGAGGTCGAATGCGTGCCGCTCGATGATGGCACGGATTCGCTCCGCAAGCGCCTGGGCTTGGCCGAGATCAGTATGGGGCAAGACGACGGCGAATTCCTCGCCGCCATAGCGGGCGACGCTATCGATATCCCGGACAGTATTTCGTATAAGCGCGGCGACACACTTGAGCACGTCATCACCGGCGATATGCCCCAAGAGGTCGTTCACAGTTTTGAAATAGTCGAGGTCCAGCAGGAGGACGCACGCCGGCGTTCCATAGCGGAGTCCGGCTTTCAGTTCGCGGGTAAGGGGCCCATCGAGGGCGCGCCGGTTGAGTATGTCTGTGAGGGGATCTCTCAAGGCCATCTCTTGGATCTGTTGATGAGTGTCTGCATTCCGCAAGGTTAACGCAAGCGAGGCAGCTACGGTGGCCAATAGCTGCTGCTCCTGTTCAGTAAAGGGACATGTGTGTGCGCGCTCGACATGTAGCATCCCGGCTCCATGAGAGCCGAGGGCCAGTGGGATACCGTAGGCGCTTCTGGGGCAGTCTTCCTGATCCGGCAGATGCGTGTCCGGCATCGGCACCAGTGACAGATGCGGGACGCGCACATGTCGCAGAGTTGTGTGCGCGGGAGCCGTCCGGCTCCTCGTCTGTCCGAGACGGCTCAATAATTGAGCGCGAACAGCGTGTCCTCGCTGACGCTCGTGTGACTGCGACCAGATCCAAACCTGCTCAGGATTGGTTCGAGCCAGTCCGATCAGATCGGCTGCGATCAGCGGCGGAAGCCCGGCGAACAGAGCCTTGACGACGGCTTCGGTCTCCAGCGACCCTGCTAAGGTCTGCGTCAGCTGGTTGAGAACCGACAAGTTGCGATTGCACTGTGCGAGCACATTGCGATCTTGTGCAAGCGCTTGGTTGGTTCGCGCGAGTTCATCGGAGAGGTTGCGCACCTCTACGAACGTTCGGCGATTTGCGAAGCCGCTCGAAATGGATTCCGACAGTCTCGCTGCGGAGCATGGCCATGTGAGGTAATCATACGCCCCGTGCCGCAGAAGCCGGGCCACACGGCCTGCACCGATATCTGTTCCCAGCAAGATGACACAGAGATCGCTTCGGTGTTCGGAGACCCGATCGAGGAATCTCAGGGTGTCCGCGAAGCGGGGTTCAATCTGATACAACAAAACGGGGATATCGGCGGGCAAGTGAGCTCCGATGGAAAAGCCCCGCCGTCCGAGAGGATGGAACCGCACATGCTTGAGCCCCCTCCAGACCTTCGCCAGGCGGATATCCGGGTTTGCGACGAGGAGAATTGGGATATCGGTATCGAGAGTCATATGCCTTCACTCTTGTCGCTGCTCTCGTGACACTAGGCTTCAAAGACGATCGTTCCGGAGTCTGCAGACAACGCGCCGATTCCTTGACGCAGTCCTTTGAGCCGTCGACGAATCGCTGAGGATTGGTGCATAAGAGACGCCAGTGCCTTCTGCGCCACGAGTGCCCGTTCCTCAATCTGTCGATCAATGGCCAGCAACCGCTCTGTTTCCTGGGGTACTAACGACGCACCTGCGATCGCGATCTCACGTTCACGATAACATTCACCGACGAGATCCCACCGGCCTTGCTCGGCCGCTTCTTTGGCGATGGAGGCCAATCGTTCCAGCCCTGCCATCCCTTGTGATGATTCCATCGGCATTTCGGTTACCGTGGGGCAGGCAGCGGCGCCTGTTGCTGTGCCGCGATTTCTCGCCAACCCTCTCGGAGGGTGGTCAAACACCGCAGCGGGCCGTCGAGATGGCGCGTATTATTACGGGCATTGGCGACGACGAGTTCCGTAAGCATGTACTCATAGAGCCGATGAAGTGATCGCGCGATTTCCCCGCCTTGCTCGAAGTCGAGGACGCTGTTCAGCTCCCCGACAATGGAGATGGCTCGTCCGAGAAAGCGGCCCTTGTCATTGAGATTCTTCGACTCGATCCCCGTACGGGCCAGTTCGATCGATTGAATGGCGGCATCATACAAGAGCACGACGATCTGAACTCCCGAAGAGGTCATGACTTGCGTCTGCTGGTACTGTCTGGCGTACTGGGTAAGCATAGGTTCCTTCCGTGGAGTTTCCTATTTCTTCGTAGCGGAATTGGCCTGTAGAAATCCAATCTGGCTTTGGAGCCTTCCGAGCAGTCCGTCCAGCGCGGCATACTGACGTTGGAGCCGCTCTTCATACTGAGCCACGAGGTCTTCCTTTCGGGCGATCTCTTTTGTGAAATCCGAGATTTGTTTGGTCAGCCCGCTCTTCCGGAGCGTCAGTGCCCCTCCCACTGCATCGTCGAGGACATCGACGGCATCGGTAATGAGTTGAGCAATGCCGACGCTCGACGGTTGCCTGATAAAAAGGTTCTTCACGGCGGAGTAGCTGGCACTCAGGGAGCTATCCAGTTTAGCCTCGTCGACGGTAATCGTACCGTCACGCTCGGTCTTAAACCCGACTTCCCCTACCGTGCTAAGAGTGGACAATCCTGCGACGGACGACGAGAGGGCCGTTCGGATCTGTGACAAGACCCCTCGAACCGTCGGTTCGTTAAAAAAGATGCCGCCTTTTTTGGTCGCTACGTCATAGGTATTGCGTTCGTTGATGAATTTTACGACGTCATTGTAGGCGGTAGCCAACGCCATGATGTTCGCTTTGACGACGCTCACGTCGCGGGCGACGTTGACTTGCACCGTCGAGCTGCCTGTCGTGTCGGTCAAAGTCAGCGTCACGCCTGAAATGGCGTCGGAAATGGTATTGCTGCTGCGCTGGAGCGTCACGGGATTGAGCGTCGGGTCTCCGACAACGACGATGGCGTCCTGCGCCGCTTGAAGGGTGTCGATCCCTCCGGTGCCGCTGCCGTTTGCAAAGTCGAGTACGGTGTCGTCGGCCACGATGGTGATGCCGTTCGCAGCGCCGGTGCTGGCCGAGGTGAGCACGAGACGATAGGCCGGCGTGGTGTCCGAGCCTGTATTGATGATCGAGGCCGTCACGCCCGCTCCAAGATCGTTGATGGCGCCTTTGAGATCTTCAAGAGTCGCCGTCGCGCCGAGACTCACGGTTTGGTCTGTACCTGCGCCAACGCGAAAGGTAAAAGTCCCTGAGGCGCCCTCGACAATGTCCGTGGTGGTGGAGGCCACAGCCTTCGCCGCCTTGTTGGTGACTTGGTGTGACGTTGCCAATTGCGTGATGCGCACGGCATAGCTTCCCGGCGTTGCCGTCGAAGAACCTGTGGCGCTCAAGGCACCTGTGTCCGAGACGCTGGTGGCGGTGCGATCGAACGAGGTCGAGAGCCGCAACTTGTCAGAAGCACTTTGGAGGAAGATCAACTTGGTGCTGAGGGTCGCGTAGTCGGTAAACTTGGAATTGAGAGTGGCCTTCTTTTCGTTGAGTCGATCAACCGGAAGACGGGCTACTCTGACCAGCTGGTCGACGACCGGACCGAAATCGAGTCCGTTGCCAAGCCCGCCAAAACTCACCGTCGCCATCGATTCTCCCTTCGCCCTATTCTAGGGCTAGGCTTGCTTTTCCAAGAGTACGCCTTTTGAACCGGACAAGTATCTTTCCAGTTCGAGCAGCTCTTCCGGCGGAATCTGCCGGATCACCTGGCCGGATTCTTCTTCGACGATCTTCACGATGACCCGTTCGGTCTCATCGTCGATCTCGATTTTGAGGCGTGGATTCGCTACGTCAAGAACCTCGCTGACCTTCGCCACCGCCCGGTCAATCGTTGCACGATTGACCGGAGCGGACGGGCTTTCTTCGGAACCAGGGTGCTTCCTTGCTGCGCGCGGCTCGTGAGCCGCCGCTTCTGCCGGTTCACGTCCTCGGCTGGGCGTGGCCAGGAGATCTGCCTTCGGTGTAACGCTGTGTATCATGGCAGCCTCCTTGTGAACCTACGGGCCGCGCCCTCTCATGTCGAGAGGACGCGGCCCAGAAGGACCACAATTACTGCAGTAACGCCAGTGCTTGCTGCGGGAGGGTATTCGCCTGCGCGAGCACGGCGATACCGGTCTGCACCAAGACCTGGTTCTTCGTGAACTGGGATGTTTCATACGCGATGTCCGCATCGCGGATCCGAGATTCAGCGGCCGTCAGGTTCTCGGCCGAAATCGACAGGTTTGCGATGGTCGCTTCGAACCGGTTCTGGAGCGACCCGTATTCGGCGCGAGCGGTTGCCACCGCGCTGATCGCACTGTCGATGTTGCTCAACGCACTCTGCGCGTTGTCGGACGTGGAGACGTTGACGCTGCTCAACCCCAGCGAGCTGATGGTCAGGTCGTTCAAGTCCATGGACAGGGTGTTTCCTGAACCGCTCTTGAAACCGACTTGCATAGTAAAACTAATGGTGCTGCCGCTGGTGAGGGCCTGGCCGTTGTATTCGGTCACCTGCGCAATTCGATCCATTTCGGAACGCAGCGCCAAGAACTCCTGGTCGATGTACGACCGCTCGGTCGCTCCGACCGTGCCGCTCGAGGATTGCGACGCCAATTCACGGAGTCGGCTCAACAATGACCCGATTGTTGAGGCCGCGCCGTCGGCGATCTGCGTCAAGCTGATGCCGTCGGACGAGTTCCGCACCGCCTGATTGATGCTGCGGATGTGGGCACGCAAGGTTTCGGACAAGCCGAGACCGGCGGCATCGTCGGCGGCACGCGTGATCCGGAGACCGGATGACAGCCGCTCGACCGATCGACCCAACTGGTTCGTGCTGATTGCCAGATTGCGCTGGGCCGAAATGGACGCGGGATTGTTGTTAACGATAAGTGCCATGAATACTTCCTCCTTGATACAAAAACTTGATCGTGCGTTCGTGCCTCCGGCATCCGTGCAGAAGCGTATTCTCCGCTCAGGCCTGTGAGCTGATTGCCTGTCTTATCGGCTGAATCCAGAGGGACTTGAGCCTCCGATCAATCGAGAGCGAAGTGGTCGAGCCGACACGAACGAACGTCAACGAGCACACCCCTTTCAGGCCTCCAAACGGGGAAGAATTTCGTATTCCAGGAGGTCGGCCATCAAGACCGTGTCCCGAAGGCCTCTCGCGTCGAGCAGGTCCTGCACCCATGAACTGAGCGGCCGTGCGGCCTCAAACGATCGTGGCGCCTTGCAGCGTCCCTCCACCAGCTCAAGATAGTCGGCGAGTCTTCCCAACCATAGATCCAAGGTGTCGACCTGGGGCAGTCCCGAACGAAACGCACGGACAAGTGAAATTCCTTCCGTACGCAGGTTCTGCGCATAGCGATGAGCTGAAACCTGAGCCGACTGCATGATGTCCTGCATCGATTGGGAGGTTGCGGCGAGCCGCGAGAATTTCGCCGCGGGTTCTCCCAAAAATCCGGCATCGAGATCGCGATCGGTGATCGCGCGTTGATCGAGCTGCAACGACGTGACGATGCGAGACCGCGCGTGCGCCCGCTCACTCACGTCGGCGAAGACTGTTCCGAGCGTTGCTCCCGCGCCCACCTCCCACTGCTCTTGATCGAGAGTGACGTACATCATCTGCCTCCTTCTCAGGTCTTACGGCCTGCGTATTCGAGCCAATCGTTATCCGGCATACGCCGGGAGTGATCCCGGAATCATCGGGAGCCGCCTCGATGATCCTTGGCCGGCAGTTCCAGAGAGATATCGATGGATCTCAGTGAGTTGGGTTTTTAACCGTCGATAGGCTTGCGCATGGTGACGCGCCAGCTGCTCCAGCCCCTGTACATTGTCATTCTGAATGGTTCTCAGACATGCGGTCGTGAGGGGAATCGTGGCCAAGGCGTCCATTCCTAGTCTCACAAGGTGCTCTCGCTCTTTTGTTTGCTCTCGCTGTAGAGACTGCAACGTCTGTGACACAATGGGCCTCCGGCCGGCAGCACGAACGATTGCTTCAGCCCGTCGGCACAGAGTATCCAGCATCGGAAAGAGCGCAGCGATCCGGGTTGCTGCGATGTCGGCATCGGGAGGAAGTGCTACGGGCGGCTGAACTTTGCTGGGGATGCCCGTAAATGCTTCGTACCAATACCGCCGCCAAAAGGCGGCATACCATGCGGTGGCGGGAGCCTCGGTCCCGGCTTTGAGATGAAATGTGCCGAGTTGATCTTCATCGATTCCTGATTCGTAGAGGCGAAAACTGGGCACGCCTGTTGGGAACGGGCCTTTGCCCAGCACGTGGAGCATAAGTTCCGCCACCTGCTCTGAAGGAAGGCGATCTTTACAGGCGTGATGCGCACAGACTTGTTCGAATCCACACGGAGCACATTCCAGCTCTGGTTGAAGGACCCAATGACCCGGTCCATAGGGTCCGGTCTCTTGGAAGTCCACGTGGCCTACCGAGAGATCAATAACCGGAGTCTTCGCCGCCACAGCCAGATGCATGGGACCGGTGTCGTTCGTCAATAGGAGTCGACACTCTGCCAGCAAGGCCACCAGTTGCGCGAGTGTGGTCTGCCCTGCAGCATTCTTGAACGAATTGCGACCACCGGCCTCACGGTACATCTGAATCACATGCGCGATAGTCGTTTGCTCAGACGCAGTGCCGATAAAGACGATGCCCCCTGTCCAGCGTTCGCTAAGATAGGCGAGGGTGCTCGCAAAATGCTGCGGCCGCCAGGCCTTCATCACATCGCTCGCTCCAGCCTGCACGGCAATCCAGTGGGTCGCTGCCGGTTCCCCGGAGACTAGAAATCGTCGCGCCCAGTCCTTGGCGTCTGATGGAACCGTCACCTGAAGCGGGGCAAATGTTCCCGGCCGACTGCCGCCCATCGCATACACATCGACGAGATTGAATCGGTTGATTCGCCGAAAATGGTGAATGTCTGTGAAATAGGACATCCAAGGATTGTCAATGACGGCTCCACCGTCCCAGGCGCATCGCGCACCGCGGATATCCGGTGCATCGACATAGCTGGCAAGGAAGGCACTCGGCTGGTTAAACGTAAGATTGATGATCCGGTCATATTTCCGCTCCAACAGCGGCCGTGCCCAAGCCGCCATTTCTTGGTACAGCATGACGGTATCCTTCATAGCCGCACGACTGGTATCGATCAGCTCATGAAAATCAAAGGCGATGGTGTCGCGAAGACCGCTCAACATGGATGCAACCGGGGCAAAGCGGCGATCCACGACAAGGTCAACGCCCACACCCGGCCACTCTTCTTGGAGTCGGGCGAGCAACACGCCCATTTGGACCAAATCTCCCATGCGGGTAATATTGAGAATGAGGACCTGCCGGTTCATACGAGATCTCGCGATTCGGCTCGATAGCTGTCGAGCATCAGGATGAGCAGTTCTTCCCGTCCAAGTGCACGCCCGGCCCCACGAGCCCGAATGCTGGCAGCCACGTCTCTCAGTTCCACTCGCTGGCCGGCGGGAAACTGGCGGAGCATCGTGGAGAGTTCGGGCGTCGAGTCGGCCCGGGTTACGAGCGCGCCGGCGTCCCGGTCTCCGCGAAGGATCGCCCCGACCCTGTCCGGCTGTTGCATGCCGATGGTGGCTAAGAGCTCTTTCATCCGGTGCTCGTAGGTATGGTCGCGGAGGACCCGCCGGCGCGCAGCCTCCGCGACCGTTCGGCGACCGACAGGATCTTTGAGCCAGGTACGGATCAACGAGGGAACATCTTCCACGCGTTGGAACCGGACGACTTCCTCCTCCGTGAAGAGTTCCGGAAGGAGCGCGCGTTCATCGGTAAGTTGGAATGCGCCGCAGGCAGCCAATTCGAAGGTCCGCGGATTCACGAAGTCGGCGCGAGGATCCAACGTGTCACCTGCGCAGGAATGCAGGTTGAGATTGATCGCGCTGGTGTTGAAGACGTTCATGCAGGTGCCGGTATCGATGCGGGCTCCGCCGCGCTGAAGGACCGGCGTGAGTAGGTCCGCCCCCTCCCACTCATTCCCCCAGAGTTTGAACGTCCATTCCTTCGACAGCCAGTGCGGCAACACGTTGCGCCGGTTGACATATCCGGCTCCGACAAATGACACGTCGGCGCCAAACTCCACGCGTTCGGCGGCAGTCAGCGTGAGCGGCCTGTGCACGCTGGGATCGGCGGCCATCGGCAGGTAGCTCACGTGGCGCGCACCGGCCCGTTTGAAGGCCTCCTGGCACTCCGCTTGTTGAATGACAAACCAATAATCATAGCCGGCGGCCAGTTGCTGCCAATACGTCAGGTGGCGGTAGTTTTCGACGAACCACATCGCCGTCAAGAACTTCTTCTTGCGCAAATGTTCCAGGACAGCCAATGTCAGCGGGGCTTGAGCGATCGCCAGGACAAGATCCGGCGGATCTTCGGCGAGGTGGGTGATCGTACTCAGGCTTAAGATCTCCGCAAAGCGGCTTTGTATTGTCAGGCGATGCCGCATGTCACGATAGGATCCAAACGCGTCGTAACTGGATTGATGCCGGCTGTGATCGATCCAACTGATGCGATGCCCCAGCGCTTCCAGTGCCTTCACCACGTAGCGGGCGACGGGCAGCGACCCGCCATAGATGGGACCGACGACTGCAACATGAAGCCGTCCGCTTTGTCGTGTGGATACCTGTTGGCGCAACGCTGTTTCCAGCTGTTGATGAGCAGCCGTATGCAGATGCGCGGCCGGGGCATAGGTCAGAAAGCGAAGAGGCGCTGACTTGGAGGCCAACTGATCCGCCATTTCTTGCGCGGTCCCCCAAATCCATTCAATGGCATTGAACCAAGCTCCGACCGGGCGCACATTCGCCGCGTCCTTTAAGATCGACACATCGGGAACAACGACCGCCAGCCGGCTGCCCGCCGGCTTCATCGCGGCCAGGGCTTCCACGTGATAGAGCAAGCCGACACCGAGGACGACCCCGAGTTCTCCCGTTTTCCACTCCCGCAGTTGCGTCTCGGCCCAGGTGCGTCCTTCCTTGCGGGGATCGTAGGAACTGTGAATCCATTGCCCTTCGTACGTGGCTGACATGCTGCCCTCTCGTGAGGGCGAGATCGAAACAAGGCCGCCACGAGACTCCTTGACCGCCTGGATCAATGCCGGAAAGGTTTTGCGAAGGCCTTCGAGATTCTGGGTTAGATACTCCACGGCTGCCTCATCATTGGATTGCCGGTTGCAATTCACGCCAGAGGGCTTCTCGTTCTTGAGGGGGCGTCGGGCATTGTCCTGCTTCGACATAGTAGGCACCCCATCGGTCACAGTGGCTGGTCCATACCGACCACCCCTCCATTCCTTGTGCCGGATTCGCCAGCAGTGCGGTAATGGTTTCTTCAATCGGCCAGCGTGACGGCTGAATGAGATGAGAGTCCGGCGTTGCACGATCCCCTGCCCCGTTCGCCTGCCAAATGAGGTGACGTGTTCCATAGGGCCCTGTTTCATGGACGCGTGCGCGTGCGAAATACCATCCGATTACTGGTGTGCCCACCGCTGCCGCGAGGTGAAGCGGTCCCGTGTCGGCCCCGATGACGGTGTGGCAGCGCGCCAGGATGCTTGCGAGTTCAGGCAGCGAAGTACGGCCGGTGGCATCCCAGATGCGCCCAAGGGCTGACAGAGGCAACGTGTCCTGGATGGCGTGTCCCCGTTCTCGTTCCTGGCCAACCAACACCACGCGCCCGCGTGGAACGGTTTTTAGAAATCTCGTCATCCACTGCCGCCATACGGCGACAGGCACCAGCCGTTCCGTATCCCCTGCCCCGACGATCAGACCGATCCACGGTCCTCCATGTTTTCCAATGTGTTCCAAGCCGGCAGGCAGGTCACAAGGAGCGAGGTTCATGGTCACTGGCTGGCCGAGTGGGCACACACCGCAGAGTCCGCAAAACGCGTCGGCCAAATGAACGCGACGTCCACGACGAGTATTGGCTACCTCTCTGACATAGGCTGCCCATGGCGTCAGCTGCTCGTCGAGTGGACCGTGAAGACGCGGACCTTTCATTTTTCGTGCAAGCAGTGCTCCGGCCAGCAAAGCGCGCGGATGCTGATTCAGCACATAGGCGCAGTCGTAGGGCTCCGACGAAAGCGTGCTGATCTCGCGTTCAGCTTCTCTGATATGGTCAGGGTGGAGTTCCGCTCCTGTTGCCTGGGCCCGCCGTTGCCATGCCGTCCCATCCCATTCCAGCACGCGTGAAATGCCCGGCAGCATGCGGCCGATCGGCGCGAGATGCGCGGCGCACAGTACATCAACCGCAGTGTCCGGTGTGCCCGTCTTGATCGCGGTGATCGCCGGAAGCGATTGCAGGAGATCGCCCAGCCGGGCCAACTGTATGATGAGTGCCCGTGCCATCAGCTCCTAAGAATGTGCGGTTTCTACGGCCAGCACGGTTTCCTTGCCGGTAATCGCCTGTCCCAACTCGGCCAAGCCGTCGTATGCCGGCGCAAGCGCGCGTAACGCATCATGCTCCCGGCGGGCCGCGTCGATCCGGTCTGCTCGAACGAGGACACTGGCGAGAGCAAATCGCGCGGCGAGGTCGCCGGGGTTGCGCGAAAGATAGTTGCCCAATTGACGGCTGAGTTCGGTCCATCGGTTCTGAGCCGTGCCGGCTCGAAGCAGCCAATGGATTGCCTCGGCATCATCGGGATTCTCGGCCAGCACTTGAAGGAACCGCTCCCATGCTCCCTGCGCATAGGCGCGGCCAAGCGAGGCCATTCCCATCCCCATCAGACACTTCTTGCGATCCGCCCCCTGCCGAAGCGCCGAGGAGAAGGCGGTTTCAGCCTCTCGATACTGTTCGCGCTGCATGCAGAGGATGCCTCGGAGGAGGAGGCCTTCGGCATGATCCGGAGACGTCGTCAGGAGCTTCTGGAGATGCTGATCGGCGGCCACGAGATCTTTCTGTCCGAGAAGAGTGCGGGCCAGTGAGAGCCGCACACTCGGCGAATCCGTCAATTCCAGGTAACGGGACAGGAACGACTGGTGGAGGGCGAATTCCTCCAATTTCTCGCACACCATTGCGGCCCAGAACAGCACGTACGAATCTCGAGGCCAGTCTTGAACGAGGGTGAGTTCACGCCGGACACTGCTCCAGTCTTGCTTGAGTGCCGCGGCCTGCGTCGCTGCGACATGCGCCCACGTCGCCCGATCTTTGATTTCAGCCAGCAGGTGAAGAGCATCGGCCTGTTCATTTGATTCACCGATTCCAACGACCTTGTATCCATCCGCGTGGTGATACAGGTCTTCATCCGTGCGCCACCAATGGGATTCCCACCTGCTAAAGAAGCGGTTTGCATTCTCTTCCTCGTGTGTTTTTCGACCGATCGTTTGACTCTCAAGATGGTACACAACGCTTCGGGGTTGATAGACTACCACGTGCCCTTTTTCGCGTGCCCTCAGACAGAGATCCACGTCTTCAAATCCATTGCGATAACCCTCGTCAAATCCCCCAAGCTCCTGGAAGAGGTCTCGTCGAACCAGCATGCAGGCCGCCGTCACCACTTGAAATTCTCGCCGCTGATTTACTGCGTGGTGATCCCCGGGGAATCGTCGATAAATATGATACGGGGCAAGATACTTGCGATCGAATACTACGCCGGCATGCTGGATTGTCCCGTCTGCAAATAAAAGTTTGCTGCCCACAATCCCTACCTCCGGGTGCGTATCAACTTCGGCGACCAGGGCACTGAGCCATCCCTGCAGTGGGACCGTATCATTGTTTAAGAAGACCACATACTTACCCCGCGCTGCTTGAGCGCCTTGATTACATGCTCTCGCAAAACCAAGGTTTTCCTGATTGCGAATAATCTGCACGTCGCCTTCTAAAGCGGACAGGAATGCACCAGTTCCATCCGTGGAGTGATTGTCGACGACAATCAATTCCCACGACAGGCCTTCCGTTGTCTTTGTTAGTGCCTCGATGCAGTCGCGGGTCAATTCGCAGCGGTTCCAGACGGGAATGATTACTGAGCAGTCATACGTCGTTGAGTCCGGCGATGCAGAGCAGGGCGTTGTCAGGGGGGTGGGCGGAGGTAGCGCTTTCACATAGGTGGCGCGTAAGCGGCGTTCTTCCGGGCCGGCAATGTCCGCCCGGTTCGAGAGACCTTCCGGCGATTTCCAATAGAGCCCGGTGACGACTGGAATATGCCGCATCCTATGCTTGACTCCAGTCCTAATCCAAAAGTCCTGGTCACCGAGCGCAGTATAGTTTTCGTCGAAATACCCGACGCTCTGATGAAGTTCTCTCCGCCACATCGGGTGAGGCCCGATACAGCAATGTTCGAGCAAATAGTTATAATCGTAATCCGGCCACTTCCAGGTACCGATTCGATCATGCCGTTCAAACGTCTGGTGCGGCTGATCCGTGAGATAGGTATCGCCATAGACAAGCGAGACATCGGAATCTTCATCAAGCGTCCGAGCGAGTATTTCGTATGCATCCCGCCTCAACCGATCGTTCGTGCTGAACGGCGTGATGTATCGTCCCCGTGCGAGTCGGATCGCGAGGTTCCAGGCGGCATAGACACCGATACGGGTCGGCGTGCGAAGATAGGAAATATTGCGGTGCCGATTTTGGAACTCCAGCGCGATGGTGCCGTCCTGTTCAGGCGATGCGGCATCCACCACAATGATCTCGAGTTTGTCGCGAATGGTCTGCCGCTCCAGATCGCTGAGGCATTCTCTCATGAAGGTCTCGGCGGCGTAGCTCGACACAATCACCGAGACGAGGGGCGCATGGGAATCAGCTTGAACGGGAGCCGGTGTGGCTTGAAGTTCTCGAAGCCGTCGATTCAGGAACAACGCGTTGCCATGCGTCGGTGACGTCGGGCCGAGCGGCGAGAATGCAACCAGATGATGGTCCGCATCCAGTATGGCCTTCAGATCATCGAGACACTTCGCACCCGCATAGACTTCCTCAAGGCTGGCTTCGACATACAGGACCATCAAGCGTTGTTTCAGGGGCGCTGACAGAGCAGACAGGATCTGAAACTCGGCGCCCTGCACATCAAGGAGCAGCATGTCAGGTTCGTGAAGCCCATGCTCCTGAATGATTCGATCAAGCGTTCTGCAGGGTACGCCGAGTGTTCGTACTTCGTGTACATGAGGGAAAATTTCTTTATGCTTTCCGAGTCGAAGCAATGAACTGGATTCCCCGTCATTATTCGTCAGGAAGAACTCCCGCACTCCGTTCTCATTCGAGAGGGCATAGGGAAACACCTTCACGCGGGGATCGAGCGCTTCGAAGCGACGCAGGTATTCGGCGAGTTCTGGAATCGGCTCAAAGAGATAGATGGTCGTGAGATTCGGAAAGAGTTGATCGAACAGAGCCCGTTCCTGAAACCGATGTGCGCCACCGACGTAGAGCGTATGGACCGCCCGTGCAACCTCCGTACCTCGAAGACTCGACAAAAGATCGTGTTGTGAAGATGGTGACGTCATGGATAAATCCTTTTCGGCCTTAGCCGATGCGTCAATCGACGGAAGGCGCCGATCGCTCACCTGAGACGAAATTGAGTGCGGCACATGATCAGCCTCGTTTGAATCAATCACTTGATTGGAGCAATAGGCATCCCAGCTCTCGGTTAACGACATGAGGCGATGACCGGATACCAGAGTGGCAACCCGTTCCCGGAGACTTCGTTGTGCGATATACGTGGTGTGAGGCGACATCGTCATCGATTCTTCACAGCCCCATCGCGCGTTCGGAACAATCTGTGCCACGCTGCGATGGGCCTTCTCGAGTGCGTGTACATAGGGGACACAACAATACCGGAGACCGGCGAGAGTGAGCGGGTAGTGCGTATAGGCGACCGGAAGCGCCAGTTCTGGGCTTGCCAGCTTGAATGAATGAAAATGGTAAAACACGATCTCGGTGCGATCGACGAGAACCTGTCCCTCTGATGAACGAGTGATCTGATACTGATCATGGTTCCATGGCCCGACACCCCCGCCGGCATGTTGCAGAATCGTCACGCCAGCGAAGCGTGTCGGCCAATCCTCGAGGTACAACTGGTCGCCCATCTTCCCTTCTTCGTATCGTGTAAAGCACCATTCCAAGCAGCGCTCTCTCCACCAGCGCAAGACGTGTAGCCCGCGTGAATCTCGCCGAAAGCTCAGCAGCCCGACATTAAAACGACCATTGTGCGGAGCCAGATGCGCTTGCCTTTTCGAGAAGCGATGCTCATGAATTAGGATGGAGTTCTGTCCAAGTTCGTCAAAGATAGGTTGCGGTGAGGAGAAGAAGAACAGATCCGCATCGAGATACGTCAACAGATCGATGGCCCGATCACGTTCAAGAATCCGAAGAATGATGGTCGGCGTCATGGTCCAGTAGTACTCGACCAGCGAGCGGGACCGTTTTGTCAACAACAACGCCTCATCCCTGTGCTCGATTTCATGCAAGGGAATCAGGCGAAGTTCAGGAATGGCCAGCTGAGTAAGGATGGTCCGCGTCAGTTCGTCCATGCACACGACAATCAGCGTGAAGCGGGACGTTTCGTGCTGCCGAAGGGAGTCGAGAAGCGCAAGCCCGCGCGTGAGATAGTGGCGGTCGAAATAGGTACAGTAGTAGCGTGTCATGAATTTATCCTTTGGGCGGAACTCATGTGACCTGCCGCCCGGATCCCAGTCCGTTCAGACCAGGCACAAAGGGACTGGTCAATTGTGTCAACCTGGCGGTCTTCCAGATCCGGGTGGCACGGGATTGTCAGTAGTTGTCTGTAGAGCGATTCGGTGCATGGCAGTCTATCCGCCCCACGTAATCGACCTGCGTACGCCGGTTGGTGGTGGACTGGCGCCGGATAGTGGCGGCCCGTAGCGATACCCGCTTTCTGAAGGTGCTCTTCCAGCGACTCCCTCACGGGGCTTTCGATGACAAACAGGTGCATCGCGTGCAGGGTTCCTGGAATTGTTGCTGGAACTTTCACGCCGGGAAGAATGAGCGCCGCCTGATGGCGTCGGGCAATCTCCCGGCGTCTCTGATTGCGCACATCAAGAAAAGGGAGCTTGATACGAAGGACGGCGGCTTGCAGTTCGTCGAGTCGGGAGTTGCCTCCGGTCGTCGCGCTGACATAACGTTCTTTCCAGCCATACTGACGGAGCGCACGAACCGCTTCGGCCACAAACAGATTGTTGGTAACGACAGCGCCGGCATCGCCAAGCGCGCCGAGATTTTTCGTAGGATAAAAACTAAACGCTGCGGCATCACCGAAAGTACCCACCTTTCGTCCATTGATTTCTGCACCGTGTGCCTGGGCACAATCCTCAACGATTTTTAAACCGTGGAAGTCCGCAATGGTTCGAATCGTTTCGATGGGGGCTGGCTGGCCGTAAATATGGACCGGCACTATCGCTTTCGTCCGAGTGGACAACATCGACAAAAGCAGATTCGGATCCATACATCGGGTGACGGGGTCGATGTCGACAAGCACCGGGCATGCGCCGATCGACTCAATTGCCGCGACTGTTGCGACAGCCGTATGAGATACCGTGATGACCTCGTCGCCAGGGCACACTCCTACGGCTCTGAGCGCGAGAGCGAGCGCATCGGTTCCATTGGCAACTCCGATACAATAGGATGCGCCCAGGTACTGTGCCCACTCGCGCTCAAACGAGACGACTTCCTCGCCAAGGATGTACGAGCCTCGTTCCAGAACACGGCCGATCGTAGAGAGGATCTCGGTCTGGAATCGCTTGGCTTCAACTCCCGGGTCTGCAACCGTAATCAATTTATGCGGCGTTGGGAACAAGCCAGTAATGGTGGCCATGTTGGGCATAGTACTCCAGAGTCTGACGCAAGCCGTCTTTCAAGGTTGTCGAAGGTTTCCAGCTGAGACAGTCGCTGATCTTGCGATGATCGCCATAGTAATCTCCGATATCGATCTGTTTGCGGTTGGCAGGAAAAGGGATGAGCTGATATCGCCCGCCGCGGTGCAAGCTCACAAGTAGCTTGGCCGCATCCTTCAAATTCAGCGGGTGTTCGTCTCCGAGATTAAAGACCTCGCCATCGGCCTCCGTTGACCGCGCAGACAACATCAACGCTTCGACAACATCGTCGACGTAGTTGAAATCTCGGATTTGTGTTCCATCCCCATACACCGAGATTGGCAAACCTGTTAGAAGTTGGCGCACCCAGATTCCGAGAAAGGTTTGGCGCGCGTCGGCCACACGCATTCGAGGGCCGTAGGTGTTCGTGAGGCGTAAGACTGTCGTCCTGATTCCGTACACCTCTTGATATAAGCGGTGATACATCTCGCCTGCTAGTTTGTTGATTCCATTCACGTCCACCGGTCGAAGAGGATGCTCCTCGTTGACCGGCAGATACCGAGGTTTCCCGTAGATCTGGCGCGTACCGGCAAATACCACTTTAATATTTTCGTTGTAGCGTCGACAGGCTTCAAGGATGGAGAGCTGCGCCCTCGCGTTGATCTCCAGATCCGGAAAAGGATTGTTCATCGAGTCTAGGTGGCTTGTCTGGCCCGCTAGATTGAAGAGATACTCTCGATTCCGCACGAGATATTTCATCGCATGCTCATCTCGGACATCCGCAATGTTGACCTCAAGATGGTCCCGTACCGGATTGATGTTCCAGAGATTCCCGCCGTACTCGGGGATCATGCTATCCACCACGGTGACGTCGGCTCCCTCCTGTACTAACCGAATGGCCAAATTCGACCCGATAAAGCCAAGTCCTCCGGTGATCAAGACCCGGGCCCCGAGAAAGTGACTAGGCTGTTTGTGCGACACGAAAGACATAGGTCGTCTCAAATTCATCCCGTTCGGGGTGTTCGTCATAGGTCAGGGCGGTTATCAACTCCAGACCGGTTTGAGAGCACAGCTGAAGAATCTCCACCTCGTGAAAGCGAAGCTCGTATGTTTCCACACCGTATGCAAACTTTTTGTAATGGCTCGTGGGTGCCGTACGGGAGACAGGCGTTCGATGGAGCACCACGATGTCCGATGCGACGCGGGCCGCTTCCGCGATGTGCATCGCGTAGGCCGGCACGTGCAGCAGCACACATGATGAAATCACGATAGGAACCGATCGATTATCGAAACGTAGCGCGGCTCCGTCGCCGACCTCAAAATGTACGCCCGGGTAATACTTACGCGCCATGCGTATCATGGCATCGGAGAAATCTATCCCGATGTAGGACAATCTCGTCTTCAGCAAGTATTCGAGTGCCTCATAGTAGTATCCGCTCGCACAGCCGATCTCTAGCAGTTCTGTATTTCGACTCACATACGGTCGCAGTGCCTCGGCCAGCACACGAAATACCATCGGCGGGTTGCCTCGATACATGGCTTCAAGTTCCCGCTCAACCAACGCCCGTTGCTTCTCAGGGATGAGTTCCGAACGCCACGATTGGGCCAAATCGACTGTCACTTGGTCCGGCTGTATTGATGTGCGCCCGTATGAGATCAAACTCAGATCTAGGTCTGGAAGCCGATTGTTCCCGATCTTCCCTTCAAGATGCCTCGCCAGAATTTCCGCTGTGTGGTGCATGCGAATGTCATAGGTGTGGTCGTGGAGAGTCCTTGCTTGCCCCCGCGCCGCGATGACCCTGGCCTCCTCCGGATGCGCGAGGTAATACGCAATCAAATCCTGGCATTCCTGGATTGATCGATACGCCACCACTTCTCTACCGATCTCAAAGAGATCTCCAAGATTATCTTTATAGTCCGTAATAAGGAGGGCTCCGCAGCCGGTGGCTTCGAACAAACGCATGTTATTGGCGTTGGACTTCGCGACATCGATGTGCTGGTTCAGCGTGATACTCGATCGTGCAAGGACGGCAAACATCTCGAGGCCCCAGACATCGCCATGCAGCCGGGTCGCATCGACTCCGTATTGAGCCAAGGCGTTCGTTCCATAACCCCAACAATGTAAGGGCAAGGATGTACCGAGCTTTGTGAGCAGATCCTGCCGTTCCCGGTGAGCCGGCGACAGGCCGCCGACGAATGTCAGAGGAAATTCGCGGGGTGCCGTGCCCAGGCGCTGAAGGATGCGCGGGTCGAAGGCCAGAGGCTGATAGTAGGCCACCCGGCCTTGCTGTCGGAACGTGTCGACAAAATGTGGAAACGAAGAGATAAGAATGTCGAACCCGCCGAGGTGCGTCTGTGGCGGGAGAGGTGATGCGATTTGCCCGACGATAAGATCGACATACGGCCGCACCGTGGTGATGAACTCTTCTGTGGCCATGCCGAGATCCTGGAGGTACAGAACCTGTGGCCGCATCTTGCGGATTTGTTCGAGGACGATGTCCAGCGGTGCACCGTTTGGATTGCCGCCATGTTCTTTCGCCCATTGACGCTGAAGAGGTGAACAATTTGCGATGACATCGACCGTAGTCCATCCTGCGCTTCGAATTCCGAGAGAGTAATAATCGCTGTCGCCAAAGCACGCACCCTGCAGCGCATCATGCTGTTCATGGTATGAGGCATGGATCAGCCCGGGATGACTCTTATAATGGTGTTCGAGAAACCCGGAATAGTAGGTATTGAGGAAAAGACACACTCGTGATGTCTGGCGATTTGCCTGTGCGCTGAAGCCCTGGCGAGGCGCCGGCGTTTCCGTGATTTGATATTCGGATGATGGAAATAACCTCTGTTTGCTTTCGGAGGACACGTTTGCATTCTGAGGGAGAGGGACCGGCAGTGCGGGCGTGCCCGAAGAAACCAAGTAGGCCTGTTCAAGCCATTGTTCCTCGGCAGGTGCGGTTGGTGAACACAAGGACCCGCAGAGCAAACCTTTTCCCGCCCAGCGGATGCCGTCCCACTGGACATACCGGAGTCGGTCCCACTGTTCGGCCGTGCTCAATTCGCTATCGCGGAGTCCATCGTCCAGGAAAATGAGCGCGTTCGACGCCAAATATTCACGAACCAATGGAATGGTCCCGAAACGGACGCCGTTCTCTCCCGCTGGTCCATCAATGACCACAAGACTGGGGCGGGCGGCACCAAAGAATTCCTGTAAGCGTGCGGGTGGGAGGCTGTAGCATCGGGTTTCCATGGAGCTGATAATTTGAGCGCTCAGGTCTGCGTGAAGGAACCGCACACAATCAGCGAGGCCGTGCCGGATGAGGTTCTGATTGGCACGTTCGATATATGCCGATGATTGGTCGATACTGAACACATGCGGCTGTTGAGAATAGCCGTGGATGCGCCGCATGATCCATGCCAACGCGAGCGAACTGATCCCACTGCCGAATTCGAGAATGGACGCGGGGCGTACTTCCTGAATCTTCTCCACAAGAAAATCGATGGTGTCCGCGCAGAGTGCCCATCCGCCGAGGGAGGCATGTCCGATCAGCGACCGCAGCTCGTGCGTCCGCAGACGCTCGTGTTGATCTCGAACCAGTTGAAATGTTTTCTCGAGCTGGTCAGGCTCAGAGCTGTCTCGAGCCAACCACTGGTGGAGACCCTTGCAGACTGGCAACGGCATCGGGTGGGTGTGGAAGAGTGCGGCGGCTTCCCGCACAAATTCAATATTGTCCTTGGTTTCCACTCCGGCAACCTTTTCGCTAGAAAGGAGGGATCCTTGGCGCGGTGCCACACATGCGGTACTCAGGTTTCCAGATCGTTTCATCACCAGACCTTGTCATTCAGAAACGTTCCCCGCACACAGGATCCATGGCCTGTATGCTTTCCAAGTAGCGTGCCAGGGAAAGCGATCGCCGAAGGAATCAAAAGCTACGATTTACACGTGTGACATTGCGCCGCGAGGTGCAGGTCGGCAAGATCTGCCATGTGTATAGGTAAGATCGACCCGATTACCGAACGGGGAAGGTGTCGCTGGATTTTTGTGCCGTCCACTGTTCAATGGCATTACGGACCGAACCACCCCACCCCCGGTATTCGATGAACTCCAAGCTGTCGAAGTGAAACTCGACGCCGACGGTCTCCAAACCGTCTCGTTCCTCGGTATTCTTCACGACCCCCGTCAGATTGGTGACATGGCCTAAACCTGGCAGCTCGAACTCCAGGCGGAGGGTGGATCCGTGGCGAATCCACGAAGGTGCCTTCACCATGGCAATGTTGCAGCCTCCCAGACTGAGATCCTTGACGAGACCGCCTGCGTAGTCGGACGCGAGAATTGGCGACGAGGCGTTTGACTTGCTGTCCGTTCGCGTGAGCAGTGCCGGCTCGCTGGAAGACACACGGACATGCTTCCGCAGATGCATCTCTTCCACGGTCTGAGGAAAGGCCAGAAACAGGAGCGGCACCGGTGAGGTCATCATATCTCTGATCTCGGTTCGGTAGCCGACGAGTTTTCCTTCATGAAGATAGCTGATCGTACAGGGAGTCCCTCTGGGGATCTCGGTCGTATGGCCGAGTTGCAGCGGCCATTCACAGACAAGCCACGCATGGTCTTTCCACCCCAGCAACGTGCTCCCATACATGGTCTTCTGTCGATCCAATGAGAGAGAGATCTTGAGCGAGAGGCCGACCGCGAGAAAAGACGATGATGAGGGCGAGACCGCGATGACCTCGTTCATGGTGACTCCGTGTCGAGATAGGTGTTCGGGTTGAGACCGTTGCTGAGGGGGTCTTTGACCGCAGCAATGGTTCGATGCGGAGTCTGTGCCTGCTGCATGAGATCGTGCGCTTCCGGACGGGACAGGAGGACATTTCCCGCGCTCTTCACGATGAGCACGTCAGGCTCAAGGGGCGATTCATGGCGCACCCGGCGGACAATGGCAATCTCTCCGGTATTCAACTCCACAACCGATCCGACGGGATAGACACCCACAACGTGGATGAATCGCTGGACGAGGGCATGGTCGAGATGACCTTTTTGGGAGATGAGATAGAGGAACCGGAGCGCCTCATGGGCCGGTTTCCCTTTGTGATAACACCGATCGCTCGTGATGGCGTCGTAAATATCAACCACCGCGGCGATCAAGCCGAATTGGCTGATATCGACGCGCGACCGTTGGTGCGGGTACCCCGATCCGTCGACACGTTCATGGTGCTCCAGCGCGGGTTTCAAATATGCATCGTCCAAGCCGGTTGTTCCATAAAGCACCTCGACTCCGCGCATGACGTGTTGCTTCATAATTTCCATTTCATGTGACTCGAAGCGTCCGGGTTTGTTCAAAAGGTCGATCGGGACCTTGGTTTTCCCGATGTCGTGAAGCAAGGTGCCCACCCCGATCTGATGCAGTCTGGAACGATCGAACCCAAGGTCGCGGCCCAGGGACATCGCGAGGAGCGCGGTATTCACCGAGTGAAAGAACGTGTACTCGTCGAACTGCTTGAGCCGCGAGAGGCTTGTGAGGGCGTCGGGATTGCGGAACACACTCTCCGTCATCCCTGAGACGACTTGATTGACGGCGTCCATGTTGATCGCCCGTCCCATTCGAACATCATGCATCGCGCCTTCGATAATGGTCCGAGCCGCTTTGTAGACATGCTTGGCGGTCGGCAACTCTTCCTCGAAGGAAACCGTCTGCTGTGTTGGCGGAGTCTGCTCCGACACCATCTCCATCTCGGCAGGGGCCTGCCCGGATACGGCCGCATCTCCGAAATCCGCTTCAGTCCCGTCATAATCATCGATCGAAACGTCGAGGTTTCGGATACCACAGGCTTTCAGTTGTTCAATCTGCCGAGTGGACGTGACGGCCATCCGGTGGCGAAGAAACGGGGTTGCCAGCCAGGAACGATCCATGTTTTCGATGTGCATCCCCGGCCGCAATTGCTCGATTCCAATCCGTTTTTTCATCACGCACCCATCGGGCGATGCACGTTCGGTGAGTCGAATGCTCTCTGATGAGTAGTATCGGCGGGCGTGCCGAGAATCTTGATCGAACAGCACCACGGAGTGAATACACTGGACAGTAGTGACGCCGAAGCGATCACAAACCATTGTTATCGGTTAAGTTCTGCGCGTGAATGCCGATACAACATACACACCTCTGCTCACCTATGGCGGAGCATTGATCTGACCGGGAACACAAGACCCATGGCGACGAGTAATCCGTTGAAGCAGATTTCCATCGATCACCTTATTCCTGGGATGTTCATCGTCGCAGTGGATGTCCCTTGGTATCGAACCCCGTTCTTTTCCCATAAACGCCTCATTCATGACTTCGCGACCATCGAGAGGATCAAGCAGTGCGGAATTCGGATCGTGACCATCGATAGGAGTAAAGGAAAGGATGTGCCGCCTGGGGTTATGAGGAATGCGCCGGTCGCCGATGTCATGCGTCCAACCGGAGGAGAATCAGATGAGGCGTCGATCGGCATGACAACTCCGGTCCAGACACAGACTGACTCAGTTCACGCTCTGTACGCAGAGGCGCAACAGGCAGTGGAACTGATCTTTGACGATCTCGAACGAGGTGTCCCCCCTCCCCCTGCAACCACGAAAGCCATTGTTTCCAAGATGCTGGCCCGGATCATCAATGATCGAACAGCCGTCATGACACAGCTTGCGGTCCGGAAGATCAAACAGTTCGATCGCTCGTTGGCGGCGCATGCGCTCGATACGTGTATCTTATCGCTCGTTGTCGCGGTCGAAAGCGGACTCGACGAGACGATGCAAGGGCATCTCGGCGCAGGGGCGTTGCTCCACGATGCGGGCTATGTGCGGCTGCCTCGAAACCTTGTTCGGAGACGTGATGACTGCAGCGAGCAAGAACGCGTTCTATTGCAACAACATCCCAAGCTGGGGATCGCGTTTTTGACGGAGGAGTCCGGCATTCATGAAGAGGTGAAGCGGATCGTCGCAGAGCATCATGAGCGCGGGGACGGCAGCGGTTTTCCAGCCGGAGAAAAGAACGAGGCTATTTCACAACTAGCCAAAATCGTAGGCATCGTCGATTGGTATGACGGGATGGTGAGTCGTCGCGGCGGTCGTCCGGTGATGCTGCCGCATGAAGCGGTTCGCCAGTTGTTTTTGGCCGGAGAACAGGGACAGTTTGAGAAATCGCTTACTGAAATCATGATTCGCAGCGTCGGCGTCTATCCGGTAGGAAGCCTGGTCCGCCTGAACACCGGCGAGCACGCAATCGTCGTTGGGGTCAACCCTGGGCAGCGGTTGAAGCCGCTTGTGAAGATCATCGGAGGTCCGCGGGGCGAATCGTATCCCAAACCCGTGCAAGTCGACCTCGCCGCAGAAACTCAGGATCGAGTGGTACGCACGGTGCTGCGTGTGCTCGACCCGGCCCAAGAGCGCGTGAATATCGCCATGTTCCTCGATGAAGCCTTTCCTCAGGCGGCCTGATGGCACACCGAAAATCACGCCGGCATTGCACGTCGGGCCGTACGGATGCTCCCTCCTTCTCCCCTCCCCTTACCGCTGTGCTGGACGGTCTCCCGTTCGGCGTGGTGCAGTTGGACAAGGCCTGTCTCATTCACGGTATCAATGAGGAAGGCGCGCGCTTGCTCGGACAGCCCCCGTCTCTCCTGCTTGGGAAATCATTTCCTCACATCTGGTCGGCGCTGACGACGTCGGACGCTTCGACGGTTGAGTCGCAATTACGCACGGTGGAACAGTCGCGCCGTCCGATGCGGGTTGCATCCATCCGCATCGAGCGCGGGTCTATCGACCGTATTCCAGTCGAATTGACCTGCCTGGCGACTGACAGTCCCAGCGGCCTTGGACTAGTCGTGAGTATCCGCGATCTTTCTCGTGAGGCAGACCTGCAACAGGAGCGGGACCGGCTTGCAGCCATTGCGGAAGACAGCCCGTCCCCGGTCATCGAATTGGATCGCCACGCGAAGATGCTCTACGCAAATCCGGCCATGACAGCCTGGCTCACCAAGCTGGGGTACAGGGCGGACGGCTTCCCGAAGGTGATGCCGCAAGGACTCCCGACGCTGGTGGCGCGCTGCCTCCGCTCGGGTGAAGTCAATCAGTGCCAAGAGGTGTTTCTCCCGGAAGCCGCTTTCTCATGGACCTTCTGTCCTGTGGTGGCGCACGGCCTCGTTCGCGGCTATGCGCTTGACATCACACAGATCCATGAGACGCAACGGGAGTTACGACGCGCGGCCGAGCAACTTCAAGACAGTAATCGGCAGCTCGATCAGGCGCTGAGCGCGGCGCAAGAGTCGGCGCGTGCCAAGACAGCGTTTTTGGCTACGATGAGTCATGAGTTACGGACCCCGATGAATGGGGTCATCGGAATGGCCAGTTTGTTGATCGAGACCCCTCTCTCGCCGGAACAACGATCCTATGCCGACACCATTCGAGAGTGCGGCGAGGCCTTGCTGCATCTCATCAACGACGTCCTTGAGTGCAGCAAGATTGAAGCGGGAAAACTGGAATTGGAACGGCTCGATTTCAATCTTCGCACGACCGTCGACGATGTCCTGACTCAATTTGCCGAACGGGCTGAGGCCACGGGGCTCGAATTGACCGGCTTGGTCCATGCGGCAGTGCCTGCCGCCCTTCGTGGCGATCCTGGACGCCTGCGACAGGTCCTGACCAACCTGGTTGGGAACGCCATCAAGTTTACTGAAACGGGCGAGGTGACGTTGCAGGCCTATCTCGAAAACGATTCGTTTGATGCCGCCGTCGTGCGATTCGAAGTCACCGACAGCGGGATTGGAATGGCTCCGGACACGCAGGCCAGATTATTCAAGCCATTTGTTCAGGCAGACAATTCGACCACGAGAAAGTACGGGGGCACCGGCCTCGGGCTATCGATTTCCAAACAACTGATCGAACTGATGGGTGGCCAGATCGGAGTCACAAGCACACCCGGCCAAGGCAGCACATTCTGGTGCACAGCCCGATTCATGAAACAGCCGCACTCTCCCCGCGCCATTCTTCCCACGGAAGACCTTGAAGGACATCGGGTCCTCATCGTGGATGACAACGAGTCCAATCGCATGATCCTGCATCATCTCGTTGCCGGCTGGGGGATGATCGATGACCTTGCGGAAGATGCGACGGCGGCATTGAAACGGGTGGCAGAGTCCACCGCACGCGGTGTGTCCTACGATCTGGCGATTCTGGATGTCATGATGCCCGGAAAGGACGGCCTGCAACTCGCGCGAGAGTTCCAGCAACATCCGGCCAGCGAAGGCATACGAGTGGTGGTGCTGACCTCCCTGCTCCAGCGCGGCCATGCGGAGCAGGCTCGGCAGGCTGGAGCCATGGGATACTTACCGAAGCCGGTTCGCCATGATCAGCTGCGTGAGTGTCTCCGTACGGTCCTGGGCATTTCGCGCGGTGCGACACAAGATCCTCAACACGCCGCTCCAGATCTGCCTCAGCTTGTGACCAGACATACGCTGGCCGAGCATGTGGCGCGCCAGCACATCCTGGTGGTTGAAGATAATATCGTCAACCAGAAACTCGCGGTCCGAATGGCGGAAAAGCTCGGCTATCGGACGGATGTCGTCGGCAACGGACAGGAAGCGCTGGCCGCGTTGGCGACCAAAACATATGCCGCAATACTCATGGATTGCCAGATGCCGATCATGGACGGTTTTGAGGCGACTCGGCATATCCGCGAAGATGAACGGCGCCACCGGTCACTGGTCAATGACCGATCCTCAGAAGCAGGAAGCCCTGACCAAGTTCCCATGACCGGCTCTTTCCACATTCCGATCATTGCGGTGACGGCTAGTGCCATACAAGGAGACCGCGAGCGCTGTTTGGCGGCAGGCATGGATGACTATCTCGCCAAACCGATGAAGCTGGATCAGCTCCGTGCCTTGTTGCAACGGTGGGTCGCAGCGCCGGACGAACCTGCCCCGGCGGCCGCGTCCGACCCCTCCTCTCCGGCGCACGGCAATGAACGAGGTATCTTTGATCCAACCAAAATGTTTCAAAACATCGGCGGGGATAACGCACTCTTCGGGCAGCTTGTCAGGCTCTTTCTCGATCAGCATCACGCGATGTTGAACGACATCAAGGAGGGATTGATCAAGTCGGATGCCAGGACGGTCGAGCGCGCGGCGCACACATTGAAGGGAACTGCCGGAAATCTGTGCGCCTCAGAAGTGGCGTTGGCTGCGAGTCGGCTTGAGGCCGTCGGCCATTTGGGCGCCTTGCAGGACGCTCCGCCGGTGTATGCCCAGCTGGAAATGGAGGTCCTCCGCCTTGTCCATATTCTCGACTCCTATCGGCAAGGCTACGAATCGGTCACACGGTCGGCTGCCTGACGGGCGCGCGGTAACAGATTCGAGAGGACGTGTGCTACGCCGAACACGCAGCGGGCTGGGCAGGTTGGTTCGTACTTGTCGAGTCTGCCGCAGTGGAAGGAAACAGCGGGTGGCGTGTAGGAAACTCATCTGACAGGACCAGCTGTTTGCAGAGCTTCGTTCGAGGGTTCATCAGCAAGGGCCCCCGCAGATTGGCGGTAATGCGACCAGGGTCATCCGACGGGATCGTCAGAATGACTGCCGTCGACATCTCCTCTGTTCCTCCTCCTTGGACCTCGGACATCGCTTCGGGGGATACCTCAATCCGATAGCCGGCGAGAAAGAGACCGGGATCGATGATCACAAAGGCCAATGCCGGCTCGTCGATCGATTGCAGCCACTTGAACGGGGCTGCCGTGTCATGATCGAGGATCACGTAACGGCGGCGCTCTGAAAAACCGAGCAATCCCGAAGGGAACGTCAGGACGCTGTCCTCGTGGATGTCGAAGGTTCCAAAGCGGCTGGAGGTATAGGTCATGGTCCAGGCTCACTGCGCCAGACGGCGCTTCGTCTGAGCGAGATGCCGGAATGCATCAAGCGGGATGACGTGGGTTTGCGCAGCCAGCTGATTCTCGCTGAGAATTCTGGCATGGACTTCGTCACGGTGCACTTCAACGGTTTTCGGGGCTTCAATTCCAAGACGAACCTGTCCTCCCTTGGTTCCCAGTACGATGACCCGAATATCGGGCCCTATGGTGACGCCTTCTCCGCGTCGACGTGTAAGGACCAGCATGGCGGCCTTCCCTGGCGAATAAATTGCCCTTCCACACTATCGGTCTGCCGCGAAGAAACTTGACCGCCGGCGCCGGCGCTCACAGATACTTTAAGAGCGAGTTCTCAAATACCTTGGTGAGGGTCAGACTGGCCGCTTCGAGCGCGTATTGCTGCAAGGTAAGGTCTGAAATGGCTTTGGCCAGATCGACATCCTCGGTCATAGAAAGGGTTTGACTGAAAAACCCCCTCGTTTCTTCCATCTGACCCATACTGGTCGTCATGCGGTTGGACGCTGCTCCGACCTCACCGTGGACAGCCCCGATTTGCGCGAGTCCTTGATTCAGGTTTCCGAGTGCGTGGGTGATGCCTTCGCGATAGTTTCCACGCAGCGAACCGATGAGTTGTTTGACCGTGGCAAAGATGTCGGTCGTGCCCGACGTAAAGGCGCGATCGCCGGATACATTGGTCGGAACGGTCTGATTGGTTCCGACTTCAACGGCATGGAGGCCCGTGTCCCCCTGGTATTGCAAACCGGACACGATCGCAAACATATCGTCGCCTGCCGGGGCGCCGGCCCCGTCCGACAAGGTGAGGCTGATGCCTTCAAAGCTGATCGGCCTTCCCGTTGAATAGGCCTGATCGGCCAGGACGGTGCGGGGAGTGAGGCCGATCGAGAAGGTATCTCCGGCCTGGGGGCCTCCCTGCTGCCCGTTCATCATGACGAGCTGAAGCCCCTCGAAGCTGATCGGAGCACCCGCAACATAGGGATTGCCCGACGACACGGTGGTGGCGGCGGTGGTATCGAGGACTGAGTACTGTGTCGAGGATGTAAACTGGATCTGATAGGTATGGAGCGTCAATTGTGCGGGATTGACCACGCCGGCGTCGACGATCGCGGCGCCGCCGGTATTGGAGGCGGCTCCCGCCGTTGTGACCGGCACCGTCACATCCAGAACGTCGTAGGCGCCGGCTGATGTAAAGCGAATCACGTAATCGTTCAGCGTCGCCAGATTGTCGTCCACCACACGGCCCTGGCTCGCGACGGCTCCGCCCGAGTTGCTTGATGACGGACTGACAGTGGCGGTCAGTGCGAAGGGGACTTCGCCGGTCGTGGCACTCCCGCCCGCGAGACCTAGAGAGGTTCGTGCCGATCCCGCCGTGACGGTCACGCTTGAGGAGGTTCCATGTGAATCTGAGGCGATGACCAAGCGCCCCCCCTCGAAGGTCACTGAGACGCTCTTTGCCCCTGCGACCAGTGCAGGATCCGTATTGATGCGACTCTGAAGCCTGGCCGCCAATTCGATGCCGGTGAGGGATTCCGCTCCCGACGTGAGGTCCACGGCCCCGGATGTGACTCCATCGACGGTCACGATCAGGGTGTCGTTGACGCCGTTCGTCAGGGTCACCGGATCGGTAATCGCAAGGCCGGTGGTCCGGCCATGAGTGCTGGTCCCCGTAAAGATCGCCTGGCCGTTCAAGTCGGTGTTCGCGGACTGTTGGAGCTGCGCGAACAGCTGGCGCACTTCGACAGCCCCGATGGTTCGCTCCGGCAAACCGTTGGTGTCACTCCGAAACTGGACCGCGAGTTCCTGAACACGGGACAGCGTCGTGGTGACGCTGCTGAGCATCTTGTCCGAGAGATCCAACCTCGTTTGTCCGAATGTGATATTGCGAATCCGCTGCTGGATGACCGCGATGGAAGCCTTGTCCAAGGCGATATGATTGAACGCGCTCGGATCGTCGGACGGCCGGCGAACAAGTTTTCCGGTCGAGACCTGCTGTTGGAATTCGAGCGCGCGCGCGCGGGCTCGCCGGAGATTGTTCACCAGGATGCCGAAGGTCTGGGATTCCGTGACTCGCATGGGCGCCTCGCGGATTACGGTTTGATCGACAAGAGGGTCTGAAACATTTCATCCGTCAGCCGGATCAGTCGAGACGCAGCCTCAAATCCGCGCTGAAACTTGATGAGGTTGACGAGTTCTTCGTCCATGGACACGCCGGATACTTGCGCCCGGATCGTCTCGATCTGATCCTTCAGAATTTCCTGAGCTTGATTGTCCCGATCCGCAGTCTGGGCCGTCACGCCCAGTGTGGCGGCCGTATTGCGATAGGCATCGTTTAAGGTTCCGGGTCCGAGATTCGCAAATCGACGATGCTGTAATGCCACGAGCGCAAGCATGTTCGCGTTATTTCCCGGAATGCCCGTCCTCATTGAAGAAGCCGCGACGGCGGACGGATCGGATAGAGTGACCGCAAAATCTTTCACGGCATCGCCATACGAATTCGCATGAAAACTGTCGTTGGCCGACGGTGTTCCGGTCACGGTCATGCTGATTCCATCAACAATGAAGGTCTTGGGAGTACCGTAGGTACCCGAGGCAGCGGTGCTGGTACCGGCAGCCAGACCAAGCGAGGCGCGCGCGGAGCCGCCCGTCACGTCGACCACAGATGTGAGATCGGTCGAATTCGAAGTGATCACGAGGCGAGCCGTCGTCGTATCGTAGGTCACCGCGACGGTTTTTTCGGAGGCTTGCAGGATTGCATCTGCATTGATCTTGGCTTGCACTTCTTGAGCGAGGGCCGCCCCTGACGCATAGGAAAGCCCCGGACTGGCGGCTCCGGCCAGTGTGATCGTACCGGATGTGACTCCGTCTACCGTGACGGCCAGCGTGTCATTGGTCCCGGTGATAATCGAGATCGGCTGATCGGCGGAGGGAGCCGCGATCGCCGTGCCGGTGTAGTTTCCGCGAATCGTCGATCCAGTCGTGCTGTCCACGATCGAATAGGCTGTGGGCGATGAGAAGCGGATCTCATAATCGTGGAACGTCAACAAGCTATTCGCCGTAATCGATCCTGCTCCGATCGTCCCTGTGCCTTGATTCACCGTATTGGCTCTGGTTGAGACCGTCAGCGGCCTGAAAAAGTTCTGGCCGGTCGAGCCGTCCAGCCCATACCCCTGACGATGAATCTGGTTGACGGCGTTTGTCAGGGTCGCGGCCATTTGATCGAACGATCGTTGCAATTCGCCCACGGTGGTGTCGCGAAGATCGAGCAGGCTTCGCAGACGTCCGTTCGAAATGAGGCTGTTGATGCTCAGGGTTCTGGTGCCTCCGGTCGAATACCCGACGGCGAGCAGCCCTTCGTTCTCGGAGTCTTCTACGGCCATGAGATCGCGGACCGTATTGCCTTCCACCAGCACTTGTCCGCGCGCGGCAAAGATCGACACAGCGCCGGTGCTCGCCTCGATCGCCGTGAGGTCGATGCGTTCCGCCAGATCGTTGATCGCCAGTTCGCGCTGGTCCCGCAGATCGTTCGCATTCTGGCCTGAGATTTCTGCCGTGACGATCTTGCCGTTCAGTTCGGCGATCTGCCGGGACAGGCTGTTGATCTCGTTGACGGTTTGTCTGATTTGAAAGTTCAGCGATTCCCGCGCAGTGACCAAATCCGACGAGACTTGATTGAGGCTGGAAGCAAGTTGTGAAGCGTTCGCGAGGAGGACGGATCGTGCGGCCAGCTCTCCGGGACTTGTAGACACATCCTGGAGCGCTTGGAAGAACTCGTTCAGTCTCGCCGCAATACCCTGATTATTGCTGTCGCCAAACACATTCTGAAGCCTGAATAATTCATCTTTCGCCACCGACAGACGCCCAAGGTTTTGCCGGGAGATGGTCAGCTGCCGATTGACAAACTGGTCCGCATACCGGCGGATTGACACCGCCTGCACACCTGTTCCAAGCATGCCGGGCTGGCCATTGGCGGGCGGACGTTCGGAAATGACCGTTTCCTGCCGCGAATATCCCGGCGTATTCACGTTCGCAACATTGTGTCCCGTGACGGTTAAGGCGAGCTGAGTCGTGCTGAGCGCACTCTTTGCAATATCAAATAGGGAGTTGATGCCTCCGGCCATAATTACCCCTGCTGGTGGATGAGGGCGTTGGCTGCCCCAGCATTGGAACGTTGTCCGTCACTGTTGTAGACATCAAGGCCCGGCACGGTTTCGGTGCCGACCGAGAGCGCCTTATCGACCACTCCCCGGATGCCCTCGATCAACACGACGTTGTGTTTGATCTCGGCACGAACCATTTTGGCGATCGAGATGAACGAGTTGTACCGTGCTCGAAGGTCTGCCGATTCAGAGGCTGTCAGCCGGTCGATGAGCCCGTGGATCGTCGTTGTCTGGGAAAATCCGAGACACTGGGCGATGTGCAGCACCAGCGCGTCGCGCTCTTCCGCAAGCGTCCGGAGCGATTCCAGGATAGCCAGCCGTTTGCAGTTGATCGAATGGAACTCCGTGACGGCCAGCGTGCGAATGGCGGCGCGTTCTTCTTGGACCGTCTCCAGCAGAGACTGACAGGCCGCTTCTTCACGGTCTAGGAGTTGGCAGAGCTTGAGAGTCGTCGGTGTGAGCGTTCCTGAAGGCATATGTGCTCCTTGCGATCGTGCATGGGACTTTACCCGCCACCCCACCATGCCTCACAAACGGAGCACGAGGGCGAGGCTTACAACACTGCGTCGGTCAGTACCTGCTTGATGAGGGCGTCTCCCACCTTCCGGCCGCTCACGTCGTAGGTGCCGCTGTCGATGGCCTGCTGAATGCGCTCGACGCGTTCGTTCCGTACGTGATCAGGCGCATGCGCAAGCGCCTGAATGCGCTGCAGCTCTTTGGCCTGTTCGGAAATGTGGACTTCATCCTTGCCGGCCTGTTCGCGAGAAGAGGATCGCTTGGCACTGGGTACCTCGGTCTCCTGAACCCCAAGCAACAGCTTTGCAAGATGATCTGCCTTCCCATGACCTGAAATCTGCATGTCCCAACTCCTTCTGCTAGCCTCTCACCTCCCGCAAGTCCTCCATTAAGAGGATCGCGGCTTTTACCCTGTCGAGTCCCTTATCGGTTCTCAACGGGTAGAACTTGAGAGCTGAACAGCCGGTAGTGAAAAATGTTTCTCTGCATATTCCTGGACCATCTTGGCAATGCCTATTCCTCCGGACTCCGCAGCGCGTACCCCGATCTCCTGGTCATAAAAGGAGTGGAAATAGGCGCCCTGTTTATTTGCAATTGATCCCTCAGGAACCGTTTCTCTCATGACTTTCAAGAGATAGGAGATGAAGTAGGCTTCGAATTGCTGCCCGGCTTGAAGAAGTTGCCGGCGAGCAGCAGTATTATCTTTGGGAATCAATCGGTTAGTTTGACTCTCCATCTGGCTTTCAAGAGACAATCGATACCCAAGTTCAAGATCGGTTGCGCCAGGTCCAGTTACAGATGGCAGCGCCACAGAATTACTACGCAGTGTACTTATTGATTCAATCATGTAAAACAATGCCTTATCTAGATAATATCAAGATTTGCCTGAAGAGATCCTGATGACCGCAAGGCTGAAAGAATCGCGACAAGGTCACGCGGTGTCACTCCCACCGCATTGAGTGCCCGTACCACTTCCCCCAGCGTCACGGTCTCGTCGACAACCACCAAACGTGATTCCTGCTCCTTGACCTCGGTTTGCTCATCCGGCGTGACGACAGTTTGACCAGCTGTGGAGCCGACCAGTGGAGCCGGCGGTTGTGAGACATTCAACGTATTTTTCACCGAGATCGTGAGGTTGCCATGAGAAATGGCGCAGGTTGAGATCCGAACATGTCCTCCGAGAACGACGGTACCCGTTCGTTCATTCACAACGACCTTGGCTGCAGCATCGACCGAGACGTCGAGCCCCTCAATCGAAGCGATATACTCCACAACACGGCCCTGAAATGCCGGCGGGATCGTCGCTTTGACATACCCGGCGTTGACGGCTGCGGCGCTTCCCTTCCCAAAGACACCATCGATCGCTTCGGCCGTGCGAATCGCGGTGGTAAAATCAGGTTGCCGCAGGAGCACGGAGACGGTTTCCCATGAATCAATATTGATCAGCAGCTCTTTTTCGACAATGGCTCCGCCTGGAACGACCCCAGCGGCTTGATGATTCTTGACGATCGTCGCCCCTCCTGGACCGCCGGTCCCGCCAAGGAAGCCGCCGATCGAGATCGGCCCCTGTGCCACAGCAAACACTTGCTGGTTTGCAGCTTTCAAGGGAGTCAGTAAGAGTGTGCCGCCCTGGAGACTCTTGGCATTCGCCATCGACGACACAACAACGTCGAGGGTCATGCCCGGTTTCGAGAACGGAGGAAGTTTCGCGGTGACCATTACGGATGCGATATTCTTGGTCAGCAACTGAATCGGATTGATCACCAGATTGACGCCCATCTTGTTCAACATGGACATCATGGCCTGAATCGTGAACTGTCCGCCGATGACCTGGTCGCCGGTGCGATCCAAGCCGACCACCAAGCCATAGCCAAGGAGCTGGTTTTCGCGCACGCCCTCGATCACGCCGATATCCTTGATCCTCACCGCATCGGCTGTGATGGGGCAGAGGAGGGAACCGGCCAGCACCATCGAAAACATCAGTCGTGAAGCGCGTGTGGACATAGACCGGTTCATCCTTCTCTCGCTAGGAGCGGTTCGTGATGGAGACGTGAGTTTTGCGACCGAGGAGCATGCGTGACAGCCACCCCTGCTCCGACACCGACTCCTGTGGAAAGGCGGCCTGGGGGTTGTCCGGCAACTGGAATCCTTTTCGACCAGGCGTCGGAGGAGGATTGAGATCAGCTCGTCGGACCACTCCGCTCATCACCATCATCTGCAACGATCGGAGATTCATCGGCCGCCGCCTGGGAGGCATCTTCGCAACGGGCTTGCGTCTCATCGAAATCGGCACGGGACACCCCCTCATCAGAATGGATAGATCCAATCCAGGACTCGGACAAACCATCCTGGTCGCTGCACATCGTCCAAGACGCCAAGGCCGGAATACTCAATCTTGGCGTCCGCGATGGCAGAGGACAGCACCATGTTCTTGGTGTCAACATCCACTCGGCGTACGATGCCTGCAATCGTCATGAGCTGTTTTTCACTATTCACGGTCACTTCCCGCCGGCCTTCAATGCGAAGATCGCCGTTCGGCAACACCTCCGTCACAATGACGGAGATGGTGCCGGTCAAGGTGCCCTGGCGACTGGTCGCGCCCTTCCCGCCGAATTTGTTCTTCGCGCTGGCATCGATTCCAAATCCACGGCGCGTTTCATCGCTCAACCGGAGTCCAGGCAATCCAAGATAACCCATGCCGCTTCCGACGAGGCTGTTCTCGATCGTGGATTCACGCTGGGCGGCCGTATCGGCGGATTTTGATCCTTTGTGATTTTCGACGATCCTGACGGTGAGAATATCGCCGACCCGCATGGCGCGTAGATCTTCATAGAGATAGGCGCGTCCGTTCTCTTCCTGCCAGAGAGAGCCCACCGTTTTTGGAGGAGGCAGCGGAGGAACCGTGATCCGGCTTGAGACGCTCGGAGCGCTCGTGCATCCCTGGAGCAGGAGCGCGACGGTAACGAAGCTGGCGGCCTTTCTCAGCATCCTGCTAGAACTCCACCTGGACAAGGCCCGGAGCGACGATCTTTGCTCTCAGTTCTCTGCCGGAATCCGCATTGGCCACCATGATGGTCTCCCCGACGTGCCCGCTCGACTTCGTCACTCCATACGTCTGAATCGAGAGCCCGCCTCGCCTCGCCTCAATCATGACCCGGTCCCCTTTCTTGATCATGAGGGGGATTTTCAAGAAGCCTGGGCGCAGCGGGGTGTCGGCCTGAAGGGGGCGCGCCGTGCTTTTTCCGATCACCTCCCCTTGGTCGGTGATAAAGGGATGTTTCAGCTGGTGAATGCGAATTCGCGATACCGTCAGGTCCCCGGCGTCGAGGAGTTCTTCTGCTTTGAAAAACCGATTGGGAACGACGACGTCAATCATCGCCGCCACATCGGTCAGAGCGTCAATCGTTCTCCATGGCTTTCCATTCGTGGTGACCGCCACATGAAACATGCGGCGCCCCAGGCCTTCTTCGGATGAGGCTGGGACAACGCGCAGTTCCACGATGCCTGCCGGGATTCTCGTTGGATCGGAGGGTTCCAACAGCGTGACTTGGACCGCCTTGACCTGGGCCCCCCATTCCCCTTCCAAATATTTTTGAATGGTCTTCTTGATCAGCTCGGGAGGAAGCTCACGCACAGCAGGACGATTAAAATCGACCTCATTCGACCGGTGGGCTGGGCTCTGGCCGGCCATGGAGGCAGGGTGGACGTCGGCGCGAGGTCCCGCGATCGCGGGTCCCGTGGTCCACAACATGTCACTCACCAAAAGCATGACCGGAATAATCCAAAATCGAGGCATGGTGACTCCCTATCGCCGGAGATTATTGGCAATCGCCATCATTTCGTCGGAGGCCTGAATCGTCTTGGAATTAATCTCATAGCTCCGTTGCGCAATGATCATGTTGACCATTTCCTCCGCCAGATTGACGTTCGAACTTTCCAAGAATCCCTGTTGGATCATACCGAACCCGGTAGTGAACCCGCCGGTTCCCTGCAACGGAGGTCCCGAGGCAAAACTGTCAAGGAACAGGTTATTACCCATCGCCACCAGCCCGGACGGATTATCGAAGCGCGTCAACTGGATCTGACCGACTTGTGAGGCTTGCGTGACGCCGGGCAGCAGCACGGACACCGTGCCGTCCTGGGCGATATCCATTTTGAGCGCGCCGGATGGGATCGTGATGACTGGATTCAGCAGATCGCCGTCGCCGGTCACGACGTTGCCCACGTTGTCACGCTTGAACGATCCGTTTCTCGTGTACATGATCGTGCCATCGGGGCGGGACACTTGAAAGAAACCGGGACCGTCGATCGCCAAATCGAGTTCATTGTTTGTTTGGCGCATATTTCCTTGAAGCCATTCTTTCGCAACGGTCGTAGGGCGCACCCCCGCGCCGACTTGGATGCCGACGGGAAACACTCCGATGTTCGACGCATTCGTTCCGGGGAGGCGCTGAATCTGATACAGCAGATCGGCAAACTCCGCGCGACTGCGCTTAAACGAATTCGTATTGACGTTCGCAAGGTTATGGGCGACCGTGTCGACGTTGATCTGTTGGGCCGTCATTCCGGTTGCCGCCGTCCACATCGCACGAATCATAGCGTCCTCCTACAGCACTCGTCCGACGTCTTGAATAGCCACTTCCGCCATCCGATCGAGGGTCTGAATCAACTTCTGCGTCGACTCATAATTGCGCATCCCTTGAATCATCTTCACCATCTCGCCGATGGAGTTCACATTGGACTCTTCAATATGTCCCACTTGGATCTGGGGATCCCTGGCGACCTTGCCTTTGTCCGAGATAAAAAGCCCTTCGGTGAATTTCTGCGGCATCTGATCGTCAGAGAACTCCACGATCTTGATCGTGGCCACCGGCTTATCGTCCACTTTGATGTCGCCTTGCGTGGTGATCTCCAGCTTTCCGGCGGGAATCTTAATCTCGCCCCTGGCGCCCATGACGGGATATCCAAGATTGGTCACCAGCCGGCGCTGATTGTCGAGGGAGAACATGCCGTTTCGGCTGTATCGAGTGCCTTGGGGAGTCTTCACCTCGAAGAACCCGCGCCCTTGAATGGCAATATCCAGGGGATTGCCGGTAAGTCGAATGCGGCCCGGTTCGAACGTGGTCTTCATGAGATGCGGCGCCACGAACGCGCGTTCGGTCACACCCAGGGGTCTGGCCATGATCTGTTGCGCCAGTCCTGCAGCATGACCGATTGCCGGGATGGCTGCATGGGGGCGAGGGAAGACGGCCTTGAAGGCCTGTTCATCCTGCTTGAACCCGGCCGTATTGATGTTCGCCATATTGTTGGCGAAGACTTGCATGCGCCGCTCATGAGCCAGTGCTCCGGACAAGATGGGGTAGATGCCTCGATTCATGTTGACGACTCCTTGTGACGTTCAGGACACCCTAGACACAGCAACCCTTATGCCAGATCCGTGAAAAAGGAGATGCTGCACCTTGTCCAGGTTCGTGATGCGAAATGAGCCGATTCTCTTGGGAGATTGAAAGAAAAGGATAGCGATGCAACGGGAAAGACCGCGGCCGCCACACTCCCGCAGGACAGCCCTAGGCTATTCCTACCCTGTCCCAGTGAAAAATATTCCTAGCTGGAGGGTGAACACGTCCGCTTTCTTCGGGGTTCAGATACAGCGCTTCAACAGCCTGCCGGCGACTGACAGTGCGGGTGGAGCGACGGCCATCGGTGGACGGAGCGGCTGAGCCGGATGTGCGTGGAAGTCCGATGATGACGTGGCGGGATCCGACAGAAATACAATGGCGCTGTCGTCGGTCTGAGCGATCGAGAGAATGTGTGCGGCTGCGTCGAGCAGCGATTCGGCATCGGTCCCATCCTGCGGCGCCACCGCACAGCCGATCCGGCAGGACAGCAACAGTTCCTGGCCTTCGACCAGGAGCGGGAGGGACATCGTGCTCTGAATTTTTTCAGCGATGGGAATGGCCTCATCCGGTGATTCGAGGTTATCGACGATCACAGAAAATGTGTACTCGTCCAGGCGTGCGACCACATCATGCGATTGCAACGCACCCTTGACCCGTGCAGCCTGGACACGCACGACGAGGGTCATGTTCGGCACTGCCGCCGATGTGGGAAGCGGGCGAAATTGTTTCAGCGTGGCCACCAAGACCGCAACGGCTCGTCTCGTCGTTGCTGCCCGGGTGAGTGCCTGATTGAGAAGGACGAGGTACAGCCGCCGGCTCGGAAGCCCCGTGACGCTGTCATAGGTTCCAAGCGAACGATCCTGTTTGCGAACATGTTTGTTCCGGCTGCCGGGCCAGTACAACATCCCCATGATGCCGAACCCCGCGCCGAGAAGGACTCCGATTCCCGCAACGAAAAGGCGTGGAGTGCTTGCATGAGCGGCGGCGAGGGGTGTGCGCGTGGTAGCGAAAATGCCATGGCTAGCGGGACCCGTCAACATCCATAAAAGACTCGCGGCACAGGCCATCGCTGAGAAACACCAAGAGGCGATGGCTCGGGGCCGTGATCGTACGGCGCCACCGCGTGGTGGGTCGGAGCGCATTCCCGAGACCAACGCATAGGAAGCTGGTCTGGTCTCTGAGCGAGCCGGAGTTCCGAGAGGCAATCCGAGATGCTGCGGCTGATTCATGCTGACATGGCAACGGATGATGGATGGACCGGATAGACACGTGTCGGCGTACCTTCGTAGAAACTAAAGGCCGCAATGAACGCGGCGTGACGAGTCGCCATACAACCACCATCAACGAGCAGCGAGGGGCGGATGACCATCCGATCCCGTCAACTCGATGTGTGCAGGTGGGCTTTAAGACGAAGAATGGCTTTCGTATGAATTTGACACACGCGCGATTCGGTGACTTTGAGGAGTTCACCGATTTCTTTCATCGTGAGCTCCTCATAATAGTAGAGCGTCAGCACAAGGCGTTCCTTTTCCGGCAGGAGTTGAATGGCGCCGCCGATCAACTCGCGTTCACGTTCGTTGACCAACATCGAGAGCGGATCAGGGTTATGCGTATCGGCCAACATCTTGACGACCTTATGTCCATCGGGCTCATGCAGGCTGAGATCGTCGACGCTGATCATCACCGCACCCCTGGCGCGCGTGATAAAATCATCGAGCTCTCCCAGCGACATCTTCAATTCGGCTGCAACCTCCTCATCATGAGGCGGACGCCCGAGACGGCTCATGAGTCCAATGTGAGTCTTTTGAAGCAGACCGATTCGCTCGTGCACCGAGCGTGGAACCCAATCCATGGAGCGGATCTCGTCGAGCATGGCCCCACGAATCCGAAATTCGGCGTAGGTCTTGAATTTGGCCTCGCGTGTGGGGTCGTACTTGTCCATTGCGTCCATGAGGCCGATCGTGCCGACGGAAATCAGATCTTCCGCGTCCAAATAAGCCGGGAGGCGGAAGGCAAGCCGATGGGCCATTGCACGAATCACGTGGGCGAACTCTTTGATGAGCTGCTCACGTCCGGCTTCTTCAGCTGAAATCGATTTTCGCTCTCGTGCTAGGGTGGTCTTGCTCATAATGGAGTCGCCTGTGGTTCTTTCATAAGAATGAAATAGTTTGTCCTCAACCTATCCGCTCGCATGGGCCAATCGTTGCCAGAGCAACTGAACGGAGCTTTTGGGAATATCCGGTTTCGGCCACTGCATGACCTGATTGGCCAACTTGGTGAATGCCTGGGTTGCGGGCGCATCCGGGAACAGGTCGGAGACCGCCTTCTGTTGCATCACCGCCAACGACACATAGTCGTCGTGCGGGATGTAGCCCACATAATCGATGGCGACATGCAGGAAGCGATCCGCAGCCATGTCCAGCTTGCGAAACACTTCTGTCGCTTCCCGTGGGCCTTTCGCCTGATTGACCAGGACTTTGAAGCGATGTTCCCGGTACTGGCGCGCCAAGACTTTGATCAGGGCATAGGCATCGGTCAGCGACGTGGGTTCGGGAGACACCACCACAATCGTCTCATGGGCCGAAGCGGCGAAGAAGGTGACATTGGGCGAGATGCCCGCCCCGGTATCGATCAGCAGCACGTCCTTCTCCACGACAAGCTGTTCCAGTTGTTCCTGGATCATCAGTTGTTGTGATTCCGTCAGCGCCGTCAGGTGCGGCACGCCGGAGCTGGCAGGAAGCACCTGAAGGCCCGCCGGGCCTTCCAGTACGATTTCGTCAAGCGTATGCGTTCCCGACAGCACATGCTCGATCGTGTAGCGGGGCACGAGCCCGAGCAAGACATCGAGATTCCCCAGGCCGAGATCGGCATCCAGCACCAGCACCCGCTTTCCCGCTTTCGCAAGCGCGACGGCCAGATTGGCCACCACGTTGGTCTTCCCGACTCCGCCTTTTCCGCTGGAGACTGCAATGACGTGAGTGCGCGGCTCGGACGGTTCACGGCCATAGGGCACGGCGGCGGGGATACTCATGTGGCTCTGCATAACAATTCCTCCTACCTTTCGTTCTTCTCCGGCAAGGCACCGACTGGTTCCGGCACACAAGAAGCTTGTGCCAGGATGAACATCCGACTCCCAGACGCGAGCGGGGCGGCATAGCGTTGTGCCGCCAGAAACGCCGCCAAGCGTTCGGGCGATGCGATTTCGATATCCTCCGGGACTCGCTGCCCGACGCTCCAGTACGAAAGCGGCACACCGGTTTGATGCGCCAATTCGAAGATGGTCCCGAAGGATTCGGTTTCATCGAGTTTGGTAAAGAGGAGCCGCAGCAACGGCAGCTCCTTGACGCGCGCGACGATTCGGCGCAGGTCCTGTTCTCGTGTGGAGGCCGGCAGAACCAGGTGCGTGGCCACATCTGATTCGTCTCGAAGGAGACGATGCAGCTCTCTGGCCGACGAAACCTCATCCGGTCCGACGCCCGGCATGTCGATGAGGACCAGATCGGCGTGCGCATGGCGACGCAACCCCTCATGCACCTGTCGAGGGGACAGTGCGGAGGCGAACGGTACGCCGAGAACATTGGCATACATGCGCAACTGCTCGACAGACGCTTCGCGATAGGTATCGAACGTGATGATGGCCACCGATCTCTTTTCTTCGAGCCGGTAGTGCGCGGCCAGCTTGGTGATGACCGAGGTCTTGCCGGCGCCGCTCGGACCGAGCATGAGACCGACGGCACGATCTCCTTCCCCCGTCAGGAGCGGCCCGCTGACCCGAATGCGTTGCGCGATCTCCTGCTGAAGCGCCTGACTGAGAACCTCATGACTGCGCAGCGCATCGTTCCCCAACTTGTGCAGGACATCGTCTCCCAGTGACTCGGCTGTCGACGGGCGCATGCCCTGCTGTACCAACGCGCGACACATCAGCGCGAGTTCAGGCGGCACATGCGCCCCTAAGGATTGGCTTTCGGGCGGCAGCGATTCTCCCAGCAGACGACTCAATTCCCGCAGCTCAGTACGGAGATGCTGCAGACGATTCCGCCTCAATCCGCTCGGCGCCGATTTCCTTGACGGCGCAGCGGCCGCAACGACGGCCGGTCCGGTGTGCGCGGGGGCCGGCTTCAAGAGAGATTGCAGCGTCTCATGAAATTCGTGAGCAGCCAGCGGCGACGGCGCGGTGTGTGCGGCTGATTGCGGGCGCGGTGCGGAGCCGGGCGTCTCTTCACGACGCGGAGGCGTCGTGGGCAGCCTATCCTGCTCAGACGCGGCCATGACCTCCAGCACCGGACGATTAAAGAGGCGCAGGATGCGGCCACCCTGGTGCACCTCTTTCGACGAAAGGATGATGGCCTCCGGCCCCAGCTCTTCTTTGATCGCACGAATGGCGTCCTGCATGGTGACAGCATGAAACGTTTTGACTTTCATGGGCTACCTCATGATGGTTGCGCGAGTTCAGAATCGATCCGGACGGTATCGAGCGCTTGCAGGCGCACCAGGGCATCGACTTCGTTGAGCCCCATGACCGGCACCGAATGGAGCATGCGATCGCTCAGCCGTCGAAGGTGGCGTCGTACGACCGGAGAGCACAGGACAATGGGTTGCTGGCCGCGGGCAGCGACTCGCTCGGCGGCCTGCTTCAGGCTCGCGAGCAGCTTATGCGAGAGCGTAGGGTCGAGGTTTAAGGAACCTCCCTGTGGCAGGACCGCGACCTGCTCGGCCAATGACCGATCGAGCCGTGGATCCAGCGTGATGACTTGGAGCGTGCCGTCCGGCATTTGATATTGCTTGGTAATCGTTCTGGCCAGCGCCTGCCGTGCAAACTCCGTGAGAACGTCGGCATCTTTGGTCTGGCTCGCGTGATCGGAGACCGCTTCAAGAATGGAACGAAGATCACGGATAGGAATGCCCTCTTTGAGGAGATTGCCCAGAATCCTGACGACCGTTCCGAGCGGGACCAGCGTGGGGATCAGTTCTTCCACAAGCTTCGGATGCGCTTTTCCAATTTCATCCAGCAAGGCTTGCACCTCTTGCCTCCCCAGCAATTCATGACCATGGCGCTTGATGAGTTCGGAAAGATGCGTGGTAATAGCCGAGCTCGCATCAACCACCGTGTAGCCGGCGATCTGAGCCTGTTCACGGGCATCTTCCTGCACCCAGAGGGCCGGGAGTCCGAACGCCGGTTCCTTTGTCGCGATCCCTTGCACGAGGCCGCGTTGACCTGTGCCGGGATCAATGGCCAGAAGATGACCGGGCAGGACGTCTGCCTTGGCGACTTCGACGCCTTTGAGAATGATGGCGTACTCGTTGGGACGCAGTTGGAGATTGTCGCGAATATGGATGGGCGGCACGACGAAGCCCATGGATTCCGCAAATTGGCGCCGCAGCCCTTTGATCCGATCCAAGAGCGCGGTGCCCTGAGCGCCCTCGACGAGACCGATCAGCCCGTAGCCGACTTGCACTTCCATCAGATCAAGCGGAGTCACGCGGGTCACACCTTCCTCCGTTTTCGGCGCGACAGGCGCCGGCGTGAGGACTTCGGACGCCTGTTCCTGCTGATGGAGGTGGTAGGCCATCCAGGCGACGATGCCCCCCAAGACCAGGAAAGCCAGATGGGGGAGGCCGGGCACGAGCCCCAACGCAAGGAGAATGCCGGCCGCCGTCCCCACCGTTTTGGACGACATGAGCAATTGTCTGCTCATCTCCCCGCCCAGATCGGTGTCGGAAGCGGCACGCGTGACGACGATGCCGGCTGCCGTCGAGACGATAAGCGCGGGGATCTGCGCGACAAGCCCCTCGCCCACCGTCAGCAGCGTGTATGTCTGCGCCGCCGATGCCAGACTCATCCCCTGTTGCAGCACGCCGATGGTCAAACCGCCGACGATATTCACCAGAATGATAATGACCGCCGCAATCGCATCCCCCCGGACGAATTTGCTGGCCCCGTCCATGGAGCCGTAGAAGTCGGCTTCCTCCGTGATCTCACGCCGTCTCCGCCGCGCGTCGGTTTCGTTGATCAGCCCGGCGTTGAGATCGGCGTCGATGCTCATCTGTTTGCCGGGCATCGCATCCAGTGTGAAGCGAGCCGCCACTTCGGCGACCCGGCCGGCGCCTTTCGTGACGACCACGAAATTGATGATGACCAGAATGGCGAACACCACGAGGCCGACCGTGTAGTTGCCGCCGACCACGAAGTTGCCGAACGCTCGAATCACTTCGCCCGCCGCTCCCGGCCCTTCGTTGCCGTGGAGCAGGATCAACCGGGTGGAGGCGATGTTGAGCGAAAGCCGCAGCAGCGTGATCATCAACAGAATGGAGGGAAAGACGGAGAACTCGATCGGCCGGCGCACTTGCAGTCCGACCAGCAGAACGATCACGGACAACGTGATGTCGAAGCTCAGCAGCAGATCCAGAAGAAATCGCGGCAGCGGCAGGAGCATCACCATGAGAATCGCCACGACGCCGACGGACATGACGATGTCCGGGTGTTTAATCAGCGACGGGCGATCATGGGCCTGTGTTTCGGGTGTCATGTGCCTCTGATTCCGACGTTACGATGGTCCCAGCGTTACGCCTCTGGCCCGGTACACGAAGGCCAGGATTTCGGCGACGGCCCGATAGAGATTCGCGGGAATCTCCTTCCCGATTTCGACCAGCTTGAAGAGCGTCCTGGCCACGAACTTGTGCTCGACGACGGGCACGCCGTGGTGCCGGGCCAATTCCCTGATGCGCTCGGCTACGAAGCCCGCGCCTTTGGCGACGACAAAGGGCGCCGTCATCCGGGCGGCGTCGTACTTCAGCGCCACGGCAAGATGGGTGGGATTGGTCACCACGACGTCGGCGGTCTTGACGGCCGCCATCATGCGTTTTTTGGCGATATCCCGCTGGGCCGTGCGGACGCGACTCTTGATCAGCGGATCGCCTTCCGCGGCTTTGTGCTCTTCCTTGACCTCTTGCTTCGTCATGCGCAAACCGCGTTCCCATTCGTAGCGCTGGTACAGATAATCCAGCCCGGCCAGGACGCCGATCGCGCCGGCGACGGCCAAGGCTCCTTTCATGGAGAGACGGCCCGCGACTTGAAGAACGGTGCCCATGTCGAAATCGATGAGACTCGGGACCTGGAGAACGTCTTGGCGCATCACAAAGAGCCCGACACTCGTGACGATTCCAATTTTGAGGAGGCCTTTCACGAGTTCCATCAGCGAGCGCAGGGACGCGAGTCGGGAGAGTCCCTTCATGGGGTTGAGCCGCCCGAATTCCAATTGAATCCCCTTCGAGCGCCAGAGAAATCCGGTTTGGACCAGCATGGCGCCGCTTCCGATGACGGCAACCCCTCCCAGGATCGGCAGAACGAGCATCAGGATCGTGAGGCCGGTCTGAACGATCACCGTATGGACATGCAGAACGGTCAGACTGCTTTGGACGGTCTGATCCAATGAGAGGGTCAAACCCTGCCTGGTGATGTCGGCCATCCGGCGCATACCCACCGGCAGGAGCGTCGCCAAGAGACCGATGCCTCCGAGCAGGATCGCCGCGGTGGAGACGTCGCGGCTCATGGCCACCTGGCCCTTCTGGCGCGCGTCTTCCTTCCGTTTCGGGGTCGCTTGTTCTGTTTTACTGCTGTCGTCTTCAGCCATGTCCCAACACTTTCAGAAGGGCGTCGATCGTCAGTTGCAGCCGTTCGATCTCACGAATGAGCAGGTCCACCAAGAACGGCATGGCCAGGCCGAGCACCAGCAATCCTCCGGCGATCGTGACAGGAAAACTGAGTATGAAGACATTGATCTGGCTGACCGCACGCCCCAGAATCGCCATGAGCATGTTGATGAGGAGAATCGTGATCATCACGGGTGCGGCCAGTTTCAATCCGAGGGCGAACATCTGCTGCGAGAGACGCAGGACTTCCTCTCCCAATGCGGCGGGAAGTGCGGCGCCGAATGCCGGGATAGCCTCATAGCTGTTGACGATCGTGGCAACGACCAGCAGATGCGCGTTCAGAGACAGGAAGACCAGAGAGGCCACCATGGTCAGGAACTGCGCCATCATCGGAGTCTGTTCCGATATCGTCGGGTCGAGCAGATGCGCCGCTCCGAATCCCATCTGGATGCCCAGGACTTCTCCGCAGAGCTCCAGCGCCCCGAAAAACAGGCGCACGACGAGCCCGATGGTCACACCGATCAGCATTTCGGCGGCCAAGCCGCCGGCAAGCATAAGCGGATCGACAGAGACCGTCTGCCGGGGAATCACCGGGGCAAGGGCCACCCCCAGCACAAGAATCAACGCGATTTTCACTTTCAGCGGCACGGTTCTGCCGCTGAACACGGGCAATGCGCCCAAGAATCCGCCGATGCGGGACACCAGCACCAGGAACGATTGGACTTCCGGCAAGAAAATGTGGATCGTCTGGGTCAATCCCATTGCAGCGCTCTAATAAACATAGTTCGGAATATTCGTCAGAAGGTCCGTCATGAACGAGGTCAGGACCCCCAACATCCACGGCAGGAACACCAGGATGGCGACGAACAGGGTGAGGACTTTGGGAACGAACGTGAGCGTGGGCTCGTTCAATTGCGTCATGGCCTGGAATGCGCTCACGGCAAGTCCCACGAGCAGGCTTAACCCTAAGATCGGCGCCGAGACCATCAGCGTCGTTTCCAGCGCCTGCCGGCCCAGCCCTGTTACCATTTCAGGTGTCATGTGCGGCTTCCTCGTTTCTCGCGTCTCGCGACGCGTCGTTTGTCAGAGTCTTGCGAGATGCGTTTCACGAACCACGCGCGGCACCCGTCACTGAAAACTCCGCACCATCGAGCCCACGACCAAGTACCAGCCGTCTGCCAAGACGAACAGAATCAATTTGAACGGCAGGGAGATCACCACGGGCGGGAGCAGCATCATGCCCATGGACATGAGGACGCTGGCCACCACCATATCGACAATCAGAAAGGGAATGTAGATCAAGAATCCGATTTGAAACGCAATGCGCAGCTCGCTGAGGATGAAGGCCGGGATGATGATATGGGTCGGAACCTGTTCGACCTGCTCCGGCCTCGGCAACTTGCCGAGATTGAGGAACAGTTCGAGATCCTTCTCTCTGACCTGGCGGAGCATGAACCCGCGGACCGGCTCGATGCCCTTCTTCCACGCATCCTCGTAGGAAATCTGCTCGGCAATGAGCGGCTGGACGGCGCTGCTATACACCGCCTGCCCCACCGGAGCCATGATGAACATCGTCAAGAACAACGCCAACGAGAGCAGCACCTGATTGGGAGGAACCGCCTGTGTGCCGAGCGCTTGGCGGAGAAACGACAGGACGATCACGATTCTCGTAAAGGACGTCACCATGATGAACACGGCCGGCGCCAGGGAAAGCACCGTGAGGAGGATTAAGATCTGAATGGCGACGGCAGTCTGTTTGGGGGCGTCCGCTCCGAGATCAATGCTGACCGAGGGCCCGGTCGCCGCCGCGTCTGCGGGCCATGTGAAGAGGATCAGCGCCGAGAGGCCCAGACAAAGCAGCGTCGCGATGAGCCGGCAGGACTGATTCGTCAACATCCTGCTATTGGCTCCCCGTAGGACTCGAACAGGAGCCGATCGGCAGGCGCCGAAGCCAGGAAGAAACGACCGACTGTGGTATCGGCGGCGACGACGAAGGAGCTGAAGTGGACGAGGCGAGCAATTCCTGCACTTTGGTGGAGTCGCTGACGCGTCCCAGCGGGACAAGGTCGGTCGCAGTGGTGCCGACGATGAGGTACTCCCCCGCCACCGAAACCAGTGCAATCGCTTTTCGTGGCGCGATGTATCCGCTGGCCAAAACCTGCACGAGCGGGCGCGCGCCGATGAGTCCGGAGCGATTGCCCATGACCCGCCTGGCCACCATCGCAGCGAGCCCCACCAACACCAGCACGATGGCCAGAGCCAAGAGGGTTCGCACGAGACTTTCCCAGAGATCAATCACGCGCTCTCCTTGTTCCCGCTCACGCGAGCTGTTGAACTCGTTCCGCAGCGCTGACCACGTCGGTCAAACGAATGCCGAATTTCTCGTTGACGACAACCACTTCTCCGCGTGCCACGAGCTTGTTGTTCACCATCACTTCCATGGGCTCGCCCGCCAGCTTATCGAGTTCAATCACCGAACCTTGCGCCAGCTGTAGAAGGTCTCGGATGGCCATTTTGGTGGATCCGACATACACCGCGACGCTCATCGGAATATCGAGGATAAAGTCGATGTTCTTCGGCGCCCCGCCCGTCTCCGAGTTCTGGACAGGAGGAAACGACGCAGCCTGGGGCGGGGGCGCTCCGGCCGTCCCGGTCGTCTGTGTGTCTGTGTGTGTGGTGGATTCTGCCTCGGCCATGCCTCAATCTCCCCGTCGAATGATGGTTAGTTGACGATGTTGGTCACGCGGCACGCGTGATTGCCCTTATAGACTCCGGGACTCCCCTGGAACTTGTGATAGCCCTCGACATAGCAATCGAGCGGATCGCCCGGCCGTTGGTCGAGCATGATCACGTCGCCCGGAGAAAAATTAAGAACATCTCGAACCTTGACGGTGGTGGTTCCTAGACGGACCGTAATGGGAAGCGTGCACTCTTGCAGCTTCTCGCGGAACTTTGATGTCCAACTGCCGTCTTGCTCCACTTGATCCGACACCAATCCTGAATAGAGCTTCTCCTTAATCGGCTCGAGCATGGTGTACGGGTACACGACGAAGAGGTCCCGGGTGGTTTCCCCCATGATGACTTGCAGCGTCACGACGGCGACGATTTCTGAGGCGGTGACGACCATGGCGAACTGGGGATTGCTTTCCGAACGGACGTACTCGATTTTGGCCGGGAGGACGGCTTGCCAGGATTTCTGGAGATCGCCGAGCGCATTGAGAAGCAGTTTCTTGATGATCCGAAGCTGGACGGGAGTAAAATCACGCCCTTCCGGTTTGACATGCGTTTGCCCTTTCCCGCCGAAGAAATAGTCCACAATCAGATAGACAAGAAACGCGTCCATGACGAACAGGGCGTTGCCTCGTAACGGGTGCATATGAAAGACATTGAGTGACGACGGCATCGGGACCTTTTTCAGGAACTCGCCGAACTTGATGATTTGCGTGCCCACGACGACGAAATCGACGGCTTCGCGGAGCAGGCTCGTCCAGGCGACGGATTGGCGTCGGATAAAGCGATCGTTGATCAGCTCCAAGGTCGGCATCCGTCCGCGGATGATGCGTTCCTGATTGAGGAGGTCGTACTGTTTCGCCACTCCGGCATCAGGAGTTCCATCCTTCGGAGCCGTATCGACTTCTCCTGAGACGACTCCCTTCAGCAGGGCATCGATTTCATCTTGAGACAGGATTTTTTCCATGCCACGTACGACTATTGAACGACAAATTCCGTGAAGTAGGCTGAGCGGACGCCTGATTTCGGCAGGAGACTGTTGACTCGCTGGGAGATCTCATCGCGCAGCTGAAATTTTCCCTGCGGCGTTCTAATGGTATTCACATCTTTGCTGCTGAGGAGCACTAAGATCGTATCCCGTATTTGAGGGACGCGAGCGGACAGCGCGGTGGAGACGGCCTCATTGTCGACTTCCAGCTTGATGGTAATCTTGAGATAGCGGATCTCCGGGGAGTCTGCGAGGTTGACAATAAAGGGGTCCAGATCGAACATGGCTCCCGGAGCTGCGGCCGTTCCGTGTTTTCCGGCAGGTTCGCCGGGAAAGTCGGCTTTTGCCGCAACCTCCGGCTTGTGTTCTTCTGTGCTCTCTGCTCCCTTGCTCGGTCCTCCCAGAAACTTCACGACCACAAACGCGCCGCCGAGACCGGTCATGAGCGCGGCGGCCACGAGGATGATGAGCAATTTAATCGGCACAGCGGGAGCCCTCGCGGGCACGGACGTCTTCTCATCTGCTGTGGCTGTGGCTGCATCTGCCATAAGGTCCTCCTCGAGTCACGCAATGACGACAGTGGGGAGACTGCAATGCATATGCCACCTGCCCCAGGTCTGATTCCCTGAGAGCATATTGCAAATCGACGCTCCAGATGCGAGGCCGCAGCTTCTCTTGCCGGCGAAACGGCCGGCATGTCATACCGGCGTCAAGCGATCCCTTGACGCTGTCAGAAAACTGACGGATGCACGGTGAATCTGGGATGGAATATGGCGGCGCAGAGTGGAGGCGAACCGGATCCGATCAAGAGAGAGGCCGGGCTGGGAGTCAAGCGGACTCCCAGCCCAAGGATTTGTGCAACCTACCGTTTCAGATTGACGAGTTCCTGAAGAATTTCGTCCGACGTCGTAATGACCCGAGAATTCGCCTGGAACCCGCGTTGTGCCGCGATCATGTCGATGAAGCTTTCACCGAGATCCACGTTCGACAATTCGAGTGAGTTTGAGAGCACTCGTCCGAGTCCGGCGCTATCCGGTGTGCCGGTCACAGGCTGGCCGGAGTTCCCGGATTGGGAGAAGGTGTTCTTCCCGGTTCTGGTGAGGCCGATGGGATCCGGGAACCGGGCGAGGACAACCTGGGCCAAGGCTCGAAGTTGTCCGTTGGAGAACCGGCCGCTGATGGTCCCATTGGCGTCCACCGAAAATGCCTGCAGGGCGCCGGCGGAAAATCCGTCTTGCGTCTGCTGCACCAGCGCGGACGTCGATCCGAACTGCGTGGTGCCGTCCAAGCCCGATCCTCCGTCCGTCGTCACGCTGGTGCCGTAGTTCATGACAATCAATTGGTCGAGCGTGGCCCCATTAAAGTCGATTTGAAGCTGGCCCGGTACCGTGCCGACGGCGCCGGCGGCCGTGCCTGTATCGTACCCGATGACCGCACTCTCCCGGTCAAGGGTGCCGTTCGTGCCGAAGGTCAAGGTGCCCGCACCGACTCGCACAATTCCCAACGCCGCATCGATATTGCTCGTGTGGTAATTGGCCGTTACGACGTCGCTGGCTGACGCGGTCACGTTGTAGTTCCAGCTATTCGAGCCGATCTTTGTAAAGTAGGTCGTCAGCAGGTGGCTGTTGCCGAGCGAGTCAAAGACGGTCATCGACGTTGAGAAATCCGACGTGGCGGTAGGATCGGACAACAGGAAATCCGTTCCCGCCGTCGAAGTCGGAGCGGTCATGTTCAGGTTGGCGGCGAGCGTGTCGGCTCCGTTTGCTGCAACGACGACAGTCCCGGTGCCCGTGGTGGAATTATTCGTCGTTCCGGTGATCCCCGACGCGAACGTAAAAATGTTCGAGGCATTGACGCTTGCGGTGAAGCCGGCATACGCCGCGGCTTTAAACGGATCGGCAGGCGTCAGCGCCCGGACGGCGTTTTGAATCGCCGTGGCCAGCGCCGATCCTGTGAGTCCGTTGGCAACCGTGATCGTTTGCGCGCCATCGCCGTTGAGATTGATGGTGAACGAGTTGTTTCCCGCCGCACTGGTCGTCACCGACGCGGAGGAACTCACGATGTTGCCTCGGAGGCCGGTCTGTGCCGTCGCCGAATTCAGGTTCGCGGCAACCAAGGCCGTCGTGGTGGCCCGTGGCGATGCCGTGGTCGAGGGCAAGGCAATATCTCCGATGGTCCCCGTGATGGTCCCGGTTGTATCCGCCAAAAACCCTTGCAGCTTAAACCCGGTCGGATCGACGACGTTATTATTCTTATCCAGCCGGAAGAGTCCCGCGCGTGAATAGAAGGTCCCGCCCTGCGCGTCTTTCACCACAAAGAAGCCGTTGCCGTCGATGGCAAGGTCCAGCACGTTGGATGACGTCGCCAGCGACCCCTGCGAGAAATTGCCTTGGACCGAGGTCAACGCCACGCCGATGCCCGTCTGAACAGAGCCGGATCCGCCCGAGATGGAGGAACTGATCAAGTCGGCAAACGTGGCCTTGCTTCCTTTGAAGCCGACCGTGCTGAGATTGGCGATGTTATTGCCGATGACGGACAACGCGGTTCCGTTCGCATTCAATCCGCTGACACCGGCAAAGAGCGACGACAGAATTCCCATGGATCAGCCCTCCTGTTATATGGTCATACTCCGACTCATCGATCAGTGAACGGCGAGAACGACGCTGGGGTCGATGAGATGATCACCCACCATTATTTGAGGATGACCGTTTTCAAACCAAACACCGGTCACCGTGAGCGTGGACACCGTATCGACCGGAACGGCATTGCCGGACGCATCCCTGGCGGCAACCATGTAGCGATAGGACCCGGCAGGCGCCGGATTCCCGTTGGCGTCGAGGCCGTCCCATACGACCCGGTGAGCGCCCGCTCCGACCGGGCCGAGATCGAGCGACCGGACGGCGTGGCCCTTCCCGTCATGAATCGTGATGCGGACCGATGCCGCATCCTGCTCGGTCGCGTATGTGAGCGCGGCCGGCCCGTCCCCGAGTTGAAGCCAGGCTCCGTCCACCTGCACCTGGCGGCCCACGAGCGGGAGCACGGAATATTGCAACGCGATCTGTTGCGATTGAATGCTTTGCTCGAGCAACGCGACTTGCTTCACGCTTTGCTCCAACTGGCTGAACTGTGCGAGTTCCGCGACAAACGCCGCATTGTCGACCGGCTTCAGCGGGTCCTGATTCTTGAGCTGTGTGACCAGCAGGCGAAGAAACTCATCCTGCCCCATTGCCTTCGGCCCCGTTTGACCGGATGGTTGGGAGGTCGTCTCGTTTGTGACGGGTGCGATGACGCTCATCGTGCAGTCTCCTGTTGTCGTTACGCCATCAAACTGAGCATGCCGTGATGCCTGGGCAGCGGGCGATCATGCGTGTCGTCAAAGCCGCCGGTTTGTTGTTGACGCGGTTCCCGGTAGAGGGGGTGTCCCTGCCCCTGCCGGGGGTCGTGCTGGAACGAGTGGTCTGTCCCCTGCCGGCTCACATCGACACGAAACTGCCCCAGGTCCAACCCGGATGCCTGCAACGCCGATTGCAGTCGATCCTGCCCGTTTATGAGGAACTGCCCTACTTCAGGACGGTCCGACAACAGGCGGGCGTGGACGAGATCCTGCGTCAGCGCGATGCGCACATTGATACGGCCGATGTCCGGTTGGGCCAATTCGAACACGACCGATCGTGCGTGCGAGGGCATGGGCACATCCGGCGCCTCAGGAGCCAAGCGGACAGACTGAGCCTGACTGGCAGGCGGCGATGCCGGAGCCTCCTGGAGATTGGTCGCGGTGGGGGCGCTGGTTCCCGGCCCGACGTTCACGGTGCCGGCCGATCCGGTCGGGTTGATAGTCCGGGGGACATCCGCGTCACGTTGCCGCGGCACATCGATCTGTTCGCGCCCCTGTTCATCCTGATGGGGCCACGGCATGCCGGATTCCTGTTCGGATTCGGAGAACGAGTACTGACTGTATGGCGAAGCCGGCGAAGCGGCCGGATCACTCTCTCCATAGTCAGAAAGACTGTGGATCTGTGTCTCCGGCTGAGGCGGAGCGGAAGTCCAAACCTGTGTCTCATGCGGACTCTGGCCGGAATTGTTTGCAAGACGGCTTGCGAACGTATTCAGCCCGATCTGCTGGTGTTCCCACTGATGGGCCGGAGCATCAAGAAGCCCGGTCTGCTCTGTCGAAGGTTGCGGACGGGAATCATCCGGAGTGAGCGGATCGGAATCGTTCATCGGCCCGGGTGTCGAGCGATCAATCGGCGCTGTCGACCGCCGGTCAGAGACCGAGTTGCGCAACAGCGGGGATTCAGCCCCTTCTTCTGCGACAGGCTGCGAGGTGCTCGGTGGGCCGGACGTTTCCGGCTTGCGACTGAACACCGACGCCTCCTTGCTCATCGGTGCGGTACCTTCAGCGTCCTCTGTTGCCGGAAGCGACTCGGAGATGAACAGACGGTCTTCGTCCGGCGCCTGATCATGGTCCGGCATCATGTGGAATGTTTCCTGTGACTCCTGCAGCTTCGGGGCCGCCGGTTCCGCTGTGGTTGGACCGGGAGTCGCCGTCTGGATGAGTGCGAGCAATGCCTCTTGAGGAACGGAATGGGCGTCGGTCTCAATCGTCGAAGAGGTGCGATCCGTTCCGGGCGCGCCGGCTGATTCCTCTATCCGGGAGCCGTGATGTCGCCCCGATGCTGTCTCGGAAGATTCGGCTTCGGACTTGTGAGTCTGTGACGTGTGCCCATCCGTGCTTCTCACCCGTTCTGTACGGGTCTCGGAGTTCGGCTTGTTCTGTGACTGTGTCTCGCCGGACCTGGGCGCTTGCTCCCTCCCCGCTCCCTGGCGAGTCGTTCGGAGAACAGACGAAAAACTTTTTCGAGCGCCGGACGAGCCTGTGGATTGACCCGCCGGGGAAAAACTCGCAGCTCCCTCCGGGGAGGAAACCGGGGTTGCAGTTCCAATCGGCGCGGTGATGAAATTCATATCCATTCGCTGACGAAGTCCTGTGTTGTCAGATCGGCACGCAGGGAGGGAATACAAGGCCCATGCCAAGAAGAATTCACACGAAATACCTGAGAACTGAAAGAATATTGGGCGGAAAAGATTGAAAGGCCTGTGAAGTAGGTAAACTCTGCTGAGCGGGTAGGCAAAAACGATCCGCACCCGCTGCGCCGAACAGTCAGGCGCCTGGGATGATCCCTTCCTCTTTCCTCAACTGCAGCGTGGCGGCGAGGGTGGAGGTTGCAAGGATTCCAACAGGACGACCTCACCAAAGTGCAGCAGAGACTGATCTCAGTTGGAGCAACAGCGCGCGCCATCAACTGTTCGGCTATACATCTTTTTTATCCAGACATTGACTCGGGTATGCCCAGCCCTGTACGATTTTGTCATACAGGAGTGTTCGATGAAGCGACCCCGCGTGCCGATTACCGTGTCCCTTCCCTCAAACCTTGCGGAGAACTTCGAGAAGCTGGCCAAAGCGGAATCGAAAAACAAAAGCCAGCTCTTCCGGGAGATGTTCACCGTCTACGAGCGACGCCGCCGCGAAGAACACTTTCTCGCGCTGCAACGGTCCGGCGTGAAAAAAGCGAGAAAGAAGGGCATCCTGACAGAGGCTGATGTGGACAAGTTGGTGTTTCAAGGCCGCTGATCGTGCGCGTTGTCTTCGACACCAACATCTACATCTCGGCCCTTGCCATTCCGGGAGGGCATGCCGAAGAGGCCTATCTCGAAGCCATCCGTGGAACGTTCGAGCTGTTCACCTCAGTCGCCATTCTGACCGAAACGGCCAGAGTCCTCCAAACGAAGTTTGATTGGACAGAAGACGAAGTCCGAACAGCCGTCCAGGCCATCAGCCAGACAGCGACCGTCCTGCGCCCGCGCCCCACCCTCCACATCCTCGATGATGAACCGGACAATCGTATCCTTGAATGTGCGGTCGCCGCACAAGCCGAGTTCGTCGTCTCGGGAGACCGCCATCTCCTGGCGCTCAAACATCATGCGGGCACCGCCATGATCTCCTTAGCCGACTTTCTCACGAAGCTGCACCGGTAAAATACCTATCTCCCGATCACATTTTGCGGTACTTTCAACACCGATCGCGATGGGTCGGCAAGCGAGGGACCACCCAAGACGACCTCCCCCAGTCGCGGCAGAGATCGATCTCAGACGGAGCAGCCGGTCAACGGTTCCCCGAAGCACAGCGGAGGCGGATTGGTGCCGAGGAGCACTGCAAGGCAGTCTGAGTGGTGAAGAAAAGACTCGCGGAACATCTTTCTTATCATTCTGAGATATCGACCATGTTTATTTCCAAGGGCCACCGGTTTGCCAGCGGGAGGCAAATACCTCGCCTCTGACAGCGGCCAGCGTTGGTGGCATGAGAAACTCACGGAGCAATTTCACCACCTGGCCGAAGTTCACTCCATCAACAGTGATACGTCCTTTCCGGACGAAGGCATGCCATTGTGTCTGTTTGGTTCGATCCTCCGCAAACGTGTCCGTCAGACCTGTCGGTACGTCTACCGGAAGTATGGTCTGTCGTCGAGTAAACGTGGCGGTAACGGCCTGGCCCAGCACGGCACCATCAAAGCGATGGGTCCGGGCAAGAAGCCAAATATCGTAGAAATCTTTCATTCGACTATTCGCAGAATCCAGGATGACCATTGCCTGAAACTTCTCCGCAATTGCGCTTTCCGGTGAATACGCGAGAAGATGCGGAGAAGGAAAATCAAGCAGCGCGGGAAAGTCGATCGGGACCGGCCCTGGAACGATTACATCACCGAACCCCACATCCACTTGCATATTGAGCCGCATCTTCCCGACATGGGCGATAAACTCTACACGAATGCCACCGTACTGGTCCTCGATGCGGATTGGTTGCGCCTGCACTGTGGAGGAATCGAAAAAGCACCCATCATCCGGCACCTTCTGTCCGCATGTTTCTTTGATCGTTTTTTCTAGAACCTCCTTGGACAGCACCTGCCGACTCATCAGATCAACATCGATCGTCGGACGTGAGAGTGGTGAATCCCAGAGCCGCAGCATGAGCGCACCTTTGAGGTAAAACGTGGTGGCATGGCTCGATTGACTCAGACGAAAGAGAAACCGTTCAATGGCGAAGTACTGAAGCAATTCTTGAAGAGGCCTGCCCTGCTGCCTGGCTTGGTTCAGCAACCGCTGATGGATCGAAGCCGGCAGATTGGACGGATGACGGGCCGTCATGTCAATGCCTCGAGATACGGGCGCATCACGCGGTCAACCCGGCACAGGCGGGCGTAGTGGAGCAGAGAACGAGGAGTCACACGTTTACGTTCACGGGCGAGTCGTAGCGCCTCGATAGCCACATCGAGGCCGATCTTGTTCCGGAACTTGAAACAGTCCACCACGGTCTTTTCCGTCCCATACACGCGAAGCTGCACACCTTCGATCGAATGCGTCTCGATGCCTTCGGAGTATGCAGCCCCGGTCATGAGGAACACGCGGATGGGTGGATGTTCCAGACGCGGATAGCGGGTGCGTCGCGGGAGCGCGATGTGCACTTCATGGGGCACCTGTGTCGTAATGCCGTGGAACGCGAGGGCAGAGATCAGACAGATCACGGCTTGAGGCACGCGTCTGGCCACGACGAGAAGATCGGGCTGGCTCGGCTCCGGTAGATCGGCCAGCCTGTACACTCCACGGGTCACAGAGACGAGTCGGCCCGAGTCGCGAAGCTGGTAAAGGACGCGAGGATGAATGCCCAGCTTCAGAGCATGGGAGGTCCGCAGGACCCCCCGATGGCGTCGGAATAGGGTTTCTGCTCGGCGTTCTGATTGGACCGGCCTCATAGGAGGATAAATATGCATGCACTTATGAATAAATGCAAACGTTTTTATCCACCACGAAAAACCCGTCCGAGCGGGGTTACACAATCGCTCGCACGTCGATTTTGCCCGTGATAGTGACGAAGATGCAGTGCGTAACGATTTCAGCACCAACTGCGGCGTCTGTGCAAGCGAGAGAGCACACAGGACGGCTCGCGGCAGAGATCGATCTCAGACGGAGCAGCCGGTCAACGGTTCCCCGAAGCACCGCGGAGGCGGATTGGCGTCGAGGAGCGCTGCAAGGCAGTCTGAGTGGTGAAGAAAAGACTCGCGGGACATTTTTCTTACTCTGGGGATAGAGAATGTCCCGGTTTCAGAGCTTTGGCTTCTTCCAGAAACGCGATGACTTGCTCACGCGTGACAGTGGGAAATCCGTCAAGGAACTCGTCGATAGTCTGCCCCCCCCTCCAAATACTCAATGAGCGTTTGTAACGGCACACGGGTTCCGCGAAACACGGGTGTACCGCCAAGCACATCCGGGGTCGAGGTAATAAGGGGTTGCTTCGCCGTCGCCATAAACAATCCTATGGACGTCGGAGGTTTTAAGCCGACAGGCTTCGAGAAAGCAATTTGATCTGTCGCGCGCGGAACAAGCGATCAGAACCAATGAAGCATGGCTACGCTTTTTGGCTAGCTGAATATATCGTACTGTAAGACTTGACCCCTGTTAGGAGAGGAACATCAATGCGTCAACTGTTCGACGTAGTCTCCGCAGCTCATCCCGTCGTCGCGGAGGACATTACAGTAGTTCCAGAGTTTGTGGACGATGGCCGAGGGGCTCATGCGGTTAGATGCCGGGCACTCTTTTCCAAAGGGCAGCGTGGAGACGGAAGTGCAAACGGCGGGCGGTGGTGTAGCTGTCCCCTTATATTCCAGTCATGAGTTCGGCTTCCAGCGGATGCCCCTTGCGAAATCGGCTGACACCGAGGACGCTGAAGCCCAACACACGCCCGTGCTCGTCTACCCGTTCCATGACCGCATCGTGCGCGGTGGCCCTCATGAAACCCGGTGCCTCACGGAACTGCACTTCGAGGTAGTCCGCTTCCGGATCGAACCAGACTTTCACTTTTTCGGCCATATGGTTTCCCCCGCCTTGAGTTGATCGGTCAAATAGGCCGTCACCACGAATGCATCCTCAACGGCAGGTTTCGGGTCGGCGGGCAGGAAATGACTCCCGACCCTTTTGATTTGGCCTTCGTAGTTCATCCCGTCGTTCCCCAGGACATTGCAGTAGCTCCCGAGCTTCTGAACAATGACGGAAGGACTCATATCGAAGAAATCATCCTCGCAATCGAATTCAAATCGTTGGTCAATTCGTCATACAATGCGTCGATGGCATAGCCCCAACCCATAGCTGTAGCAGCGGTATCTATTCCAAACCTCGCTGACGCATCATTAATCTTGATCTTCACTTCAGGACTGGGGACGTGGGATACACAGTTGCGAAGAGTCTTTAGTGCAAACACTCGATCCAGAGCAGCTATCCGTATCTGTGAGTCCCACAGGCGGATAACATAATCTTGTACCGCTCACGATTTCTTGGACACAATGATAGCCGTATATGATCCGACCTCTCGGTCGCGTCGTTCGGCGATCGACGTTCCTAGCCCAACTGTGTGC
>Ga0214472_10000221_pt1 | contig 76354 bp, 70 predicted proteins | sample RVTome_6_FD_207662 | JGI IMG/M metagenome (GOLD analysis project Ga0214472, IMG submission 207662) | Soil microbial communities from uranium-contaminated site in the Upper Colorado River Basin, Wyoming, United States - RVT140D175 | ecosystem: Environmental > Terrestrial > Soil > Contaminated >...
CGTAGAATTCCTTGAACTTTGAGTTACAGATCATCAGGCGCCCATCGGAACCGTAAAGGACAAATCCCTCGTTGATAGACTCCAGGGCATCTACCAGAAGCGCCCGGGAGGTGGGTACGGCCTGCTCGGTAGCCTGATCTTCCTTTACCTCTTTCGCCGAAAACAGCAACAGATCCTGCCCACCTGAACAAAAGGGCCGCAGCGATATCAGACAGTCGATCAACCGGCCGCCCTTGCCTCTCAGTACGGTTTCCATATTCTCAACTGTCTGTCCGGCCGCCAGCTGGCTGAGCACCTGCCCTCGCAAAGCCGGTTCCCACCAGGCACCGATCTCTTGAGTGGTCCGGCCGATAATTTCTTCGCGTTGATACCCCAGCACCCGAAGCCAGGCGTCGTTGGCCGCAAGACAGAAGCCATCTTCAGACTTGCTGATCGTCATCATGGTCGCGCTCGCGTCGAACGCAGCCCGAAACAACTCCTCCGATTCCAAAAACGGATCTGAAGATTGAGATTTCGGAGTGCTCATTGAGAAACCATTTCAATTAACCGACTAACCGCAGGCACACAGCCTGCCGGAACACAAAGACCGCGGCCATTCCGCAAAGCATACATTTTGCCGGCTCCCCCCTGACGCCCCCTGCACCCTGGCACCCTGGCACCCTGGCAGGACGATTACACCTTCCACGGCAACGTCCCAGGACATTGGAACTCTGTTCCCGCCATGAGCAGGGGAATTCTGCATAAATATCGACTCTACTAAAGCTTTCCTGCGCTTGAATAGCCGGGAACAACGAAAAACCGGGACAGTACCTGCACCAAAACAGCTCTCATGCGCCCAAAAAAATAAATTAGCATTTCCGCTATGAACAGAACGTTTGTTTAGATCAAATCCGGTCAAGATGGAATTTCTGCAAGTCATCTGTCGATCTGGTGGATCTGATCTCACCATATGATGGTGAGATCAGATTCGCATCAATAGCCGAAGCCACGAAGTGGTTCCGACTAAACATTACCCGATCTGGAGATGGCAAAAATCTGGAGGCTGTCCGGAACGAAAGCTACATCGTCGGAGAGGAAGTCGCCGCTGCCTCCTGGGGATACGCGGGCAAGACCCGGGAATTTCGTTATATCGCCGACGCGCTGAAGCTGGAAAATTGAAACCGGCGGTCCAAGGTCAATGGCCTGTTGCTTTCACGCGGTCTAACAAAAACCGCCTGTCCAAATAACTTCTGGCCAAATAACTTCTGGCCAAATAACCCCTGGCCGAACAGGTTCCGGCCGAATCCACTCTGGCCGAAACCTCTTGGGTTGCGTCTTTACATCCGGCAACAGTCTTTCCGGCTGATGACGGTTATTCGGCTTTGAGCGCGCTTGAGGATTTTTTGGGAGTCTTGATGGCCTTGGCGGCTGCTTTCTCGGCTTCAGCTGCCTCGGCGGCTTCCAGATCGGCCGCTTCCTTGGCCAGACGAAGAGCACGCAGTCTCATGACCTTTTCGGCGCCCTCGATCTGCGCCTTTTCCTTCTCTTTCAGAACCTGCTTCGCTTTTTTCTGGGATGCGGCGAACTGCTCCTCGGCCTTAGACTTTATCGACTTCTGCATTTCGGCAATCCTTCGCTTCGGTTCCAGGCATGACGGATAGAGGTTGGCTTTCGCGAAACGAACAGGCTGGCGGGCCAGATCCACAGGATAGACCCAGGGGGGCGGACCCACGAGTCATGTGGCTCAACAGTGATCTGATGCGCAAAAAACAACGACGGCCCTATAAAAAGTGCCGTCTATCCGTATGTTGGTCGGTCTTTAATTGACGGAGAAGCCATGGCGGATTGCTTGATCCGGCTCTTTCGGTCCGTCAGACGGCCATCGCAGGCCGTATCATGCGGCGCCCCGCCCTCAACTTGCGTTGAGGGCGGTGCCTAGCCTGATCAGTCGATGATCGACAGATTCTCGGCGGAAGACTTGCCGTTCTGTCCGGCCTGAACTTCGTAAGACACTTTCTGTCCTTCGTTGAGAGTGCTCAATCCGGCGCGCTCAACAGCAGAAATGTGAACAAATGCGTCTTTCGAACCATCTTCAGGCTCGATAAAGCCAAAACCCTTTGTGGGGTTGAACCACTTTACTGTACCAGTAGCCATAGTCGTATTTCCTCTAACAGGAGTAGTATTTCCGCGCCTCACACCATGTGACGCCGCGGTCGGTTTAAACGCTCACATTGTTAGGGGATAAATAAACTAATCGGCGGACCGGCTATTCAAGTAACTCTAAACAAATGCAACACGTAGGGGAATTATGCGCGAGATCTTAGAGAAAAGTCAACAATTTACGGAGACCCATACAGCAACCGCCGAAACCCTGCCCCGGGACTCTCACACCGCAGATGCCGGTTTAAAGCAAGAAAACGCCCTATAATTTCAATGAAATAACAAGATAATTCGGTCCCTTGAAAACAGGAAAATCGCAAAAAACAGTTCAAAAATATTTTCATGATCCAGATGCCGACAAAGCCCGCAAACCTGGTATTTCATGCTTTTTGGCAACGGCTCGGGCTTTAACCGGCCCCCTTTCGCCTTTCTGTGGTGCCAGTCAGCATAGCGCTGGACCTTCACGGACGGTCTCTGGCTGCCCGGGTCTGCCGCCTGCGCCTTCGAAATGCCCACCCACCGTTATAAGAAGGACCTTAAAGCGATGCCTGGCTGTTCGCCGGTCAGCTAAGTGGCGAAACGGCAGCTTTCCTGCGGCGTCACAGCCAGATCAGCGCTTCGTGGTCTTCTCCGGCTCTTCCATGTGGGCCAGAATGGCAAGGGCATCGCCGCGTTTGATCGGCTGGCCGTTCTTGTGTTTTGCCTGTTCGTGCCGCCCATTGTGCCGTCGTCCATCCACAGGCGACTTGTAGCTGAACTCCACGTAGGTGTTCTTTATGACCGAGTAGGATTTGAATTCCGGATGATGCTCTTTGAGAGCGTTTGCGATCTTGCACGGCCCTGTCTTCGTGGTGATCGTTGTTTTGGTACCGATGCCGCGCTCTTTCTTTTTAAGATAGCAACTCTCTTCAACCTTCGTCACCCGCGCGGTCGTTTCGACATAGTTCGTCGCTTTATCGTATTGGGAATAAGCATAACTTAAGCTCAAGACGACTCCAACCAACCCGTAAGCTTTCAAGTTCATGCCAATGCTCCTCGCCTGGGATTGTGAATCCGCTCTGAATCATATGGTTAGATCAGATTCACCCGATCGACGGATCGCTTGCGACGAGTCCATCTAGTCCGAATTAGATCTATTCGAGATCCGTGATATCAATCTGAAATTGTATGGCCGCAAGCTTTAAGGACGCTTAAAAAAAAGGGTGTACGAGGCGTAAAATTTCCCGGTTCAATGGAAACCGGACCAGGCGCAGCGCGCAATTCTGCCGTGAATCCAGTCTGCCAAAATGCCCTGCGAAAGAGCTGCCATAGAACCGGGATTGATTTCAGCTAAAGCGCCAGCGCCTTGGCAAACTGCCCCGGCGTCACCCCGAAAGTCTTACGGAAGTGGCGGTTGAGGGCGCTCTGGTCGTAAAAGCCCACCGCCAGGGCAACATCGGCTGGGCGCTGCCCCTGCGCCAGCAGGCGGCGGGCCTCTCGCAGTCGAAGCTGATTGAGATAGGCGTACGGCGAAAGCCCGGTTTCCCGGTTGAAGCAGCGGATGACGTGAAAGGCGGTCATTCCGGCCAGTTCGGCAAGCTGGGACAGCGTCACGTCGCTGCTGAAGTTGGCGGCCAGAAACTCGATCAGCCGCGCGACGGTGCGCTTTTCAGCGCCCGCTTTCGGTAGCTGATAATGCGGTGTCCCGTACCGCAGGAAGAGATCCGCCAGCCCGACGAGCAGGCCGCTGCCCTTCGCCAGCGCCGCCTCGCCCTGCTCGAACTCGCGGTGCAGGGCAACGAAACGGCGGGCCAGCATGGGATCGTCAAGCTTATTGCTCCGGAAATACGGCAGATCCGGCCCGCGCATCCCAAGATCCTCCGCCACGCCGTCGAGCGCCGTCATCGACAGATAGATCGCCCGGTAGCGCCAGCAGTCGTTGTCGCCAACCCCGCCGGAATGCGGTTCGTCCGGATTGAACACCAGCAGCGTCTCCGGCTCGGCGTAGCCCTCGACCCCCTGGCTGCGATAGCGCGAACCGCCGGCTTCGGTCACCGCGATCACCAGTTCGTCGTGGACGTGCGGCGCGAACTCCAGCGTCGTGAAGTCGGCACGCATCATCAGCGCTCCGGCGGCCGCACTGTCGCTCCAGAGTTTGCTGCGGTTGGGCGCCGCCGTTGCCGTTGCCGGCACCCCGCCCTGTCCTTTCGTCAAACGGGTTTCAACCATGGGGAACCATAGCAAATCGCTGCGCTGTCAGACCAGCAATCCTACCCGGCCATAAACCCGCCATCGACGCTCAGTATCTGACCGGTCACAAAGGATGCCCGCCCGGACGCCAGCCAGAGGACGGCCTCGGCCACCTCTTCGGGCCGCCCCAGTCGGCGCAGCGGCAGCCCGGCCGCAACCGTGGACATATCGGCGACTTTCGACGCCAGCAGCATCGGCGTCTCCACCCGTCCGGGCGCAACCGCATTCACCCGGATCCCCTGCGGGCCGTACTCCAGCGCCACAGAGCGGGTCAGCGAGATCATGGCCGCCTTGGACGCCGAATAGAGCGAAAACCCCGGATTGGGATTGCGCAAGCCGCTGACCGACGCGTTGTTGATGATCACCCCGCCGCCCGCTGCCAGCATGGTCTCGATCTGCAACCGCATTGCCGTGTAAAGGGCTCGGACATTAACCGCGAAGACCTGTTCGAAAATCTCAAGCGGCTGTTCGGCCATCGGCGCACGGCGTTCCTGATATCCGGCATTGTTGACCGCGATGTCCAGGCGGCCCAGCCGCTCGACAGCGGTTTCGGTGACCGCTGTGATCTGTTCCGGCACGGCGACGTCGCAGCGCAGGAAACCGATCTCGCCCGCCAGACCGGCGGCCTTTTCGACAACCTCCGCGCCGCGGACGGCGTCACGGCCGGTAATGACCACCTGCGCGCCCTCGGCCGCGAAGGCCAAGGCCGTGGCCCGTCCGATGCCCGAGGTGCCGCCGGAGATCAGCACGCCCTTGCCCCTGAATTCGCCTCCGGCTTTGGACTCAGTGCTTACTTCCTGCCTCACAGAACCGGCTCCACCAGCCCGATCCGCACCCGGCCGTCCGGCTGCACCGGCGGCGTAACCGCCTTGCTGCGCAGGGTTCCGGCTTCCTGCGCCGCCACGGACATCGGCAACAGCAGCGTTCGCACGGCGAGATCCTGCCGCACCACTGCGTTGATTTCAGGCTCCAGCGCGCGGAGCCGCTCGTTATCCGCGCCCGGCAGATCGAGATCCAGACGGGCGGTGCCGTCGTCGGAAATCTGCGCACCGGTCACCAGCGCCCCATCGAAGTCCCTGAACGCCAGGGCATTGATCAGATGCAGCCCGGTATGAAGCCGGCACATCTGCGCCCGGAACAGCGGATCGACTTTCGCTAACGCCGCACCTTCGGGCGTTACCTCGTCCGCCAGCAGATGCCAGACCTGCCCGCCGCTGGTCTCCACGCCATTGATGGCGGCTTCCCCACCCGACCACAGCAGGCTCCCGTGATCGGCGGGCTGTCCGCCGCCGCCGGGATAAAAGAGCGAGCGGGACAGAACCACCCGGCCTGGGGCCGCTTCGACGACCTCACACTCGAGTTCGAACAGATCCGGATTTTCATGGCAGAGATACTGGGACATCGATGTAACCACTGTGACTATTCCAGTGTCGATGAGACCAGTACGCGCATCCGGCTGTCTTGGTAAAAATTGACCTGTGGATTGGCGAGCGCCGGGTTTGCGTGGAAAGAACTTCAGAATTTTCGGCACCGGCAATCACAGGGACGGCATCGCGCCCCGTCATTTTCCCACTGGTTTTCTCATGAAAACCCGCTCGTAACCGGCCTGCAGCGCCCGGCCGGTTTCCTCCCAACCCAGACGACTGTAAAGCGCGATGTTTTCAGTCATGCTTTCGTGGGTGTAAAGCCGCAATTCACCGCTGACGCGCCGCAGCGCTTCAGCATCGGCAAAGGCCATCAGCTTGCGGCCCAGACCGCGTCCCTGCGCATCCGGATGGACGGCGACGTTATCGAGCAGCAGGTGATCGGCTTCATCGATCAGAACCAGCAGGCCGGCAACCGTTCCTTCCTCCTCAGCGACAAAGGCCTGCCCCAGTTCGATGCGGGCAGCATAGTTGTCGAGCATCGGTCCCGGCGGGCGGCCCATCCGCGCGATATAGTGGCCGTAGGCCCGCGCAACCAGATCCTGGATCTGCGGCAGATCGTCCATCGTCGCGGCGCGCATCATCATAAAACCGGCCCGTAAAAAAGTTGACTGGCGATGAGTTTAGCCCCCCTTTCAGCTAGCTGCACCCGGGATTTTGGTGAAATTCATTGTCCCTGTTCGTTGTCTGTGAAAATTTGATTGATTTTTTCACCAACCGCTCCTCAAATGCTCTCATGAAGGAAACACCGGACAGCGAAGACGGCCTCAGGCTGGCCGAGCAGCGCGCCGCGATCGGGCGGGATCTGCGGGCGCTGCGGCAGTCGAAACAGCTTACCCTGCAACAGCTGGCGGACAGGATCGGCCGCTCGGTCGGCTATCTGAGCCAGGTCGAGCGCGGGCTGTCCGATCTGCCGATTGCCGATCTGCGGGCGATTGCCGCGGTGTTCGGGGTGCCCATGGGCCTGTTCTTCACCAGCGGCGATACGGCCCCGCAGCAGGCCCCCGGCGAAGCGCGCTATATCGTGCGCGCCAGCCAGCGCCGCCGCCTGGGCTCCCGCGACAGCGGCATCACCGAGGAACTGCTCTCGCCCGATCTGGGCGGCAGTTTCGAGACCTTTCTGACCGTGATCGAGCCCGGCGCGGAACGGACGCAGCAGCTCGACCGCGGGGCCGAGGAAGCCGCCTATCTGATTTCCGGTTCGCTGGAAATCCGGATCGGCGAACGGACTTTCGTCCTGAACGAAGGCGACAGTTTCCGGATCGACCGTGAAGCCTTCGGCTGGCGCAATCCGACGGAGCGGCGCGCGGTGCTGGTCTGGACGCTTTCGCCCCCGGTTTACTGAGGGGCGTTTACTGACGCGCGCGCACTGAACACAGCCGCCAGAACCATAAGACGGAGAGAAGAAACCCATGGCTCAGATCCCCTCAACGGCCCGTGTCGTCATCATCGGCGGCGGCGTCATCGGTTGTTCCGTCGCCTATCATCTGGCCAGGCAGGGCTGGAAGGATATTGTTCTGCTGGAGCGCCGGCAGCTGACCTGCGGCACCACCTGGCATGCCGCCGGCCTGATCGGGCAGCTGCGCGCAACCCATACCATGACCCAGTTGGCGAAATATTCCGCCGATCTCTATGCCGGGCTGGAAGCCGAGACCGGCGCGGCCACCGGCCTGAAACAGAACGGCTCGGTCAGTGTGGCGCTGACCGGCGAACGTCTGGAAGAACTCAAGCGCGGCGCCTCCATGGCCCGCTGCTTCGGACTGGAGGTCAACCTGCTCTCGCCGCAGGAGTGCAAGGATTTCTATCCGCTGCTGAACCTGGAGGGTGTGACCGGAGGCGTCTTCCTGCCCACCGACGGCCAGGGCGATCCGACCAACATCGGCCTCGCGCTGGCCAAAGGCGCGCGTAACAACGGCGCCAAAATCATCGAGAACGTCAAGGTCACCGGCATCAGGACATCGCAGGGCCGCATCACCGGCGTCACCACGGCGGAGGGCGACATCGCCTGCGAGAACGTGGTCAACTGCGCCGGCATGTGGGCCCGCGAAGTCGGCGCCATGGCCGGGGTTCGGGTGCCGGTTCAGGCCTGCGAGCACTTCTATATCCTGACTGAGGCCCTGGAGGGACTGCAGCGCGACCTGCCGGTGCTGCGGGTGCCGGACGAATGCGCCTACTACAAGGAAGACGCCGGAAGGATCCTGCTCGGCGCCTTCGAGCCGATTTCCAAACCCTGGGCGGTCAACGGCATTCCCGAGGACTTCTTCTTCGATCAGCTGCCCGAGGATTTCGATCACTTCGAACCCATCCTGGAAAGCGCCATCAACCGGGTGCCGCTTCTGGAAAAGGCCGGGATCGCCACCTTCTTCAACGGTCCCGAGAGTTTCACGCCGGACGACCGCTACCTGCTCGGCGAGATGCCCGACTTGAAAGGCTTCTTCATTGCCGCCGGGTTCAATTCGATCGGCATCCAGTCCGCCGGCGGCGCCGGACGAGCCCTGGCCGAATGGATGGAAGCGGGCGAGCCGACTTACGATCTCTGGGACGTCGATATCCGCCGCATGTATCCGACGCAATCGACCCGCAGCTACATGAAGGCCCGTGTGACCGAAACCCTCGGCCTGCTCTACGCCGATCATTACCCTTACCGGCAGTACGAGTCGGCCCGTGGTCTGCGCCGCACGCCGCTGCACGAACTGCTGGCCGACAACGGCGCCTGCTTCGGCGAGACCGCCGGCTGGGAGCGCGCCAACTGGTTCCTGCCACCGGAAGCCAAAGCACGGGGCGAAACGGCAGACTATAAATACAGCTGGGCGCGCCAGAACTGGTTTCCCTACGCTGCTGAAGAACACAAGGCGGTGCGCGAGACCGCGGGCCTGTTCGATCTCAGCAGCTTCGCGAAAATCCGCGTCGAAGGCCGCGATGCCGAAGCGGTTCTGCAGCGCATCTGCGCCAATGACGTGGCGGTCGAACCGGGAAAAATCCTCTACACCCAGTGGCTCAACCGCAACGGCGGGATCGAAGCGGATCTGACCGTCACCCGCCTGTCCGAAACCGGGTTCCTGATCGTTACCGCGGCGGCGAGCGGCATACGCGACATGGCCTGGCTGCGCCGCCATATTCCCGACGACGCCCACTGCATCGCCACCGATGTGACCTCGGGCGAAGGAGTCATAGCGGTCATGGGCCCGAACGCGCGAAACCTGCTCGGCAAGCTGACCCACGAGGACCTTTCCAACGACGCCTTCCCCTTCGGCACGGCAAGGACCATCGAGCTGGGCATGGCGCTGGTGCGGGCGCACCGTATCACCTATGTCGGCGAACTGGGCTGGGAGCTTTATGTCCCCAGCGACATGACCCGCTACATCGCCGAACAGCTGCTGGCCGAAGGCGTCCATCACGGCCTGCGGCTCTGCGGCATGCATGTGCTGGATTCCTGCCGCATGGAAAAGGCCTTCCGTCACTTCGGTCACGACATCGCCGATCAGGATCATGTGCTGGAAGCCGGACTGGGCTTCGCGGTCAGGACCGCCAAGGCGGCGTCCAGATATGGCGACTTCATCGGCCGGGAGGCGGTGCTGGAACGCAAGGATAAAGGCCTGGGCCGCCGGATGGTCCAGTTCCTGCTCAAGGACCCGGAGCCCCTGCTCTATCACAACGAGCCGATTGTCCGCGACGGCGGGATCGTCGGTTACCTGACCAGCGGCAACTACGGCCACCATCTTGGCGCGGCGGTCGGTCTGGGCTATGTGCCCTGCGCGCCGGGAGAGTCCGCGGCGGAGATGCTGAAAGCAAACTACGAGATCGAAATTGCCGGCAAGCGCGTCGCCGCCACCGCCAGTCTGAAGCCTTTGTACGATCCGAAATCCGAGCGGATCAGAATGTAAGGAATTCGACCGCAAGAAACGGAGTGACCGCTCGGACACCGCGCGATGTGATGTGCCTCGAATTCAATAGGAGGCAACAGAGATGATCACACTCTATAATTACGGCCCCTCACAGAACGGCTACAAAGTCCGGCTGCTGCTTGCGCAGCTCGACCGGGAATACCGCACCCAGGACGTCGCGATCTTTGACGGCGAAAGCCGGACGCCGGCGTTCCTTTCGAAAAATCCCATGGGCGCGGTGCCTGTTCTGGAACTGGAGGATGGCAGCTACCTGCCGGAATCCAACGCCATTCTCGCCTATCTGGCCGAGGGCACGGAATTTCTCTCGGACGATCCGCTGGTCCGCGCCCAGACTCTGCGCTGGATGTTCTTCGAACAGGAATATGTGCAATCCAGCATCGCCAGCCTGCGCCACCGGATGCTGACCGGAAAGCTCGACGCGGCGAGCCCGGCGACGGCGGAAAAACGCAAGCTGGGCGCACGTGTGCTTGCCGCTCTGGAGGGACAGCTCGGCAGCACCGACTTCCTCGCCGGCAGGCGCTACTCCATCGCCGACATCTCCAACTTCGCCTATGGCGGTCTCGCCGAAGACGCCGGTTATGATCTCGCCGACTATCCGGCGGTAAAAGCCTGGACCAGACGCGTCAGATCACAGCCGAAGTTTCTCGACGACATCATCCCCTACTCCGTCGATCCCCATTCGCAGCGGGAACTGGGCTAACCCCGCATACGCTGCGCATCTGCATCGAACAGCGGCTCTCTCTGCACCCGTGCCGGGCGGCGGTTGCCGAGGATTTCGATCTCGAAGCTGCCGCCCGCGCTATCGTTTGCCCCCCCGCTAGCCTTTGCCAGTGCCGACGGGACATAACCCATCGCCACCGAACAGGCGGCATGGTGGGCGTATCCGCCGGAGGTGATCCAGCCGACCACACTGCCGTCGTGCCAGATCGGCTCATCGCCGATCACATCGGCATCTCCCGCATCGACAATAAAGGTCAGCAGCTTGAGTTTCGATCCTTCCTGCTGCTCCCGCGCCACGGCTTCGCGGCCGATGAAGTCGTTCTTCGCGAGATCGACAAAGCGCTCGAGGCCGGCTTCCAGCGGGCTGTAGATCGGGCGGTACTCTCGCGCCCAGGTGCCGAAGCCCTTTTCCAGCCGCAGGGAATTCAGCGCCCGTCCGCCGAACAGCCGGATATCGAAGGCCGCCCCTTCGGCCATCAGCAGATCGAACAGGCCCTGCTGATACTCCGGCTTCACCCAGATCTCGTAGCCCAGGTCGCCGGTAAAGCTGATGCGTCCAACCAGCGCCGGAATCATGCCCAGATCCATCTCGCGGATCGACATGAAACGGAAGGCGGCCCGCGAGACATCCTCGTGAATGAGTTTGCCCAGCAGATCGCGCGCCTTCGGCCCGGCAATCGAAAGGCCGGTCATGTTGAGTCCCAGCGCCGTGATCCGCACGCCTTTTTCCGGCAAATGGCTTTCGAACCAGCGCATGTGATAGTCCTCGGCCACGCCGGAGCCAAAGATATAAAAGCGTTCGTCGTCCAGCCGTGCCACGGTGAAATCACCGATCAGCTTGCCGGCGTCATTGAGCATCGGCGCCAGGGTGATCCGGCCGTTGCGCGGCATCTTGTTGGCCAGCAGATGCGACAGCCAGGCTTCCGCGCCCGGGCCGGTAATCTCGTACGTGGCAAAGCTCGAGGTCTCCAGAAGCCCGACGCCGTTGCGCACGGCGGCACATTCCTCCGCCACCGGTCCGAATGCGTTGGAGCGCTTGAAGGTAACTTTCTCGACCGGCTCCATGCCTTCGGGTGCAAACCACAGCGCATGCTCCAGCCCGGCCGAAGCGCCGAAGACAGCATTCTTCGCCGCCAGCCGGTCGTGGATCGGTGTCATGCGCAACGGGCGTCCCGCCGTCAGTTCCTCGTTCGGAAAGGTGATCGAGAACCGCCGGCCGTAATTCTCGCGCACCTTGGCGTTGGTGTAGGCCCTGGTCGCCCAGTCGCCGTAGCGCGCGGCATCCATCGCCCAGACGTCGAAGCCCGGATCGCCGTCGATGATCCAGTTGGCCAGCGACAGGCCAACCCCGCCGCCCTGGCTGAACCCGGCCATGACACCCGCCGCGAGCCAGTAATTCTTCAGGCCGCGCACCGGACCGATCAGCGGATTGCCGTCCGGCGCGAAGGTGAAGGGCCCATGGATGACATTCTTGATCCCGGCGGAGTTGAAGGCCGGAAAGCGCTCGAACCCGCGGGTCAGATTATCGGCGATCTTGTCCAGATCCGGCGGCAGCAGTTCGGTGCCGAAATCCCAGGGCGTCACATGCTCGGACCAGGGCTCGCCGTTCTTTTCATAGGTGCCCATCAGCATGCCGCTGCGTTCCTGACGCATGTAGATCTCGCCGTCGAAATCGATACAGTGGACGATTTCCCTGCCGTCGTTGCGCTTGTTGTAGGCAACGACCGCTTCCATCTCCTCGGTCACGATATACTGATGCGCCATGGCGAGGACCGGCAGTTCCTGCCCGACCATGCGGCCGACTTCGCGCGCCCAGAGACCGCCGGCGTTGACCACATGCTCGGCGTGGATGCTGCCCTGACTGGTGACGATGTCCCAGCTGCCGTCAACGCGCTGCTGCAGGTCGGTCACAGCCGTATGACGATAGATTTCGGCACCGTTGATCCGCGCCGCCTTGGCGTAGGCGTGGGTTGTGCCCGAGGGGTCCAGATGCCCTTCGAGTGGATGCCACATGGCGCCGCTGAACTTGTCCTTGTCCATAAGCGGAAAAAGATCGTAGGCCTCGTCGAGCGAGATGAGGTCGGTCTGAACCCCGAGGTAGCGGTTTTTGGCATGCGCCGCCTTCAGCCAGTCCAGACGTTCCTCGCTGGACACCAGCATGATGCCGCCGGTGATGTGCAGGCCGCAGGACTGCTCGGAAATCTCCTCGATCTCCTTATAGAGCTCAATGGTATATTCCTGCAGCCTGGCGACGTTGGGATCACCGTTCAGGGTGTGAAAGCCCCCCGCCGCATGCCAGGTCGAACCGGCCGTGAGCTCCGCGCGGTCCAGCAGGACTACGTCCTTCCAGCCACCTTTGGTCAGGTGATAGAGCACAGAGCAACCAACCACGCCGCCGCCGATCACCGCGACCTGAACATCAGACTTCATGTCAAGAAAACTCCGGCAGACCGCCGGACACCGGCGGACATTGAACCCAAACACCGGGAGATGCTGTCACAGCTGCCGATCGGAACACAGTTCCATAAGCGACTCCGATTGAGACAATCTCGCTGGCTTATGTTCGAGCCTGAGTCTGACGGCGGCAGCTGTCGCTGCTTCGCAAATTTCACAGGGCCGAACTCAGCTGGCGGCCAGGGTCCGCTCGATTTCCAGGCGGTCCGGAAACGACGGCTGGGCGCCGGCTCTGGTACAGGCCAGAGCGCCTGCCACCGCCGCCCGCCGCAGGGCAGTCTCCAGATCGTCACCGGCATCGAGCCCGGCCGCCAGAACACCGGCGAAGGTATCGCCCGCCCCCGTCGTATCGACAGGCTCGACCGGCGGGGACGACACCCGGATCATCGTTTCGCCGCCGTCGGACGCAACCGCACCCTCGGGCCCCAGGGTCGCGACGACGGTCAGCTTCAGCGCCCCGGCGAGCGCTTGAACCGTCCCGGCATGTCCTGTGGGCGCCAGACCATAGTGCGCGGCCAGATCCGCCGCCTCGGTTTCGTTCATCAATAGAAGGGAAACATCGGCCAGGGCTCCGCGCGCCAGCGGCGCGAAGGGCGCCAGAGAGAGGATCACCCGCGCGCCTGCCGCCCGCGCCGTCCGGGCCGCGGCAAAAGTCTCGTCCTGACTGATCTCCATCTGCAGCATCAGGATATCGCCGGGCTCCACAGGGATCGTCGAAAGCTGACCGGCATCGCAGCGCTGGTTCGCACCGGGCGAAAGAACGATGGTGTTTTCTCCGCCCTCCTCCACCGTGATCACCGCAACGCCCGTCGTCTCGCCACGTTCTTCCACCTTCGCGAGATCGACACCGGCCCTGCGAAGTTCGGACAGGGCCAGGGCCGCGAAATCATCACCCCCCACTGCTCCGACCAGTCTGACTTGCGCCCCGGCCCGGCGCGCGGCCAGCGCCTGGTTTGCGCCCTTGCCGCCGGGGAACTGTGCGATGTCGGAACCGTGGACCGTCTCGCCCGGGCGCGGCAGGCGCGAAACGCGTGTGACAAGGTCGAGGTTGATCGACCCGAAAACCGTAATCATCTGTTTTATTTCCCAAGCGGCGGCGTATTGGCACTTTTTCCAGGAGCGGGAGTTTACGTCGGTCAGGCGGACAGCGGCAAGCGCCGGGGAGCAGCCATTCCGGGGAAGGGCCAATCCTCCTCTATACACCCGGCATCGTCTTGCCGGTGAATCCGCGAACTTATATGATGCATCCTGTTTCGCCCGTCCCGGGCGTCACGCGACGATCCCGAAGACTTCAGCGAACCCGTCGAACCCCGGCAGTTTCCGGGTCGAACCACTCTCCGGAGCCGCCTCATGAAAATCCTCGCCGCCAGGGTGATCGTCACCTGCCCGGGCAGAAACTTCATCACCCTGAAGATCACCACCGAAAGCGGGATATACGGCGTCGGCGATGCGACCCTGAACGGGCGGGAACTCGCCGTCGTCTCCTATCTAGAAGACCATGTCATCCCCTGCCTGATCGGCCGGGACGCGGGCCGGATCGAGGATATCTGGCAATACCTCTATCGCGGCGCCTACTGGCGGCGCGGCCCGGTGACCATGTCGGCAATCTCCGCCGTCGACGTTGCTCTCTGGGACATCAAGGCCAAGGCCGCGGGCATGCCGCTGTACCAGTTGCTGGGCGGGCGCAGCCGCGACGGGGTTCTGGTCTACGGCCATGCCAACGGACGCGATCTTTCCGAAACACTGGAGGCCGTCGCCCGCTACGTGGAGATGGGCTACAAGGCGATCCGGGTGCAATGCGGCGTTCCCGGTAATTCGAGCGTTTACGGCGTCGGCAAGGGTGATCTTTACTATGAACCGGCTGAAAAGGGCCTGCCGCCGGAAGAGGTCTGGTCGACGCCGGACTACCTGCGTTTCATCCCCGGCGTGTTCGAGGCCGTCCGTAAAGAGTTCGGCGACACGCCGCACCTGCTGCACGACTGCCATCACCGCCTGACGCCGATCGAGGCCGCCCGTCTGGGCAAGGATCTGGAACCTCACCGCCTCTTCTGGATCGAAGACGCGACCCCGGCGGAAAACCAGGACGCCTTCCGTCTGATCCGCCAGCACACCACGACTCCGCTGGCCGTCGGCGAGATTTTCAATACGGTCTGGGATGCCAGGGACCTGATCCAGAATCAGCTGATCGACTACATCCGGGCGACACTGGTTCATGCCGGCGGCATCACCCACATGCGGAGCATTGCATCGCTGGCGGCGCTCTATCAGGTCCGCACCGGCTTTCACGGCGCCACCGATCTCTCGCCCGTCACCATGGGGGCGGCCCTGCACTTCGATACCTGGGTGCCGAACTTCGGTATTCAGGAATACATGCGCCACACGCCGGAAACCGACGCGGTCTTTTCACACGATTACAGCTATTCGGACGGCGCGCTGCATATCGGCGAGACGCCGGGACACGGGGTCGACATTGACGAAACACTGGCCGCGAACTATCCCTACGACCGGGCCTACCTGCCGGTGAACCGCCTAACCGACGGAACGCTTTGGAACTGGTGACTTGCGGCTTTTGCTGTTCGGGACCCTTGTGATGTTCCGGGATCTGCCACCGATCCCGGCGGGTTCACCCGTTCCTTTCCCGCCGCGAACGACGGTAAGAAAGGCATCGAGGCTGCGCTTTGCCGCAGACTCCCTGTGGCGGACAAAATAGGTGGGCAGGTCGGCGATCCGTCCCGGCAGGGCTTCGATCTGAAGATCGCCCGCAAATCGCGATGTCTCGATCACCGCCTCGGGCAGCAGCGTCACACCAAGACCGGCGGCGACACAGCCCAGAATGCCGTCCAGCGTGCCAAACTCCATGACCCGGCCGGGCAGACGTCCCTGATCATGCAGCCACTGTTCCGCGCGCAGGCGATAGGAGCAGCCGCGCCGGAACACGATAAGCTGGCCGGCGGCGGCATCCCGATCCGTTTCATTCTGCGCGTTCGCGCGACCGGGATTCTCCGGCAGGGCGGGTGCCGACCGCACAAGAACCAGACGTTCGGCAAAAACCGCCTCGCCGATCAGGTCCGCATGATCAAAGTCGCCCGCGACAAAAGCGCCGTCGAGACGATAGGCCAGCAAATCCTGCAGCAAGCTTTCCGTCGGCCCGGCAGTCACCCGCACCTCCAGCTCCGGCTGCGCAGACTGCAGGGATTTCAGGATCGCCGGAAGACGGATTGCGGCCGTGGTCTCCATGGCCCCGATCCGCAAAAGCCCGCCCTCACCGGCACAGTCCCGCATCGCCTGCCGGGCTTCCTCGCTCAGACGCTCGAGACGCCTGGCATATCCGCGCAGGACCTCGCCCGCCGGGGTCAGCACCATGCCCTTGCCGGTGCGGTAAAACAGTTCGACACCAAGTTCGCGTTCCAGATCCTTCAGCCGCGCCGTCACGTTCGACTGCACGTTATTGAGCAACCGGGCCGCCGTCGAGACGCCACCGGTATCGGCAATCGCCGAGAAGAATTTCAGGTTCCGCAATTCCATCATAAAAAACGATCAATATGGACATGCTTTATCATTTGTAATGATTGATTGGCATGGCTAGCCTGTCAACCCGTGAGCAGCATCACCATACCACGCAGCGATCGGACTCAAACTCAAATGAACCGGATGAAGAAATCTTGAGCACTCCGGAATTAACCGGCCGAACGGCGGCGATGCCCGTTCAGAACCTGTCGGTCAGGCGGGCTCTGATCAGCGGTCTCTGCACCCTGCTGATCGCCATGGGCATCGGCCGTTTTGCCTACACGCCGATCCTGCCCGAAATGCAGTCCGCTCTCGGTCTCACCCATGCGGAAACCGGCCTGCTGGCCTCACTCAATTATCTGGGCTATCTGATCGGCGCTCTGTCCGCCGGGTTTCTGACGTCCGGCCGCTACCGCACTCTGACCTTCCGGACGGCGCTTCTGCTTTCGGCGGCGACGACCGGGCTAATGGCGGCGACTGACTGGTTCAGCCTCTGGGGGTGCTTACGGCTGTTGTCCGGTGTGATCAGCGGATTGCTGTTCGTGATCTGCGCCGACATGGTCATGCGGGTTCTGGCCGAGGCCGGCAAGGCCCGGCTGGCAGGATTCTATTTCGGCGGTGTGGGAATCGGCATTGCACTTTCGGGTCTGCTGGTCCCGCTGCTCGCAAACCACGGCGGCTGGCGGGCCGACTGGATCGGGCTGGGCGTGATCGCGGCGGTCTTCGCTTTGCCGCCGTTTTTCTGGCTGCGGGACCGGGACCGCAAGGCGGAAAGTTCATCCGCCGGGATCCGGCCTGCGCGCGGCACCGCTGCGGAACGGCTTCCAGCCGGTATCGTCATACCGCTTTCGATCCTGGGGCTGGCCTATTTCCTGGAAGGTATAGGCTACATCATCAGCGGCACGTTCCTGGTGGCGATCCTGCAGACCGGCACGGAGTCTGCCGGGGCCATTCTGGGGAATGCCGATGTCGGCACCCTGGCCTGGACCATGGTCGGTATCGCCATCGTTCCCTCCTGCCTGTTCTGGTCCTGGGCGGCTCAGCGCTGGGGCGAGATACGCGCCATGATCGCCGCTCACCTACTGCAGGCAATCGGCATTGCCCTGCCGCTCTGGTCCAAGACCCTGGCGCCCTCGCTGCTGGCGGCGGCGCTGTTCGGCGGGACCTTCGTCGGAATATCTCTGCTGGTCGTCGCCTACGCCCGCAAGATCGCCCCGGCTTACACCGCTGTGGCCATCGGACTGATGACGGCCGCCTTCAGTCTGGGTCAGATTCTCGGACCGCTGATTGCGGCGGCGCTGGCCGAGCGCAGCGGGTCGTTCGATTCCTCGCTGATGCTCTCGTCGATTGCGGTGGTCACGGGGGCGGTACTGTTACTGTTTCTGGCGCGTTTGACAGCACAGCGGCTCAAATAATCAACGGGACAAAGCCCCGCTCTACACCTGCTCAATCTCCAGCTTCCGCGTGACCCTGCAAGGATTCCCCACGGCAACCACATTGGCCGGGATATCCCGTGTCACCACACTCCCGGCACCGATCACGCTGTTGTCGCCGATGGTGACACCGGGGCAGATAATCGCGCCGCCACCGACCCAGACGTCATGTCCGATGGTAATGGCCTGCGCGCTCTCGACGCCGCTGGCCCGGACGACCGGGTCGAAGGGATGGGTCGCGGTGTAGATCTGCACCCCCGGACCGAACATGGAGTTTGCGCCGACATCCACCCGGGCGCAGTCCAGGATGGCGCAGCCGGCGTTGAAATAGACCCGGTCGGCAAGATGAAGATGCACGCCGTAAGCGCAGTGAAAGGGAATCTCGATGAAGACACTTTCGCCCATTGCCCCCAACAGCTTCTTCAGATGCGGACTGGGCGCGTCGCCTTCCAGGATGTCCGAGCGGTTATAGGCCCTGACCAGGCTGCGGGCTCTGTTACGCATGATGACCAGTTCGGGGTCGCTATCATTGTAACTATGCCCGGCCACCATCTTTTCCCATTCGCTCAAAGTTTCTGCCATCGATTATCTCTCCCTTTGCTTTCCGGCATTTGCCATCACTCCGATCCGGCCAGCGTTCCTTGACCCTGCCGCAATCGGCTGCGTAGACTGACGAAGTTTCACTTTCCCGATGGGATTCCCCTGAAACGGCAACAGACTCAGGCCGGAACCCGCAGCCGCCAAGCCACTTTTTTTGTTGCCGAATTATTCTTAAAAACCCCGGCTGCTTCGGCAAAGAAACAAAGCACGATACGCATGATTTCCCACGAGCATAAATGCATATTCATTCACATACCCAAATGTGCGGGAACCAGTATCGAAGCCGCCTTGGGTCATCTGGACGGTCACGTCGGGCGCGGCGGTCAGGATCACAGATCCATCAGGAGGATCGAAGCCCCCTTTCTCCAGCCCGAAATCCTGTCGGGCAGGGAAAATGCCATGGAGGCATTGCGGAGAGTCCGTCATCGCTATCGCTCGCATCTGAACTTCAGAAACAAGATTACGGTTACCCGGCAACAGTATGAAACCTATTTCAAATTCACGATCGTCAGAAACCCCTGGACGCGCGCCTATTCCTGGTACCGGAACGTCATCAAGAACGATGTTCTCAAACGGGAACTGAATATTGACGGCGATATTCCTTTCAGTCTCTTCCTGAAGAAATTTGCCGGAAAGGGAATGCTGCGGCCGCAAACCTACTGGCTGAAGAACTTCAAAGGTGCCTTCCCTCTCGATTATGTCGGCCGGTTCGAAAATCTGTCGGACGATTTTCGGATCTGCTGCGCAAACATGAACGTTGAACCGATTGATTTACCGCACAGGAATAACAGCCGGATCGCAAACTTCGACGATGCCTATGACGGTGAGTCCATCGATCTCGTTGCAAGCGTCTACAAAGAAGAAATCGAGCTCTTCGGGTACAGCTTCTAAACAGTTCTGAATCTCCGGGAATTGTCCGAAAGCCGTTCACCCGAGGCCGCAGGGGAAGAGCCTCGAGCGAACGGCAACAGGAGTATCCGTCTGGACACTGCTGTTCGATAACAGGCAATCCGAAAAAACCCTCACATCGGACTGAACGCCAAAGGCGCCAGCCCCGCCGGCGTCTCCCCGCCTCAACCCGGTTTCTTCTCGGCGCCGCATTCGCTGCAGTGCCGGTCGGACTGGGATCGCAGCAACCTGCCGCAGCTCCAGCACGGCGGACCGAGGCAGGACTTCTGGTGCACCAGAATGTGGTGTGCCGACAAGCTGATCCCGCGCAGATCGACGCCGGTCAGGGCCAGGTGCTTGTCATAGACCGGAGCGAAAATATCCGCTTGCGGCAGCCCGACGCCGGGGCCTCCGTGTTCGGCGCGATAGGCTTTGACCTCTTCCAGCACATGACTGCAGATTTTTTCGATCTCGATCGCCTGCCGGGTCGTCAGAAGCGGAACCTCGACCTTGCAGAGTCCGCAAAAGCCATAATCCTGATTGCCTGCTCCGATACTCGTCAATGCACCTTCACACATAACATCCTCCATCCCGCCGTCCTCTGACGGCTCCATCATTTTCCCTAGCGAATGCGCTCGCCTTTACGATAGCTCGCCACAACCTCGATCGGTCCCAGCAGGTTGTTGTTCAGGGCTTCCATTTCCGTCGCCGGGATCCAGAGTTCGCGATGCGCCGTACCGCCGGCCTCATTCGCTTCGAAGGATTCGGCGAAGCCGTCATCGAGCTCGAAAACCGTGACAAAGCACAGATGATCGTGATCGGACCGGGTCGAGTTCCAGTCTCGGGCGATCTTTTCCGCGTAGCCGAAGCTCAGAACCGGGCAGGAAACCGGGTGCTCGGGCAAGCGGGCCGGAAAGCCCTTCATGCCAGCGGCCTCGATCTTCTCAAGTTCCGTTTTGCCGACAGGACGCCACAGTTTCACCGCTCCTCTCCACTCGTCCGACGGGCTCATGCGTGCCCGCTTCCCGATCATCGAACGTCCATTGCGCGAGCTGCGCCCTGAACAAAAAAAAACCTCCCGAAGCGTTGCTTGGGAGGGTGTGTACCGAAACCGGAGACTGCGTTTTTTTACCGCAGCGGTCTTTCACCCTCCCACAGGCATGCCCAATTCCATGCGGAGTTCACCGGGCGTTTGCCGTGGAACTGCATCATGGTAATGACAGCTTGGGTGAAGGTCGGTTTCATCGGTCTCATCCAGGTCGTTTGCACCGGCACCGTGGTCACGGCGCTTTTGCACAACTAAGAGGCGAGAGGCTGCCTCGCTCGATGAAGAAAGTCAAGCCGGTTTTTGTATCGGTACAAGTTTCAGATTCGTGAACAGACCCTTGCCGCGCGCCTTCACTCTGCAGGCCGGACAGGCAATTCGGCCTCCATAAACAGCAGCATTTCGGACTGAACCGGAGCAAGCCAGTTCAGTTGTGGCGCCAGAGCGGCGACAAGCCTGGCATGATCGACACCCTCGTAAAACCTGGTGGCTGCACGGCCTCCCGCTGTCTGCACGCGCTCGGCAAGAATCCGGCTGTCGACCGGCTCCACTGTCGTGTCGTCCAGGCCATGCATCAACAGAAGCGGCGGCGCGTTCGCCCGGGCGAAATGGACCGGCTGGGTCACCTCAAATCTTTTGACATGACCGAAAGACTGCCGCGTCGTTGGGTAAAGCAGCGGGTCGAAGTCATAGGGTCCCGCCAGCCCGATTGCACCCGCCAGACGATCCGGATCAACCCCGCCATCGCGTAACCACTGCGGCTGCAGCGCAAGCATCATGGTGATCCAGGCACCTGCCGAATGCCCGCCGATGAATGTGCGTTCAGGAACCAATGCAGCAAGATCCGGGTGTCTTGCCAGCATGGCGACAGCATCTGCGGCATCTTGCAGGAAATCGGGATAGCGAACCTGCGGATACAGCCGGTAATCCGGAATTGCAACGGCATAGCCGGCTTCGGCGAACGCGGCGGCGACGAAACGATAATCGCGCTTCTCGCCACTGTCCCACCCCCCACCGTAGAAAAAGATCAGCAGACCTTTAGCGTCCTTGTTCACGGGCAGATAAATGTCGACGGACTGCCTTGGATCGGCTCCATAGCTCACCGCACTAACCTGCTGCCACCCTCCCTCCGGCAAAGTGGCATTGACCAGTTTCAGTGGCGAGCATGCCGGCAGCATGAAGAAAAGGAAAAGAGCGGAGAGCAGGTTTTTCCAGCAACCGATCCTCACGGCATCCCTCCGGAACATGAATCTTCCCCCACTTTCCATTTATCACGAGGCCGTAACCTATGGCTTCAGGTTGCGCAGAAGAAAACATTTTCTCCGGGACCCACAAATGACTCACGGCGTCGAACCCAATGGCGACAGCTATAGATCTTCCTCTTTGATCAAGGTGCCGAAATTCCGAATAACGCTGATAGATTACTTTCAATCACCAAGAGAACTCGCACTTTTCCTGAGCGGCCGCTTGATCTCTCGAACCTCGACCGGATACACAGCCGACAAGGCCACAAATCCCGACGCCGCCCCCTTGACATCTGAAACTATTAAAGTGTTAATAAGAAATAATGGCGGGGCGCATTTACTACGTTGAACATCTGTTAAATTGCAACTTCGGAGCATAGACTGCCGCAATGACGGTCCGTTTATTGTACTGTTCGTTTCAATATTCAACAATGTAAATATCGAAACTGCCTGAAATAAAACTACACGGGTTTTCTGGCAGTCGAAGGATGCCTTGCAGCAATCAGGCGGAAGGGTCCGGCAGAGACAATCGATTACGCATTACCACTGCATATGATTTGCATTATCACTTCATGATGCAGTAAGGGCGCAGTCTATTATTATTACTGCAGACTCTGAAAATACTGCGTGCGGCAGGAAGCTGTTGTGCTGCTGCTATTGGCGACGCCGACGGGATAGCCCCTGTGGTTCTTGAATTTTCCTGGCGCCGGAACAGGGCGCCGTATCGGTCCGAGATGTCGGATAGGTAAGAACGATCAGATAGTCAGCGAGGACACAGGATGTGTAAATCGACTGGGAGAATTGGCGTTTCGACAAGCCCGTCGGAACAGACGGCGCGGCGCGCGCTCCAAACAAGGTTGCGCCCCTCACGTCATGGGGAGCCTGCAGCATGTATTTGCTAGTTACAGCAGTAAAGCGAATAGCAATTATACTCCTGACCTTCCGGCTGCAGCGAAAAATTCGCATGCAGGCGCGCGTTGCGCAGACGGCAAGACGAAACGAGGACCCCGATTAGCTTGACCTTTCAGAAGCAGGAAGGCTTAAAGTACCTCCAGGAAAAAGACGCGCGTGACAATGACCTGCCCGAGTTTCGGCGCATGAGGCCTTCGTCAGCGTGACGTCAGCCCCTGGAGTGATCCCATGAAGATCGGTGAAGCATCTGACCTGAGCGGCCTGCCCGCCAAAACCATCCGCTATTACGAAGATATCGGTCTGGTGCGCTCAGACCGGCGCGATAACGGCTATCGGGACTACGGCCCCCAGGAAATCCACAAACTCCGCTTCATACAAAGGGGACGAGGTCTTGGATTCACCGTGGAGCAATGCCGGACCCTGCTCTCGCTTTACGACGATCCCAAGCGCTCCAGCGCCGATGTTCGCGCCCTGGCCGAAAAACATCTCGAGGAAATCGAGCGGAAAATCCATGAGCTGGCGGATATGCGCGATGCCCTGTCCCGGCTGGTTGAAAGCTGTCACGGCGATCAAAGGCCTGAATGTCCGATCCTGACGGGCCTGGCGGGAGATGAGTCTGATCGGGCCGATCCGAAAGTCGCCCCCGTGCATCGGGAAACGGAGCTTCCGGCGCGCTCTTACTGATCCATTCCTGCCGGCCTGTTCCTGCCGGCCTGTTCCTAACGGACTGATCCTGCTGGCCTATTCCTGTTCGCCGGTGGCCTGACTGTTCTCCGTCTGCGCGCTCTGCGCATCGTCCCGCTTTGCCCGCGACTCCAGAACCAGTTTGTAGGCAATATGGTACTTGTAGATATTACTGACATACTGGACGGTTTCACGGCCGATACGCCTGGCCGCGACAAGTTCCACATTGCGGAACCATTTGTTCGGGTCGAGACCGGTGCCCCGGGCTTCAAGTCTCAGCTTTGCAATCTTCGCCGGTCCGGCGTTGTAGGCTGCGACGGCAAAGAGCCACTGATTGACGGGATCGACATCCGGCTGCAGAAAATAGTTGCTGTGCAGGAATTGCAGGTATTTCACACCGGCATGAATATTCGGCTCCAGCTCCTCGATGTTTGAAATGCCGACGACGGGATCGCGCGCGGTGCTCGGCATCAGCTGCATGACACCGATCGCGCCCACACCGCTGCGTTTGCTTTGATCAAGCGAGGATTCCTGGTAACCGAGCGCCCCTACCAGCAACCAGTCCACTCCATATTGCCCGGCATATTTGCGCAGTAAATCAATCGTCGAATTGAACTTCTCGATCTCTCCCGGGGCAAGCGCCTTGCGCACATAACGTGTGTCTTCGAGGTATTTGTTGAACAGGATATTACCCAGCAGGGTGCCCTTCTTGTTTTTCTCGATGAAACGGTTCACCGCTTCTTTGAGCTTCGGGCTGTCCTTGCGGAAGGCCCAGCCGATTTTGCCGCCACGGTTGACCGCGACGTCAGGGTGCAGACGAATCTCCTTGAAGATTTTCGCCCAGAACCTGGCTTTGTGATCGTCGACGATCGCCATGGGCAGCAAACCGGCATTGACCATCTCCAGCAGATCCGAATCCTCGAGATTCTCGTCGGCATCGATGATCCTGACCCGCGCCAGTCCCTTCGCCGCAAAAGTATCGTTGAGCCGTTGCAGGCTCGTGTAATAGCTGCTCGATGGCCGCAGATGGATCGACCTGCCGGACAGATCCTCGAGGCGTCCCGGTGCCGGCGCTTCTGTCGATGTCACCAGAATTTCACTCACACCGGTCAAAAGCGGAGCCGAAAAATCGACCAGCCTTTCGCGCTCGGGGGTGATGGTCAGGTTGCCGACTGCGATATCGCCGCGTCCCGAAACCAGGCCCTGGATGAGTTCATCGCGGGAGACAGGAACAAAAACAACCTCGACCTTTACCGTTCGCCGCTTGAGGTCGCGGTTGAGCTGCTTCTGAAATGCCGTCAGCATCTCATACGCCAGGCCAAGCTGACGACCGCGGTCGAGAAAATAATAGGCCTTGTTGTAAGGCACCAGCACGCGAATGCGATTGCGCGCAACCATCTGATCGAAGTCGCCGGTCCAGGTCTTGTCCAGGCCGGTCTTGCCGGCCGGGACATCCGACGGAATGATCTTTTCAGCCGTTTCGTCAAGCCCGGAAGCCGGATGAACACCGATCCCCGGCAGGCAGAAAACGGCCATGAGCGCCAGGCCGCACAGTGCACGGACCGGGACCGGGACAGCCCGGACAAACGAGTTCTTTCCCCTCAGCACGAGTCAGCTCCCTGTTGAACCGCCCGCCGACAGACAACACCATAGCGGGGCCGGCACAAGCAGGTCCAGCAGTTCCGGCACAAGCAGGTCCAGCAGTTAGAGTATCCATGATGGTCAAGCGATAGATTCGACCCAGAGCCGGTCGGCTTCAAGGCGGGTGCATGCCGTCAAACGATGCCGTCCGGCAGATCATTCAGCCTTGAAACTCTGAGCTCAATTTCAAAGCGTTTCAGAGCTGTGGGAAGGTGAACGGGCAGCGGCCTGCGAGGCAGCCGCCCGTTCCCTGGGATGTCAGAGGCCTACGCGAACTCGATCCCGCTTTCGGTGAACGGCAGCGTGAAGATACGCTTGCCGCTGGCCGCATAGATCGCGTTGGCCACGGCCGGCGCCACCGGTGGCGTGCCCGGTTCGCCGACGCCGGTCGGTGCTTCGGTCGAGGGCAGGATATGCACCTCGATCTTCGGCATCTCCGACATCCGCAACGGTTCGTAGTCAGGGAAGTTGTCCTGCTCGACTTCGCCGTCCTTCAGGGTGACGGCATTGCGTATGGCAGAGCCCAGTCCATAGACGATTCCGCTTTCCATCTGCGCAACCACCACGTCGGGATTTATGGCAAGACCGCAGTCCACCGCACAGACGATCCGCTTTACCCGGACCGCACCGCCCTCCTCCACCGCGACCTCGGCCACCTGAGCCACGTAGGAGTTGAAGGATTCGTGCACCGCAACGCCGCGTGCCCAGCCTTCCGGTAACGGCAGGTCCCAGTCCGCTTTTTCGGCGGCCAGCTTCAGCACCGCTGCGTGACGCGGATGATCCTGCAGCTGTTTGAGACGGTAGGCCACCGGATCCGCGCCCGCCGCCTCGGCCAGCATGTCGATCACCACTTCGGTCGAATAGGCCGTATGGCTGTGTCCAACCGAGCGCCACCAGAGAATGGGCACCCCGACCTTCGGCGAGTGCAGGTCCACAGTGATGTTCGGCACGTGATAGGCCAGATTGCTGGCCCCCTCGACCGAGGTTGCATCAACCCCGTCCTTGACCAGAAAGGCTTCGAAGGGCGTACCGGTGACGATCGACTGGCCGACGATACGCTGCTGCCAGGCCAGTGGCTGTCCTGCCGCATCGATCCCGGCCTCGACCCGGTGCAGGTTGAGCGGCCGGTAATACCCGCCCTTGATGTCGTCTTCGCGGGTCCAGACCAGATGAACCGGCGCCCGGCCATCGATTGCCCTGGCCACCGTGGCGGCTTCGGCGATGTAGTCCGCAGTCGGGGTCGCCCGCCGCCCGAAGGTGCCGCCTGCATAGACGGTATGGATCTGCACCTGTTCCGGCTTGAGGCCCAGAATGGACGCCGCGGTCGCCTGTTCGATCGTCGGAAACTGGGAACCGGCCCAGATCTCCGCCCCGTTGGCATCGCTGCGGATCACACAGTTCAGCGGCTCCATCGGGGCGTGCGCCAGATAGGGGAAGCGGAAGGTCGCACTGACCTTTTTATCCGCCTCCGCCAGCATCCCAACCGCATCGCCATCCTGGCGCGCCACCGCGCCCGGCTGCTTCAACAGAGCCTCGTATTCGGCGAAGATTTCATCGGTGCCGCGTTTCTCTGCCGCGCTCTCATCCCAGGTGACCTTCAAGGCATCACGGCCCTTGATTGCCGCCCAGGTGTTTCGGGCGTAAACCGCAACACCGCTTTCCACCGCTTTCACCTCGACAACACCACGGACCTTCAGGGTTTCGGCGGCATCGAATGACGCCACCTTGCCGCCGAAGCGGGGTGGACGCTGAATCACCGCCGTCAGCATATCCGGCAACCTGACATCCAGAGCAAAGATCGCCTGCCCCGTCGTCTTGGCCAGGGTGTCCGTGCGGGGAACGGTCTTTCCGATCAGGGTAAAGTCCGCCGGATTTTTCAGGACCGGTTCCTCGACGGCCTGCAGACCCGTGGCATGTGGCACCATTTCGCCGAAGCTGGCCGCATTGCCGCTGACGTCGTGCATCAGGCGGCCCTTTTGCACCTTGATTTCACTTGCAGGCACATTCCAGCTTTTCGCCGCCGCACGGACCAGGATATCCCGCGCCGCCGCACCGGCCTTGCGATACTGCATAAAGGAATTGGCGATTGCCGAAGAGCCGCCGGTGCCCTGGACCGCGCCCCAGTTGAGGTTGTTATAGCGCCCGGCATCGGCCGGCGCCCACTCGACCACGACCTGATCCCAGTCCGCATCCAGCTCTTCCGCCACCAGAGTTGCGAGACCGGTTGCGCTGCCCTGCCCGGCTTCGAAATGCTTGGCCACCACGGTCACGACATTGTCGGGCGTGATCCTGACGAAGGCGTTCGGGACAAGGCCCTCTTCAGCCGTTGCTGCGGAGGCCGCCGCCAGGGCTTCGCCTTTGGGGCGGAAGCCGACAACAAGGGCCGCCGCCGTGCCGCTCGCACCCAGCAGGAAGCCGCGGCGCGAAGGGGTAATATCTCGCATCATATGTTTCAGCATGATTCAGGTCTCCAGCGTACGGGCGGCTTTGTGGATCGCGGCGCGGATACGCACATAGGTGCCGCAGCGGCAGATATTTCCCGCCATGGATTCGTCGATGTCCTCGTCGGTGGGCTCGGAATTCTCGCTCAGCAGCCCGACGGCCTGCATGATCTGGCCCGATTGGCAGTAACCGCACTGCGGCACGTCGATTTCCTGCCAGGCAGCCTGCACCGCCTTCGCCACCGGACCCTGCAGCCCTTCGATGGTGGTAATCTCGACACCCGTCGCATCCTCGACCGCTAACTGGCAGGACCGGGTCGCCTCTCCATCCACGTGAACCGTGCAGGCACCGCAAGCGGCAACCCCACACCCGAATTTGGTACCTGTAAGATTAAGTTCGTCGCGAACGACCCACAGCAGCGGCGTGTCTCCACCGACATCGACACTCCGGGTCTCGCCGTTGATTTTCAGTTCGTACATGGAATACCTCTGTCTGTCCGAAGGGGAAAACCCCGATTGGCCGAAGGGGAAAACCCCGACTGGTTTGAATTTCGGATGTTCGATTATGCGGTGGTGGGCGTCACGAGAGTCAGGTTTCCGGTTGGGGAAAATCCCTACAGCGGGCAGTATGAAGGAGCCCGCAAACGCAGGCTCCGGTTCGTAATTCCGGGTCCGAAAAACTCTTTCCACCTCGACTCCGACTTTGCGCCACCCAATCGCAGATTTTGATATGGTAAGGTTCCGCGTGATTCGCCAGTATCCTGGCGGCAAAAAATTGTTAAGCTGTACAACTATTTGTGAAGTGACCTCACAAGAAACTGAAAGCTGCCGTTATGCCGTTGACACGTCTTGATCACGTCAACATCCGGACTCACAGGCTTGATGCGATGATCCGCTTTTATTGCGACGTCGTTGGCCTTCGCAACGGCGACCGCCCGCCTTTTTCCTTCGGTGGCGCCTGGCTCTATTGCGGCGATCAGGCCGCTGTTCATTTCGTCGAGCTGACAGACAAACAGCCCGGGAACAGCGAGGACCCCGGACGCATCGATCACTTCGCTTTCATGGCGTCCGATCTTCGCGGCTTTATCGCCAGGCTTGAAAGCGGCGGCATCGATCACACAATCCGGACCATTCCCGAACTCGGCAATACCCAGGTCAATGTCCGGGACCCGGATGGCAACCGCGTCGAGATTCAGTTTCCCGCCGGCGAAAGTATCTGAGCAAATTCACCCCCATCGACCACTTGAGGCATCTTATGACCGATACAGCCAAGCCAACCGTCTTTATCGACAACGACAAGGTCCGGGTGACCGAATGGCGTTTCGCACCGGGGGCCGCAACAGGCTGGCATCGACACGAGATGGATTATGTGGTCGTCCCGTTGCTGGACGGACAGTTGCGCATCGTTTCCGAAGGCGGTAGCGGGAGTATCGCCGAACTGAAAAAGGGCGTGCCCTACTTTCGCGAAACCGGCGTTGAGCATGACGTGATCAACGCCAACGACTTCGAATTTGCCTTCATTGAAGTCGAGACGAAAAAGGCTCCTTGACCAGCATCAGCCTGTAGAAGCGCGTATCGACCGTCATGCGGGGAAAGCGGTCAGGCAGGCTCTGCTCGTCAATCAATTCAAATCCGGCTTTTTCGTAAAATCTGTGGGCGGCAAGAAAAGCCGGCGTTGTCCCGAGATAAACTTCGGCAACGCCGGACGCTCTGGCGTGACCGACAAAACATTGCAGCAGTTTTCGTGCCGTGCCATGCGGCGAACCTCGGAATTCTTTTTTTACGAACATCTTGCGCAGTGCAGCCTGATCGTTCCCGATATCCAGCATCGCAATCGACCCGACGATCTCGGTATCCATGATCGCAACCCAGAACTCGCCCCGGCCCTTCCGGTAGAACCCGTGAATGTCATGCAGATCCGGCTGGTCTTCGTAGGAAATCGGGATCCCGAATTCGTCCTGTTGGATGGGCACGATAAGATCACGAATAGCGTCACAATGTTCATCCGTGTAACGTATAATCTTAAGCTCCACGGCACCCCTCCAGGGCTATTTCAGTTCGCTGACCACTGGCCGGGTTGCTTTCACCGGATCGATCAGACCCGGCTGCGCCTCCCGGAAAGCCTCGACGATCCAGTCCGCGGCGGCTCGTACGGACAACGCGCCCTTCTGGTCCGGGCGCATCAGCAGCCAGGCCTCACGAACGAGATTCAATCCCAGTTCTTCCGGAACGGCAACAAGACCTCCCACCGATTCCAGCAAAGCCGACCGGGCAACGAACAGTGGCAGACAGGCTGTCCCTGCCCCGCTCCCGACCGCCATCGCCAGAGCATCCAGATCATTGCTTCGCAGGACCGGTTCGGCCCCGTCGAGCTTTCCGGCGACGAAGCGGCTTTCGGGCAGATGAGCCAGATCCTGATGGTAGCTGAGCCAGCGGCGATCGGGCGCCGCACCTTCCCTGGTCCCCGCAGTCTTGCGGCATTCGAACACCCCGAAACCTATGTCGGCAAGTTTACGCACGACCAGATCGCCACGTTCCGGCCGCGCCAGCCGAACCGCCAGATCCGTTTCCCAACGGGCGAAGCTGACGTTCTCATGCCCGGTGAGAAACTGCAGGCTCACCCTGGGATGGGCGTCCAGCAGCGCGCCGATCCGGGGCGCCAGGACATGACGGGTCAGAGTTTCGGTCGCCGCGATCCGGACACAGCCGACGGCTTCTTCCGAATTCTCCGCCGCCAGATGTTCCAGCCGCCGGGCCTCGGATTCCAGACGCTCCGCCTGGGCGATCAGGGCGGCGCCGCGCGAAGTGGGCATGCGGCGACCGTCCTGCGCCTGAAAGACGGTGATCTTGAGCGCCCCCTCCAGACGCGCCAGACGGCGGGCAATTGTGGTCTCGTCGAGCCCGAGCGTCCGGGCCGCCGCGGCAAAGGTGCCGCCTCTGGCGATCGCCAGTACAACACGCACATCATCCCAATTCATCATGCCTGCAAAAATGCAGGACATAGCCGCATATGTCGAGCTTTTGCAGGAAACGAGTTATGAATAATCTGAATTCGGAGCGTGATCCTTCCCGAGCGGAACGATCGGACTCTGGAAACATCCAACGGAGAACGTCATGCCGGACACAGCCCCCGATACGAACGCACAGCCCGAACCCAAAACCCTGCTCGCTCTGGCAGGCGCTTCGATAGCCCCGGCGACACTGGCGAATGCCACCCTGGTGATTATCGATGCTCAGAATGAATATCTCTCTGGACCGCTCGCTCTTCAGGGCGCCAAAAATGCCGTCCTTCAAATCGCCGGACTTTTGCAGCGTGCCCGCAACGCCGGCACCCCCATCGTCCATATCGCTCATGCCGGGGGATCCGGCGGTGCCTTCGACCGAAGCGATCACCGCGGCCGGATCATCGGCGACGTCGTTCCGGCAGATGGAGAAATCCTGATCGAAAAGGAAAAGCCGAATGCTTTTGCAGGCACCAGCCTGCAGCAAGAGCTGGAGCGCATCGGCCGCACGGAGCTGATCATTGTCGGCTTCATGACGCATATGTGCGTCAGCTCGACCGCCCGCGCGGCCTTTGATCTGGGCTACAGCCTCACCGTCGTTTCGCAGGCCTGCGGGACAAGGCCGCTACCGAAACCCGGTGGCGGCGTGGTCGCGGCACAGACACTTCACGACAGCGCACTGGCCGCCCTGTCCGACTGCTTTGCCTGTATCCTGTCCGAGGTTTCGGAAATAGCGGACTGATGAAACCGCCGCACTCGGTCCCCGGAACGTCAGTCGAGGTACATGGGGCCCGGGTTGCTGTGGAGCTCTTCGTAGTGAACCAGGCTCTGCTCACCCCTCAGCGGGCAAGGTTCCCCGTCGCGAAAAGCCCATTCGCCGCGGTCGCAGTTCTCGGCGATAACATAACCGTTGATATAAAACCGCCGGTCAATGGCAGAGCGGTTGGGGCCGGATCCGTGCAGCGTATTGACATGCCACAAGGCCAGGTCGCCGGGCTCCATCCTGAGCACGGCGGTCCTGTCCGACCGTAAACCGAAACGGGACAGATCCGCCGTATTCATCTCCTGATCCATGGAACGCTGCCCGGCATCAAACGGAAGGGCTCCCTGAAGATGACTTTCCGGACAGACCACCATGGCGCCGTTTTCAATAGAGTGCGGATCGATGGCGATGCCGGTCTGGATGTAGGAGTTGGCCAGATCCCGATAAGCTTCACGCGGCCGGCGCGACCGGGAATCCTGATGAAAACCGAATTCGGCCGAAGCACCGGGGGCCTTCCAGTGCATCTGGTTGATGATCTGCTTGAGGTTCCGGCCGATCAGCGGTTCGAGAATTTCCAGTATCCGGGGATCGCGGCGCGCGCGCTCCAGAGTTTCGTCGATCCATCCCGGCCATTGCACATACCGCAGGATCCGGCCTTTGACCGGATCGTCCGCCAGACAGAAATAGGTATTGCGGTCGCGCCAGTTGCGGCCGTCGGCAACGGCACGCGCGTGAATCCTGTCGAAGGCTGCCGCCAGATCGCCAACCTCGTCCGGTGAAAAAACGCCCCGGACGACGGTGTAGCCTTCACTTCGGAACTGCGAAACGTGATTCTGGATCATTGACGGTTCGCTCGTGGATAATTTGCGGATACAGACAATAGTGCCCCTGACGCTAAAATTCGATAAATGAAACTTTTGCGGCAAACTTGTGCCGCCGTTTCGCCTTTGCCCCGGACTGTCCTTCCGCAAGGAAAGTTTCGATTATTTTCGATTCTGAAGATTTTTCGCGAAACCGCGCATCCTGTCAGAAGAGCTATTTCCCGCAGAAAACCGTCCCTCTTCTGACGTTCGAGATAAAGGCAGCATCTGCGTGCTCCATATCTGAAGCGAATAGCTTTGCTTTCTGAAATCTAATTGTTACAAATAAATGACTGTTATGTTTCAATTCCATCTTCGCCTGAATGGCAATGATCGTTTAGAGACCTTATCGGAGCATGCATGGGGACCGGAACGCACAAAGCGCCGCCGCCATGAACAATAAAGAAACCAAAGTACTGGGAGGATTTTATGAAGCTTCGAGATATTCTGCTTGGATGCGCGGGCGTGATGGCCTGCCTTTCCCTCAACGTGACGACAGCCGCCGCACAGGACTGCGCCCGTGGCGATCTCGACACCCGTTTTTGCGATGTGGACGGCGACCTGATCGCCGACACGCCGACCGACCCGTCCAAGTGGCTTGACCCAGACAGCCTCATCTTTGCCTACACGCCGGTCGAAGATCCGGCCGTCTACAAGGAAGCCTGGGCCGACTTCATAGACTATTTGGAGGAAAAGACCGGCAAGGAGGTCATCTTCTTCCCGGTTCAGTCCAACGCCGCCCAGATTGAAGCCATGCGCTCCGGCCGCCTGCACATTGCCGGCTTCAATACCGGATCGAACCCCCTGGCCGTGAACTGCGCCGGTTTCTCGCCCTTCACCATCATGGCGCGGGCCGACGACAGCTTCGGCTATGAGATGGAAATTATCACCCATCCGGGCAGTGGCATCGAAAAGATCGAGGATCTGCGCGGCAAGTCACTCGCCTTTACCTCGCCCACCTCGAACTCCGGCTTCAAGGCACCCTCCGCGATTCTCAAGGCCGAGTTCGATCTGATCAAGGACCGCGATTTCGAGGCCGTTTTCTCGGGCAAGCACGACAACTCCATCCTTGGCGTTGCCAACAAGGATTACCCGGCCGCTTCGATCGCCAACTCGGTCAAGGTGCGGATGATCTCCAGAGACGTGATCAAGGAAGATCAGGTGGTCACCATCTACAAGTCCGAGACCTTCCCGACCACCGGCTATGGCGTGGCTTACAATCTCAAGCCCGAGCTTCAGGCCCAAATCAAGGACGCCTTCTTCAGCTTCGAATGGGCAGGATCGTCACTGGAAAAGGAATTTTCCAAGTCCAAGGAAAGCAAGTTCCTTCCCATGACCTACAAGAAGTTCTGGAACGTTATCCGCAAGATCGACGCGGCCAATGACGTTTCCTACACCTGTCAGTAACAGGCCTTCCTGATCGAGACGGTCACCCCGACGCCTGGAGTCCGGTCGCTCTGGATGGAAACCATCAAGAGCGACCGGCTCCACAGGCGCCGGGCGTGTCGTGACCTGACGTATGTAGAATTAGAGTGCTCATGTTACAGCTGAACAAACTTACCAAGCAGTACGCGACCGGCGATCTGGCGCTCAAGAACGTGGATCTGCAGGTGCCCAAGGGACAGGTCCTGGCCCTGATCGGTCCGTCCGGTGCCGGGAAAAGCACGCTGATCCGCTGCGTCAACAGACTGGTCGAACCGACATCGGGCAGCGTTACCCTGAACGGCAGGGAGCTGACGAAACTCGGGTCCGGCGCCCTGCGCCAGGCCAGACGCCGGATGGGTATGATCTTTCAGGAGTACGCTCTGGTCGAGCGCCTGACGGTCATGGAAAACGTGCTGTCGGGCCGCCTGGGCTACGTCGGCTTCTGGCGGTCGTTCCTGCGGCGCTTTCCGCAAAGCGACGTTGACGAAGCCTTCCGTCTGCTCGAGCGGGTCGGGCTGGATCACATGGCCGACAAGCGGGCCGATGAACTTTCCGGCGGTCAGCGTCAGCGCGTGGGCATTGCCCGTGCCCTGATTCAGAATCCGGAGCTGCTGTTGGTGGACGAACCGACGGCGTCTCTCGACCCCAAGACATCGCGCCAGATCATGCGCTTGATCTGTGAACTTTGCGCAGAACGCGAACTGGCGGCCATCATAAATATCCATGACGTCGCCCTGGCGCAGATGTTCGTTCAGCGGGTGATCGGCCTGCGTTTCGGGGAAGTGGTTTACGACGGACCGCCCGACGAACTGACTCCGGACACCCTCACCCAGATTTACGGCGAAGAAGACTGGGAAGCGACCATCGCAAAGATCGAGGACGACGAAGACGAGCTGGAGCCCGGGGACAAGCCCGGGGACAAGCCCGGGGACAAGGCGGAACGCGAGGCTATCGCATGAGCGCGTCCACGGCCGCGCCAAGACGCTGGCGCAAACCCCCGCTGATCACAAATCCGGTTCTGCGCTGGGGCCTGCTTATCGGCGCTCTGGCCTACCTGGTGCTCGCGGTTGGCTCCATCGAAGTCAACTGGATACGGGTCTATGAGGGGCTGGATCGCGGCGGCCGCTTCATTCTGGCCTTTTCCCACCCCGATTTCGCCAGCCGCTGGACCGACATCTTCGACGGCATGATGGAATCCGTCGTCATGACCATTACCTCGACGGCGATGGGTATTGTCATTTCAATTCCCATCGGCCTGGGAGCGGCCAGAAACATGGCGCCCCTGCCGGTCTACATCGTCTGCCGGGGAATTATCGCAGTCTCGCGCGCCCTGCACGAAATCATCGTCGCCATTCTGATGGTGGCGATTTTCGGCTTCGGCCCCCTCGCCGGCTTCATCACCCTGTCCTTCGCGACCATCGGCTTTCTTGCCAAGCTGCTGGCCGAAGACATCGAGGATACGGACCGGTCGCAGGCCGAAGCCATCAAGGCCACCGGCGCGGCCTGGCTGCAGTGGGTCAACTACGGCATCCAGCCGCAGGTGATGCCGCGCCTGATCGGTCTTTCCATGTATCGCCTGGATATCAATTTCCGGGAGTCGGCCATCCTCGGGCTTGTCGGCGCGGGCGGGATCGGCGCCACCCTGAACACCGCCTTTGACCGTTACGAGTTCGATACCGCCGCCGCCATCATTATCATCATCATCACCGTCGTCATGTGCCTCGAGTATCTGTCCGGCATCATTCGCGCGAGGGTCCAGTAATGGCGGTCTCTGTGACAAAAGAAGGTCAAAAAGTCTGGCAGCTGCGCGACCGCAACGCCCAGCTCGTCCGCTGGTTCGCCTGGTTCGTCGCCGTTGCCCTCATCATGTACTGCTGGCAGACGATTTCCGCGCAGACAACCTGGTTCTTCGTCTTCGACGCCCCCAACATCGCCGGCGATATTCTCTCCCGCGCGATGCCGCCGAAGTGGCATTATATCAATGACTTATGGGAACCTCTCTGGGACACCATCAATATCGCGACGATCGGGACTCTGCTCTCACTCTTCTTTGCCGTGCCGATCGCCTTTCTCGCGGCCCGCAACACCACGCCGCACGCCTACCTCTGCCGCTGGCCTGCACTGCTGATCATCGTCTCTTCACGTTCGATCAATTCACTGATCTGGGCCCTGCTGCTGGTCGCGATCATCGGTCCGGGGATCTTTGCCGGCACCATTGCCATTGCCCTGCGCTCCATCGGATTCTGCGCCAAGCTGCTATATGAAGCCATTGAGGAAATTGACGAAAAGCAGGTCGAGGCCATCAAGGCCACCGGCGCCAGCCCCTGGCAGGTGATGGCCTACGCCATCGTACCGCAGATCATGCCGTCCTTTGCCGGGATCACGGTGTTCCGCTGGGACATCAACATTCGCGAGTCAACGGTATTGGGTCTGGTGGGCGCCGGCGGCATCGGCTTGCAGATGCAGGGGTCCCTGAACACCCTGGCCTGGCCTCAGGTCTCCCTGATCCTCTTCGTGATCTTCCTCGCCGTCATTCTCAGCGAGATGATTTCCGCCAAGGTCAGAAGCGCGATCATATAATCCCGATTGGACATTCCGGTGGGATTGCGAAACCGCCAAAACCCGATCGGGGCGTTTTATCAGAGCTTGCGAAGCACCCGGTCGATCAGCTCACTGCTGACGCCGAGATAGTTGGCCGGATCCCTGACATGATCCCAGTCCACCGGCGCGTCACATTTTTCGGCGAGCACATCCATCAGATGACGCCCCTTTACCATAACCTCGTTACAGGTTTCCTTCACCAGAGCCTGTGCTTCCGGGCGCGGCATGTGAGCGGCCAGAGCGAAGGTCGCCGCTTCAGCCAGCAGCAGACCGTTTGAGGCCTCGATGTTGGCCCGCATACGCCCCGCATCGACCTCGAGGTTTTCAGCAAGATAAAGCCCGTGCCTGAGGGATAGAGCCGTACAGACGACCATCTGCGGCAGGCTCAGCCATTCGAGCTGCCAGGCCGCACCGCCGCGTTCGTGTTCCTGAAGCATCGCCTGATGCAGCGCCGGCAGCAGTGTCGCGTTGAACTGCGCAGCCGCAACCAGCGTCTCACTGGAAACCGGATTGGATTTCTGCGGCATGGTGCTGGAGCCGCCGCGCGCCTGCCCGCCGGCGCCGGTGCCGCCTTCGCGGACCTCGCCAACCTCCGACTGCGCCAGCAGGGTCAGATCCTGCCCCATCTTACCCAGGCTTGCCGAGACCAGCGACAGCCATCCGGCGAACTCCGCGATGCTGTCCCGCTGAACCTGCCAGGGCACGTCCGGCGACGTCAGATTCAACTCATCCGCCAAAGCCTCCATGACCTCAAGACCGCGGACATCGAGAGCCGAGAGCGTGCCGACGGCGCCGCCGAACTGAACCGTCATCACACGCGGACACAGCTCCTTCAGACGTACACGATGCCGCTGCAGCGGCGCCAGCCAGCCGGCGACCTTCAGACCAAAAGTCGTCGGCAGCGCCTGCTGAGAGCGAGTCCGTGCCGCCATGACCGTTGAGCGATGTCTTTCCGCCAGTGCCCCGAGGCGCGCGATCAGCTTTTCCAGCCGTCCTTCGAGAATCGCGGCGCAGCGGGTCAGAGCCAGGATCAGGGCGGTATCCATGATATCCTGACTGGTAGCCCCCCAATGAAGATAGCGCGCGGCATCGTCGCCGATCTCTGCCCGAAGCGCGGCGACAAGCGCCGGAACCGGAACACCGGCATCCGCCGTCCCCTGGGCCAGGTCCGACGCCGGGATGGTGATCCTGGCGAGAACGTCATCTATGCGCCCGGCCGCTTCCGCGGGAATGATCCCCAGGCTGCCTTGCACGCGCGCCAGAGCGGCTTCAACCCGGACCATGTCATCGACACGGGACTGATCATTGAACAACACCGCAACCTCGCTGTCGGAGAGCAGCGGCTGAAAGATAAGGGAATCGAAGGGACTGACTGTCATAGGCCGAGCTTACAGATCTCCCCGCTGCTGTGCGAGCCCGAACGCAGGGCTTTCCCGGGCAAAACCTGAATTCGCCATTCGCGAAAAATCAAACGTCGAAGAACACCGTTTCCTTCGGCCCCTGCATATGGATATTGAAACGGTAGAGGGTGCCCTTTGCAGTCTCGACACGGCGGGCGATCAGGGTCTCTCGGCGCTCTTCAGGCACCGACACAAGAACGCTGTCGGCGGCATTCGCCTCAACCTCATCGGCGAAGTAGATCCGGGTGAAGGCGTGACTGAGCATACCGCGCATGAAGACAATAACATTGATGTGCGGTGCGTGACCGTCACCGATCGATCCGGGTTTGATGGTATCGAAGAAGTAGCGCTGCTTCGGGTCGGTTCCGGTGCCGACGCGCCCGAAGCCCTTGAAGCTCACGTTCGAACTCCGCTCGTCCGAGGGATGAGCATAACGCCCGGCGGAGTCGGCCTGCCAGATTTCGATCATGGCATCGCTGACCGTGGCGCCTTCCCCATCGAAGACCTGCCCTTCGATGCGGATCGCTTCACCGTCGATATCTTCCCCGGCAACTTCGGACGCAACGATGTCGGTCAGATCATAGCCGTACTGCCCGGGTGTGAGCCCGTACGCAAAGAAGGGTCCGATGGTTTGCGACGGTGTTTGCTTCTTGGTCATGCGATTACGATTCCATCGGGGTTTCGTTCTGGCCGCGCAGGACAATATCGAACTGATATCCGAGCGCGAAACCGGGTTCCGTCACATCCAGCGAAAAATCGGCGACCAGCCGGTTCCTTGCGGCTTCCGGCGTTGCGAGAAAAATCGGGTCGAGATCGAGCAACGGATCGCCGGGAAAATACATCTGCGTGATGAGGCGGGTCGAGAAACTGGGCCCGAACAGGGAAAAGTGGATGTGGTTCGGACGCCAGGCGTTGTGATGATTGCCCCAGGGATAGGCCCCCGGTTTGACCGTCATGAAGCGATAGCGGCCCTCGGCATCGGTCGCACAGCGTCCGGCGCCGGAAAAATTAGGGTCGAGCGGCGCATCATGCTGATCCACTTTGTGGATGTAGCGTCCCGCCGCATTGGCCTGCCAGACCTCCACCAGAGTTTTGGGCACCGGCCGGCCGTCCTCGTCCAGCACACGTCCGGTCACGACGATCCGCTCGCCGAGCGGCTCGCCGTTGGTGACGCCGTTTCTGGTCAGATCGTTGTCCAGCGGACCAACGCTTTCCTGCCCGTAGACCGGTCCGGTGATTTCCGACAGAGATTGGGTCAGCGGCACCAGCGGTTTTGTCGGACTGCGCAGTATCGTCGACTTGTATTCAGGGCTCAGGTAAGCGGGATGGCTGCCCCAGTCCCGTGACTTGAAAGTATGATTACCGCTCATGATCCACCCTCATTCTTCTGTCTTTTCTCTACCATTCCCGCGGCCACCGTCATTTGACCTTTTTCAATTCCGGGCCTCTGTCACGTCTTTGGAGCCGCTTCGGCTTCCATTTCCGCATAGGTTGCCTTGGCGATCCTGATGGCCGTGTTGGCGGCCGGCACACCGGCGTAGATCGCGACATGCAGCAGGACTTCCCGGATATCCTCCATGGTCGCGCCGGTGTTCCGCGTGGCGCGGATGTGCAGGGCCAGTTCCTCATGATGGCCAAGCCCCGCGAGCAGGGCAATGGTCACCAGACTGCGCTCGCGCGGCACCAGTCCGTCACGCGACCAGACCGAACCCCAGGCCCCTTCGGTAATGAAGCGCTGAAAGTCCTCGTCGAAGGGCGTTTTCCCGGCCTGAGCGCGATCTACATATTCGTCGCCGAACGTCGCCCGGCGGGTTTTCATGCCCCGGTTATAAAGTTCGTCAGACAAGCCCTGTCTCCCTGAAGAATGCGCTCATCAGCCCTGCCATAATGTCAGGCTGCTCGACACAGGGCAGATGCCCCGCCCCCTGGATCACCTCGAAGCGCGAACCCGGGATCATGTCCGCGAGGGTCTTGACCAGTTCCGGCGGTGTCGAGCCATCCTCGCTGCCGACCACGCAAAGCGTCGGCACGCGGATCGACTGGGCCGCCCCGGTCATATCGGAATCGCGGATCGCCGCCGAGGTTCCCAGATAACCTGCCACCGGCGTACGCACCAGCATGTTGCGCCAGCCCGCCAGTTCGTCGGGCCGGTTGCTGCGCAGATCCTGCGAGAACCAACGCTCGAGGATCGGTTCCGCCAGAGCCTCGATCCCGCCGGCCCGAATCTGTTCTATGCGATCGTTCCACATTGCCGCCGTTCCGATCTTGTGTGCGGTGTCGCTCAGCACCAGACCGGTGACGCGCTCGGGATGCAGCGCTGTCAAACCCTGGGCAATGATTCCGCCGACCGACAGTCCGCAGACGATGGCCCGCTCGATCTGAAGATGATCCAGCAGCGCGGCAAGGTCGCCCACATGATCGCTCATGACATAAGGTTCGGCGGGTGCCTCTGACAGACCATGGCCGCGCTTGTCATAGCGCACGATCCGCAGGGGTTTTCCGATCAGCCCGCGCAACCGGGGAACAAGGCTGTCCCAGACCCGAAAGTCGGTGCCCAGCGAGTTCGAAAACACCAGCGTCGGGATGTCTCCACCTGAACCTGCAGGCACATCATCGTCATAGTGCACCAGGATCCCGTTTATCTTCGCGAACTTCATGGTCTTACCGCTCCCGACTGAATCAGCCTTTGCCGCATAGGGTCAGCGCGCCATCGCTCTCCAGGTTTGTGCGCTTTTCAGCCTTCTGCAGGACCAAAGATGCCCGCTTGTTATGGTTATGTAAATTTATATATTGGGCATTAAACATAACCGAACAGACATATTGTAACGGGGCCTTTTCATGATCGACCGGCGGATAAAATTTCGGCATCTCCAGTGTTTTCTGGAGGTTGCGCGCCAGCGCAGCGTCGTCAAGGCAGCGGACGCGCTGGCCGTCACCCAGCCGGCGGTCTCCAAGACCATGCGCGAGCTTGAGAGCACGCTCGACGTTCAGCTCTTCGACCGCAGCAAGCGGGGAATCTCGCTCACCCGCTTCGGCGAGGTCTTTCTGCGGTACGCGGGGGCCAGCGTCACCGCGCTGCGCCAGGGCGTCGACAGCATAGCACAGGCGCGCGCGGGCGACGGCGCGGCGATTTCGGTCGGGGCCCTGCCGACGGTCGCCGCCCAGGTCATGCCGGCGGCGGTGCGCGCCTTCAAGAAGGACGGCGTGGAGAGCCTGGTGCGGATCGACACCGGGCCGAACAGCTACCTGATCTCGCGCCTGCGGATCGGCGAGCTCGACCTGGTGGTCGGACGCCTGGGCGAGCCGCGGCTGATGACCGGCCTCGCCTTCGAGCACCTCTATTCCGAGCGGGTCTGCTTCGCGGTGCGCCCGGACCACCCGCTGCTGGCCGCGCGGCCCTTCGACCTGGCGCGGATCCGCGACTATCCGGTGCTGATGCCGACCCGCGATTCGATCATCCGCCCGGCGGTCGAGCGCTTCCTGATCGCCAGCGGCGTCGGCACGCCGCGCGATATGATCGAAACCGTCTCCATGGCCTTCGGCCGGACCTACACCCGCGAAAGCGACGCTGTCTGGATCATCTCACGCGGGGTCGCGGCGGATTCCATCGCCGACGGCGTGCTGGCCGAGCTGCCGGTCGACACCCTGGACACCCTGGGCCCGGTCGGGTTGACCACCCGCGCCGACTCGCCGCCGGGCCTCGCCGCCCAGATGCTGATGCAGGCGATCCGGGAAGTGACGGGTGGCGGGGAGGGGGATGAGGGGGATGTGAAGACGGGCGCAGTGCGCAGAAAAGCACTGCAGGCTGGGCAATAGGTGTCCGGAGCTTATAGTTATTTGCCGTGTGGTGTTTTTTTGGAGGCTTGGGCCATTCCCCCTGCTTCACGTCCTTGGTGATCCGGTGACAGCCTGGGTTCGGCTCAACATCCGGCGGTGACGGAACGCGTCGGGGTGCTTACTGCAAGCTGAGGGTAATGGCCGGGTTGCGGACGAAGCGGACCTCCGATTGTAGTCGGCTCCCGACCCACCACAGGGGCTTGGCCCGTTGCCTCCACAGCCCCAGCACTTGTAGGTCATGCGAAGGTGTTTGCCATTGTAGGAAGCGACTATGGAAGAGCTGAACCAAATCACAAAGAAATATTCGCCCGACTATGTCCGCGAGGGACTGAGCACACTTGATAGCCTCAAACTGTTTGCCCTCACCTTTTACAAAGACGTCGCCGAGATTTATGATTGTCTGACCCGCCTGAAAAATATCGAGCGTAACCCGAGCGGCTTTTCGCTGAAGGATGCGCCGATCCTCGGCCTGCTTGTCCGCATCGCCAAACTGCTGAAGGGGGTGATAGCCTACTACGAGAGGGACAACGCCGAGATTATTTCGATACTCGAGCGCCCGATCATCGAAGCCTCGACCATCGCAACCTATCTGATGCGCCATGGCCCAGATGTCCTGCTCGACTATCGCAAATGTTCCTACAAGGATCGGCTACGCATTCTTCGGGACCTTGAAGCCGGCTCGGTCTTCTTCGACACCAAGCCTGGGCAGCGTCTACTAAAGTCGGTTCGGGAAAAGATGGACGCCGAGGGTTTTTCCAAAGACGATTTCGGCGAGCAGAAGAAGAACAAATGGAGGCTCCAAGGAAAAAGCTTCTACGACATATTTGCTGAAGTCGAGCATGCGGACCTGTACGCCGCTACCTATGGCATGATGTCGGAGTCGATTCACGGTTCTTGGAACGAGTCGCTCGACTGGTGCCTGACCAAGGAGCCGGACGGCACCTACAAGGCAAACCTATTCTCCTATCCAGCCGATGTTCGGTTTGTAACACCGACGCTCAAATTCACGAATACGCCCTTTCGCCTGTGACTTGAGAGAATCGATGTTTATGACGAGAATACTCGCGGCTTGCTCGACTGGATTGATAAAGTAAACGCCACCTTGTTCTACAAATTCGACGCGATGTTCGACGAATAGTTCATTTATAAGTCACAGAAATATAATATGTAATTCTCGCTCTCTTTAAGAAATACACTTGCGAGTTATGTATTATGCCCCCGGATTTCATGGCGAATCGGTCTGATCGTCTTTGAACGGATATGCACGACCATCAGGTCGCCGCGACATCCGATATGACACTCAGCGTTGAACTTAATAACAGAAAATGCTAATTTTTAGCATCAAAGATGGTTCCGGAGGCTACCATGAACATTTCCCTGACCCCCGAGCTTGAGAAGATGGTCGAGGAAAAGGTCAAGACCGGCCGATACACCTCGGCCAGCGAAGTCGTTCGCGAGGCGCTGAGGCTGTTCAGCGACTACGAGGAAGCGCGCCAGCGCGGCATACTCGAGCTCAATCGAAAGATTGAAGAGGGTTTGGCGCAGGCAAGCCGCGGAGAGTTCATCACCGGGGAAGACTCACGCCGCCGAACCCGTGCCGTTCGATCCAAGCTGGCGCCGAAGACGTAATGGCTTCGTACTTCGTAACGGTAGCCGCCCAAGGCGACATCGAAGATATCGTTGCGACCGTTGCCGACAACAACGCTGAAGCCGCCGAGGTGTTGGAGGAGCGGATCTACGAAGCATTCGAACTGCTGGCCCAGATGCCGGGTGTCGGCCACCATCGAGAGGATTTAACCAGCCTGCCGGTCTTGTTCTTTCCGATCAAAAAGACGCCCTACATGGCAATCTACAAGGACGATTCCCCAACAACGATCGTCAGAGTCGTGCACGGGCGGCGAGACATCCCCTCGCTCCTGCGCGACGAGAGCAGTGTTTAGGAGTAACCCCATCACGACTCGGTTGCCCAGATCAAACTGCGCTTAATCGGCATCGTTTAAGCGCAGATAATTTGATCTATCACAGTAAGATAGAGCATCTTATCTGCGTCACACAAGACGCAGGATGCTCTTGGCGCCGGCGAAGGTGGGAACGCGCCGTGTCGTAGCGATCCGGAGCTACGGCCGCCCCTACTCCACGTCCTTAACGATCCGGAAGCCGACGTGGTTGGTGCCGAGGCCGCGTTCTTTGGTCTGGCGGGCGGCCGGATATAGAGAAACCCGCACCCTGAACAAACGGTTATGGATCGGGCCGAAAAATTCATTTCTCATAACCAAACCGTTGGGACAGAATTACTTCACTCCGGCGGTCCACGAAGAAGACTCCGGCGATCAGGGCAAACAAAAGCAGACTCATCATGCGCACTCAGGTTGGTATCATCGGCGCAGGTCCCGCCGGGCTTCTGCTCTCGCAACTGCTGCATCTCAAGGGGATCGACACGGTTGTTCTCGAGCGCCGCAGCCGTGAATACGTTCTCGGGCGCATCCGCGCCGGTGTTCTTGAGCAGGGCACCGTCGATCTGCTCAACGCCGCGCAGGTCGGAAAGCGCATGGCCAGGGAGTCACTGATCCACGGCGGCATTGAGCTGAGCTTCGGCGGCGAACTGCACCGCATCGACCTGAAGAGTCTGACCGGCGGCAGCGTCGTCACCGTCTACGGCCAGACCGAAGTCACCCGGGACCTGATGGATGCCCGCGACGGGATGGACGGCAAGGTTATCTATGAAGCCGAGAACGTGATCCCGCATGACTTCGACGGTGGCAAACCCCGCCTGACCTATAGGAAAGACGGCGTCGAACACGAGATCCTCTGCGATTACATTGCCGGTTGCGACGGCTACCACGGCATCAGCCGGCGTTCGGTACCGCCGAAAGCCCTGAAGACTTTCGAGCGCGTCTATCCTTTCGGCTGGCTGGGAATTCTGTCGGAAACGCCGCCGGTCTCGGATGAGCTGATCTACAGCAGCCACGCCCGCGGCTTCGCGCTCTGCAGCATGCGGTCCCTCACCCGCAGCCGCTATTACATCCAGTGTACCACCGACGAGCACCTCGACGACTGGGCCGACGACCGCTTCTGGGACGAGCTTCGGGCCCGCCTGCCGGCGGAAACCGCCGAGGCGCTGGTCACCGGCCCCTCGATCGAGAAAAGCATCGCCCCCCTGCGCAGCTTCGTCGCCGAGCCCCTGCGCTTCGGCCGCCTGTTCCTGGCCGGCGACGCGGCGCACATCGTGCCGCCCACCGGCGCCAAGGGCCTCAACCTGGCTGCCTCGGATATCTATTTCCTCAGCCGCGCCCTGACCGATTTCTACGAAACCGGCAGCGAAGCCCTGATCGACAGCTACTCCGAGCAGTGTCTGCGGCGGATCTGGAAGGCCCAGCGCTTCTCCTGGTGGATGACCTCGATGCTGCACCGTTTTCCCGAGAGCAGCGCTTACGAGATGCGGTTGCAGCAGGCGGAGCTGGATTACGTCACCTCTTCGGAGGCCGCCGCGACGTCGCTGGCGGAGAATTACGTCGGCTTGCCATACGAGTAATCAATCCGCAGAGCTGAGACCCTCCTCTCTCAACCCGAAGGCTTTCGACCGTTCCCGGCGCAGGCCCCTTGTCGGCTCAGAAAAAGCGGCCATACCGCCTCAGTCCCGAGCCCCCTGCCCCTTCCTCCGGGTACCGGCGAAACCTGAGACTTCTTGACAGGGAACGACAGGCGTTGAGCCGTAGTGTTTCAGTCGCAGCTCTTTGAACTGTGGTTCGGCTGCGCGCATATCCGCGCCGCATCAAAGGGCAGATCGGCCAACTGGTTCAGCGACATCTTCTGCAGATCGGGATGGGACAGCGGATCGCTGCACCACGGTGGGCAGATGGCAGACCGCTCAACCTGGGGGCCTGTAATGATGTGGAGTAGGTGCCGAATGGAGGCTTGAAATACATTTAGCATTGCTGAAACGTATTCTTATAAAACCCTGTTTTCCATCGATTATCTCTACAATCTGGTATAGCATAACTATATGAAAAACCTGAACCGCATCAATCTCGGCGGCCTGCGCGCCATCGAAGCGACGGGCCGTCTGGGCAGCTTGCGCGCGGCGGCGGACGAACTCGGCGTGACTCCCGGCGCGATCAGCCAGCAGATCCAGAAAACCGAGCAGCAGCTCGGCCGCGCCCTGTTCGAGCGCCGCCCCAAAGGCCTGACCCTCACGCCTCAGGGCGAAGAGGTTCTGCGCCATCTGACCGGCGGCATGTCGGAGCTTTCCGCGGCAGTGGCGCTGGCCGAGCAGAGCCGGGAGGACCGGCTGATCGTCTCCGTCGCCCCGGTCTTCGCCGGGAAGTGGCTGGTCTGGCGCCTGAAGGATTTCACCAGAAAACACCCCGGCATTCGCGTCAGCGTCGATGCAACAATCGCGCTGGTCGATCCCAACGTCTCGGACGTGGATCTCTGCATCCGGGTCGGCAAGGGCGGCTGGCCCGGCGTGAAGGCCGAGAAGCTCATCGACCAGCGCGTCTTCCCGGTCTGCAGCCCCGCCCTCGCGGAGCAGATCAAAACCCCCGACGACCTGCGCCACCTGCCAATCATCCGCGACGCCGGACAGCCCTACAGCTGGAACGTCTGGCTGGCCCCCAACGGCAGCGACGAACGCATCCTCGGCGAAGGCCCCACCTTCTCAGACGGTTCACTCTGTCTGGACGCCGCCATCGCCGGACAGGGCGTCTTCCTCGCCTGGGAGACGCTGGCGGAAAACGCGCTGGAGACGGGCCGCCTGATCGCACCCCTGCCCGGCCGCTTTGCGACGGGGCAGTCGTACTGGCTTATCGTGGGACGGCACGCAGGGAAATCGCGGAGTGTGCGGGCGTTTGAGATTTGGTTGCGGGAGCAGTTGGGGGTATAGCGGAAGTACAAAAATTTCCAGGCAATTCAGCAGGACATGACGTTACAGATACACTTATCCGGACAGCTCCGCCGCCACTGCCGGAACACCCGCGCAGGTTCTTACGTCAATTACCAGAAAGGCTCGAATAGCTGTCTGGCGTTTTTGAGACAGGTTACAGGGAATGGCCAGAACCTGGAATTTTCAGTTGCCGGAATCCCCTATCCTGCCGCACTCTCTTCGCACGCGGATTTACCCCCCGAAGGCGACGGATGAAGCGCGCCGCCCTTCACACCGCCAGCGCATTTCAGAAAGCCCAGGTCTCATGAGTCACGTTTTTCCCCGCCACACCAAAATCGATGTGCCGGTCGTGTCGCACGGCGACGGCCCCTACATCGTCGACAGCACCGGCAAGCGCTATCTGGACGCCTCCGGCGGCGCCGCCGTTTCCTGCCTCGGGCATTCGGATGAGGCCGTCAAAGACGCGATCCGCGCGCAGCTCGACAGGATCGCCTTCGCTCACACCAGCTTCTTTACCTCGCCGCCCGCCGAAGCGCTGGCCGACAGGCTGATAAAACTCGCGCCCGGCACACTGGAGCGTGTCTACTTTGTCTCCGGCGGCTCCGAAGCCATCGAAGCTTCCCTGAAACTGGCGCGGCAATATTTCGTCGAGATCGGTCAGCCGCAGCGCAAGCACATCATCGCCCGCTGGCAGTCCTATCACGGCAACACACTGGGCGCGCTGGCCGCAGGCGGCAATCGCTGGCGCCGCGCCCAGTTCGAGCCGCTGCTGGTCGAGATGGCCCACATCGATCCCTGCTACGCCTATCGCGGTCAGGGCGAAAAGGAGTCCGAATTCGACTATGGCCAGCGAATGGCAAACCAGCTCGAGACCGAAATTCAGCGTCTTGGCTCCGACAGTGTGGCCGCCTTCGTCGCCGAGCCGGTTGTCGGCGCGACCCTGGGCGCCGTTCCCGCTGTCAAAGGCTACTTCAAGCGTATCCGGGAGATCTGCGATCAGCATGGCGTGCTGCTGATCCTTGATGAAGTCATGTGCGGCATGGGGCGTACCGGCACGCTCTTCGCCTGCGACCAGGAAGACATCGCGCCTGATATTCTCTGCATCGCCAAAGGCCTGGGCGCCGGTTATCAGCCGATCGGCGCCATGCTCTGCACCGCGGCGATCTACGGCGCCATCGAGCAGGGCTCGGGCCTGTTCCAGCACGGCCATACCTATCTCGGACATCCTACTGCCTGCGCCGCGGCCCTGGCGGTCCTGTCGCGTCTGACCGACGACGGCCTCGTGACAGGGGTCGGACCGCTTGGGGAGCGCCTGCACGCGCGGCTGGAGGCAAGGTTCGGCCAGCATCCGCACATCGGCGACATTCGCGGGCGCGGCCTCTTCCGCGGCCTGGAGCTGGTGCGCGACCGCGAGCACAAAACCCCCTTCGATCCGGCGCAGAAACTCCATGCCCGGATCAAGAAGTCGGCGATGGCCGAAGGCCTGATGTGTTACCCCATGGGCGGTACGGTGGACGGACAGGCTGGCGATCACATCCTGCTGGCGCCGCCCTTCATTCTGCAAGACACCCATCTCGACGAGATCGTCGACAAGCTGGATCGCGCCATCACCTCCGCCCTGTCCGGGATCGGCGCTTCATAACCTCTGCTGCAACGATCACGGCTGCGCTCACCGGCGCGTCGGCGGCCACGCCCGCGTCAGGTTTTGACAGCTTCATCATCGGGCCCCGGACAGCACCCGGCCCTGCCCGTTTCCTACGGCGTCAAACGCGCGGTTGTGGCGGTTCGCTCTTTCAATCCGCCACCCAGAACCTTGTAGAGGGTGACGAGATTGGCAATGCGTGACAGGCGTACCGAAATCAGATCCTGCTGGGCACTGTAGAGTTCGCGCTGGGAGTCGAGTGCTGCCAGATAGCTGTCGACGCCACGGCGAAAGCGCGCATCCGCCAAACGGTAACTTTCGTTCGCCGCAGTGACCAGTGCCTGCTGAGCCTCGAGCTGGTTACCCACGGTGCCACGGACGGCCAACGCATCCGCCACTTCCCGGAAAGCTGTCTGGATCGTCTGTTCGTAGCGGGCCACAAGGATTTCCCGGTCGGTCTCGGCGATCGTCAGGTTCGCCTCGTTCTCGCCGGCATCGAAGATCGGCACGCTGACTTGCGGCAGGAAGCTCCAGACTGCGCTGCCCGCCTCGAACAGGCTGCCGAGCGTCGCGCTGCGCAGCCCGCCGGTCGTGGTCAGGGTGATACGGGGAAAGAACGCAGCCTCGGCGGCGCCGATGTTCGCGTTTGCCCCCTTGAGCAGATGTTCGGCCTGAAGAATATCTGGACGTTTCTGAAGCACTTCGGACGGCAGACCGGCCGGCAGATCCTCCGGGATCGCCACGGCGTCCAGCGAATTCACCTCCAGCAACCCGGCCGGGATCGCGGTCCCCACCACCAGCGCCAGTGCATTTTGATCCTGGGCAACCAGCCCGGTGTAGAGCGCCACGTCGGCACGGGCGCGCTCGACGCTGATCTGTGCCTGACGCAGATCCAGCATCGAGGCAACCCCGAGATTCTGGCTCTGGCGTGTCAGCTCATAGGACTCACGCTGGCTTTCCACGGTCTGACGGGACAGGCTCAGAAGCTCGCGATCCGCGATCAGGTTCAGATAGGCATCGGCAACTTCCGCCACCAGAGAGATCTGCAGGCTGAGCTGTGCCGATTCCGTCGCCAGATAGTCTTCGAGCGCCTGCTGCTCAAGGCTGCGGACGCGACCGAAAAAGTCGAGTTCGTAGCTGCTGAACCCCAGGTTCACATCATAGGTCGAACCGGTTTCGGCCGAGCCGCTATTGGAATAGTCCTGCGCGGTGCGGGCTCGTTCAAATGACGCGCCGCCATCGACGGAGGGAAAAAGATCGGACCGTGTGACCCGATGCTGGGCCCGCGCTCTGACGATGTCCAGCGCTGCGACGCGCAGATCCCGGTTATTCTCAAGCGCCAGCGCAATCAGCGTCTGCAGCTTGCTGTCGGCGAAGAAATCGCGCCAGCCGATTTCAGCAACGGCGGCACCGCCTGCTTCAACCGGCGCCGTGTAGGCCTCGCCGGTCGGCCAGACGGTTGGAACCGGCGCAGCCGGTCTTTCGTAATCCGGCATAAAGCTGCAGCCGGCCAGCAGCGCAGCGGCGAGTGTAAGCGGCGCCAGGTTCCTGGACAAGAATGCCAAATTCCCGGGTAAAAACGAATCTCGCATCATCAGCTCTCCAAAACCGGCTCAACCGGCCGTTTTTCGTTTTTCACCTGGGCAACAGCCTTGCGGGAGAAGATCCGCCGGATCAGCACAAAGAACAGCGGCACAAAGAAAATGCCGAGCAACGTGGCGGAAATCATGCCGCCGAGCACGCCGGTACCGATAGCGTTCCGGGCCCCGGAGCCAGCCCCGGTGCTGATCGCCAGCGGCAGTACGCCGAAAGCAAAGGCCAGAGATGTCATGACGATCGGCCGCAGGCGCAAACGCACCGCTTCCAGGGTCGCCTCCACCAGGTCCTTCCCCCCATCCTGCAGTTCCTTCGCGAACTCGACGATCAGGATGGCGTTCTTCGCTGCAAGGCCAACCGTCGTCAGCAGGGCAACCTGGAAGAAGATGTCATTGGACAGGTCCCGCAAGGTGGCCGCCGCGAGCGCGCCGACGATGCCCAGCGGCAGCACCATCAGCACCGAAAAGGGAATTGACCAGCTCTCGTAGAGCGCCGCAAGACACAGGAAGACCACCAGGATGGAGATCGCATAGAGCAGCGTCGTCTGGTTTCCCGAAGCCTTCTCCTGATCCGACAGTCCGGTCCACTCCATGCCGATGCCGGCAGGCAGTTCCGCGACCATAGCTTCGATGGCGGACATGGCTTCACCGGTACTCAGCCCCGGCGCGGCAGCGCCGAGGATTTCAACCGAAGAAACGCCGTTGTAGCGCTCCAGGCGCGGTGAGCCGTAACTCCAGTATGACCGGGCGAAGGAGGACATCGGGACCATCTCGTCCTTGTCGTTCTTGACGTACCACTGTTTCAGATCCTCAGGCATCATGCGAAACGACGCGTCGGCCTGGACGTAAACCTTTTTAATGCGCCCCTGATTGATGAAGTCGTTCACATAGGACCCGCCCCAGGCCGTGGAGAGCACAGAGTTGACGTCAGACAAGGTGACACCCAGAGCGCCGGCGCGTTCCCGGTCAATATCGACCACGAACTGCGGCTCGTCGTTCTTCCCGTTGGGGCGAACGCCGACAAGCCGGGAGTCCTGCCCCGCTTTTTGCAGCAGTTGCATGCGTGCAGCGATCAACTTTTCATGCCCCAGGCCTCCGAGGTCCTGTAGCTGCAGATCGAAGCCGCTGGCATTGCCCAGTTCGATCACCGCAGGCGGTGCAAAAGCAAATACCAGCGCGTCGCGGATGCCGGCAAACGCGCCCATGGCACGACCTGCGATGGCCTGCACGGTCAGCGCGCCCCCCGGACGCTCTGACCAGTCCTTCATTGAAACGAAGGCAATGCCGGCGTTTTGTCCGCTGCCGCTGAAACTGAACCCCGCAACCGTGAAAACCGATTTGACGGCTTCCTGCTCATTGTTCAGAAAATGGTCCTCGACCTGCGCCAGCACGCCGAGTGTGCGTTCCTGGGTAGCGCCAACCGGCAACTGCACCTGTGAGAAGAGAATGCCCTGATCCTCATCCGGCAGGAAAGACGACGGAAGGCGCATGAAAAGCAGGACCATGACTGCCGCAATTACCAGATAGACCACCATGAAGCGCAGCGTGCGGGCAACGATATAGGCAACAGAGCTCTCATAACCGCTGGTGGCCTTGTCGAACATCCGATTGAACCAGGCCAGCGGACCGCGCCGGTGGCCGTGCTCGCCTTTCTTGATCGGCTTAAGCATGCTCGCGCAGAGAGCCGGTGTGAGAATCAGCGCCACAGCGACGGAAAGCGTCATGGCCGAGACGATGGTAATCGAGAACTGACGGTAGATAACACCGGCCAAACCACTGAAAAAAGCCATCGGCACAAAGACGGCGGAAAGCACCAGCGCGATGCCGATCAGCGCGCCTGTAATCTGGCCCATCGACTTGCGTGTCGCTTCGCGCGGCCCGAGGCCTTCGTCACGCATCACGCGTTCAACGTTCTCGACCACGACGATGGCATCGTCGACCAACAGGCCGATGGCCAGCACCATACCGAACATCGTCAATGTGTTGATGGAGAAGCCGAAGGCGGACAGCACACCGAAAGTGCCCAGCAACACAACAGGTACGGCAATGGTTGGTATCAGTGTGGCGCGAAAGTTCTGCAGGAAGAGGTACATCACCAGAAAGACCAGTACGATGGCCTCGGCCAGAGTCTGCACGACTTCCTCGATCGAAACGCGCACGAAAGGCGTGGTGTCGTATGGAATCACCGTGCGCACGCCGGACGGAAAGTATGCCGATAGCTCGTCGAGCCTGGATTTGATAAGCTCGGCGGTATCCAGTGCATTGGCGCCGGTTGCCAGCCTGATGCCCATACCGGCCGCCGGCAAGCGGTTGTAGCGGCTGACCACCTCGTAACTTTCGCTGCCCATCTCGACGCGGGCGACGTCACCCAGATGCACCGTCGAGCCATCGCTTTCGGTGCGCAGCACGATGGCGGCGAAATCTTCGGGTGTCTCCAGCAAGGTCTGAACCGTGATCGAGGCGTTGAGCTGCTGGCCGCTGACCGCCGGCGTACCGCCAAGCTGACCCGCCGAAACCTGACCGTTCTGGGACTCGATGGCGGAAACCACGTCCTCGCTGGTCATCTGATGGCTGTTCAGTCTGGCTGGATCGAGCCACACCCGCATAGCGTATTCGGAACCAAAAATTGTGATGTCGCCGACGCCGTCCAGGCGGCTGATCGGATCCTGAAGGGTGCTGGCCATATAATCGGAGAGATCGGTCCGCGTAAGTTGACCATCCTCTGAAATCAGGCCGACAACCATGAGGAAACTGCCGGAAGATTTGGATACCTGAACACCTTGCTGCTGCACTTGCGTCGGCAGCAGCGGCGTAGCGAGGGCCAGTTTGTTCTGCACCTGAACCTGGGCAATATCCGGATCGCTGCCCGGCTCGAAGGTCAGCTTGATACTCATCTGGCCGTTTGAACTGCTGCTCGCAGACATATAGCGCAGATTATCGATCCCCTTCATCTTCTGCTCGATGACCTGGGTAACCGTATCTTCGACCGCCTTTGCCGAGGCCCCCGGATAAGTCGCCGAGATCGTGACAGCCGGCGGCGCAATCGTCGGATACTGAGCGATCGGCAGGGTATAGATAGCCAACACCCCGGCCATCATCGTGATAATTGCGATGACCCAGGCGAAAATCGGCCGGTCAATGAAGAAGTTTGCCATGGGTGTCGCTCCCTATCAGGACTTTGGCGCTGTTTCGCTGCCGGCCGCGGTGCCGGTGCCGCCGATCGTGACTTCGACCGTCCGAACGCTGGCGCCCGGCCGCACCTTCTGGGAGCCTTCGACGATCAGGGCATCGCCTCTGTTCAGGCCTTTGGTCACCAGCCAGTCTGCGCCGAAAGCCCGGGAGACCTGCAACTCCCGCAGATCTACCTTGCCTTCGCCGTTCACCACCAGAGCCGTCGGCACGCCGCGGGCATTACGGGTAACCCCCTGTTGCGGCACAAGGATAGCCCGGCTGTCGGTTCCCTGCTGCACGACGGCGCGCACAAACATGCCGGGCAAAAGATTCTGGTCCGGGTTGGGGAAAACCGCGCGCAGAGTCACCATGCCGGTGCTCTCGTCGACCGAGACTTCCGAGAACTCAAGCGTGCCTAACAGAGGATAGGCTGAACCGTCTTCCAGTATCAGCGTTACTTTCGCCTGCCCCGGGTTGTCGCGGCTCAGGCGCCCGCTGGCCAGGTCACGCTTCATGCTCAGCAAGGCAGCGCTGGACTGGGTGACGTCGATGTAAATGGGATCGAGCTGCTGGATTGTTGCCATGGCTGTGGTCTGGCTCGCGGTGACCAACGCGCCCTCCGTCACCGACGATCGGCCGATACGCCCCGAAATCGGAGCGGTGACATTGGTGCGGTCGAGATTGATAAGCGCTGACTGCAGCGCAGCCTGATTAGCGGCGACATTGGCCTGTGCCTCCTTCAGAGTGGCCTCGGCATCATCGCGGTCCTGAGCGCTGACGGCATCGATACGGACCAGTTCGTCATAACGTTTGGCCTTGAGCTTTGCAGTGGCAACGCGTGCCTGGGCACTTTGCAGGTCAGCCCGTGCGCTGTCATATGCGGCCTGATAGGAGGCTGCGTCGATCTGATAGAGCGGATCTCCAGCGGCGACCTCCGAGCCCTCGCGGAACAGACGCTCCTGGATGAGACCACCCACCTGCGGTCGCACTTCAGCCACCTGATAGGCCGTGGTTCGTCCCGAAAGCTCCGTGGTCACCTCCAGCGAACGTTCTTCGACGACGACAATGCCCACTTCCGGCAAATTGGCAGGCGCGCTTGCCTGTGCGGGGGCGCTGACCTGATCGTCATCGCAGCCACTGAGGACAAGGCCGACAAAAGCCAACGGGAGGAGAAACACATGAGCTCGACGCATTGCGGTCATGACACTTCCTTCAAGATTCAGGAAAAAAACGAAACAAAGCGAAACCGTTCCACGTAAAAACGAAATAACCTGAGGTCAACCCGCTCCCCAAACAGGCTAAAACCCCCGGCTTTTCAGCCGCGTTCACAGCAGATGAAAAGCCGGGGGTTTATCGCGCGACAAAATTAGAATGAACGTTCATTCCAACCTTGTCAATCTACAAATTTCAGGGCAAATTGCTTGAAAAAGCATTTAGCAATCCAATAGGGAGGTCACAATGTCGGAGGCACACGAGAAGGCCGACGAGTGCGAACGCCGGCGCACAAGATGCGATCAGCTGCTGACGGCCGCGGCCGAGCTGTTCCGGCGTCACGGATTTCACGGCGCCAGCATGGCGGAACTGGCAAAGACCGCCAGTATGAGCGTCGGTCAGATCTATCATTACTTCGAGAACAAGGAAGCCATTGTCGCCGCGATCGTCGAACGGGACCTGCAGCACAAGCTGGCTATTTTCGAAGGATTCGAAGCTAGTGGCAAAGACCTTTACGACGTCATGATCGAACAGGTGGACCGAGGCTACGACGACAGCCGGCAGGTCGCGAAATCCGCCCTGATGCTGGAAATTCAGGCGGAAGCGGCGCGCAACCCGAAAGTCGCCAGACTGGTCGATGAATCAGACCGGATCGCTCACGACAAACTTCGCGATCTGGTCCTGAAGAGTCGCCGCGGCAAGCGCCAGTGGCCTCAGGAAGAACTGGAAGCCCGCACCGAGATGCTGGTGTCGGTGTTTCAGGGGTTGCGCCTGCGCGCCCTGCGAAGGCCTGACGATTCGCGCAACGCCATGATAAGTGTCCTCCGCATGGTCATCCGGCGAATTCTGGAGGATTAGAGTGCGATCGCTCTTGACCCTCGCCGCCAGGATCTATCGCACTCCAGACAACCCTGGCTGAGTCAGACTGCTGTACCTCTCCTGTGGCATCCTGGCGAAGCGCCAGCGAACTCGCTCCTCCCTTTCTGACAGAAATCTTCCGCAGCATCCTGAAATCGGCCGGCTTCCCGGCGACGAGGAAACCCGGGCTCGCCCTGGTCACCTCCGCACGCTCGAACCGGCAAGACAATCGGCAGAACACAACCTCGGCATGTGTCGATCGAGTCCTGCGTATTCCGTTCGGAACTCGGCACGGCGGCTTTTTCGATCTGCAGGCGACTGGAAGACGGTCATATTCGACAGAAGAATATGACGCCGGACAAAAGCCGGACGTCATCAGAGGCCACATTGCAAGCGCCGTAACGTCGAGTGCGGACGCTGGTCGCACCCATCTCGCGACACAAGCCATGCAACACCGGGCCAATACGCCCAGAAGGCGAGTTCAACGCGGCCTTCTGGAGATTTTCACCCACAGTTCGGCGAAGAAAAAAGCGCCCCGTGGTATACCACATATCAGCGCCATAAATTTACTGTAAGTGCATTGAAAAAACTGAACTTTTACGAAAAATCTGCAGAAACGCGCTTAATTTTGGCGTTGACGGGCGCAAAGGTCAGTGTATGGTATACCACAGAACTGGGGAGTTTCGAGAGTCCAAGCTCAATATGGAGTAGGGTTCTCAGCTTTAACCCGGTCATTGGGAGGCAGTATTTCGGGCATGTCGATCAGCGCCAAATTAAAACCTATAGCTGCGAACTTCACATTGAAGGATCACATCTACGAGGTCCTGCGCGATGCCATCATGGAAATGAACATCTATGCTGAAGGCGCCGACCTCCGTCTCGACGAAAGACGCGTAGCGGAGCAACTGGGCATCTCACGAACACCGGTGCGCGAAGCGCTCGCCAAGCTGCAGCAGGAAGGCTTCGTCGAAATTCAGCCCCGCAAGGGCGTATTTGTCCGACGCAAGTCACTGGAAGAAGTTCTCGAAATGATCGTGGTCTGGGCTGCGCTGGAAAGCATGGCTGCGCGTCTTGTGACCGAGAATGCAAGCAAAGCCGAACTCGCCGCGCTTCGCAAACTGGGCGCCAAGCACAGTCAGGATTCGGCCCGTGCCGATATTGCCGAGTATTCCGAAGCCAATATCAAGTTCCACCAGCGCATTCTGGAGCTGTCTCAATGCTCGATGCTCAAGAGCCTCGCTGACGGACTGTTCCAGCACATGTACGCCGTGCGCCGCCGGGCCATGGGCGAAGGCGATCGCGCCAACCGGTCCGTCGTCGATCACATGAGCATTATCGAAGCTCTGGAAAGCCGCGACGCGGACCTCGCAGCGCGCATGGTGCGCGAGCATACGATGAAACTTCACGATCACGTTCGCAGAACGTGGATGAAACTGGAAAACCTGACCGGAGCGAAGGTGGCGGACAGCTAGATTTGACAGTCTTCAAAAGCAGCGCTGTCATCTGCACAGAGGTCATAAGAATCAAAAGAAAAGCTGCGGTCGAACTGCCGGCCGCAAGGAATTTGGAAAAGAATATGAACGCATCCACTGCACCTGAGGCTGTAGCACAGCGCGAGCTCACCGACGGCTTTCACCTGCTGATCGAGGCCCTGAAGCTGAACAATCTGAAGACAGTCTACGGCGTGCCGGGTATTCCGATCACCGACCTTGGCCGGATGATGCAGGAAGAGGGCATCCGCGTACTCTCGTTTCGCCACGAGCAGAATGCCGGTAACGCCGCAGCGACTGCCGGTTACCTCACCAGGAAGCCCGGCATCTGCCTGACTGTATCCGCCCCGGGCTTTCTCAACGGCCTCACAGCTCTTGCTCACGCAACCACAAACTGCTGGCCAATGATCCTCATCTCCGGTTCGTCCGAGCGCGAGGTGGTCGATCTGATGCAGGGTGACTACGAGGAGATGGATCAGCTCGCCATCGCCAAGCCACTTTGCAAGGCGGCCTATCGTGTGCTTCACGCTCAGGACATCGGCATTGCTGTTGCTCGCGCTATTCGCGCCGCCGTATCCGGTCGCCCGGGCGGCGTCTATCTCGATATTCCGGGCTCTTTGCTTGGACAGACGATGGACGCGGTGGAGGGGGCAAAGTCACTGGTCAAGGTGATCGATCCCGCACCCGCGCACATCCCCGCCCCTGACGCCATAAAACGCGCGCTTGAGGTGATCAAGGCGGCCAAAAAGCCGTTGATCGTTCTCGGCAAAGGCGCGGCCTACGCCCAGGCCGATGAAGTTGTGAAGGCTTTCGTCGAAAAGAGCGGCATTCCCTACCTGCCGATGTCTATGGCCAAGGGCCTGCTGCCGGACGATCATCCGCAGTCCGCCGGTGCGGCACGTTCGCTGGTGCTGAAGGAATCCGATGTCGTCGTCATGGTCGGCGCACGTCTGAACTGGCTGCTGTCCCATGGTAAGGGAAAAAGCTGGGGCGCGCCGCATTCGACCAAATTCGTACAGATCGACATTGAGCCGAAGGAAATGGACTCGAATGTCGAAATCGCAGCGCCATTGGTCGGCGACATCGAGTCCTGCCTTTCCGCCCTGACCGAAGGTATGGGCAAGGACTGGAAAGCGCCGCCTGAGGAATGGACCGACGCTGTGCGTGAAAAACGCGATGCCAACGTCACCAAGATGGCACCGACTTTGCTGAACAATGCCTCGCCGATGAATTATGCCGGAGCGCTTGGCGCCCTGAAGCGGATCATCGAAAAACGCCCTGACGCCATCCTCGTCAACGAAGGCGCCAACACGCTCGATTTCGCCCGCTCCATCATCGACATGTACAAACCCCGCAAACGCCTTGACGTCGGCACCTGGGGCGTGATGGGCATCGGCATGGGAACCGCGATTGCGGCGGCCGTGGAAACCGGCCTGCCGGTTCTTGCGGTGGAGGGTGACAGCGCCTTTGGTTTCTCCGGCATGGAGGTCGAAACCATCTGCCGCTACAAACTTCCGATCTGCATCGTGGTCTTCAACAACAACGGCATCTACCGCGGCACGGACCAGAACCGCGCTGGCGGTGAAGATCCGGCCCCGACCGTATTTGTTGAAAACAGCCGCTACGACATGATGATGCAGGCCTTCGGCGGTGAAGGCCGCCATGTAACCGATCCCGATGCTCTGACCCGCGCCGTCAACGAAGCTATGGATTCAGGCAAACCAACGCTGATCAATGCCGTCATCGACCCTGCCGCCGGCAAGGAAAGCGGCAATATCGGCAATCTCAATCCAACCAGTGTGGTGTCCAAGCAAGTGAACCACGAGGTTATTGAAATACTTAAGCAAAAGGCAGCTCAATGAAAGCTCTCGAAGGAATCAAGATTCTTGATTTCACCCATGTTCAGTCCGGCCCCACCTGTACCCAGCTGCTCGCATGGTTCGGCGCCGATGTCATCAAGGTCGAACGCCCCGGTGTTGGCGACGCAACCCGGAAACAGCTTGTTGATGTTCCAGGCGCGGACAGCCTCTACTTCACCATGCTCAACCACAACAAGCGTTCGATCGAGCTCGACTCGAAAAGTGTGACCGGCAAGGAAATCCTGACCCGCCTCATCGAGGAATGCGACGTTCTGGTGGAAAACTTCGCACCGGGCGCGCTGGATCGCATGGGCTTCGGCTGGGAGCGCATTCAGGAAATCAACCCGCGCATCATCATGGCGTCGATCAAGGGCTTCGGCCCCGGCAAGTATCAGGACTGCAAGGTTTACGAGAACGTCGCCCAGTGCGCCGGCGGATCGGCTTCCACCACCGGATTTCTCGATGGCCCGCCACTTGTGACCGGCGCGCAGATCGGCGACTCCGGCACCGGCCTTCACCTCTGCCTCGGGATCGTCACCGCCCTCTTCCAGCGGGAAAAGACCGGTCGCGGCCAGAAGGTGACAACCGCGATGCAGGACGCGGTTCTGAACCTCGCCCGGGTCAAGCTGCGCGATCAGCAGCGTCTGGCGGCAGGCCCTCTGACGGAATACTCCCAGTTTGGCGAGGGCATTCCCTTCGGCGAGGCGACCCCGCGTGCCGGAAACGATTCCGGCGGTGGCCAGCCCGGGCGTATTCTCAAGTGCAAGGGTTGGGAAACCGATCCCAACGCCTACACCTACTTCATCTGTCAGGCCGCGATCTGGGGCAAGATCTGCGATGTGATCGGCGAGCCGGACTGGAAGACGAAAGAAGGCTACGCCACGCCGCCAGAGCGCCTCGACAAGCTCAATGAAATCTTCGGGCGGATAGAAGAATGGACCATGACCAGGACCAAGTTCGAAGTCATGGACACCTGCAATCCGCACGACATCCCCGTCGGACCGATCCTTTCGATGAAGGAGATCGCCGAAGACGAGGGCCTGTTTGCGACGGGTACGATGGTCAGGGTCGATCACCCCGAACGCGGTGAATATCTCAGCGTCGGTTGCCCGATCAAACTCTCCGACAGCGCAGTCACCGTCGAACGCTCACCGCTGCTTGGCGAGCACACAACGGAAATCCTTTCCGATGTTCTTGGTTATAGCGGCGACGAACTTGAACGCGTCATCAGTTCCGGCGCGGTGGGTAATGTTCGCGCTGATGCCGCGGAATAGTGACAGCGGAATAATTCTGTCGGACGGGTCACGAAAGACCTGGCATGAAGGACTTTGAGGAGTGAGTAGTCAGATGCGTATTGTTGTTCACGGTCAGCAGGCTTTCGGTAAGGCTGTTCTCGAAAAACTGCTGGAGCGCGGCGAGGATGTCGTCGCGGTCTGCTCGGCCCCGACGAAAGAAGGACGGCCGGAAGATCCGCTGGTCGAGTTTGCCCGCGAAAAGGGCCTGCCCGTGCATCAGCCGGCGTCCTGGAAGACACCGGAAGCGCTGGAGTTGATGAAGTCGTTCAACGCCGACGTCTGCATGATGGCTTACGTCCTGCTGTTCGTTCCCGAAGCCGTGCGCGATGCGCCGACCTTCGGAACCTTCCAGTACCACCCTTCCCTTTGCCCGCTTCACCGCGGACCAAGCTCGATCAACTGGCCGATCGCGATGGGTAAAACGCGAACCGGTCTGACGATCTTCTGGCCCGACGACGGTCTCGACGAAGGTCCGATCCTCTTGCAGAAAACCTGCGAGATCGGTCCGGACGAGACCCTGGGTGACGTCTATTTCAACAAGCTCTTCCCGATGGGTGTCGACGCGATGATCGAGAGCCTTGAACTGGTCAAGGCAGGCGTCATTATCAAGCATGATCAACGACTTGACGAGGGTTCTTACGAAAGCTGGTTTAAAAAGGACACCGCCCGGATCGACTGGTCCAAGCCGGCCGCAGATGTTTACAATACCATCCGCGCGGCCAACCCGGCCCCCGGGGCCTCGACCATGCTGAAGGGTGAAGAAGTTCAGCTTTACGACAGCGCCAGAATCGACGGCAGCGGAACGCCAGGCAGTGTCATCTCGGTGTCAGATGACGGGGTTACGGTTCAGGCCGACGGCGGGCGCATCCTTCTCAAACGCGTGCGGCCAAGTGGCGGCGGCAAGATGCCAGCGGCAGAATGGGCCGCTGCGGCCGGTCTGTCCGCCGGTGACCAATTCGATTCTTAGGGAGTAGGTTTACACACATGAGTTACAAGACAGACATCGAGATCGCGCGCGAAGCCAAAAAACGCCCCATTCAGGAGATTGGCGCCAAGCTTGGTATATCGTCGGATGACCTGGTTCCCTATGGCCACGACAAGGCCAAGGTCTCGGCGGAATTCATCGCCGCCCAGAAAGACAGGAAAAACGGCAAACTCATTCTCGTCACCGCCATCAATCCGACCCCGGCCGGTGAAGGTAAAACCACCACCACGGTGGGTCTCGGCGACGGCCTGAATGCCATCGGCAAAAAAGCGGCGATCTGTATTCGCGAAGCGTCTCTCGGCCCCTGTTTCGGCATGAAGGGTGGCGCCGCCGGCGGCGGTTATGCTCAGGTCGTCCCGATGGAAGAAATGAACCTGCATTTTACGGGCGACTTCCACGCGATCACGTCGGCCCATAACCTGCTGTCCGCGATGATCGACAACCATATCTACTGGGGCAACTCACTGGATATCGACATCCGTCGTATTGTCTGGCGCCGTGTGATGGATATGAACGACCGCGCCCTGCGCGATATCGTGACCTCGCTTGGCGGCGTAGCCAATGGCTTCCCGAGTCAGTCCGGTTTTGACATCACCGTGGCCTCCGAAGTCATGGCGATCCTCTGCCTGTCCAAGAACCTCGAGGATCTGCAAAAGCGACTTGGCGATATCATCGTTGCCTATCGTCGTGACCGCACGCCCGTCTACTGCCGCGATATCAAGGCCGACGGCGCGATGACCGTTCTGCTGAAAGACGCCATGCAGCCAAATCTGGTTCAGACGCTGGAAAACAACCCGGCCTTTGTCCACGGCGGCCCCTTCGCCAACATTGCCCACGGCTGTAACTCGGTTGTTGCCACCACCACCGCTCTGAAGCTTGCCGACTACGTCGTGACCGAAGCCGGTTTCGGCGCGGATCTGGGCGCCGAGAAATTCATGGACATCAAGTGCCGGCATGCCGGCCTGGCACCGGACGCCGTCGTGATCGTGGCAACCGTCCGCGCCATGAAAATGAATGGCGGCGTGAAGAAAGAAGACCTCGGCACCGAAAACGTGCAGGCGGTCAAGGACGGTTGCGCCAACCTCGGGCGTCATATCGAAAACGTGAAGGGCTTCGGTGTTCCGGCCGTCGTCGCCATCAATCACTTCGTGACCGACACGGAAGCCGAAGTCGCCGCCATCAAGGAGTTCGCGGGTGGCATGGGTTCCGAGGCCATCCTGTGCAAGCACTGGGCCAACGGTTCCAAAGGTATCGAGGAACTTGCCACACGGGTTTCCGAAATCGCGGATAGCGGTGTCGCAAAGTTCCAGACGCTGTACCCGAACGAGATGGGCCTGTTCGAGAAAATCGAAACAATCGCCAAGAAGATCTATCGCGCGGAAGAGGTGGTTGCCGACAAGAAAATTCGCGACCAGCTCAAGCAGTGGGAAGACGCCGGATACGGTCACCTTCCGGTCTGCATGGCGAAGACGCAGTATTCCTTCACGACCGACCCGAGCGTGCGTGGTGCACCAACCGGCCACTCAATACCGGTGCGCGAAGTGCGTCTGTCAGCCGGTGCCGGCTTCGTGGTGGCGATCTGCGGCGAGATCATGACCATGCCGGGCCTCCCGCGTGTCCCTTCTTCGGAGACGATCATGCTGAACGATCAGGGTCAGATCGAAGGCTTGTTCTAAGCGAGAGAACCCTGGCTTAAAGAGAGAAAAACATGGTCCGAAAAATTATCATACCGGTGCGGGGCGATGGAAAAGGCAACAATGTGCTTGCCCACGCAGCGGCGTTGGCGCGCAGATTTCAGGCCCATGTTGTCGTCACCCATTGCCGGCCCAGGCCGGAGGACATGCTCCCCTTCGGGGTCCCGATTCCCGCTGTTCTGAAAGCGCAGCTGATCCAGCAGGCGATCGAGCTTGCGGATCAGGAAGAAGGTGTCCTCCGCGCCGAATTCATCCAGCTGGCAGGCACTTTCGGACTGGAAATTACCGACCATCCGAACGGCAAGGCATCCGCCTCCTGGCTTGAGGAATCGGGCCGGCAGGTCGATGTCATCAAACGGCATGGAAGACTTGCCGATCTGATCGTCGTCGCCAAACCTGATGTCGACCGGAATCTCGGTGCCAACACGCTGAAAGCGGCGCTGTTTCATACCGGACGTCCCGTCATGATGTGCCCGCCGGCCAAAACACCGCCTGAGGTACTGGGCGACAAGATAACAATCGCCTGGAACGGATCTACAGAGTCGGCGCGTGCCGTGGCCCTGGCCATGGGAATTATTGAAAACGCTTCCGAGATCACCGTTCTGTCCAGCGGCACCGAGGTGCCGGGAACCAGCTCAGGAGATCTTCAGGCCTATCTGGCCGCCCGGGACATCAAGGTGAAAGTCGAAAGATTTGAGACCAAAAGAAAGCTTGGCGACGAACTTCTCGCCCGCAGCAAAGCCTGTGGCGCCGATCTGATGATCATGGGCGCCTATGGGAACAGCCACGAACGCGAGACTGTTTTTGGAGGAAATACGCAAGTCATTGTCGACACGGCTGAATTGCCGGTTATTCTGGTACACTAAGAAATTCAACCGATAATATAAATCGGATAGTAAGAAACGGGAGAGGGACAGCTGAGAAATCGGCTGTTGAATGCGCTGCGTGACGCTTTCACGCCAAATAGTAATAAAATTGTATGGGAGAGGTAGATTATGACTATCACAAAAGGACTGTTTGTCAGCCTGATAGGTGCAACGGCTTTGGCTACGATGACATTTACCAGCGTCGCCAGCGCCTTCGAACCCAACAAGCCGATCGATTTCGTCATCATGGCGGGCAAAGGCGGCGGCGCCGACAAGATGGCCCGCCTGATGCAGGGAATCATCGAAAAGGAAAAACTTTCCCCCCGGCCACTGGTCCCCGTCAACAAGTCCGGCGGCTCCGGTGCTGAAGCGCTTATTGCCATGAAGAACGCAAGCGATCCCGACTACACCATCATGGTGACCTTGAACTCCTTTTTCACGACACCTCTGCGCCAGCCGGGTCTTGACGTCGACATCATGCAGTTCGCACCGGTTGGCCGCATGGCGGAAGATACCTTTCTTCTGTGGGTCCACAAGGACTCCGGCATCAAGACCTTCGACGACTATCTGAAGGTTGCCACGGAACGTGGTGCCGACTGGGTCATGGGCGGTACCGGCAAGGACTCGGAAGACAACATCATTACGGATTACCTGAATGGCAATTACGGCCTGACCATGAAGTACATCCCCTACAAGGGCGGTGGGGAAGTTGCCAAACAGGTTGCCGGCAAGCAGCTGGACTCTTCAGTGAACAATCCTTCGGAAGCTCTGGGTTTTTATCAATCCGGTGATCTTATTCCGATCGTTGCATTCACCGATGAACGCCTGCCGCTGTTCCCGGATGTTCCAACGCTGAAAGAAGTCGGCGGCGATTTCTCCTACTTCATGCAGCGCGCTGTCGTGGGTGCCCCCGGCATGTCCGACGATGCCCTGGCCTTCTATGAAGATCTCTTCAAGAAGGTCTTCGATTCAGCCGACTGGCAGAATTACAAGTCAAAGCAATCACTCATGGGCGAATTCATGAACGGTGACGATCTGAAAGCCTACTGGGTAACTCAGCGGGACCGCCATCAGAAGATCCTGAAGGCATCCGGCGCCATTAAGTAACGTACACTACAGATCACATAAAAAAAGATTGAGGGAGTTCGAAGACATGCGTAGAGCTGAGATTATCACTGCGGTGATCCTCGGATTCCTCTCAATCTATTTTATGTGGAAGAGTGGCGAACCGCCGTCCTGGAATCCCGACATTGCACGTTTTGACAATATCGGGCTGATCGACGGCGAAGGTCCGGGGAGTGGATTCTGGCCGTTCTGGCTCTCCAGCATCATGCTCGCCAGTTGTGTGTGGATCGGCGTGAACTGGTATCGACGGACGTCACCGGCTTCAACTTCGGAAGAGCCTTTTCTCGACGATTACGGCAAGCGCATGCTGCTGGTGGTCGGTGGCGGGCTGCTTGGTTTCCTGGCCCTCATTCAGGTCATCGGATTCTACGGCGGAATGTTTGCCTTTCTGATGTACTACCTGCGCTTTCTCGGCCGGCATTCAGTAAAGCAGTCACTGATCATTGCGGTCTGCGTGCCGGTCGTAAGCTTCTTTTTCTTCGACATAGCAATGCGCATCGTTCTGCCCAAAGGGTATCTCGAGCCCTTGTTTATCCCGCTTTACGACATTTTTCTCTGACCGACGGCTCAGAGACGACGTTAAACCCGCAAACGTAGTAATACTGTACGGAAAGAAAAAATGGACGTATTGGCCTCCCTCTTTAACGGCGTCCTGGTTGCCCTGGAGCCGATAAACCTTGGACTCGCCGTCATCGGCGTGATTGTCGGGCTGTTTGTCGGTGCCATGCCGGGACTGGGATCTGTCAACGGTGTTGCAATCCTCCTTCCCTTCACATTTGTCATTCAGAATTTTACCGGTGGCGCGACGTCGCCCATGATCTTTCTGGCGGCAATCTATTACGGTGCGATGTACGGGGGAGCGATATCATCGATAACCCTGGGAATCCCCGGGGCCTCGACAGCGGTGGCAACAACCTTTGACGGGCGACCGATGGCTTTGGCCGGCAAAGCCCATCTGGCGCTTGTAACCGCGGCCCTTGCGTCCTTTGTCGGCGGTACCGTATCCAATGTCTTCTTCACCGCTTTTGCGCCAATGCTGGCATCGGTCGCCCTCTCCTTCGGCGATCCGGAGATTTTCGCACTTATGCTTCTCGCCTTCGCGACCTTTGTCGGTCTTGGCGGTGACGACATTCCGAAAACGATTTTCTCGATCTGTATCGGTCTGGTTCTCGCAACCGTCGGCTTTGACATTGTCTCCGGCGAACCCCGGCTCATCTTCTTCGATATCACCGGCTTCAGCCACGGTGTCCGGTTCCTGGTTCTTGCCATCGGCGTTTACGGCATCGGCGAGATGATCTGGACAATTAATACCGCGCGCTACAAAAGCACGATGACCAAGGTCGACCTCAGTGGCAGCAAGATCTGGGATGCCATAAAGGAATTCAGAACCGCCTGGCGCGGGACCGCCATTGGCTCGGCGCTTGGTTTCTTCGTCGGTATACTGCCGGCAGCCGGCGCCACGCCCGGTTCGCTGATGGCCTACGGTGTCGCCAAACTCACATCGAAAGATCCCAAGCAGTTCGGCAAAGGTGCCATTGACGGTATCGCTGCACCCGAGGCCGCCAACAATTCAGCCTCGACCGGTGCCATGCTTCCGATGATGACCCTGGGCATTCCAGGGTCTCCGACCACAGCGGTGCTGCTGGCGGGAATGGTGATCTGGGGTCTGCAGCCCGGGCCTCTGCTGTTCATCAACCAGCCGGACTTCGTCTGGCCGCTGATCGGATCCTTCTACATCTCCAACTTTGTTGCCGTCGGGATCAATCTCGCTTTCATTCCGATCTTCCTATGGATGCTGCGGATGCCCTTTACCATCCTGGCACCGTTGATCTTCGTTCTCTCTCTGGTGGGTACCTTCGCTGCTTATCAGGATATGTTCGACGTCTGGCTGATGGTCCTTGTCGGTTTGGGAGCCTTCTTCCTGCGGATTCTGGATTATCCGGTGGCACCGGCTGTTCTGGCTATTGTCCTGGGGCCGATTGCAGAACCGAAACTGCGCCAGTCCCTGCTCTTCTCCGACGGTGACTTCAGCATCTTCTTTACCCGGCCGATCGCCGGTCCGATCACGATCATTGCGTTGATTTTGATCTTCCTGCCTCTGCTGAAGGCCATTCACGGCCGCCTGCGCCCCAAGAAAATGGGAGTGGTTTGAACGCCGATAACCAGACCATGGATTATGACGCTTGGAATCCCGGTATTGAATCGGAGATTCCAAGCGAATTAATGCCCCTGGTTACCCTGTTCCGGCCGGAAAATTCGACAATCGATTACAGACAGGCGAAGGAGCTGGCCGCATTTTGCGGCCTGACTCCCGCCGATCTGGTGTCTTTCCGCGTGGAACGCCTGATTGTCCATGAGTTGCTGATCCGGGTGACAGCGGACCTTTCGGTGCCTGACGGACCGAATTACGAGGACCTCGGAATAAGTCTGAGGACAATGGTCGGCACCATTCTCGATCGCTACATCAAGCCGCAAATCGCTGAAATCACTGAGGCTTATGAAAAAGACCGGGCTGAAGTCAGCGAACTGATCAGAAAACATCTCCACGCGCAGATCTTTGTCCCCGTGACAGCCGACCGGAAGACATCGGACAAACCCTCCCTGCTGCCAAGGCTGTTCGGGCGGCTTTTCCGCAAGCAGGATCAGCCGATCGCGAAACCGGATGTACCGCGCGAAGTGGCAGCCATTTCGGCCTGGGAAGAGCTTCTGGCAATGAGTGAAAGTCCGTTGGAGAAAGACTGCCTCAGCGCAATCATAAAAGTGGTCGGTGGATTTCTGGGACATCGCGGCCGGCTTTTCGGCGATCAGGACATGATCGCCAATCTTGCCGTCAATCTGGTCTGCAACGGATATGGAAGCCTGCAGATAGGCCGCCATATCGAGCCCTATATAATGCGTGCCGTCGAAGGTGAGAAATACCGGATTCTTCCTGCGCAGAAGGAACCGGTTGTGATGAATGTGAAGGGCGCATCCGCATCCGGCAAGAGCACAATTCGGCCGCAGCAACGAAAGCTGGCTGCGAGAATCGGGATACCATGGGAAGACTTCGCTCTTATCAGCCCGGACTACTGGCGCAAGTTTTTACTGGATTACGATTCGCTGGGTGAGGACTACAAATATGCGGCGATGCTGACCGGCCAGGAACTGGAGATCATCGACAAGAAGCTGGACCGCTATATGGCGGAAAAGGCCTCCAGAGGCGCCATGTCGCATCTGCTGATCGACCGCTTTCGGTTCGACAGCTTTACCCTGGAGCCCGATCGCAGTTCCGACAGCAAACTCCTCACCCGGTTCGGCCATCTGATCTTCATGTTCTTCATGGTAACGCCGCCCGGTGCGACGGTTGAACGTGCCTGGAATCGCGGCTTGAAAACAGGACGTTACAAGGCAGTCGACGATCTGCTTTACCACAACATCGAAGCCTATACCGGCATACCTGAGCTGTTCTTCTCATGGGTGCTGTCGAAAGAAAAGCGCGTCCACTACGAGTTCCTGGACAACGACGTGCCGGAGGGAGAACTTCCACGCACTGCGGCCTTCGGCTGGAACAGCACCATGACCATTCTCGACGTCAAACTGATGATCGATATCGAGCGCTATCGCAAAGTCAATATCGAGGCGACCGGCCCCGGCGCGGTATTCGACAGCAAGGATATGAGCCCGGCAGACAACATCAGCTTCATGAAACGCTGCGCCAAGCTCATTCCCGAAATCAATTTCGCCGATCAGGAAAACGGCCATATCTATGCGCGGCTGGACCACGGAAAAACCCGGTGGTGCGACAAGCGTTATCTCGAGCAACGTTCCGGAGATTCCGGCTTCAGACAAAGCTTTGAGGCCATCGATTTTTGCAACGAAGACAACTTGCCCGAAAAAGCTTTGGAGACGTTGGATCTGGATGCTGAAAAAAACTATACCCTGGGGCGATGGAACACGGATTAGGGTCTGAGTTCAGCACTACAGGTACTCACCGAATCCGTTGCTTCATTGTATCCGGCCGGGCGCGCGCTTCACTGACCCCGGCCTTTCGACCCGCCCGTCACCGGGGCGACGCGATCCTGCCGCGACAAAAAAGCCGGCAACGGGCGGACAAAAGGCAATAAACCGCTCAGGCGTCGGCAGCGAGAAGTCTGCTCCTGAAGGCCAACCCGGCAAGCACGGCACCGGCAAAAGGCGCAACAAGGAACAGCCAGAGCTGCGTGATCGCCTGCCCGCCGACAAATACAGCCGGCCCCAGGCTTCGTGCGGGGTTCACCGACACGCCGGTCACCTGAATGCCGACAATGTGGATCACCACCAGTGTGAGGCCGATAGCCAGCCCCGCGAGCATGGTTGGTGCGCCTGTCTGGGTTGCCCCCAGGATCACAACCAGAAACAGGAAGGTGCCCACGGCCTCGAATACAAAGGCGGAAACCATGGTGTATTCGCCGAGATAGCCCACGCCCCAGCCGTTCTGACCCAGACCGGAAGCGGCAATATCGTAACCCGCCACCCTGCCGCTGACGATCAGATAGAGCACTCCGGCCCCGGCGATCCCGCCCAGACACTGGGCGATAACGTACGAAACAAACCTGCCAGGCGTCATCCGTCCCGCGATCAAAACACCCAGGCTGACAGCCGGATTAATGTGACAACCGGAAATTGGACCAATGCCGTAGGCCATGGCGATCAGAGCCAGGCCAAAAGCGAAAGCGATGCCAAGCACCCCAACAACATCGGCGGCAATCGCGGCAGCCCCGCATCCGAACAGCACCAGGGTGAATGTTCCTATAAATTCCGCGATTGATTTATTCATAAAGAAATTTCCTCTCTCTGCAACGGGTTCCGCCAACGAGCACCACAAGATCAACAGGTTAGCTCCCCCTCCTCCGATGAAGTCCTATAGTGTATCAAGAGGTTAACCTTATCTATTAGGGAAACTCCTTGTGCGATAAACCTTGACATCGAGGTCAAAAACCATCAAATCCCCGTCTCTCGCTGCTCGTCGCCGATTTGGCTTCGACTGCAGTTTCATAAAAACTAGAACATGTTTCCGCCGTGCCTCTGCACGTGCTCTGAAGTTTGCCGGAGCCACGTCCTGACGCCCAGCTACGGGTTACACCGCGGAACGCTCAACCTCTCGCCTGAAAGAGAGGTTGCAACGTCTGCGGAAGGACAAAGACGATGGCATCTTTCAATACGCTCGGTTTGAGCGACGATATTCTACGCGCTGTTGAAGAACAGGGTTTCACTGAACCAACAGCAATCCAAAGCAAAGCAATCCCCCTGCTGCTCGCAGGGCGGGACCTCAAGGGTGTCGCCCAGACCGGTGGCGGCAAGACTGCCGCATTCGTTCTGCCGCTGCTGCATAAGCTGGCCACCAATCGGCAGCATCCGAAACCCGGCACCGCTTCGGCCCTGATCCTTGCACCGACCCGTGAGCTCGCCAATCAGATCGGCGACTGCATCCGGCAGTTCAGCAAAGGGCAGCGGATCTTTCACACCGTCCTCTTCGGCGGTTCTCCCTTCCGGCCCCAGATCAAGGCTCTCGAGCGCGGCGTTCACATCGTCGTGGCCACGCCGGGCCGCATGATGGATCACATCCGCCGCGGCAACCTCAGCCTCGACGAGATTCAGACCTTTATTCTGGACGAAGCCGACCGCATGCTCGACATGGGTTTCATCGATGAGGTGAAGCAGGTGGCTGCCAGCCTTCCGAAAGAGCACCAGACGGTGATGTTCTCCGCGACCATGAACCGCGGCATCCTCAATCTGGCCGATCAGCTTCTGACCAACCCGGAACAGGTCGAGTCCTCTAAGGAAAGCACGGTCGCCACCACCATCGATCATCGTGTGCTTTGTGTCGACTATCGCAACAAGAAGAACCTTCTCACTCACCTGCTGAAAGACGAAGCGCTCAGCCGCGTTCTCATCTTCACGCGCACCAAGGCCATGGCCGATACTCTGACCAAGGATCTGCGCGACAGCGGCCGCAAGGTCGATGCCATCCACGGCGACCGGGAGCAGCGCGTCCGCGAGAAGGTTCTGCTGAACTTCCGCCGCGGTTATATTGACGTTTTGGTCGCAACCGATGTTGCCGCTCGCGGCATCGACGTCCCCGACATCAGTCACGTCATCAACTATGACATGCCGCTGGAAGCTGAAAGCTACGTCCACCGTGTTGGCCGTACCGGTCGTGCAGGCAGCAAGGGCACCGCTCTTTCTCTCTGCGAGACCAAGGAAGGCAACTTGCTGCGCAATGTTGAACGCGTCATCCGGCAGCCGGTTCCGGTCGAAAAAGACCATCCCTTCCATGCCGAACTTTCCGGCAGCAGAAGCCCCAGCCCCAGCCGCAACGGCAAGAAATTCGGTGGCAAACCTTTCGCCAAAGGCGGCCGCAAGCCGTTTGAGGGCAACGGCTTCAAGCCCGTATCTGCGGACGGCGCTCCAAGACAGGACGGCAAGAAGCCCTTCGTGAAAACCAGCGACAGATACCGTGGCGATGGCGGCGGGAACAAACAGACCCATGCCAACGACGGCGAGAACTATCGCGGCAAGTTCAAAGAAGGCGGTTACAAGGGTTCGCGCCGCAAGCGTGCAGCCTGACGGGCTGGCGGGCGCGCAGGTTTAACCGAACCTGCCGCACCCGCGCCTTTGACCTCTCCGCCTGAGAGATTTTTCGATGACCCGGCAATAACCGAGCATGACAAAACATGCCGGAGATTGCCGGGTCATTGTTTTTCAAGCCCTGGAAACGCCACAGGCGATCCGACGGCAAGACCATCATCAGATCCACCCGCGACACGGATCAAGCCTTCGTCTGCGGGACACTTGTTCATGCCACGAAGGACGGGCAAACTCTGACCGCTGGACCGATCCCCGCCAGCTTGGCGACAGCTGTACTGCCCGAACTCTACGGGGTTGACCTTGAGGTCGCGGAACGTCCCACAGGTCAGCGGGCCTGCGTTCCACCACTGGCAGGGAGTGAGCTTCGATCCCGGCCCTGATTGCAACATGCAAGGAAGCCCGATGTCCACCCAGCCGCGCCCCAGACTGATTTCCTTCACTTTCTCGCACTTCTGCGAGAAAGCACGCTGGGCGCTCGACCGCCTGGGTATCGACTATGAGGAAGAGCTCTGGCCGCTGGGCCTGCATATCAAACTAAGCCGCCAGCTTGGCGCCCCGCAATCAACGGTTCCCATACTGATTGACGGCGAAAGCATTCTGCAGGGCAGCCGCGAGATTCTCGATTGGGCGGAACATCACAGACCCGGACCCGGCCCAAATCCCGAAGACGCCGCACATACGCAGGAGATCCGTGCGATCGAGGCGCGCGCCGACAGCGTTATTGCCGTTGAGGTCAGACGGCTGCTGTTCTCCCAGACCCTGACCCAACACCCCAATACCATACTGGAGATGATGTACGGCGATCTCGACGACAGGCAGAAGAAAGTCGGTTATGCGCTCTGGCCAAGGGTCCTGCCCGCGATGATCCAGACGCTGGATGCCGGGCCGGAAGCGGCGCCTGCCGCCCGCGCCAAACTCGATGCGGAACTGGATTGGCTCGACGCCACACTGGCCGACGGCAGACAGCATCTGATCGGCGACTGCTTCACCAGAGCCGACCTGACCGTCGCCAGCCTGCTCTCGCCCTTCTCCCGGCGCGCCATCGAGCATATGAACAGGGGAATCTCTCTGCCGCCCGAAATCGAACGCGATATCGAACGTATGGAAAAACGACCTGCAATGCAGTGGGTCGCCGGGATTTACCGGGACTTCCGCTGATGCACACGAACTAAACGACAGCTTTAATAAACCGCGCCAGTCAATTGATTAAGCGCGTTTATAAATGCAGGGTTCTTCGACCTACACATCGTCTCGATTGCGCTGATAGACCCGGCGGCCGGCGGCATAAGTCGCCTCGACCGCGCGGTCGTCTGCCAGGATCATCTGGATGAACAGAGCCTCCGACAGATCCCTGGCATGACTCATGCGTTGCGCAATCAGCGGTGTCGAGTTCAGGTCAATCACCGTGAGGTCGGCTTCGAACCCCGGCGCCAGATTGCCGATTTTATCGTCCAGATACAGCGATTTCGCGCTGCCCAGCGTTGCCAGGTAATAGGCCTGCAGCGGGTGGAGACTGAATGACTGCAACTGGGCGATTTCATAGGCGGCGCGCATGGTTGCAAACATCGAAAAGCTGGTGCCGCCACCAACGTCCGTGGCCAGCCCGACGCGCAGTGGGTGTTCGCGCTGTTGCGAGGCCTGCAGATCGAACAGACCGCTGCCGATGAACAGGTTCGAGGTCGGACAATGTGCGATCGAGCTGCCGGTCTCGGCGATGACCGCCTTTTCGCGTTCGGAAAGATAGATGCCGTGTCCAAGGACTGACCGCGGCCCCAGCAGGCCGTATTTTTCATATACGCCCAGATAATCGCGGCAATCCGGAAACAATTTGGCGACCCATTCGAGTTCCTTGCGGTTTTCCGACACATGGGTCTGCAGGTAGACACCCTCGGTTTCCCGCCAGAGCACCCCGGCAGCCTCCAGCTGCGCCGCCGTGCTGGTGGGTGCAAAACGCGGTGTCAGGCCATAGAGCGCCCGCCCCTTGCCATGCCAGCGCTCGATCAGGGCTTTGGAATCGTCATAAGCCGACTGCGCCGTATCGGTCAGATAATCCGGCGCATTGCGGTCCATCATCACCTTGCCGGCGATCATCCGCAGGTCGTATGGCGCGCAGACCTCGAAAAAGGCATCGACCGACTGCGGGTGCACCGTGCAGTAAACCGCTGCGGTGGTGATGCCGTTGCGCAGCCCTTCATCGAGAAACAGCCTGGCCGCCGCTTTGGCATAATCCCGGTCATGAAACTTGCCTTCGGCCGGAAAGGTATAGTCGTTCAGCCATTCAATCAGTTGCGCACCATAAGACGCGATCACCTCGATCTGCGGATAATGAACATGGGCGTCGACGAAGCCCGCCATTATCAGTTTGCCCGGATAGCTGTGCAGCTCGAACCCGGGCTCAAGACCCGCCAGCAACGCGTCCGCCTGCCCCACCTGCCGCACCACCCCCTGTTCGATAATCACAAGGCCGTCCGACCAGAAACGGTGGCTGGTGTCCGGCCCCTCCACAAAGGGGTCACCGGTGAACTGGAGAACCTGTCCTCTGATCGCCAGTCCGCTGCTCGAATCGGTCATACCTTACCTTATTCCTGCCCTCTACGGCGTTTCGCCCTCAAAAGGGATCTGAATATTATATCGCACCCTGAAGCCTGAACAGAAGGCCGTGGCCTAGGTTCATGCTGAAATCACCCGCCAACAGGAGGATTGTGACAATTGGCCCTTGGTTCATATCCTGCAAGACGATATTATAAATTGCGATTAACTCTCATTCGCATTATAGCTTTCCAAATGGAATAACCGGAGCCGGATCCACAGCACGATGCCTGAAAGACTCCATGGCGATTTTCCTTCCATCTTGGAAGCCCTCGACGGTGATGATTTCCGCTGGAAACAGCTGACCGAGCGCGGCAACCGGGCCTTTGCTTCCGGTGATCATCAGAACGCCCTGGCCGACTACGACGCCGCGCTGCTGGAAGCACAGCGCCTGTTCGCCCTCGCCCGGCGCGGAGCCTCCCTTGAGGCGGCACCGATCCTGGTCATCTCCTGTCATAACGCCGCTGAGAACTGGCTGCAGCTTGGAGATTCATCCAAAGCGCTCGCGTTTTACAGGCTGGCTTATGAGGGCATCGTGACCGCTGCCGAAACCACATCTGCCCCCCGTCCCTTTCGCTCTGCCTGTATCTGCAACCTGTCGCACGCCATGACACCGTTGATCGCCCTTCTGCGCAACAGCGGCGCCGCGAACAGCGATATTGCCGCGATTGTCGCGCGCGCGCGACGTGTCGCTTCCGACCCCGCGAACCTGCCACATGACGTGACACGACACTAATCACAACTCAAAACACGAGGTGAAATATGCTTCATAACCTATTGAAAAAACTTGATGAAAAAGAGTCCTACAAGGTCGCGTCCGCCCACTGCGACATCCCCTGCAAAATTTACGATCCGGCAACCACGATTATTGCGGCCCTGACCGTGGTTCGCATGGATGACATCATCGCCGAGTGGAAGGAAAACCGGCCGGAAGACGACGCGGAATACATCGCGACCCTGAGCCGGGCCGTGGCCCAGAAGGAAGAACACGCCGAACAGGTCAAACATGATATCCGGGTGATCTGGGGCGATTACATCAAGGCCCCGCAGCTGGAAACCCACCCCCAAATACATGAACTGGTCCATACGATCATGCTTCAGGGCAGCGCCTGCAAGCAGAAGTTCAATCGCGAGGACGCGGTAAAGCTTGTCGATCTGGTCAATCAATTCGCCGAGATCTTCTGGGAGACCAGGAACGTCAGGACCAAGCGCGCGGTCTGCCCCTATCCGCCCGCGCTCGAAGTCGTTTACACCGACCTCTAGCCTGCGCAGCGAGCCTTCGCCATTTTCGAAATTCTGCGCATAACCGGCGTCAGCATGGCCCCGACATTGTCTGACGGCGATTACGTTGTCGCACTATCCGACGACGTCTGTGCGCAGCCTCCAGGGATCGGATCGGTCGTGATCGTCAATCACGCCGAGCTGGGTGTGCTGGTAAAGCGCATTCTGGCAGTCGACGACCTCGGCCGTTTTGCAATCGGCGGCGACAATCCCATGAGCCTGCCGCGTGACAGCCTTGGGTATATCGAAGCTTATCAGGTCGTCGGCCGGGTCTTCCTCAGAATTCCCCGCAAGGGTTTCCCGCGATGGGTCGGGACACAAGGCGATTTGAAGCAGTCGTTTCGCTTCAGGTAAGATAGGGCTCAGGTAAGATAGGGCGGAGGCTTCATACAGATGCAGCGGTCGCTCAGCGCAAACTGCTTTTCCCGTAATGGCGTTCGATGCGCGACTGGATCACTTCGAAGACCATCGACATGATCCAGTAAACCACGGCAGCCGTGATCAGCATTTCCAGATGCTTGAATTCGGAACGACCCTGGGTGCGGGCCAGAAACATCAGTTCCCAGACTCCCATGACCGAAACCAGCGACGAATCCTTCAGCATGGCGATGAACTGGTTACCGGTCGGCGGCACGACAATCTTGATGGCCTGAGGCAGCACGATCTTGCGCATGATAATGCTGTCGCGAATCCCGAGCGCCCGTCCCGCTTCGCTCTGGCCAGGGGGAATCGCCTCGATCCCCGCGCGGAAAATCTCGGCCATGTAAGCGCCGTAGCACAGCGACAGCGCGGCGATACCCGCTGGCACCGCATCAACGATAAAGCCCATCTGCGGCAGCCCCAGATAAATAAGATAAACCTGCAGCAGCAGCGGCGTTCCGCGAAAAAAGGAGATGTAGAACGTCGCGATACCATAAGCGACACCGTTCTTCGACAGCTTGGCCAGGGCCGCCACCAGGGCAATCAGAAACGCAATGGCGATCGCCACGAGAGAAATATAGATCGTCGTGAAGGCGCCCCGCGTGATCATGAACGGCAGGCGCGACAGAATGAATTCGTAGCTGAGCCCGAAGGAGTTGAAGAAGGCCAGCGCCAGAAACAGCAGTTCGAGCCAGACGATCCCCACCTGCCATCTGAAGGGTAGAAACCGTAACCCCTCGAAGTTGGCGACGAGAATAGCCGCCAGAACCAGCGCCACGGCGATCCGGGCATGCCAGCCACCCTCGGCGGCCGGTGCGATCAGCGCACCGAAAAAACCGCCGCCCAGATTGGTCACGGCAAGAACGACCGTCAGCAGAATGAAGACGAGCGCGGGGCGCTGGAGCGCGGAAAGCTCCACGCGCTCCGGCGCCACGGCAGGATCACGAGGCACGCGACGGACCTGCTATTCTGCCGTCGTCAGGTCTGCGCCGTACCACTTGATCGACAGGGCACTCAAAGTCCCGTCGTCGTGCATTGCCTTTATGGTCTCGGCGACTTTAGCGGAAAATTCGGGGTCGCCCTTGTCGACCGCTACGGCCAGCGGCTCATAGAAGGCGGCTGTGCCGATGACCTTCAGCGGATAACCGTTTTTGATCGCTTCCTCGATGGTCGGACGCGCACTTAAAATAGCATCAAGACGGGCACCATCGCCCAGACGCAGATCGTCCAGAGCATTGGTATCCGTCTCATAGGTGCGGACTTCGCCCGCCGTGACCTCATATTCGAACGCCGGGGAGCCGACGGCATCGATCACCAGATTCTTGCTCAGATAAGCGTCATAGGTACAGCCGCCGCAAACACCGATCTTCTTGCCGTTCAGATCCGCGTTGGATGCCGCTTTGGAATCCTTATGGACCGCAAAGGAAGCGGGTGTGTAGTAGTAGACGGCCGGAAAGTCGAGCACCTGGGCACGCGCCTTGGTCGGCGTCATCGAGCCCACGGAAATATCCCAGCGTCCGCCCCAGTTCCCGGCGGTAATGATTTCCCAGGCCGGCGTTATGATTTTCAGCTCCGCGCCCATGCGCTTGGCTATTTCCCGCGCCACTGCGACATCAAAACCGTCCATCTC
>Ga0214472_10000223_pt1 | contig 76133 bp, 111 predicted proteins | sample RVTome_6_FD_207662 | JGI IMG/M metagenome (GOLD analysis project Ga0214472, IMG submission 207662) | Soil microbial communities from uranium-contaminated site in the Upper Colorado River Basin, Wyoming, United States - RVT140D175 | ecosystem: Environmental > Terrestrial > Soil > Contaminated >...
TTCCCCTTCGTCTCTATTCCCTTGATACCAAAAACTGTCATTTGCCGTTAAGGATATCACTGAAAGACCCGTGTAGTTTGATCCAATAAATGAATTAATAAATTTGATTTTTGGTTGATAGGAACCTATCAAAAAAAACTTATCAGTATTATATGCGTTCCCGGCGAGTCTAAAGTTGTCAACTACATTCATGCTTGTATTCCCCGACCCAAACTTGATGACACAGTTGTCAGCGTTAGAAATTATGTTTATATTTTCGGCCCAATTACCTTCAAACCTTGTCGAGTCCCCTTGCTCTATGTCTGCAACAATGTTGTCTAGTGTCTCAAAATCATTGTAGTTAAACGCATTATTATACCCATGACCGCGAATCATAATCGCGGGAGCAGTCATACGATAAAATTTATTGAATTGTATGAGGTTCTGATTCGCCGCAGTATCGAAATAAATCCCAGTTTCCATTTTTTGATTTGACGGGTAATACCCGAACGAATTGTTCTCTATAAGGCTTAGAATAAAGTATCCTTGCAGCCCGTACTTGCTAGGGCCTTCAAAGTTGCAGTCGCGAATTGCAAAATGTCCCGCGGAATTGCCGTCGGTATTAATGGCGGCAAAGGACGAAGTCGTAGAAAATCCCAAGCCAGCGAGCGTTACGTACTCACGGCTTGCGGTAAGTTTTATAATATCCGACGTGCTACTTGTGAGGCGCGAACTTTTTCCGCCGCTCCCTATATATGTAATAGAACTACGCGGATTCCATTCGTTCAATATATAGTCTCCATCATGGATATAAACTGTTGATCCAGTATTTACTGCTGCCTGAGCAGATTCAAAAGCGTCGGTATCATCTCCGTCTCCAGTCCCCCACCATTCCGGCCTTGCCTCAGTCAGGCCAGTTACATAACCCGCTCCGCACGTCGAATCAAAGACCTGTGAGTTTCCAGCAGTCATGTTGCTGATTGACATCGTATAACTGCCACATGAAATAAGTCCGCCTTGCCATGTATAAGGCACGGTCATTGTCAGCGAAGAGGTAAGCGCCTTGTCTGCATCCCCTATCAGCACACCGCCAGTGACCGCCGCTGCCGCCGCATGAGCGGCATTGAGAGAGGCATAGCCAGAGGTGAATACTGCGGTGTTTAGGCGCTTTGTTGTTACTTGAGATACCGGGAGGGTTGCCGCATGGCCCGTGCTGGCAAGCAGGGTAAACAGAATGGCGATGATGTACTTTAACATGAGGTCTCCTTAACAGCTTTCAATGGTAGTCAACTTCTGAATATTCCGATACCGGCGCTCTACGTCATCGGCTCTTTTCTTTCCCCACTCGGTCTGGTTGAGCTTGAAGCCAAGGATCATAACCGGGGTGACGGGCTCTTTGATCCCCTTCAGGTACTGGTAGAGTTTCCCGCCCCGGCTGAACCTCATCTGATTCTCGTAGTCGGCGATATGAACGAACGTTTCGAGCTTCGAGAAGTCAACGTTGATCTCCTCGCAGAGCTTCAGTGACCAATAGATGCAGTCGTCAAGCTGCCGTCGGTCCCATTCATCCACAATCCCCGAGTGAGCCCGGAGCTTGGTATCCATGGCCTTCATGTCTGCGTCTTGGCGCTTGAGAGCGGCGACTTCGTCGGTGGTGAAGCTCATTTCCCGAAGAGCGGAAAGAGCGTTTGCGTTGAAATTTATGTCGTACTGGCAAATTCCGAAAGACCAGCCTGAACGCCCGTTCTTCCCGTCGGGATCGGAAAACTTGTAAGCATGGCTCTCGTTTCCTGAGCACTCGTTTTCAAGGATTATGAGCCTGAACAGCTTCTGCAGTTCTTCGCAAACATGGTTGATTTTCACGGTTCAAACTCCTTTCGTCTATGCTGTATCGACTCAATTACCATGGCGAGCATTCCTTTTATCTCCGCAAATTTCGCGTCTCTCAGCTCCCCGCACGTATCGCACTTGTCCCGGTAAACCACAAGCTCCGAATGCTTCTCATGAGCGGATTCTATGCGCTTGACGGATGCGTCTATGTTTTTGATGAAATCAGCGATTTTTTGATCTTGCACAGAGACCCTTTCTCTAAGCCCAAAGAATGCAGCGAGTCCCCCTAAGAGCGCCCCAATTAAACCCGTCCCCGCCGATTCTAAGTCCATTCACCATACCCCCTCATAGATGATTTCCATGTCTTTATAGTGTTCGATGATTTCCGCGATATCGTCAGGGTTCTGCCCGGAAATACATGATACTGCCGGATACCCTGCCCCTCGCATGAACTCGGCTACCAGTTCGCTGCAAACTGTATCCTTCGTGCTCCGGGCGTACTTCGCGGCAAAGGGAATGATGAAAAGTGGAAGCCGCCAGAAGGGATAGATGCGCCCGATGTTGTCGGATACGGCATCCATGCCTTTCCAGAAGGCATCATTTGTCATCCCCGACCAGCGCCCGATCAACACCCTGTCGCCCTTGTAGTCGTCGATATGTCCGGCCTTGATCCTCCAAAGCGACTCAAGGGTAATGCCTTCTGTTTCGGTGATGATCCCGGCGTGAGAGTAATCAGCGTCATTGTCCTTCGACCAGAGCTTTTCAACCGCCATGATTGCACGGCCAAGAGCCATGGGATTTGTGCTAGTGAATATATCGCCTCGTTTTAGCTTGACTTTTTCCATTTGTCCCCCTATATCGGCCCCTTAGCCTCTCTGCGTCCGTGAATACCATGCACGGCCCCGCCTGAAATAAGTGAGGCTTCAAGGTACTGGATCGCCCCTTTGTACTCTGGATAGGCTTCTTCAAAAAACCGGAGAAGCGCACCGGCTACGGTGATGAGTATCCCCTGAATGGTCTTTGAAGCAAGCAGCATTCCGATATAAGACATGTCGATCCCCTTTCTCACCTGCATTTAATCTCGCACATTATCTTCTGTATCTCAAGCAACGAGTCTTCAGAGGCAATAATGCTGTCCTTTTCTTCATCGGTTAAGCCTTGCGCATTCCTTACTCTGTCATGCTCCTCAAGGTGGAAGTCCACCGCTTGCACCATGCAATCGCTCATGCAGCGAGCAGAACAGCCGGAGAGCAGGAGTATCGCCGCCAAAAAGAGTGCGTACACGCTGTACGCCTTCAGGTCTTGCTTGTCCATAACCCCCTCAATTAACCGAGACGCTTCCTCCAACAATCTCCAAGCTCCCGCCTACCATCGAAAACCCACCATCAGCGGTCGGAACAGCCCTACCGTATATTGCTCACTGACGACGGATACCACTGAACTGACTGCGTGCTTACGTTCCCCGCAGAGTCCTTAACCGCAAACCAGAGAGTCTTGCGTCCGTAGGGGTTGCTTGTCGAGGCGCAATACTGCGCCGGTGATGTACCCCATCCCGCGTCACCTGCTACCGGAGCTTCGTCCTGGTCGATTACCATATAGGTCATTGAGGTTGAATCGGTCGCTGTCAACGTGATAGGTGTACACCTGCCAAAACTCGCGGCGGTGTGAGATGCTACGGTGATAACCGGGGCAGAGCCGCCTGTTTCCTCAGCAAGAGTTGGGTAACAATAGGCTACTCTTGCCCCTATCTCACGCCCATTAAGTTCCACGGTGTTTGTTCCTGCCGACAAAATAAAGATACCTGGATTTTCTTCAGGGTATTCTATTGACCCAAGACCGCGAATGGAAATATCAGCCTCACGCCATTCGTTATATCCAATGCCAAACCTATTAAAATCCCATATTTCATCATCAGCCCCATTAACTGATACCAGCATGGAATCGTCACCAGTAGACGTGGCGTAAACACCGCAAGAGATTTTATACCCACCAGTCTCGGCAATCTCAAATGAAATAGTTGCCGAGCCCGAATTTGTGGCTGTGGTGGCAACATAGTAGTCACCGGGGGCTACCCCAGGATCATTTGTCAGGGCCATTGGATCAGCAAGTGTAAATTCATCTGCCGTGACAACTCCTGCAGGAGGGGGCGTATAGTTATTGTCAACTGTCACCGTTATCGTAGTCGAGGTGGCAAGGTTCCCTGAAGTGTCTCTTGCTACGGCTGCCAGCGTATAGGTCCCATCGGAAACAAGCAGCGTGTTCCATACTATTGAATATGGGGATACAATGTCCTCCGCCCCTTGATTTACGCCGTTTACTTTCAATTGCACACCCAACATCCCACCGGTATCTGTGGCTGACGAGGAGATCGTCACGTCGCCTGTGACTGTGGCCCCAGTGGCTGGTGAGGATATCGACACATCAGGGGGAGTCGTATCTGATGATTCTGTTTGCAATTCATATGCACCCATATCCCAGAGTGCCCGTGTGTAGCCATCCTTATCCGTAGTGAATACGGAAGAGAGATCAATGCCGCCATCCTTTGCAGGTGAAGGAGTTGAGGCGGTTAAATCAAATCCTGCTGTACTTGTGGTACTTGAAAACAAAGGGTCGCCATATCCGCCGTGAACTTCTTTTCCATTCCCCTGCACAGTTGAAAAGCTACGGCTTGTTTCCCAAATTCTGGTAGACCACCTATAATAGTTATAATCTAATGGAGTCGCTGTATAAATATAATCAGCACCTTTGATATGCCCCCAATCTGTCCATCCTCCAGAACCGCAAGGAGAAGCGTTCGACGGCCATAATATATTATTTTTGATATAAATATTGCTATAGCCGCCCCCGCCACTTTGATTAAAGAAAATACTTTTATAGTAACCATAAAACGTATTATTATACACGTAAAGGTTTGAAATAGTAGTACCATACGTCATCAATGACAACATTCCCGACGCGCCACAATTAGTTGACCCGCTGTCTTTAATGGGCGAGTAAAACAGGTTGTTGTATATCGTATTGTTGGTCGGTGATCTTACTGCTGGATTTTCAGTGTGAATGAATAGCAATTGGTTATTGCCATGATACGTTCCCTCAAATGTATTATTATAAATTTTGTTTTCATTCCCACTAATATGCAAGGCATCCGATGATCCCCATGCAGTGCTCCAGCCTGTGTAGAAATGATTATCATATATATCAAAGTTGCTAAGAACTCCCGTCACAATATCTGTAGCTGCGTGGTTCTCGCTCCAACCGGGATCATGCAAATAACTATCATGAATAGAAGATCGTCCATAGGTTGTACCCCCACTATAATTGTTAATAACGATATTCCCATCAGAGTCGTGCCCAGTATTGTAACCATTTTTATATATTTCGCAGCTTGCAATCTCCACTCCGTCTGTATTTGCTAACAGAATGCCAGTGTAATACATATCATGAATCGTTACGTTTTGAATAATAATTTTCGCGTTGCTTCCCGTGGTAGTTCCATATATACCACGATTTGGCCTTCTCGAACCGTTGCCATAGATTGTGAAATTCTCCCGGCTGACGCCATCTATAGTAATAAAATTTCTGCCCGTAACTGTGAATGTATTTGTCCCACTCGCGGAGTTAATCGTTACGGCCCCATCGTAGCCGCCTGCCCATCCTGTTTCTGACCCGTGCTCTGATGTAGTCGCTCTTTTTATTGTGATTTGGCTTCCATTCGTCCCCGAGGAAGTGAACGTATAAGTGCCAGTATAGTCTCCTGCTGCTATATAGACAGTATCCCCTGCGCCTATCCCTGTAATATTGTTTATGTCATCCCAGGAATTCGACCAGCTTGTTCCATTGCCAGCACCGCCCCCCTTGCGAACATGATAGTTGGTTGCATTCGCATCGGTAGCAGCAATGATGATGAAAATAGCGGCTATTATGGCCAATAATGACTTTCTCATTTATCTTTATCCTCCAATTTAAGGTACAATATATACATATGCTGAGTGTTTCCGGCTTCGCAATGTCCAGGACGACCCCATGTCGGCTGGTTCATCATAATATGACGTGCCTGTATATGCTCCGCCTGAAATTGCGTCATACTTGGCGGACCAGCCCGTTCCGCTATCGTATCCTACGGCTATCCAGTAAGAGCTGCCTTGCGAAATTGTTCCAGATCCGAATGTGTTAGATTTCCAGCCAGTTGAAGCACCACTGGCAATGACAACACTACATGCCACAAGGGTGTCCGATGCTTCCCTAACACCATCTCCATCGTCAAGATATACGCAGAGCTTTCCGTTGTCGTTTTCCGAGTTATTATGGTACAAATATGCCGTTGTTAGGTTGCCAGAACAGCCTGCTGTAAAAAGAAACGACTCAGACACGCCGAGTGCCGTTCCACTTCCGCCTATCGTCTCATACCCCATATTGCAGGTAGCCGCCGCTTTCTTCTTCCCAATCAGCATTTCCTGCCCGATTGCATGGCTGCTCATTACCAGCAACAGGAGTATCGATATGATCGTCCTCATTTACTGCGCCTCCGTGCCGCGGATATAAACGCTCACATTGCTTACAGTCCCGGTAACGGTCCCGAAACTTATGATGCTCCAGGTATTCGCTGCAAGTGAGGTATCGGATATCGTACCGGTTGTGTTAGTATTCCCGCAAACAATAGCCGCACTCAGTACAGAGGAGCAGGAGTCTCCATCGCCGTTGCACTCCTGGAAATCAACGGATACACTCTCCGACGAGCCCTCGGGGTCAACGATACAGCCGATACTTGAGAGTGTGACAACCTTATCGGTCCTGAACCTCAGCACGTCGCCTGAAACCGGAGAATCGCGATGTGCATTAGTTTTCCACGGGAAGAGCACCTTCGCGACACGATTCTCAAACTCATCGCGTACTGAGTTTTGATCCGGTACATAGGTACTTCCATTCCATGTCGTGGATGAATACGTCGCGGTTGAGACCGGCTTGAACGTGTCGGTCCCGGATGTGTAGCTGAGCAACAGAGAATGCGCCGATGGATCATAGGCGAAGTCACCCTCTGTTGTCGTCACCGCTGTCTTTATTGGTGGAATGAGATTGTCGAGAGCGTATGTTTTGTCCCACCTGGTGGCACAAATGGTTGTGTTTGTTACCGGTTCGTGCATCCATGTGCAACCGATTGGAGTTGTGGTATCTGTGATTTTCGTTGCCAACCCGGTATCGGTATACTCCGTGGTAGCCAACTTGACAGAGTTGTCCCCCTGAAACTGCGTGTAAGCAGTCGTACCATCGGCAAACTCAGTGGTGCCGGTGGTGGATGAGAGGGGGTATCCACTACCGACCCGTGCGGCTGGAAGAGTGCTTGTAGTTCCCGAGTCAATGTTTATAGTCGGCGTCTCTGCTACCGGTTGAGCGGGTGAAAGGAGAATCTGTCCCGCTCCGGCGAAGGCGTATGATGCAACCGCAATAAGTGAAATGATTATGGCTGGAATTAGTTTTTTCACAGAACCCCCTTTATTGCCATGTGCCGTAAATTTTCAGATTATCAACATATAGTTCACTACTCACACCCGCTGCTTCTCCTATTCGCAAGGTCGTTAATGTCCCGGCCCAAGCTCCGAAGGCCGTTCCAGACGACGCGCAATTCGTTGTACCATTCGTTGTGTCCGCGCAGATTTCTATGTAGTAACCACCATGAGCGACTGCATCCCATTTTGCAATGACATGATACCAGGTATCAGGGGTAATCGTTTGTGTTGATGTTACCTGCGAAAGCACATCTGAAACAACCTTCATTCTGAACAATGAGGATTCATCAATATCCATAATTACATGGTTAGTGGGGTCGTAATATGCGTGCACAATTGATGTGTAATTGTTTGACGTAACTGGGCGAACCCATACGTCTATCGTACCTGACGAATGTTTGATAAGGTCTTCTCCTGAAATCGTAAACGCGGCATGGTCCCCTGATGTAGGAGCGTATAGGCTATAATCGCCGTCTTGAGACTGTGTCGTGGTAAGCGATGCACTACTTACAAGAGTTGCTGTAATGTCGCCATCAGAACAACCGTAGGGCACCCCGGAGCCTACGGTTAAATCCTCCATATGCCACTCAAACAGCAAGTTTGGGACTGAAGCGCATTGGTTTAAATTGACAGCCCCACTACCACCACTCATTGAGATGGCCCCCCAGCCGATGCAAAAAGGAAGGATTGACAACAGTGATAGGATTATCAGCTTTTTCATATCTTATGTCCCCTGCGCCCATGTGCCGGAAACTCCGCGTCGAGTCCAACCAGCGGCCCCAGGCTCCGCTTCAAAACATATTTCATCACCCTCTGTACCCGATGAATAGATGTCCACGCCATTGCTGAACGCGGTCGCACCACTTTTCAGCCGATCATTCGCGTGAGGGTCAACCCTGCATACTCCGGCCACCGCACATTTCACACAGAAGGAAGCTCCGGGGATTACCTGTGTGGTGGTAGGAGATGAAGTCACAACCTCAGACAGTGTAAGAGTTGACGCTGAGGTGATCCAGTAGGTTCCGCCCTTGAGACCCGAGATGCTTGTTGAGTCACAGTTGGTTCCAATGGTGCAGGAGCTTGAGACCGAGACTTGCTTGAGATAGCCGGTCAGATGAGACGTTGTGGTGAGGGTGTCGTTATAACCGGCGCCGGTGAGGATCAGCGCAGTAAGCAGCACTCCTGCGATTGCAATGATCGATATTTTTTTATTCATTGTTTTCTCCTTTTATAATTTCGGCTCTACTGCGAAATGACGCAGCTTGAACGTCTGCCCGCTGGCATAGCATTTTGCCTTGAATTGGATGGTTTTATCCGTTGAAAAATTTTCCGTCCATGCGTTATACACGACGAACGGCCCTGCAAGCCCGTCGATAAAGACCCGCGTTACTACCCATTGAGCGGTGGCAGAGCGGAATAATACCTCTGTTTCCATCCACCATCCGTCGTTGGAATCATACCCGGCCGGGATAGTGACCGCTGTTTGGCCGGATCCTAAACGAAGTTCTATGTTGAACTGGCCGCTTCCGACAAGCTGCCCGCCCGCAGTGATTCGTATGCCACGCCCGACCTGATGGTCCGCCGCCAGCAAATCGTGAGTCAACATCGTCGTTGTCGTAGCTCCATACGTGGCGTAATCCACTTCTGCCGTGCCGGTAGTGCCCGACCACATATAGCGCATTGATCCGTAATTTTCAGAAGCGTCGGCTATGTCATCCTCGATGGAGCTGACGGTCCCGGTTGTCGTGTTGTTCAGCGTATCGTAAATATTCCAGCCGAGATGAGCGCTGGAGGCATTTTCTATCGTAATGTCGTAATCCGCGTTGCCCTGCGCCGTTATTCCGTCTATCATGATGCGGGTGTTGTCGTTGGTCCCCGGCACATTATTTTTTACGCATATCCCCGACGATCCGGTTGTCGAGCTGGTTATTCCCGTATCTGTCGAAACGCCGTTATTGTTGAAGACTCCGCCGGAAATAGTGATATCCTCGCAGCCGTTTAAAACCATCACGCCGCAGCCGTCGTTCCCGCTGGCATTTACCCCGCTCAGAGTAATGCGCGCCAGGTCAACGAGCCTGATCCCGTCCAGTGCCCCCGCGACCGAAAGCCCGGACGTATCACCTGCTGAATTGGCATTTAGAAACTGTCCGCCATTGATACTGCTGTCCGCCCAGTCTCCTGCCACCGGCACGATGTTTCCGTTCAGGTTTTCGGACCCGTAACAGCTGTTCAGCCGGTGTTTTGACCCCGAGAGGCGCCACCCGGCTTTTTTGCTGCCGATAGAAACTGTGCTGTCAAATACAGCCCCGTCAGCGGTTACTGCTATGTTGCTGCCTCTGGTATCGGTAGATCCGAGACCGTTGTCTTTATACAAGCCGCCGATAAAATGAATCCCGTCATTGTCGCCCGACACCGCGCTGTTATTGATATGTACGCCATGCCCATCCACATCGTGCACATACAATTGATCAAACGTGGCGTTGGTTAGCCGCAAACCATATATCCCATTGTTCGCGACACTGAGACCCGGCGCCCCGGAGTATGTCTGATTCGTTTTGTTCCCGTCTATAGCGATGTTTCGGAACGTAATGTTTGAGTTTCCATTTGTCGTGTCGGAATTAACAAACAGATTCGTATCGAGATTTGCTTTTTTCTTAAATGTCGCGCCCCACTGGGTTGGCGATTCGATGGTGCAGTCCGAGTAATACGTGAGCGAGCCCGTGACCCAGGTGCCTAATTCCGCGATGAGCGTTGCGCCGGGGTTGGTGTCGCACTCATTGAGCCAGTTTTGTACCTCGGTCGTATATTCAACTGACCCGTCGGCCACATACCCGTCCGGCAGGTAGTCCGTAAGGTAGTATGTTTTTTTTGTGAGCTTTTTGTATCCCGATGCGGAGAGGTAGCCGGCGATGGTTGCGGTGGCGGCAGAGATGGTGACGGTGCCACCTGCTTCGGAGAGCGGGGCGCTGAATGTGTAGGTCGTGCCCGCGCCGGTCGAATCCGTGACGCAGGAGAACAGGCCGGTATTGGAATTGTAGGCGTTGACGACTTCCCCTGCTCCGCAGGTACTCGTTATTGCGGATACGGGGGTGCCCGTGAGGGCGCTGTACGGAATATTGATCAGCTGCGATCCGTCGCCATCCGGCGCAAGGTAATCCACCCCCGCAGTAAGCGCACCCTGCTTCGAGTTAAACGCATCATAGTCTTCCGCCGCCAGATACCCGTCAACGGTAGTTGACGCTCTGCTTATTGACAGTTCCGGGGTCGTTCCGCCGGAGGATGCAAGTGGTGAGGTTGCAGTTACGTCTGAAACTGTTCCTCCACTTATATTCTCATCAACATACGCCTTTGAGGCAAGCACTCTCATTGTCGTACCGGTGCCATAGGAAAATTCATCGGTATCTGTTTTCAGGTACAACTGACCAGTCCCCGTAGCGTCACTGGCAACCCCTGAAGGTGCATACAGCTCGTCAACATTCAGCGCGTTTGACCATACCAGCGCACCGTCAATTGCGAATGGCATGTATGTTCCAGAAGCGTCTGTTACAGTCAACGCTGATGCAAGTGCTGCGTCAAGGCCTACGACACGTGCAGACGGAAGAGTGCCGGTTGTATCTGCATCAATATCAGGAGTGCAATCCCCCGTTGTGCAGGTGCCTACACTTGTGATGTCACCAGCGCCACCCGGAGTGTCGCACGACCCGTCATCCTTGAGGTAGCCAGAACATGTTCCTGATCCGAACAGTGCCACAACGTCACTTGACGCAGCGCTGCCGAGATTGTCTCCAGCACCCGCCCCGATAGAATCGGTTCCGCACGTAACGATGCCAGTCTCTAAATCAACCTCTTGGATATACTCACCGGTTGCGCATGTATAAGACGGCTTGCTGGTAACGTCTCCCCATGCAGGAGCATAGGCGATAGCTTTATACAGTGCATCGGCGGTTGCTTGGTCAAGTTTGGCATTCCATGCCGATGACGATTCTATTTGCGCATCCGTCGCGCTACCGGAGATGTCGCTGAAAAGGGATGGAATGGTCGGCTTGTTAAGGATCTGCGAGAGCCCAGATGCTGAATCCCAATCGGCGTTTTCCGGTGCAGTGATCGTCGGCTTGCTTAACAGGTCATCATAGCTGCCTGTAGTTGCGACTGTTGCTAGTCCGGTAATGGAGTCAGTAGAAATACTGGTTATCGCGTCCTGCTTGGCGGTCCATGTTGATTTTTCGGTATCGGTGACGACTCTATGAGTGCTGTCGTCGGTGAGATCGGAGAGGGCATTAGGAATCGTGGGGGTGCCTGTTAATTTTGAGTATGCAAACGCGGTCAACCATGCAGGGTCTTCATAGCTTCCGGTAGTCACGACTCCATCTGTCACCGTGGCGGCATTGCCTGAAATATCAATCGCTGCCGTACCCGAGGCTATTTTGGAAGTCTGTAGGCTCCCGGTTGTTCCCGTGGAGAGGTTTACCTGACCTTCGATCGTTCCGGTAAGTTCAGAACAAACACCGTCTGCTCGCATAAATGTCGTATCATCACATGTCCCCGTCCACTGGCTGATTACGTCGGAGGAGGAAGAAAGTGAACCGCCGCCGCTTGACGCTGTAAACGCCCTCACGATTCCCGCGCAGGCCAGAATGAGAATTACCGAAAGGATTAATTTCTTGAACATCCCCACGGCTAAAGCCGAGGAATTCCAGATGCGATTCATATTCTAACCTCGCGTTCGAGGGCGATTCCCGCCCCGGCAATAAGCGTGTTCATGGCCGCATTGCAATCGCGGTCATGAGCGGTTCCACAAACCGTGCACGTCCATTGCCTTACCGCAAGCCCACTCAGTCCTTTGGGGCCGGATAACACCCCGCAAGATGAACAGGTCATGGTGGAAAACCTTGAGGGAACTTCAACGAATCTCCTACCGCATTGACTGCTCTTGTAGGAAATAAACTGTCTGAGTTGCCCTGTAGCTGCCGATGATACCGATTTACCAAACTTCTTTGACATGCCCTTAAGGTTATCTTTTGAGAAACAGATCAATTCGTTTTCTGATACAAGGCGGCGAGAAAGTTTGTGATTGCGGTCCTTGCGCTGGTTCGCCATTTTCTCTTGAAGACGTGCTGTGAGCTTTTTGTCGTGGCCCCTTTGTGATTGCGCGAGACGTAACGCGCCCCCTTGAAGTTCCTTTGGATGCTCGATCTTTTCTCCGGTCGAAAGCGTAAGAAGCGTCTTAAACCCAGGGTCGATGCCAACCTGAGCGTTGCCAGTGATTGTGATTTCGTTCGGCGCTGCGTCTATAAATAAGCAAAGATGCCAACCAGAAGATCTCTTTACGATCCTGCCGCACTTGATCTTCTCGGCAGGCAATTCCTGTTTGTAAAAACGCACGGGGCCAAGTCCCGGAACGCTGATTCGGTTCTTCTTAGGTGGGCGAATCGGATCGGGGAATGGTATTGAGTTGAGTTTGTTTCTCTGTCCCTTTAGGTGCGGTTTCTTGCCGATCTTTTTGAAACATCGTTTCCATGCCGAGTGCGCATTTGATAAAATGCCCTGAATCGTATGGCTCGGAATGTCCAGCTTCTTCCCATGATCCGCAAGAATGTTTTGGAAATCCTTCGGCGTGTAATAAATCCCGTCCTTCGCGTCAAGTTCGATCTTGCGAACAGCCCAATTCCACACACCCGTTAGGTTATTGAGCCATACCGCAAGGGTTGCTTCTTGTGCTTTGGTCAGTTTGAGTTTTAATTGTCGTTGAACCATAATGTACTTGCTCTCCTTTCGGGTAGAGAAAAATGAACAAAAAAGTGACTAAGAAACCGCCTGCTTTAGCTGGCGGTAGATCACCAACATGTCCCGGTGATTGTCCCGGTCGTACTCGATCGTATCGCCTTAAATCCGTCCACCTCTGACTTGTTGTCCAGCGTCAACGGGAAGTTGGAAGACGATAAGCTATGCCCCACGCTGCTCGTCGGCGCCGTCCCGTCCAGCCACATTCGGACACCGGCCCCCTCGTAGGTGAGTAGGCACTTATTCGGGCTGAAACTGGAGGTAATCCACGAGGGGATGCCGACCGCCGTATCAGCCACGGTGAGCGTGAATTTGACTGCGGCCTGAGCAGTAACGGCCATGAGTGCGAGAAGCAGGGAGATGAGGATAAGCTTTTTCATTGTAGTTCTCCTTTCGGGGAGTGAAATTGAACAAAAAAAATGGCCGAAGATTAAATCTCTCCGGCCCTAATACAGGCGTAATGTTGCTCGCTATTCAGTTTTCAAACAAAAAAAGGGCCACAGATTTTTTCATTCTGCGGCCCTCGCGACAGGCGTAATACGGCTACAAATTAGCGGCAAGAGGGCTGTCTCCTTTTAGGTGACAGGTGAATTGCCGCATTCCGCAAAGCGGGATTAGTTCTTTGTTGACTCCTACGATAAACTATGATAAATTGTAAGCATGTTGGTCAATAAAGCATACAGCTTTCGATTGTATCCGACTCAGAGCCAAGCCGAATTGCTTGCGCAGCATTTCGGCTGCTGCCGTTTCACCTACAACCACTTTCTTCGTGAACGCATTGACTACTACGCCGCGAACAAGGGGAAAAAGAAGCAGGGTTTGACGTACCACGATACGACCAAGATTCTGACTGTCCTTAAAAATACTCCAGAGCATGTCTGGCTGAATGCCGTAAACTCTCAAGCCCTTCAACAATCCCTTCGTCGCCTCGATGTGGCGTACAACAACTTTTTTAATAAACGAGCGAAGTTCCCTAAGTTCAAAAGCAAACATGATAAGCAGTCGTTTCTGGTGCCTCAAGGATTTAAAATTGACGCTGAAAGCTGTTTTTTGCGTATCCCTAAATTTCAACCAATCAAAGCTGTCTTTCACCGCCCCATCGAAGGCGAGATGAAGAGCGTCACTATCTCTAAAACTACGACCGGGAAATACTTTGCCTCTGTCCTGTGTGAAGTCGAACAGAAAGTCAAGTCGAAGAAGACCGGCAAACAGATCGGTATTGACCTTGGCCTCAAGTCGTTTATCGTGACCTCTGCCGGCGAGACGGCAGAAGCGCCGAAGTTTCTCCGTAAGTCCGAAGACCACTTGAAGTTCTTTCAGCGTCGCCTTTCCCGCAAGGTGAAGGGAAGCGCGAACCGAAACAAGGCGCGTCACAAGGTTGCGCTGATTCATGAGAAGATTGCGAACCAAAGAAAAGATTTTATTCACAAATTGAGTGCCCGACTGGTAAGCGAAAACCAAGCTATCTTTGCCGAGGACTTGAATGTGAAGGGCATGACGGCGAACCACTGCATTGCGAAGTCTGTTTCCGATGCAGGGTGGTCGGAGTTTATTCGCCAACTTAAGTACAAATCTGAATGGAGCGGTACCACGTTCGGGCAGATCGACAGATTCATTCCATCTTCCAAGCGTCACGTCACCTGCGGCTGGATAAACCAGTCGCTTACGCTGAAGGACCGGGAGTGGACCTGCCAGGGTTGCGGTGAAGTTGTTGACCGTGATTGGAATGCTGCTCAAAATATTCTCCTGTTCGGAACAATTCAAATAGCGTCGGATCGACGCGAATCAACGCTTAGTGAGAAGCGGCGTATTAAAGCCCTTCATTGACCTAAGAAGCCGCCTGCTTTAGATGGCGGTAGATCACGATATTCAGTTGTTTCAGCTTGTCAAGAGTTTATCATTTTGGGCCTTGCTTTGCAACATAAATTTCTGTATACTTGCCCCATGCGAATTCTCCCCCTTCTCCTTGTGCTGGCGGTGTGTGGGGTGTAAGAATCTCTTTATAGCTCTGCCTCTAGTGACAGCTTAAGCGCTTTTAATTTCACCCAATCCCAATCACATTCTTGGGCATGGGATACCAAGCCAGTGCGCATATCCAAGATAGGTGAAAAAGCTTTGTGGTTGTGTTCAGCATCTCCGTTGTACAGCGGGTCTCCAAGCAAAACTATGTGAACCGTTTCGTGGGAAACCGTATCATTGTATAGCGAATCCTCAGACACATATATTTCTCCGTTCCACATGCAGCCTTTTCTTTTCTTTTTCCCGCATATAAATTCTCCCTGCTGCATAACATGTATAGTTACTGATTTACCATCATCGTCGTACCCATATAATCGGTTCATGCAAGATTTAGTTTCTCTTACATTGGTGTCCACTTCGGCTAATTCAACAGAACTTATTTGATAAAGCTCCGTTCCTATTATCTTAGAATCAATATTGTTAGCCCCACAGCCGTAACTTACAAAACATACCAAACATGCAAGGGATACTTTAAGCATTTTATTGAGCCACCACAATTATCCGCCATGTTTGCGAACTGAAAGTATACCCATTCGCGTTTGCATTTGCCAGATGTATCATGACCGTATTTGTGGCCGAGACGGTAGCGTAAGCATTTACAAAATATGCCGCTAAATTATTGTGCGGAGGGGTAATTATAACATTGTCTCCAACTTGCGCACCAGTAACAGTTAAAGTGGTCTCGGCGCCGCTCCCGGCATTGATCGTACCTGGAGCCCATACCACGCTTCCGAAATAAACAGCTTTACCACTGATTTGCGTAGCAGATGTTGCAGTGGCTGAATTTCCCGTACAAGATCCAGAACTACCGGAAGCATTGCCGGTGACGTTGCCGGTCAGCGTCGCCGTAATCGTCCCCGCCGCAAAGTCCCCAGACGGATTTCTTGCGACAATTGTTTCCCCCGCATTTGACGATGCAGCATTCATCCCATCCAGTTTATCCGCATCCAGTCCTGACCCTGAGCCTGCGCCGGTTATGGTTGTTGACGGAAGGGAGACGGGGCCGGTGAATACTGCTGTACCAGTCACATTTTGCGTCCCGCTCAATGTATTCGTACCGCTGCTGCTAATCGTCCCCGTTAGAGTCAAATACGCCGAGCTTGTGCCGCTGGTGAGCATGTCGGCGGAGAGGGCGGAGCCGGTAACTTTCATGATCGATACGTTTACATCCGTCCCGGTAGTGGCTGCGTCCAGTGATCCAGAGTCAAGGGAGACCGTGACCGTAGTCGTCCCGGAAGCGTATGCCGAAGCAGTAACGCGCCCATAGACCGCGTTCCCGGTGATCGTCGCCTTGATGCGCATACCGACAGGGTAAATGTCCGTGTAGTCGCCGGTCACGGAGAACTGCGTTGCGCTGATGTAGGTGGATAATGCGCCCGCTGCGATCCATGGGCCGGTGGTGAGGTCTTCGGGGGTTGTGAAGGGCATCGAAGAGACGTTATCGGAAGTCCATATCGCAGTGCCAGTACTACAATTGGTCTGATTGGCGGCCATCAGCTTTACCTTGACCGGGCCTGTTATCCAGATCGGCGATTCTCCCCGACTGTTCAGCGTTACAGACGTTCCGAGTGCGGTAGTCGCGGAAGCATCCGTGTACACTGCCTTTGGAGTGCTCGAATTTACCTCGAAAAAACAGACCTTGCACCCGTTGCAAGGACGACCTGCCGAGTCGTCGAAATGGGAAATAGGGGGTGGCAGGACGCTTGCTGTTCCAAAGGCATTGCTTGCAAACAACATTGTGAGCATGAGCACTGAAGCGATTTTCTTCATAATATTCTCCTTAATTTTATTGACTTTAAATTTACCTACGAGTATACTTATACACATGAAGATAAAAATACTTACCCTCACGTGTCTCAGGTGCAACCACAAATGGACCCCGCGAACTGATGATGTCCGTATCTGCCCAAAGTGCAAATCCGCGCTTTGGGATAAACCGAAGAAGGAGCCCCATGGAAAATAGTACGGTTAAATTGTGCGAATGCGGTTGCGGTAATCCTGCGCCAATTGCCAAGGCAACGGCTAAGCGTTTTGGTTATATTAAAGGGCAGCCAATGCGCTTTATCCAAAACCACAAGAAGTGCATTGATCTTACTGGACAGCGATTTGGCCGGCTTGTAGTATTGCGACTTGTCGCCCCGAAGGCTAAAGATCGTGGCGCATATTTCCTCTGTCAATGCGACTGCGGAGTGACTAAAGTTATACAGGGCAATTCTCTTAAAACAGGGCATACTGTATCGTGCGGATGCTTTAATAATGACAATTGCGGAAAGCTTGCGCAAAATTATCTTGCGACACATAAAGAATATGGCACTCCTATTTACAGGATTTGGAACACTATGATACAGCGATGTCGCAATGAAAAATCTACGTCCTACGAACATTACGGCGGTCGCGGTATTACGGTCTGCGAACGCTGGCATAAGTTTGAAAACTTTCTTGCCGATATGGGGCATAGACCAACTCCAAAGCACAGCATTGACCGCATAAACAATGATGGTAACTATGAGCCTGGAAATTGTCGTTGGGCAACACAACAAGAGCAACACAACAACAGTCGGTTTAATAAATTTATTACTTATCAAGGACAAACAAAAACATTGGCACAGTGGTGCGCTTTTCTCGGCCTTGAATATAACATCATACAACTGCGGCTTTCTAGGCACTGGACCGTTGAGCGAGCCCTTACCACTCCCAATATGGGAATAGGGTATCATCCTCGCCTCAAATAATACGACTGCTTGCGATCAACATGAGTGCTGCGAGTGCTGTGGCGAATCGTTTCATTCTTCCTCCTCGGTGGTTAATTCGATATCATCATTTGCGTTTGCAGACTTCACGGATTCATTTAAAAATGCCATCCTCTCGGTAATCATTTCATCAATATCCCGGATTTCAGACTTGTCGGCGTTGTCGTCAAGAAGCTCTTTGCGCAATTTCCTGAACCTCTTCACATCGCGTTCAATGTCGTTGGCCAGTCTGTAAAGCCCCGCTTCCGGGTGGGCTTCAAGGTAATCGTCAATGTCCTTACCATCTTTCAACCTGCCCTCGATCTCGTTCTGATGCTTGTTCAGAAGGATGATGTTTTCGTAAAATCTGCTTCCCTCTGCGGATTGGCTTGCAGCATTACCGTAAAGTCTTCCGAAAAGCGGGATCTTGTGGGGCGGTAGGTCCTCTCCAGAGGCAAGCACGGTTGTGCTCGTGGCGACCTTATTTAACTCCCGTCCGACTCCGCCTGTGGCTTGTCCGATGAGGTAGTCTATTTGATCCGGGGTCGGGCTTACGACCCCCGGCTGGTACTCAGTCCCGCCGGACAGCCAATTTATGGCTCGTGAAAGCTGCTTGCTGATTTCGCTTGCGGTATCCTTGGTTCTAGTATGTCCCGGCGTCGGGTTCAAGCTGTTATAATCCGGTCTCGAAATAGGTCTCCCCGTCCAGTCCCGGTTTTCCGCCAGTGCCGCAAACGGATCCAGCACGGTCGGAGCGATAGTCTGCATGGACAGACCCGACCCACCGATCGGATTAAATGCATCCACTACCGTGCCGGCAAATGACGTAACCTTTTTCCCTACATCCTTGCGACCAGGCAAGAGAAGTTCCGTGGCTAACCGGCCCAGATTCGGCAGCACGAGAAAGCCTTGCGGCATGGGGATTGAGATGTACTTCTTACCGCCTATGGGAATAACGAAGCTCCTCTCACGAATAAAGCCCGGCGGCTCGTCATCATCGAATCCAAATGCGGCCAGCATCAAGGCATCCATGGCGCCGAGCAGTATTCCGCCAGCGATTATCTTTTTGCCTGCCGGTCCCTTCAGGGTTTCCACCATCCTCGCCGTACCTTGGGCGGAGGCGTTAAAGAAGGCATACAGCGACCCTGCCTGCCTCGCTATTTGACCCTTCCTGTTAAAGTTGACGGTCAGGTTCTTGGCAATGCTTGCGGCCTGCATTTTGCTCATTCCGGCGTCTATGGCGGTTTTGTAAGTGGCAAGCCTGACTGCGTTCTCGGAAACCGTATTGTAGTCGGAAAGCCAGTTCATAACGGCCCTGCCTGCCATCCTCATCTTGCCTGCCATTGCTCGCTTGATTTCTCTCTGAAGGGCTTCCCCGCGCTCCTGAGAGTTTTTGAACATATCGCGATACCCGGTCTGTCCGCCTTCAGCTTGGAATTCTTCCCAAAGCTGCGCCCATTGAGACGTGGGAGCCTTTCCTGACCTCTTCTTTCTGATATCCGAGTAAATACCCCGCAATGCGGAGACAGTGTGTTTCAGCACGATAGGCTGCTTGCCTGCCAGCGGAGTTGCGCTGAGATTCAGCATTCCGCTTTGAACGTCGCGCATGAGGTTGATAACGCCAAAGACCGGGTTGTACTGCGTGTTGATTGAGGCAAAATACCTTGTCGCTTTAGCGGAAAGCCCGAGCAAGTGGCTGATCTCGTCGGCATCCAGATTCTTGAGGGCTGCGGCCATCCGGACGGCTCTCTCATTAGTTTCGTTGAACATGACCGAATGTTCTTCGATTATTCCGGTTTTCTTATTCGGGATCCTTGCGATGATCACGTTTTCTTTTGACTTATAGAGCGGGTCAACCATGGAAACAACTCGCTCTTCAACGTAAGGCTTTGCTGCCTTTCTCGCCACCGATCCGGGGATAGTTTCGGCAAAATCCTGAGCGTCTTCTTTGGTCAGGAAATTCCCCTCCACTTTCGCTTTGGATACGACTTCCCACGGGTAAACGGTGGCTTCGAGAGTCTTGATCTTTGGCGGCTGGTCAACCTTCCAGAAGTCTTTGTTCGGGTTCGCAAAAGCCAACCCGACAAGAGCGGTAGATACCCGGTTCTTTTCTCCCCGGATAATCGCCTTCTCTCGTTGAGACGCTATGTTTGCCAGAATATCCACCACGGCCCGCTTCGAGCCAGTACGCCTCTTGGAGACTGGCCCGCGAACAGAGAAGCCCTGCCCGATTCCAGGACCTCGCTCCATGTCTTCCCGGTGAAGGGGTACGTAGTATTTATACGCTGACTCCATGGCGTCAACGTCGCTCTGAGCCGTAAGCCCGTATTCGACCCATGTCTGGCGAGTTTCTTTGTTGATCGCGTCAACCTTTTTCGCAAGGGCCTCGAATGCTGCCATATTTTCAGGGGTCAGCGATGAGAGATACGCTTGCGCATCCGCTGTATCCATGCCCGATCCACCATCCTGCATGTCCGGGTTGTCAGGGTTCCGCTTGGCAATCGTCTCGTTCGCTTCCTGAGCATGGCGGGCGTGAAGATATTCCTCAAAGTCCGCGATGGCTATTTTGCGCTTTGCCATCTCCTGCATAAGAGGCCGGATCTCTTGTTCAAGGAAATCCGATGTTTTCTTCGCGGTCCGGCCATGGAACAGCTCTTCCTGCATGTAGACATTGAACTTGTCTGCGATTTCCCCTACCTGCTTCTTTATGGCCGCAATCACCCGTTTTGTGTCGATATGCTTATCCTGCATGGTGCGGATAAAAGAGTCCATCTTGGAAGGCTCTTCGGTCCACGAGACGCTATTCCTAGGGTTTTCGGCATTCACGCTTGCCGCTTCCTCTTTCGCCTTAACTTCCTCCACCTTCGGCCGCACCCCCTCCGCCTTCTTCATCATCTTCGCCCTGGACGCTTCCCACCGTCTCCGTGCCTCCTCGCGGGAGATAGGCCCCTCACCGAGGGCGCCGGACTGACCCAGCCGCTTATTCGCATCCCTGATGGCATGGAACGCCTTGAAGATCATCCCCTTAAAGCTGCTCCATGCGTCGCCAAGGAGCCTCTTCATGCTGGTTGAGAAGACGACATAGTTCTTCGCGCCGTCGGCATAGACCTTGTGGCCGATGTCAACAAGCTTGTCGTAGGCTTCCTTGGCTACAGGTGAAAGCTTTTTGAGGTCGTTCACCAGTACGTCGATGGGGATGCCGGAGTAGAGAATGATGGATGATTTTTTGTTGAACCGTTTGCTCAACGGGATCACGTCGCCCTGGTCGTCGCGGGTGATGGGGTCGGCGGACTTTATCTGGTTGGGGTTCAGGGCAACGTATGAATCGCTCCCCTTGTCTTCCTGCTCGTTCGTGTAGACAAACCCATCGTAGCCTTTTTTCTCAAGGATGCTGTTCAGCGCATCCCATCCCTTTTGGTCGGTTTGTTTCCACGCGGCCCATGCTCGATCTGCCTCTTTGTCGGTAATGATATTTTCTCGGCTCAAATGGCTCCTGATGCCGTCAAATGTCCATACTCCGAGATCAGGGACTCGCAGAGGATTTTTAATGTCCAAGAACAGGCGCATTGGCTCAATCGTTTTCGGCTGTTTCTTTGCAAATGCCTTTGCTTCTATTTCTGTTTTGAATGGTCCTTGGCCTTCTCCGCTCATTGGTCCAGAGTCAGCAAATACGAGAAATTCATTTCCGTCTTTTTCAACGTCATATCCTATATTGAGTTGTCCTGATGCGCGGTCAATAGCTGCCTGCCGAGTTCCGAAGTGAGCCATGCCGCCAGACGCTTCCATGCTGAATTCGTTGAAATCGTTATCGGTCCAGTGATACACTGGCCCCACGGTATACCCCGCCCTCTTCGCCGCCTCGTCCACCATCTTCTGCGCGGTTGCGAGATCGCCGGAGGCTACGGCTTGCAAGTATTCCCGGTCCTGCTCGCGCTGGAAGGGGTTGAGGTTGGAGGTTTCCCGTGATTCCGCCACCCCCCCCCCTCTCCTGACAATCCGCTCCTCTCCCGGCGCAAGGTCGGTGCGATCGTAGGGAGTGCCCATGCGTTCGGCTTGGGTCATGTCGGCGCGGGCGGAGACGCGGCGGGCTTCTTCTTCGCCGGAACTCAGCATGTAATTTCTGTTTGTTTCCGATACAATGCTTTCCGCCATGTCTCGTATTTCACTGGCAAGATTTCTTAAGCGCGTGTTTTCTCGCGGTGTTCTTTGCGCAAAAGGCTTTTCTTTGAGTGCATCATGTTCTGTCGTGAGTGCGTCGAACTTTGCCTTTGTCTCTGAAGCATTATCAACCGATGCAGCAATACTTGAACCGCTTGCAAACCCCTCTCGCTCCTGAATGGCGTGCTGGATCTCATGAAGGATACTTGACAAGTGCTCTTTGTATGGCCGCGCTGAATTCACGGTAATTGTGTCAGTCTTGGTGTTGTAAGACGCCCCTGCCGTCATATCTTTGAATGGGTCTGGCAAGGCAACCCTGATGTTCTTTGCATCCGGGTATGCTTCGTACAGTGCGGGGTGATCTAATATTTCACTGAGATACACACTCCCCCTACTGCTGTTACTAATTTTTTCTATAATGGAATATTTTGATTTCCACTTCGCCCCTTCATCGTCAAGCTCAATCCGCTCCTGCTTATCCGCGAGGTCTGAGAACTTGCCCTGAGCTTCGGAAAAGCCTTTCGCTTTCGGACCGACGAATACCCCGCGCTCATTACTCAGTTTATCGCCCAACTCCCTGTTCGCCTTCTTCGCCGCGAAGTAGACTTTCTCCATGAGGTGCTTGAACTTATCCCACATATCCCCCAAGTGGGATTTCATCGCATTGCGGAAGTCGAAGAACTTTGTTTTCCCTGACTGCAAAACGCCTTGTCCAAGCTCAATGAGTTTGGGGAGCGCTTCCTTGGAATGAACCTGCGGGTTTCTGCCGATACGGACAGGGGATCCTGCGGCCAGTGAATCGGTGATGGTTGAAGGTGTGGCTATGCTCGCTGCCGGCTGCTCCGTTTTCCCGCCCTGTTTTGCAGCAAACTTCGCCCTGCTGGCCTCTATGTGAGCGTCCAGTTTTTCCGGGGTGAAGTCTTGCATCCCCACCATCAGGGTGCTTTTCGTCTGCGGGTCAGTGAACAGGACGCCGGCCGGAATGCTGCCGGCCCCTTCCTGAACGCCGTTGATCGTCATGCCGCGGCTTTCAAGTTCGGTTTTGATGTTCTCAGGAACGCCTTCTGTCTTCGCCTTGCTCACTGCCAGCGTAGGAATAGATTCCGATGCCGTGAACTCTTCTGTCGTCCCGTCCTTGATCTTTACTTTATTGCCGTCATTGGACGTAACTTTGAACGTGTCGATCTCACCCGTAGATTCACTGCGCTTGACTACGGTATCGCCCACGCTGAGAAGGTCGGCGTCTAGGTTCTGTTCTCCGGTCAAGGCGGCCTTTACCGCCTGCTGCCTGGTCTCCGCGTCCATCGGGAGGCCGCGAAGCTTCTCGGAGTCGAGTATTTCTTGCGTCTTGGCTCGCATGGGTGATAATTCAGCGGTTCTCCTGTCAATGCCACCTGCAACAGCCACAGAGGGCGTCTCTTGTCCGGGGATAGCGGGAGTCGCTATAGCTGCTGGTGTCTCAACAGCGGCCACGGGAGCCACGGGAGTAGTGCTTTTCTCTGGAGTTGCTACCTGCTCGATCTGTGCAAGCTCATCCTGAAGGAATTGAGCGTACTCCCTGCCCTGAGCCTGACCGTTGGCGATCCGGCTCGCCCATTCCTCGCGGCGCTTCGCCCTGCCTGCTTCGTCGGTGGCCCATGCCTGTTTCTGCTTCGCGCGGTCGGCCTCGCTCTCCTGGAGGTTCACGGCATCCATTTCGGACTGAATGCCTCGGCTCGCATCTGCCTGCTGCGCCGCGACTTTGGCGGCTACGGGCTTGCCGGCGGCGATGTTCTTGATGTCGGCAAGGGCGTTGTTGAAGGTTTCTTCGGGGGTGGCTGCTTTTTCGGACTGTGCTTCCCCCGGAATCATGTAGTTGTAGCTAGCCAGAAGCTCATCTACGGACACGGGTTCGCCTCGCTCGATGCTTTTTAATGCGTTATCGCGCCAGTTCCGGGCTATGAGCGGGTTTTCGTTCACTTGGGAGATGGTTTTGGCAACCTCCCTAACCGCCTCGGCTCGGACACCTGGACTCGCATTCACTCCGTACAGCTTCTTGATAATGCCCCTTTTGTGGACGGCCCCCATACTTGTTCCGAGCAAGCTGAACAGTATTCCGGCACCGGCCGCCGGGGCCATAGAAGCTCTCGCCTCACGCCAGGGATCAATCTCGTGAAGGTTCCCATCGTCGTCCTCTCGCTTCAGCCCCGCGCTCTTCTCAATGCTGCCGCCCCAGGCGCTCTGTACGGTTTCCTCGGCGGTCTCCGTCAATGCAGACTTCCCGGCGCGCTTGGCTATTTCTAGAGGCGATGTCTTAAATATTTGCCTGATTGTGTCCTTAACGGCATTCTTTGCCGCTGCATTTGCTCCAGGTAACAGTTTTGCTATTCTCGCAATGGCTAAGTTGCCAGCAAACTCAACACCGCCTTCTACCAACGCGGCATAGATGGCCTTATCCTTTATAAGTGCTTCTCCGTCTACCCCCTGCTTGTTCAGTTTTTCGATCAACCCCTGCTTCCTAGCGTCTTGGATTACCTGGTCGTACTTCTCGGCACCGAACACAGTACCAGCGCCAGCGGCGAAACCGATAGCTGCTCCTACCGGGCCTCCGACTGCGGTGCCAGCGGCCATGGCCGGGACACTTGCGGTTATAGACTCGGCAGCGCTCTCGAAGGCTGCCGGGATTACGCCGCGCACACCTCCAGCTTCAGCCTGTTTCGACGGTCGCAGAAACCCTGATTTTCCCGCATCTTCCGCCCATCCAGAAACAGCGGTGAGTTTCGGAGACGATTCAGGGGTATCTCCGAGCCTGAGCGCACGGGCGCCCATTCCGACGCCTCCGACCACGCCACGGGAGATTGCCGAAGCAACATCGGTCGCGGCACCAAAAACCCCAGGTCGGTCGGCCGTTTTAGCACTCTTCGCTTCATCGTATAACCGCACATAGCTATCGTAATCATCAATAAGCCCTTTATGCCGTTCATACACTCGGCTAAACTCTGCGGCAATGTTATTTCTATTTCCTAGCAACCCGTTGAAGGCATCTACTTTTACCTTATAATCATTGTAAATGTCCTTTGGCAAGCCAGACGGATAGTTTTTTGCGGTAGAGTCGAGATCGCTTTTTATTTGAGCTAGGTTTTTATCAATTTCGTCAAGCTTTACTTTCCTTGCGAGAAGGTCGTTTTCGGAGTCTCCGATTGTTTTTTTCTTCGCATCTAAGGCAATAATATTGGGCTGCTCTTCCCATTCTCCCGTTGCGCCATGTGGAGCTTCCGCAGCCGACAGGCCGCTTATGACTTGGCTGCCAACATCCCCCGCCGCCTTGCTGATATCCGCTTCAGACAGGTTCATGCCGGCAGTGGGGGAGAACGCAGACAGGCCGGTAGGGAGTTTTGGCTGAACCGCTTCATGCGCCGGTGCCATGCCGGGGGCTACAGCATGAGACGGAACGGTATCAACCTCCATCGGAGCTTCGGGCGTCTGCTTGAACAGCGACTTGTACCACGGGGTTTTCTTCTCAACGCCTTCTACCCCTGACAAGTCAATTCCCTCTATGCCAGACAAATCAACTGCCTCGGGCTTTGATTCCTCTATTCCGGTCAAATCAACGGGCATTATTTTATCCCCTGTTTTGCAAGAGCTGCGTAAATTTGTTCATCGGAATACTTCGCGTTGTTTTTGTTTGACCTTGCTATCTTAAAAGATGCTTCGAGTGATGCAGATTTACCGCCACTCCCCTTCTGCCCCATCACCTGCTCAAGCGCCATGTTCATGTCGATAACAACATCCCCCTTGCCCCTTACCCACTTTTTCTTGCCTACAAGCGGCTTCGCGGCCCTTATATCGGCGGCGGAAATGCTCGGGTACTTGGTTTTGTAATCTGCGAGGAAGTCCGCGATCTCCTTGTCGGTTTCGCTCGGCTTGGTTGCGCTGGTCGGTTTCCCGGCTTGTATCTTAGCCCGCCGATCCTTTCCCTTCTCCCCTTCTTTAAAGCGTCTTTCGTCGTTTACTTCTTTCTGAACCGCTCTCCGGTTGCTTGCAAGCTCTCCCGTGTACTTTCCGTACACATCGCTGCCGATGAAGGACATCATATCCTGGTGGCTGTATGAGTCGGAAGCGGATAGCCCTATTTCCTTAGCTTCCGGGTCGGAGTTTACCATAGCCATGACCTTTGACCATTCCGGCTGCATAGCCTGACTAATGGCCTGCTCTGCGGCCTGCCTCATCTCGACATCCCCGATTGTGGCCGGGTCATATCCCATCTGAGCCGCTATGTCGTCATGCAGCCGTACCATGCTTAGTGCCGGAGCCTCATACTTCTTCTGCACTTCCTTGGCTTTCTCGCGAAGAATCTTTTGCTGCTCCTTCTGGTAATCGGTGTACTGCTTCGTCAGTTCCATCCCCTTTACCGGATTAACTTTGTTTACTTCGCCAATCAGGGCGCCCATAAACCCAGCCTGATCCATTGTCCCGTCAGGTTTGGCGTATTTCGGTGCAAGGCTCTGCGCGGTGGTCTTCATCCACTCGCTTTCTGCCTGTTTCTTTTCAGCTTCGTCCAGGTTGAGCGCGTTTATCCGGCTTGCGCGAATGTTATTGACTGTCCCGAGACCTGCGTTGAAGTTCTGTGCGAGGTCGGGGCTTATGGTGACGGGGTCCATGAGGGAGTTGATTGCCATGCTTAACCTCCGATATTTGATAATTAAGTCGTTTTAGTGGGGTACAGCGAATTGTACTTGTTGCCGGCCTTCGATCCGTAATACATCCCGGCTGCCTGTGCGCCGAGATTAAGAAGCGTATTGATCTGATTCGGGAGAAAGTTGTTTTCCATGATGCTTGCGTTCGCATCCATGCCCGCCTCGTTGGTTTTTGCGCCTGCTACGCTGTTATTGCCCTGCATCCCCACATTGGCTATGTTCCATGCGTTATTTGTGGTGTTATCTGCCGTGCGGTTTGCGCCGGTGCCGATAGCATTGGAAACCTGAAGATTCCCGCCCATGGTAGCGTTAAGAACATCCCTCCCGCCTTGAACCTCCACGTCACCTAATTTCATAGCGTTGTTGCTCTCGTTACTCTTGACCTTCCAAATATTTTCCGACTCGGCGCCTGCAAGTCCTGAGCGAGCGGTATTGAGAGAGCCGGTGGCTCCAAGCCCCTGAGTTGAAAGGCCCATGAGACGGTTCACCATAGCACTAAATTCTTGAGATCCAGCATGTTGACCATAATCAATAAGGTCGGTCGCCGTTTTTCCGGAAAGGAGGTTCCCATTTCCGATAGCTGATCGCTCAAGTGTTTTTTGCCCTTGCTCCAGCCTCCACAAATACGACGGATCAGTTTCCAGCGCGTTCTTTGCCGCTTCTTCCCCGTCAAATCCCATCAGCGCGTTGATCCTAGTATTCGCCTTTTGCCCTGTCTGTATCCAGGGGGCAAGGTTTTGGTGAATATCTTCATAAGCCGCCCTGAAAATAGCATTGCTCGTATCCGCGCCTTCCTGAATGGCCTTGTTTGATACGGCAATGGCGTTTTGCGTCGCGGTTATGGCATCGGCTTTTGACTTTTCGGCGGCGGCAATGTTCGCGGCGGTCGCTTCCTTCGCGGCCTTAATACTGTCTAGGTTTGCTTTGTCTTGGGCGTCAGAGGAAATCTTAGCCGCGTCTATCATGCCCTGATAGTTTTTGTCAGCAGCGTACTGTGCGGCAGAGGTTCCAGCGGCCCCCGCCTCGCGCATAGCCTGCGCATTTTTATCTGTTGCGTCTTTTGGGATGAAGTATAGCGGTTCGGCAAGACCTCCTGTCATGAGGTCCACCCCTACCCGTGTTATATCTTTAGTCTCTGTATTTTCATTGAAAGTGTCCTTAGCGTTGTTCCATTCTCTTTGTAAGCTGAAGCCCATAACTCACCCCCTAGTGGACAATTTTCCTGAAATCACCAGTTCTATACTCATCCCCCACAATCAACCCAGCCGCCAGCGCCGCCGCATTGTCGGCATGTTCCGGCACCCCTTGAACATTGAACGGCTCCGAGAACGTCAGTTTGCTGTCTCGCAGGGAGAGGTAGCGGAAAAAGTTTTCCAACTTTCCGAACCATGGAAGCCAGCGTTCGTAAAGGCGATATGACTTCTCGCCGTTTTCACTTACTGCGATAGGCATTCTTGGGTCTATTTTGGGGAATTTTTCTACCGTTGCCATGGTTACTCCTATCCGATGTTCGCGTAAGCTCCAATTATGTTACACTGAACCGAATCCGATACCGTGATTCTGAACGTCCAACCGTTCCGAGATTGACCCAACTGATGCCACTCAGCGCGGGCGCTGTACTCTCCGATTTTACCGATTGTGCGCCAGCCCATATCGATAAAGGTATGACCACCGTCTCGGGAAACCTCCAACATGCACAGCGGGTCCGACCCCTGCCCCGTCACAAGTCCCACACCCGGCTCGAAGTCTATGTGCAGCTTGTTGATCCTAAGCGGGAGGCCGTTGCTTGTCAAATGCTGGGTCGTCCGCTGCTTGATAACCGGATCGCCCGTATCGCTGTACGCTCCAAAACCAACCTTGTAAAGTTTTCCAGTGGTCGTATCACCCATTACATGTTCACCATTCAAAACGCAGTGATAGGCCGCCTTGAAACTGTCATACCCATAGGACCGCCACTCAGCCCACAGCCCGGTTGCCGCATCAAACACCCACGTCGCCCCGCCGGTCGGGAAGGTGAACCCGATGAACGTATGACCCTCAAGCGTGAAGCTCCACCCGATGCAGTCTGAGATGGTGGAATACTGCCCGATCTGGTAGTCGATGGCAGGAGTAGATACTTTGGCCGGCACACCTCCTGTTGAGCGCACAATGCCGTAGAAGCCCTCTCCGTTCTGTCCCGGCCAGTACAGGGCATTGTCGGCGGCAATGGCTCCCCAGCGAGCACCAAGGCCGATGTTATCCCGCTGCCTGGGGAGGAAAGGGAAGCCTGTAGCCCCGACGTTGGCATAGTTGTAAATCTCGTTCGTGCTGATCCCCATCAAATGCAGGTCGCTATGAATCGCCATGACCCTTACCAAGTCGTCCGGGTCGCCCTCGGCGGTCGCTACGTCCAGCCCGCTCCATGAGGTGAAATCCCTGATGCCGCTTGACTGAGCGATGCCGGAATTCAGCTTATTCGTGACTCCAAACTGGTCGATGAAGCATATACTGTCTCCCCCCAAGCACCCGCCGCCGACTGCCGCGAAGGCGGTAGAACTCAGGGTGTAACTGTAGAGCTTCGTTCCGTCAGCCATGCCGATTTGGAGGCCGTTCCATGCCAGTTCGACCGTCCCGGAATTGGTGTCCAGCGTCCCTCGCAACGTCGGCTGTCCGTCCGGGCGCACTTCCCAGAAGTTCGAGCCTTGTACCGTGTAGATATTCCCGTCTACTGAAATCTCACCCCTGATAGGCGCGGCACCCAGGTTCACCAGCACGGACTTGAGCACGGGACGGCCCATGAGGGATAGGACGGCTTTTCCTCCTGCCCGATCGACAAGATGGCAAAGGTTGACGCATGTCTGGGCGTTCAATCCTTTGGCCGGACCTTCGTATGCAGGCCCGGCTATGGAAATTGGGATAGTCTTCCCCATCAGCTTTCAAACGGCACATTCCAGCCGCCACCTGAAGACCCCTTGCTGAACATCGGAACGCTCATGTTTTTCCTCACCGGCTGAACATGCTTCATTTGCAGCCGAGCCCTGATCTGCTGAAGCATTGCCGCAACCACCGGCGGGACAGCCTCCCCGTGCTTCGGCGCCAACCGGATGGTCAGTTCACAGGAAAGAAGCTCTTTGTAGCCTGCTGGGAATGAAACTTCGGTCGTCAGGTCGGCAAAGCTCGTGAACGGCTTGAAACTCGCAACATGCAGCGTCAGCCCGGATATCGGCGGAGAATAGAGATAAATGCGCCCGAGAGGATACTGAGGGTCATAGTAAAGATATTCAGGATGAGAGCTTATGCCTGAACCTGATTTTTGGAAAAGAGTCCGGTACTCCTCGCGGGCCATCGGCAGCAAGTATCTATCCTGATCGTCGGCGTCTCGCGTGAAGCAGCTCCGAGCCTCGATGCTATCCGGCCGCGTCGTGTTGAAATCCCCGTTCGCCCCGATGGTGTACGACTCCTGATCGGCGGTGAGCGCGAAGCTCTCAAGCGTGAGGTACGGGATCATCAGGCCGTCAACACTCAGGGTATCCAGCATGAAGTTTAGCGTCCGCAAGGTGTTCGTCGCCAAGTTCGCGCTCAGGGGTTGCTCAGGGTGGACTACGCCTATATTTTCGAGCGCCTCCTGACATATATCATTGGCGGTCGTGCTCTGTAGTGGGGTAAGTTCGATGGTTGACATGCGTTCTCCCTACATGCGCCCTATTACGCGCCATGTGCCCGACCTCGCGGCCCACACAAACCCCTCGGTTTGGAGGCTCAACGTCGCATCCTGCTCGAAATCGGCGTCACCGGTCAAAGCTACGGTGTATTCAGAAGTGTCGATCTTCTTGAACGCGAAAGAATCGCTTTCGCTCACTCCTGCGATGTCCGGCATGGTGTGTGATTGGTTACCCGTGGTGCAGTCGCAATCGTAATATCCGCCTTCGGTAATCGCCGTGCTCTCGGTTAGAGTTTCGATGGAGTCCCCGCCCGTGGTGATCTGGAAATTGCGCTCCCACTCCTCCTGATACGATCCGTGGACAAACTTGGCGTCGTAGAATCCAGCGGCCAGGAAACAGCTTGCAACTCCGTTGGCGTCGGTAGTCAACGGGTTGGACAAGTCCCCTCCTGACGCGCTGCTATAGAGCGTGGCCTCGGTGTCCGTGCCGGTCTCGTAGATATAGACCGCTACCCCTTCAATGCCGGCTCCGCTGCTCTGGACAGTGAATGTCTTGACGCCGTAGGGCATTTATTTTCCCTTTCGCCGCATAGACATGGCGATTCTGCTCTCCGTGTCCGTTTTGTCGCTGGCGTAGTCGCCGTCGCCGTCACAGGACAGAGAGGTGATCTGCAGCTCGACGGACCGGTCCTTTTTGCCGCCAGACAGGTCATTGGATCTCACAGAGATAACTTTCGCCTTCGCCATGATCTCAACTTCCTCGTCAGGCTTGTAGCTCATGACGTGTTCGAGCTTGGCTACCTGCTCTTCGCTGAGGCTGATGCGGAGGCCGTAGGGGTACGATTCCTGCTCCATCGATGCAGGAGTAGTCATATTCATGTGTTCTTTTTTTGACTTTTTCGGGAGCATCATGCTAACCATCTTCATGCGTCTTCTCCTTTCGGCTCCGGCCTGTGCCACCGTGCATCGTCGCTCATGTACCAGCCGACCGTATCCACCGTGCTTTCCCATCCTTCAGGGATGAAGTCTCCCCTGCGGAAAAGCCTCGGTTCTTCCGTCACGTGATAGCGGTAGCAGTCGGCAACGGAGTAGACGTTTGTGGCTCCGATGTTGGGCTTTTTCGGCTGTTCCTGTGTTTCAACTGCTACTTCTCCAACCGTCTCGACAACCTCATCCGATTGATTGACGGTACTGGTTACGTCTTCCGCAACCGTTTCTGTAACCGCCGCATCGGTTTCAGCGGCCTCGATTTCTGCTTTGCTTCTTCTTCCCGGTCTTCCTGGTCCTGCCATTTGCTTGCCCTCCCTTTATTACGGCGTACACGTTGCCGCCGTGATTAATCCGTTGACGATAGTGAGGGATACGCTTGTCCCTTCACAGCTTCCCGTAAGTGCACCTGAAAACAGGTCTGCCGTTGTTCCCGTGCCGCCGCTTGAAGCCGCTAAGGCCGTGGTGAACGTCGTTGCCCCAGTAAACGTATTGTCCCCGCTCCATGCGTTCGTGCCTGACAGCGACGGCGCCGCAATGACTGTCGCCATGTTTGCCTGAGTCGTCATCCCGGCCTTATCGAGAAAAATATTGTAGGTGCCTTCCTCGATGTAGAATTCATACGTTCCTGTAGCACTTGCACTTGCCGGGCTTCCAAGCTGGATATTGCCAGCGGCATCGGAATAGATCGTTGCCGGCGTTCCGGTCCCGCTGATGAAGACTGATACGGCCGCTCCCTTCGCGGTAGCCCCATTTGAGGCCGTTCCTGAGTATTTGACGATTGCCGATTGCGCGGTAAACGCCATGGTCAAGACTGTGATCAATGCGAACAAAAAGATTTTCTTTTTCATACCTGCCCTCCTAGTTCAACGTATGCGATTGTTCCCGCTATTTTTATTCGATTATCAAACGCCTCATCAACGGCCTTTTTCACTCCGGGCCAACTGCCGTTGTTGTAATAATCGTGAATCACCATGACTTTTCTTGTTTTTGGCAACCATGCTTTGATATCAGCCTTGCAGCCCTCGTAAGAGTGGTCGCCGTCGATGAAAACCATGTCGGCGGTGTCTTGCACCAACTTCGCCGCATCAAGGCTCGGCATCTTCATTTTCACAAGGTTCTGGTAGTGGCCTACATTTTTATCAAACTCAGCCTCAACATCCTGCGATGCGGCCAGGTCCTTGATCGTATCGGAACCCTTCCAGTGATCGACGGCAAATACGGTTCCCTTGCAGGATTCAAGCAATGCCTTCGTGCTCCGGCCCTTCCATGATCCGACCTCAACGACCGACTGTGATTTTGAGGCGAGGTCTTTGAGTAGCCCCAATTCCTCCGTGCTCATCCAGCCGTCAATTCCGCCATCCTCGGCTTTGTCGGTTACGGTTACGGGCGTGCCAATCAGCTTTTTCGCTGTCTCAAAATGATCGAGGGTAAACGTATGCTTCCCGATATGTCCCATTGAAATTGTCGGGTCAAACCAAAGTTCAAAGCCCAACTGCTTTGTGCGCCAACAAAATGCAGGATCTTCGCGGAGCATGTTAGGCTTTCCGTAGTTCAGGAAATTGAATGGCCTCCCGAGTTCTTTTTCAACTTCAGGCGTAAACGCATCCATTACTTTTCGGGATATCAGCAAAAGGCCGCAGCCGGTAGCGTCGGCCGTAAATGGTTCTTTTGGGATTTCTGTTCTGTTTTTTATGAGTCCATTGTGGGTGAAATCGTATACGAGCGGCCTGTTCGGGTAATGGCGCATCACGTAAACTCCGGACACGATGTCTTTCCCGAGTGAAGTCATGCGCTCGAATACGTTAAAATTGCAGTTGAAATTATTGTCTGAGTCCATGAAGAGCAACCAGTCTGAATCAAAGGCTTTCGCCTCATCCCAACACTGGTTTCGGGCGTCGTCTATGTAGCAGGTCTGAGGCCCGACGAGGTTAACCTTGCTCCCCGTCTGCGTAACGATCTGCATGAGCGACATGACCATTTCGGCCTTGAAATCATCACGATTTGGCACGGCGATAGTGCATCTTTTTTCTTTTGCCAATGGAGTCCTCTTAAGAATGCGCCCCGGCTGCCAGGAGGATAACAGCCGGAGCGCCAAGTGTTCAGCCTAAAGTCTAAGCCTGTGAAGTGAGCGTCTGCGTGCTGAGAAGGATCACAACACGAGAGTTGCCGTCCGTGGCGGACGACTCCACCGTGAGGAGATCCCCGATGGCCATCTGGGGAGTTACGAGAGTCGTGGAGCTCACTGCCGCCCCCGCATCCGTCCCTTTTGCGATGGTGCTCACCGTTCCGTTGGTGTTTTTGATGAGAATATTGCCTGCCGTCGCATCCAGCGCGTAAGAGACGACTGAGACAATCGTTCCGACCACCGGGCAGCCGGTTGCGTCAATGACGTTCTGCGCTGTCGTTCCGGAGGTCTCTTTGACCAGAGTAATGACATTCCTCAGACCCGCCGGGATCGGAGACGGCCAGAGGATTTCCCAGTCGGTCTTGCCCTCGTCTGATGCGATGATAAGAGACTCCCCCGGCTGGAGGTCGATGGAGGCGCGGCCCCCGATGGTGTTCCCCGTCCCTGCGGCAACTGTTCCGACCGCCGTCGCGTGGACGTTCTCGAAGCCGAGCACCTTTTTGCTGCTCGTGGTCCCCAGAAGCGTGGAGAGCACAAACAGCGTCATGGTGTACGCGCCGTTGATGTTGACTTTCTCGTCTGTGGCGAGAACCGTATAATTCTCCGCCTTGGTGGTGATCGCCCTGAAGTTCTGCGTCAGGTCAGCGAACATTGAAATACCTGATTTGCTCATTTTGAATATTCTCCTTTCTGGTTATTGTAAATAAATCAACTGTTTACCCGGTGATTCTGGCGACACAGTCACGGTACGGATCGAAGATGTTCACCCCGAACGCCATGTCCACGCGCTTGATCGTCTCGTAGTTCATGATGTCGCCGCCGGTCGAGAACGTCAGGCTGATGCCCTTGTACGAGCGTGTGATGGACTTGGTGACGCCTTCGAGGGGCGCAATCGGGACCGTCACGAGGCCGATGGAGTTCTTCCACCACGCCAGATTCTGAGCATAGGCGGTCGAGGCCGTACCGGTTGTCACCGTGACGATTGCATCATCGGGAATGCCTGTGAGATCAGCCGTGGCGCCGGTGATGTTCTTGAATGCGCCGGACGGAATGACCGGGGGATAGATGGTGACATCTCCTTCATTGCTCGACGCGGTCGCGGTGTCCTGCACGGTGAACTTGCGGAGCTGGCCCGTGCTCCTGCCAGTGACAGGGTTGACTCCGTAGACGCCCGCAACGTTGAACGTGTCACCGCGCAAAAGCGTCGTGCCCGTCGTCCAGGTGTCAAGGTGTATGATGCTCCCAACCTGCGGGACCGGGTTGTCGGTCAGGATGTTCGAGCCCGTGCTCGTCCTGCTGCCGGTCGTGTGCGAGGTGACGTAATTGGCCTCACGCACGTCAAATCCGGCTACCGGAGCGATATTGCCGGTCTTGTACTGGTCTGACAGGGTATTTGCCGGGTTGAATACGGCCACCATGCCGTTGCCGTACTTGCGGGCCGCTGACGGGTCGATGTAGCAAACCCGGTCTTGCTTCGGTGTCTCGTAGAGGCTCAGGACTTCGCGAGCCGCCAACAGAGGATCGTTGGTCGTGATGCCCGTACCTGGAGTGCCGACGTGATTGCCGGCCTTGTAGTACAGGTCGAAGATCGCCGTCTCCACGTCCGAGATCAGGGGCGCGGTTATCGGTTTGATGTTCTCATCGGCCCAGAGATCAAGCTCTTTGGCGTTGTTGAATGTTTTCTCTTCGCCGGTGATCTTGATCGGGATGGTTGACCACCTGTCGATGGTGAACGGCGTCAGTCCGAAATTGGTACTCTGCACCGTGGAAATGACCGGGCCTGCCTGGCTCCGATACCTCGGGGGGTTCTTGATCTGGAGAGTCTTGCCGATACTCTCCTTGGTCATGGCGAACTGTGATTCATACTGGCGATTGACGTTGTTTGTAACGTCGCTGCCCTCGAACAGAAATTCGAGCATTTTATCCGCGATATATGCGGGTGTGGGTAATACGTTGGGCATGTTATGCGTCTCCTTTCATGTTATGACGCTCGGGCCTTAGCCTTTCGCGCCAGTGATCGTTCAATTCTTTCTTCCGTGCTGATTTTTTCTGAGGAGTAGTATGCGTCGTCCTCAATCGGTGCTCCACCTCTTACTTCCGTGATCGGCTCCGGCGCCCCGCTCACCCTCGGGGTCTTGCCAGTGATGATGGCGTCCAACTTCCCCATTTCCAGCACTTGTGCTGCCGAGCTAGGCTCGCCATCGGGTGTCTTCAGGTTTGCGATTTTCTGGCTGATGTCCGGGTGGTCGCTCAAAAACTTCAGCGTGTCCGCCGATACAACCCCGTCGAAAATCGCGTCCCGCATAGGCTTGGTCAGCGAAAATTCACCTTTTGCCGCTCTGTCGCTGATTGCCGCCGCTGCCTCTTTCCCGTGTTTCTTGGCTACCGCATCCAGGACCGCATCACGCCGCTTCACAAGCTTGTCCGTAGCCTCCTGCTGAAGCCTTTCGGCGGTCTGCTTCTCCGTCTCTCCGCGCTGCCGCTGCGCCTCTGCCGACTGCTGCTTGGCCTTTTTGCTGTCCCGAACCTCATCGCGTTGATCCAGCCATGCCTGAAAATCCTGTTGGTACAGCTTGGGATCTTCATAGTCCGAGATGTCAGGCATCGTCGGGATTTCGGTAGCCGTCTCGGCGACTTCAGCCTGCGCCGTCTTCTCAGCCTCTTTTTGCGTCAGGCCAATTTCCTTCAGAGCTTCCACGCGGCCCTTGAGGTAGGCGTTTTCCTCCCGGAGTTTTGCGGCTTCGGCCTCTTTCTCCTTGGCAGACCCTTTGGCCGCTGAGATTTTCTTGTTGATGCGCTCCTGAGACTTGGGGTCGAGCTTCTTGATGATCTCTTCAGCGTCCTGCTCAGGCTCATCATCTTTCGGGGCCTCTTTCTGCTCACCGGCCTGCCGCGCCGCTTCCAGGTCTTCGGCTGATAAGACCCCAGCTTCTTCGGCGGGCGTCTCCTTTGCTGCCGGTGCGGTCTGTTCCGCTGTTGTCTGTTCGTTGTTGTCTTCACTCTGCTGCCCGGCTTGTGAGTCGGCGGTTGCCGTACCGTCTGTCAATGTGTTTGCGTCCATGTGGGTCTCCTTCGTGTGTTGCCCGGATTTACCCCTCCGTGGGGAATTTTGAGCAAAAAAAAGAGCCTAGAAATTAATCTAGGCTCTCGATACGAGCGTTATGTTCGTGCCTTGCTTTACCCCTACAGCACCTGGTAAGCGTATAGTTTCCCCGCATATCGCGGTTCCATGGTCTTGATCCTACCGTCCGAGACGGAAGCAAGGCTATTCAGTTTTCAGAGATCAGTGAAACAAAAAAAGGGCACCGAAATTAATCGATGCCCTTGAGACGAGCTTGGTGTGGTGCTATTCAGTTGTCTGGAACTTCAAATGCTATTGCTTGCGCTTCGATGTCTTTACGATTGAGTATCCGAACATTAATACTCCTTACCTTGGGAGATTTCTTCCCACAATCCAGGGTACTTCAAGTCAATAAATCTCTTGAGCTTGCTTGACATCTCTTTGACTGTGGCCTCCAATGATGCGCTGCTCGACTCCAGTTCATCAGCAACCGGCTTCATGGCGGCTGCGAGGTTTTCGTTGGCCTCATACATTTCAGCTTGCGCAAGTGCAAATGCTACCGCTGCTTCGCGCCGCTCATCTGCGCCAGCGGGTGTATTCCGCATAGAGGCGTACTGAAACTCTATGCGCTTGTCCTCTGCGATTATTGCGAGCTTTTTGATTTTTTCTATTTGCGCTTCGTTCATCAATTCACCCCATCACTCCCAGATTATATCAAACCCGCACGAACGGTTGATGCCATTTTCGTACCCGTCTGGAAAACCTGTTTTTGACAATGTAACGGTTCTGCCTTCCTTGGAAACCCCGCTTAAATCATATTCTGTTTTCAAAGGTAACAACATTTCTATGATAGGCATGGAAATGTTAAACAATTCATCTTTTTCACAAAGGAATTGCTCAATTAAATCCATCCTGTCAATCGCGGTTTCTGTTTTCTTGTAAAACATTACTCTTTCCATTATAGTCTCAATTTGACCCATGCACCGCCGTAATCATCCGGCAAGCCCTTTTATTCTTCTTCTTGGCGTCCAACTCCAAACGCCTTACCCCTGTCTCTATGTCGCCGGTGATCGTATATACATCGCAATCGCGGTTGTAGCATCGAAGAGAATATCCCCGATCTGCCTTCCCAAGCGTCTTCCCGCACAAGCAGTAAACCGGCTTCATTTCAGGCAACTTAGTATCTCCTTACTGTTTATCACAAATGTAGAAAAATGCAAGAGAAAAATGAATTAATCGCACTTCTCTGGACCGCCCTTTGCCTTGATCTCTACCTTCGCCGGGGTCTCAACTTCTGTGAGACCTAGGTGAGCAAGGAGCCTGTTGTGTTTTTCCTTCAGTTCGGAATATGTGTTTATCAATGCTGCAATTTGCACATCATGCCGTCTGTCACGTTCGGCAATCCATTGGTCGAATTTATTGCGTGTCACAAACATAATCCCTCCATTAAATCCACTCCGCCTGCTGCTGAATTTTCCACTTCAAGTCTTGTTCGTCCAACCAGAGATCGACATTACACCCCCTGCAATGCTTCCGGTACTCTTCGAGCTTCTTGCGACTCACAGTGTATGCCAACCTGACAGGTATCCCATATTGAAGCGCCACGCTTATCTGCCATGCAGTTGCGCGAGGCGGTCGCTTCATTTGGGTGGCTCCGCTGCGATCCCGCTAGCCATTCGCCTATTCAGCCGATGCAGCACGATCTTCGCGCAATAGCCGACGCTCAGTCCTGTTTTCAGCGAGACAACTGCCGCCTGCCGCGCAAGCTCCTGTGTTGCCATGCTCATTGCGCTGTCGAGATGCTTCTTATCCTTGGCTGCGATCATGAGTCCGGAGTCTTTTGGGATGGCGGCTAGTGTGCTCATTTAAAATCAAACGCCTCCACGCCGTTCCCGCATCCCGTAGAATACTTGCTGGCTATCACAACGGCCTTCCGCGCGTCGGCGCCCATTGCCAGCGCTCCCATCGCGAAATCTCTCCCGCTTCCCCATGCCATGAACGTATCCAGGACTTCGATGGCTACTGGCTGCTTCTCATAGAAGAAACACTTTCCGCTTTTAGCTACGATCAGCCGGCACCATTCGTCCTTGTCGTCTTGGAATTTCGGCCATGCTGATTTTATGGCACCATTGTGATACCATTCGGTGAGGAGGATTCCTTCTGCCAGTCCGCCAGTACAGGCGCACACGGTCATTCCGTCCACTCCATGCTTGACCCATATCTTCTGGGCCGTCGAGATCATGTCGGCGCACACGGAACGCCGGTCGGCTGCCAGTGTTTTACCGTCCCATACGACGACGCTCATGATTTCCCCGCAATCCCCAATATCACCTCAACGCACTGCCTTGTGCTTGGTGTGAGGATCATGTTCCCCTTGTTCTTCTCATACCACTCCTTCGCTTCCCACTTGCCCGTAATAGCCCGTCCCGCTCCCATCCAATCGGCTACCATTTCGAGTACGGCATTGTTCGGCATTGGTATCGGTTCGGTTGTTCCACGGTCCCACGTTATCAGCCAATATTGCCAGTGGTGTTTATTCCGCTTCTGGTGATCGTTCCATGCCCGCGTGAAAGCGCGTGACTCAACGTATTGGCTTGTCCCATCTGGAGCGTAGAATGCTCGTGCGTATGGCATCCATTCTGACGGCCTGAATTTGCTCAGGTCGTGAGTAATTGCCGCCCAGATAGGAGCGCCTATCTTTATACTGGCAACTAGCACGAACCATTTATGACGAAGAACATATTTTAAATAATTCCAATGGCGTTTCATCAACAATTCCCCCACTTCCCCGCCACCCACACAAACCCGCCCCAAACAGTGATGAACTCTTCCCGCTGGATCGGAGTTCCGCACCACCAGAAATTGCTAGTGGATTCCCATCGGTCGAGGGCGCGTTGTAAATCGGCATGGTCTCCCATCAACACATCATCCCTTCTCTCAAAACGTTCCCCTCCATCAGACAGCTAGGGCAACTCCTGGTCGGCACAATCACAGGCATAGACATCATGGCCTCAATGCTCTGCTCCCCGAGAAAAAATGCCACTCGCGCTAGATTCTCAGGCGTCTTGGGAATGAACCCCATCGACTCACAGTCCAGGCACTTCATGCCAATATGCGTCTTGAGTTGCTGCGTGCATGAGGGGCAAACCTCTTCTTCCCCGCCGAACATTTCACCGCAAAGATCGCATAGCATGATAGGCTCCTTATGGCTTATCGGATACCGTTACCGAAATCCCTGTCTTTTTTATTCCGACTGTCATGACAATTATGTGCCCTGCTGATGTCAGTTCAATGTGGAACATGGCAGACATGCCGTTTATTAAAATTCGATAACAGTATTGATACGCTTTTGGCATGGCAATATCAAACGTGTCGATTACGTTTTCACTTCGCTGATGCAGATTATTGGATAGGACGCGCATTGTTGGAGTAATGTGCTGTTCAACATATCGCTCTATAGATAGTTCGGTTTCTTTCTCAAATGGCATAGTCACACTGATATATTTACCATCACCCGTATGCTTTTGATCGTGGTGAAAGATTATGTCTTTGCCAATTTCGTCAAACAATACACCCATAGACTCACGGGCAATGTTTTGGAGTACCTCTACTGTTAAGTCTTTTTCCAGCTTTTTCGATACATGATGCGGACGATTATTATTGACAGTGCCAATTTCACGCTGTTTCTTCGCATCTGCGAATCCGCGCATCTGGCAGATAGCCCTTGTTTTGAACGGCTCAACATCTGGGATGTTACATGCAAGATGCAATATCGTTTCATCCAGGCTCAGCGGGCCGCCATCATCATATAGACTTGTCATGCCTCGATTGTACGCATGTTGGTACATCTCATGATGTTTGCTGTCAATGTTGAACATTTCGCATAGAAGGCCGTGCCAGCCTACTGTTTTAACAAACTGCCAAACTTCAGCATTGGATACTTTGCATATCATTATGCGTTCCCCACCCTCACCTTGGCAATCGCCTGCGCTGTCGTCTGCGCAAACTCCGCCATCTGCTTCTTCAGCGCGTCCAACTCGGCTCTCAGTTCATCCGTGCTCTGCCCTGTAGCTGCCGCGCCGGCACTGATTTTGGCTTCCTCAATCTCACCCTGAGCCTTCAGCGTTTCAACTGCCGTCCGCCTGTCAATCTCGTATTTCTTCATGTCGAGGTCGGCCTGACGATTCTTGAGTACAGCGTTAAGCTTTTCAACTTCCGTCATCAACTCCTGAATTTTCTGCTCAGCTGCCTGCATGGCCGGCATGGTCTGAGCTTGTAGCTGCTGAATGGTCTGCTCAACCGCTGTCTTGATCTTCTGCTGAATCTGCGCCTGCTCGTCGCCGGTGGCAGAATCTAGCAGCCCCTCGTATTTAATGTTGATTAGGGCCTTGATTCTATTCTCTGCCTCTTCGGCATACGCGAAATCCATCGATCTGAGTGCCAAATCACCAATGATCAACCCCAACTCGGGGTTGCGGTTTGACAGGTCGGATAGGTACGCGGTCGCTTCCAGGCTGCGCGTTTTGAACGACGGCCCGGTCGTGACCTCTGTGTCAAAATCCGCCTTCCGAACGTCGTTAACCCACTCCTCGATCACGTTTCCGTCGCCGTCTGAGGTAGGTTTCGGCTGATTGATAACAACCGGCTCCTTCGGTTTCCAGTCATCCCCGATGATGCGCAACATCATTTCGTAATCGTAGACTTTTGGTATCCCGCTGCGGATGATGCGCGTCTGGTGGTCTACGGCGGCCTCGATGTTGGCAAGAATCTCATAGTGTGGGTTGCTGTCCTGCTGCGCTTTCGCCATGATTGCGCGGCCGGACTCCTGGGGGCCTTGCTGTCCGAGCGTTGCCTCGTGGAATGAGGTGAGGTCTTTGACCAGATCGCTCCAAATATTGACCATCTGGAGAATCTGCGCGGTGTTCGCGTTGTTTTGTATCTCTGTCGGGCGCCCGCCAGGTACAGAGGCATCGTATTCGTACCACAACACTTTTTCGCCGACACGTTTTCGCCATCCCTCTGCGGCTGGGCTATTTGGTGGTATCATTTTAGGCGTCGCCATCACTTGCTGACCGGTAATGACCATCTGCGCGGCCTCCGAACTCCAGAGGTCCAGTAGCAGATTGGCGTCAAACCCTTCGTCAAAAACCCCGTGATACATTTTTCTGCCAGACTCGTCGTAGTCGTATTTCCCCTCGTATACTGCGATAGGGATGCGGTCGAACAGGACAGGCTCCGGCCCTTGCAGTATCTCGCGGCTGTTTATGATGTAGTGGCTGATCGTGTAGATCGTGACGTTTTTGCGCTCTTTGAGGACTTGGATCTTCACGCCTGCCCGTTTTGCATCAGCCGCAATGTTTTTGTGCTCCTTGCTGCCCTTCTCGACGGCTTTTGTGAGCTTCACCCCATTGAGCGCCAGAATCAGCACGGTGGCTTGCCGCGGCTCCACGTCGTAATAGCCCGCGATGCGGATTGTCTTGTCGCCCCACCATGCTTTCTCTGTGGCCAGCGCGTCCTTGAACCCTATCCGCTGCCCCTTTGGGAATTTCCGCTCATACTCGGCGCGGGGAAGATCCTCGATCACGAATCCCCACTTGCGGCCTCCGCGATCAGGGACATCGGCATTCCCGTGCGGGTCGAGGATCACGCTTTCCTGCGTGCGGAAACGCCTGACGTATATCTCCTGGTCTGTGGCTAGCGCATCGGGATAGGCATGATAGACTTCGTGATAGTCCGGGTAGCCTGCCGTGGCAACGGATTTGATCGTGTCCCTGTTGAGGTCTTGCACGCGGGAATTGGCCTCAATGCGCCTGAGAATCGATGTGCCAATACTGCCCAACTTCTTATCAGGCTTGCCACCGTCGAACCCGGTAATGCGGCCCTGGGGCATGGTCTGCATGGCCTTACCGACAAAATTGTTGCGGAATACACGACCGAAATTGTGCTCGATGCAGATTTGGCCTTCACCCTCCCGCAACTTCCGCATGTCTTCCGGCCAGTGTTTATTGTCCTCGTTGATGAATTTCCGCTTTTTTTTCATCTCCTCGATCTGAGGGCCGTAATACTCCACGCCCTCTGCATAGCGCTTCATGGCGAGGTCAATAAATGCCTGGTCGCGGGAGGTGACTTCCTCAGCGGGTGGGTCGGTTGGCGTTTCGCCAGATTCCTTTTTCAGTTCTTCTTCGGTTTGCACGGGGTCTCCTGTTGCGGACTGAATAAATACGATTTATCTTTTTCGTTCCATTCTATGGAATAAGTCCCGATTTTAGGATCGCGGATAATATGTTTTTTGTTTGTAATAGGCATTACAACCCCTCGGTGCTCGTAATAATTCAGCAAATACTGGTAGTGGCCCTGAGCGGCGAGGCCATTCATGATCATCATTCTTGCGACAATATCAGCGTGATTGCTTTCCATGGCCCTTTTTTCCTGAATACTGCCGCGCCCTATCAACCATTTTCTGCATTGCCTTCTCCGGGTCTGGATCGTTGCCGAACCACACATCGGCCACCATGCCTGTCAGTTCTCGTCCAGCGTTAAGCGCCTCGTTGATGTCGGGCAATGAGGATAGGTTGTTTCGCCAATCATTCATGCTTTAAATGAGCCCCCATGCCGGAACGCATCATTTTCTTTTTTGCACAAATTCACAAGCCTATCGTACTCGGGCTTGATTTTCGCCAATGCCTCATGCGGACAAATTCCCCGCTCATGTGTATTGCTGCCGCAGTATCCGCACGTCATGCCCTCATCTCCTCGCAAACAGCCCGGCGCCCGTGATGTGGGGAGGGGTGACGGGACCAGTCCCGCTACCTGCCTTGAGTTTATCGACGTACCCGACCGCAAATGTCCGAAACCCATCTGATCCGTGAGAGGTCCAATCATGCACGGGCCTGTTGTGCAGGATTTTCTTTTCCTCGTCATACTCGCTATGGTATCCATCCAGGGCGGCGATTCCACGAGCGCATTTTTCCTCATCGAACCAGCACGAGCCGAGAACATTACGCACTGCCGGGATATGCACGTTGATGATAATGTCCATGTTTTTGGCACGAGTCACAACCTGAACCGGCTTGACGCCGAGGGCTTCAGCCACTTCCTTGCGTGTTTTAGGTATCTCTCCGTTGGTCATTTCGCGCTGATCCGCATCGTGCGGCATGATGTGGCCGCCGTAAACGTAGGGCTTTCCCTTTAGGACCTTGGCGTAATGCTCCAGTCCATAGTTGGAGTTCTCGTAGTAGTCAATCATGTTGAACGATTTTCCGATAGGCTGAAAAAACCAGATTGTCATGGAGTCGTCAAGACCCAAGTCCCATGCGGTGAAAACCTCTTGCCCTGGCTGGTGAGGAACACGAGTTATGCGGCCTTCCTTGCGAGCGGCGGCCATTTGCTTGGCATAATACGCACCTTGTACCGCTGCCTCAAACGAGCAATAGAACTCTTGGTCTATCATTTCATCGCTCATGCCGGCCGCCCGTTCGGCCTCGACTATTGCCAGCGGAACAACAGGGGTTCCGTCCTCGCGCTTCGTGTCAGATACCGTCAACCGCTCGCAAAACCATTCCGGGTTTCGCTTTGCCATCTCGTAGAGCGTGTATCCGTGGTTTCGGCCACGAGGGGTATAGATAAACACGGCCCATCCGCCATTCTCTGCCAAAATAGGCCGCACGTAATCCCAGGCACGGGAGTCCTGAAGAGAATATTCAGAGAATACGCATCCTACTGGATTTGTCCCCATTATCGAATCATAGTTATCCGATCCAACAATCTGAACAATACTTCCGTTGCAAATTACAACCTTTAATTCCGTGTCATTTTTTTTAACTATTGATTGAGGTGGGAAGTGATCTAGGAACTTAAGGCCGGTCTGGGAATCTATGCCATCCCAAATGACCATTCGCCCCTGTCGATATGTGGGGAAAAAATAATAGTATACGCCTTTTTTCTTTAATGCTTCCGATACTACTTTGTTAAATGCACATTTATCTTTTCCTGCTCTTCGATGATGAACAAAAACGCCCCTCTTGAAGCGACCAGGGATAGCGCCCATAAGGTTTAATTGATACCCGCGAGGACTAAAGAGATGGGGTATGCGTATTTTTTCTTCTGCGACGCTCAATTTCTTTGATCCAGTTGCAGTTTGCGCATAGCACTTGATACCCCTTTGGGAAATTGTGCTGCCTTATCCACCGATAATAGTCTGCACCCGCTGCCGTGCGCTTTCCATGAGTTGCCCTTCGCTTATTCGCCCCGTCATCGTTGACATGATCAATTTGAAGCGCCCTTATATCGCTATACCCGCACCCACCACAACACATGGTCCCGTTGCTATAGTGAGAAATGACTTCTAATTTAAGCCGCTCTCTTTCCAGCCTATTCTGCTCAATGTCCCACTCTTTGTTCTTGATTCTCCAATCCCTAGAATACTGCCGAACCTTTTCGCGATTGTTATCGCGATACTTTCGCATATATTCTTTTGTTTCTTCATTTGTCATTTTTTTGAGTCACGCTCTTTGAATAGTCTATGATTTCATAGGACACATTGCCGGAGTGTTTGACTTCCTGCTTCTCTGCCGGGTAATAATCCAGGAGCTTTGATATCTCTTTCAGTGCTGCAACTTTGTCGTGTAGCCCGAACTCCATAGCGACATCAATGATTGTTTCGTCGCCTTCGCCAGTGTTGTCGGCGCGAAGTGACCTCTTTTCTTTGAGTTTGTTAATTGCGCGGGTTGACTTCGGATGATCCCGCAAAACATCTGAGAAAGGATGCACTTTAACCACGCTGCCTTCGAGGACTTCCGCGTAGTCTGCTATGTCGGAAAGCCCGATAATTGCCAACTCCTCAAGCACACGTTCTTTAGTCACTCCGATCTTCTCTTCGGCCTTTTGCTTCAACTCTTCCAAGCGGCGTCTAACCTTTACATCACTCAACAGCCGTGATACTTGAGTGTCGAGACCCCTACCGTTCTTTACGCCCGCAAATAGCGCGGCTTCACGGCCATTCATGCAGGAAAAAAACTTGACCGCAAACTTCTCTCTCTTTATGTCAGCCTTTGTCTGAGAACCCATAACTTAATCTTCCCACTTCTTTTTGTTTCCCTCGCGTCTCCCGCCCGTGGAGACTCCGCATATTTCCCTTTAAAATCGACTAAACAGCTTTTTGTGGGTTTTGGTTATTCTTCCCACTCAATCGTGATCGTTGCGCGTTCGGGAATAGCACAATCCCCCGTTTTCTGGCCGCGCTCCTCTTTCCACCTCAACATTCGTCCGCCATACGGAAACGGGATAACTTCCCTGTGCTTTGTACTCACAACCGCCCAATCCTTTGCCAGCAATGTTTCGTCCCCGCTGAATGCGGCCAGAACATGCACTAACAGCGCCCCTGTGCGCTTTGTAAACGACATGGAATGACAGCTCGGGCTCGCTATTAACTGCCCATCTTTTGCCGCTTCCCATGCCTCGATGATATTCATGCCGCGTTCCGCCTTCGATCGCTCGCATCAGCAATCGTCTGGTCCCGAAATGCCTTGTCGTGGAACAGTTTGTCAGTGAAGTCTTCCCTATGCGCCATGGATCCCCTCTTCCCTCAGCACGTCTGTAATCGCCCTCGGCGTCCGCCGCTCATGCCGCGCAAGCGCTTTTTCCAACCGGATGATTACGATCCTTGCGGATGCCAGCGGACCGAACGCGACCAGCACAATGCCCAGCGCGAGAGCAACGATAACCGCAGCCGCAATGTACGGGAGGTCGATCATGCAGCTCGGACCTCCTCGTGCAGACGATCCAGAGCCTTGATCAACTGATCATCCGGCACCGGCACGAACCGCATAACTGCGTTCGTTATTTTCTCTACCTGATCCTGGGTCATGGCGATTCTCAAAATCAACCCTCATTCGCACAAAAAAAGCGACCCCGGAGTTGTCCCGGAGGACTCGCAACGGAATCGCTATATCAGACTACATTAAACACTGTTTTCATCAATAAATCCAATGCTATGTTGCCTTTCTTGCTTGTTTTGATTTATTTTCATCTTTCGTGTTTTTTTGTGCGGATAGCCGCACAGGGGAGCCATGTTTTTTTTCATACGGCACCACATACAGCCGAGGTCGGCCGAATAGAGTGTAATGAAAAATCTCTGGGTCGTTGAGCCCGTCGCAGTATCGTTTGACTGCCGATTTTGAACCGTGGAGATACACACAGATTTCATCCCAACTGGTTTTTGTGCAATCACCCATAGACCACCCCCTTTTGACTTTTAATTGGCATCGGTCCCCCCGGTCACTCCACTACCCGCCACTCATATGTCGTCCACCGTTCCTCCGCAACAGTCTTTTCGCCCACTTCCGGGCCGAGTGTTGAGGACGTATAGACTTTGTGTCCAGGAACGACGTGGATAATCGTATCCCGTGCCAGGCTCAGGGATCTGGCCGTCATTCCGCATAAGATCGAAAATGCACTCATCAACCAGAGGGCACTTGATGGCTATGTCGATGCTACTGCCATGTGTAAAGCCTCCGGGAAAGAATTCGGACATTACTACGAAAACAAGACAACAAAGGCTTTTCTTGCCGAGCTTTCTACCGTCATCGGAATTCCGATAACGCAACCTGTCTATAGAATTCAAGGCGGTAGGGCCGAACTTCAAGGCACTTGGGTTCATCCTGATGTTGCAATCAACCTTGGGCAATGGTGTTCTCCTAAATTTGCGGTTGCGGTTTCCCAATGGGTTCGTGAATGGATAACTGGAAAGTCAAAAATCGCTATTTTTCTAAATGACGTACAGCGCAAAAAAGCAAAAAAAGAGAATGAGTATGGCGTATCAGCAACATTTTTGCCTGGCCACTTTAAGGCTTACACAGTTAAACTAAATCCGCTTGATGGAGTTTATTACTGTGACATCCGGCCCAACATGCTTACCGACTCTTTGCTTTCCCACCACAAATGAGATTCTAACAAGCAGGTCCAGACGGACGCGAACACCGCGCCGCTGACCTGCGCGTTAAACACTACCAGCGTTCCGAATCATCGAATCTGACAATGAGTTCGGAGGCTAATTTATAAAGCCATTCCATCATTGCCACATGCTGCTTCCAACTGTGTTTCCCGCAAAGATGAAGGTATCCGCCTTGCTGCTTTTTATCTCCCTCGCCTTCCTCTTCGCCAAACCATACATGACAACAGCCGTCCCACTTCATATATGCCGTGCAGTAAAGTTCCGTATCACAGGGCACATTTTCTTCGCCCCATGTAATTACTTCTTCAACCGTAACATTGATGTGCGTCTCGGATTTTTCTGTGATGGTAGCAATAAATCCGATGTATCCGTCAGGTCCGACGAAGTGTTTAACCAGGGGATCGACTCTCTCTGGCTTATTCTCGCTCGGCGCTGGTTTTGTTTGTTCTGTGCTCATCGGTTTCTCCTCGGGGGGCATCCCCGCGTTAGCTCTTAACGTCCTTCTTCTTTCGGCGCGTTTCGGCTGATTTCTGAGCCATATCCCGCGCCTGCTCCGGTGTCAAAATACGGCGGGATTTGCTCCCGCCTTTGCTCGCCAATTCTTTTGCCGCTTTTTTGAGGCTGATTATGCCTCCGCAATGTGGGCACCTCATTACTCGTCCTCGGCATCACGGGCAGTTTCGCGCTCAAAAATCAGGTCGCGTACCCGCTGCATAGACGATTCCGCGTCACCGTCCCAAAGCTCTGAGGACTCCTCTGCTGTAATAAGATCGTCCTCGATTGCATCCCGCTCCTCGCCAAGATACTCATAATAATCTGACCACCACTCGATAACTTGATCGGCGTCCTCGTGTCCCTCTACGTCTACCCGGCTCATCTCCCTGGAGCAATCGCCGTACATTGACGTTTCGCTGCCCGGTGCAAACTCCTGCTCCCACTCCATTACTTTTTCCGCGAAATCTTGCATCTTTTTTGTCTTATACTCGCTCATTGCCGCCTCCTCAAGATGCGGGCCTTTTGTGGTCCCGTCTTACTCTTGAGACAATATTAGCATAAGCGGTTATGCTTGTCAAGGGGTATTTGTAAAATAAATCTAAGTCAACACCGAGCTAACAAAACGATCCAGACGGGCGCTAAAATCGCGCCGCTGATCTGGACGTTAGCTCCTATAATCGTTCCATCTTACTGTTCTGAATACCTGCTTCGCGTTCACCCACCGGGCGAACCGGCGCTGATACTCGTTCCCCTTGTCCAGTGCCATAATGTACGGGTCGTATCCCATCGCGTCAATTACCATGACCCTGTGCATATCCTCTTCCGGGGTCGTGTGTCCGATCATCACGTACACCATGACCTTTGACACTTTCGCGGTTTTCAGGTGGCAGAGGCCGCGCAATACTTCCGCTTCATGCTCGGGGTAATCCCATGCGAAGTGAAGATACCCTTCGCGCTTCAACTTCTTCACGGCCTGCGCCTGCTCCTCGCCTACGAGCCGAGCATCAAAGCCGTGTTCGATCACCGTCAACTTTGCGTCGGCGATCTCCGCGAACGTATCGCGCCAGTTCGGATCGGCAAACGTGTTATTGTTCATCAGCATGATCTTACTGAACCTTGGTTCGTGGAAATCCCAAATCGAATAATGCGTTTCATCGTTCCGTTGCTTCGGGACAATGCAAAAATCACACGTTCGAGGGCAAGCCTTGTACGTGTAGCCCATCGAATAATCAATCTTCGGATACAACGTATAGTCCGGCCTCATCCGGTCCATCTCAGACGGCAATTTGCCCTCGGGATACTTCGGGCCTCCTACGAGATCCGCGACAGGATCAGGCGTACCCTGGAAGAGAACAGAGGCATACGTCAGGTCGGCGCTCGTCCCGGAGAACCACGGAAAATTCAGCGTCGTCTTGTCGCCCAACTTCCGATGATAGGCGCTGATTTTCATGGCCGCGAGGTTCGGCATTTTGCTATCGGGAGTATAGATATTTACGAGCATAGTTTGTAAACCTGGGCTAACCAACGTATCGACGGGTCGCAAGACCCGCGCCCGTCATCCGGGCGTTATCGTGTCACATAGTTTAGGATTTCCATTTTTAATTTTTTTATCTTTTTATTTGTTAATATATGCTCATTGTGTTCGTCGTTGCAGTCGGCCCATTCGAAAAAACAATATCGAGTTATCTTATTCTTATTTTTTATACACTCTTGCAATATCGGAATGCACTGTGGATAAATCTTATATCGTTTTTTTACCATTTCATATGAAATTGGTACATCTCGCTCGGCAATTTCGTTATTATCCCAACAAACATCATTTATATGATCAAGCTCGCTGCATTTTTCTTGCGCAGCCGCAGTCGAAATCAAAAAAGCGACGATAACAAAAGCGTCGAGCAAGCGCCTATATTCTTTTTTCTGTTTCATTCGGTCCTCCATTTCCGGCGTTGCTCACGCCTCCGTTATCTAATTAACTGCAAGCGTTCAATGAGTTTCGCGTGATTTTTTACGATACCCATAAACGGCTGAACGATGTAATGCGGCTCTTGACTGCACTTGTCAGCCGCCGCAAGTAATTCTATACACAACGATTTTAATTCTTCCGTTTCTTGATACTGATTCACAATTTTGGCGCACATTCTCATCTCCTCAACCCCTCCACGCGCTCGCAATGAGCATGGACCTCTTCAGGCGTGTATGGATTGTCTCCCAACCTGCCGATGATGTACGGGAGCACGTGGAGTATTCCCCTCAGAGTCTTTTCGTCGGCAGTCTCCATGCCGCCATGAGATACGGCGCGGGCAATGTTGTTTTGCGCCGCGAGGAGGTAGGTTGTCGCGGTGCTATTGGTTGGGTCGGCTTCTTTACACATGGGCTTTGCTCCCTTCGTGGTGGCTATTGTAATCGCCTTACTGCTTCCGTAAATGAAACTCCGTACACCTTACTTGCTACTCCGATGCTGTCGTCTTGGTATCCACATGACCAGCATTTCACATGGTTGTTTTTTATTCTCATCGACGGTCTCTTATCTACATGCTCACCGCTGATACAGGTTGCCACTCCTCGATTGCAATCAATCAGGTTTTCTATCGGGTAATCTTTCGCTCTGGCTATCATCTCATCAGTGATTTTAAATTTGCCCGGCATCGGTTTTATCTCTTGTGTCCATTCCCTGATTAATTTTCTCGCCCTCTTTTCACTGGAGGATTGCGCCCTCCTCCATGCTTCCGCTTGCCACTGCTCTTCTTCAATCGAGACGCTGTGATTACAATACATTGGGCTGATGCGCTTCAGCCGTCTGAGTATTATCTGTTTTACCATTCCGATTGTTCCTGTTCGCGTTTTTTATGTTCAGGTATTTTATCAGTCTCAACGTTTCCTCTGACGGATAAACTGCATTTGGCCGTTCACGTGGTACTGATCCGTAAAGCTCTTTGCATTTATACCATGCCCAGCCATCCTTGAATCCTTTGCTTTGTGCATACCCCCTGAGCTCCGCATATATTTTATTCCGATCCGCCACGGGGGTTTCGACAAGTTTACCTTTCTTCTTGCTCATTTTCACAAGCTCACCGTCTGCGGTTTCGACCGTGTTTTTTTGTTTCGGCAGCTCATGACCGCACCGTGGACACTTTATGTTTTTCCTCGACAACAGTGCTGAGCATTTCGGGCAAAGAACTGGAAGACTTTCACTCTTCTTTTTTTCTTCTTTGGCAATTTCCTTTTTGTCTCTTGGTTTCCCGTCGTCCAACACTAAAGGCAGGTCGTCAGTCGGGAATCCAAGGCGACGACATGTCCCAGAGTGGTCGAGAATAGTGGCCTTCGACTTTCCTTCTATCGGTCTCAAGATACGTCCAGCCATTTGAATATATCGAATCAGGCTCCTCGTGGGCCTAGCCAGTATCAGCACTTCACATGCCGGGAAATCCCAGCCTTCCTGAAGAATTCCGACGTTTGAAATTATTTTTGTTTTGCCACTCGTCACCCGCGATAGAATATTACTGCGCTCTTCGTCGTCGGTATAGCAGTCGATATGCTCGGCAGATACGCCTATAGCGTTGAATTGCTCAACGATGTGCTTTGAGTGAGCGATATTTGTAGCAAAGCACACAGTCGGTTTATTCTCTGCCAGCTTCGTCCAATGTACCACGATATCGCCAATCAGCTTTTCTTTATCAACCGCCTCACCCAGCTGCGTCTCGTTGTAGTCGCCTGCTACTATTTTCACTTTCGACAGGTCCGGCTCGCTCGGCGAGTAAATATCGCAATCAACGAGAAAGCCCTCGTCAATCAGTTCACGTATCGTTGCCGCTGATGTGATATCTTCCCAAAGTTTTCCCCAGGTGTGTTCTTTCGACATGCCTTTTGCAAACGGCGTAGCGGTCAGGCCAACAATAATCTTGCCCTTATAATGCTCCATGAGACGATGATACGCTTTTGATGAAGCCGTTCCGTGCGCCTCGTCAATCACCACGATATCGGCTTCAGGATATCCTCTTTTGTCTATGCTTTGAATGGAGCATACCTGAACCGGCTCATACGTCATCCTGGTATTTGATCCCTGAATTATTCCGTGGGATATCCCATCCCTTGAAATTCTGCGCGAGGTTTGATTGACAAGTTCAATTCGATTGCAGAGAAATATAATCCTCTTCGCCATCGCTATGGCTCGCCTGATAATCTCCAGCGCGATTAATGTTTTTCCCGAGCCAGTAGGTGAATACAGTACCGCTCTTTTTTTACCGGAATAGAAAATCTCCCCTAGGGATAAAATCGCTTTTGTCTGATATGGCCTTAATTGCATTGCTTGGAAACTCCCTGTTTTTCTGTATATGAATATATATTACTTATCTTTTATTCTTAAAGGCGTCCTTGTCTTTGTCCTTGTCCTTGTCTTTGTCCTTGTCCTTGTCTTTGTCTTTAAGAGTATCGTTGACCACAACTAGACGACTAATTGAGGACTCGTTGACCTCATTAAACCTAAGTCTTTGAATAATTGACAAATGCACCCTATTTGCAGGGTTTAAATGTTTGCCGTATTGGAATGCCAGGAAATCCAAAACGAACCATCTCCCGTTCTTCAGCACCTCTATTCGCGGTTTATCTGCGTTGAATTTCGATAGGGCATTATTGAGGTCAACTTGCACTCTAATTGTGGCCTCAAATATTCTTTTATTGGGCTTCCAAATTCCGGCATGGTCGCAGTCGTCAAGGATGAAAAACCAGAGAAACTTTTCCCCTGACGATAGATCGATAAACCAATCTTCTGTCCAGATTTCTGTTGCATGGAATCTCTTTGGCATGATGTCCTATCGAGCCTCAAAACAAAATAACCGATCCATCCAGGAGTTTCCGAACGCAGTTTGGGGACCGCGTTCCCGCAGCTTTCGCTTTTGGGCATCCTGAATGAATCGGTTATTTTGTTGAGATAGATTTTTCATAAGAGTCGGAAAACCCTCAAGCCTGCACAGTATATTCACTCGTATTACTCATGTCAATACAATTATCGCAAAAAAGCACAGAAAAACGCCCACACTCTCCCGTATGTGTTACGGCCTGTCGGAGTCGCAGGAGTGGTGTGAGCGCTGGCAATCTACAATGCAATATATTCCCTAACGGGATGTCCGTGCGTCTTCACGCTATGCGCTGGGACAAAACGGCCAGTTCGTGTAATCAACCCATGTTTGGCTGCTGCCCTCGGGATAGATCCCCACGCCTTGTGCGTCACAGGCGGACTCTGGCACACCTCCCTGAACTCCTCGAACCGAAACGCCCGCTTGCCGGCCGCTTTCCTAGCATCGCAGAATGCGCGAAGCTCACGCAGGACGGAGGCCGTCCATCCGGGCGCCGAGTCCTCGGCATGGTCCTGGGCGCGTGAAATTCCGATGTCGCGGAGTGCGGATCCTGATAGTTCAAACGCTATTTGGGTCATAAAATCTCCTTATTTACGACGACAATTGCAATGTATTCGCCCGCTCCGCAAACACAGGCCGGTTGATATTCTTTGAGTATGACTTCACACCCTCGAACGATTCAACAACCTGCTTCTCTTCAACCGGCATTTCCTCGTATGTCTTTCTCCCATAATCATGAGGCAACCACTGTTTCCCCATACAGGCCGCAAGGTTGAATCGGCGTAAAATATTTTCATCGTTGAACCGTAAATGTATTGTTCCTTTTTTGTACACTGTCGCCGTGAAATATGTACTTTTTATGCTCGATGATTGGTTGCGGCTGAACGCATCATCAATGGCCTTGTTTAGTGATAAATAGCTTTCCATGCCATCGAAATAATTCATAACGAGGTCAATATCCCTGAGTTGTTCCGACGCCTTGTAATCCAGTTTCCATCCGCTATATCCTACCCAGGGGTTCCCGTAGCTGGCGCGGACAGGGATGATTACTCGCTTTCCAACTTTGAACGCATTGTTCGTTTTCCATCCGTTGAACAGGTGTATGTTGTCGTTGTAGAGCCCGCCCGTGTAGGAATTTTCAATTGTGAACTTATCGAACACGTCAAGGACGGCCTCGGTCAATGTCTTCTCATGTCCGGCCATCAGGTTTAAAATGAACTGCCTGATATTTGCGGCCGTAAAATCCATATCGCACCGCTGATTAACTTGATGGTCGAATTCTTCACGCTTTTTTGAAGTAAGGCGTGAACTTACATCTTTGAGGTCAAGGGTCCGCATCCAAAAATCTTTGCGGATAACCTTGAGAAGGTGGTTCACCTGCACCTGCATTTTGCCCGTCATGTCTTCGGATCGCGAGCTATAGTTCTTGTCGGCCTCTTCGTTTATGCCGATATACTTTCCGATCTTGCGATAGTTGCGAAAATATCCGACGATGGTGTCTATGCCGATCTGCACCACCTGATTGTATTCGGCAACCAAATCTTCCACGGCGCGGCGGGTGGTAAGCTCGTTGTTTTCTTCAATTTCAGGGCTGATGTGGCTTGCCTTATCGTTGGCTCCGGCAAATAAATCGTTCTCAACAGCGCGTTCAATAACTATGGAGATCAGGGCGACCTCAACCCCGGTCTTTCTTTCAGCGTCAAGGAATGCGTTAGGGATGTATTCTATGTCGGCGTTCAGTTTTGCGAGCTTGCTTGCCAGTTCTTTCCTGGTGTTCGAGTACGGGTTTTTAAGCGTCTCGGCATTGAGCAGAAAAACAATCTGCCCCCTGTAGAGAATGTCGATTGCCTTCAAAAGGTGCTTGTCGCCGTCATCAAACGGCGGATTTGCTATGATAAGGTCGAACTTGTCGGCTCCCGCGAACGCAAGAAAGTCCGAGTCTATGACCTTTATTTTCTTCCCGCGCAATGTCGCCTGCAAATCATGGTCGATCTCAATTGCGGAGATATCTAATCTATGGTGGTCGTACTTATGGCGGTTATTGAAATATTCAATCAAATCACCTTTACCGGCTGAAGGCTCAAGGATCTTCACGGGATTTCCATTGATCTTCCAGATCATCTTATCGGCAAGCTTTTTGGGAGTTGGATAGAATGTTTTGTTGTTCAGAAGTGACATTATTTCCTCTCCACCGCCGCCGACACCAAATACCCGCACGGGTAGCACACTAGCTTGAACGCAACGGTTGTATGCTCCTCAATCGTCAAAGTCTTCCCGCACTTCCCGCAGCGGAACTTGATGTGAGTTTCGCGGTGAAGGTTGTTGGAAATCTTCATTTCAATGCGCTTTCTCGCCATTTCCATACAGGGAAGGAAAGTTCAATCCGATTCGCGTATCGTTCTTTTTGGATAATCCGGTCAGCGACCCGCAATGCAATTTCCTCAGATGATCTCGCCAATCCATGTTGCGGTAGGCCGCGCTTGGCGATACATGCCAGATCGCGAGCCATGAATGGTTTTTCTTGCATCCTGGCATAAATATCGTTAATCACGCTTGTTGCGATTTCCACTCCGTGAACTTTCATCCTATCTCCTTTACCACCCAAGCATCTCCGTCCTTGTGCGCCGTGAATATCCCGAATGGGAACATGCCCGCGGCTACGCTCATTTTCACCCTGGCGTCATCCTCCACCAGTGGAGTGATCTTCTGACCATCCTTTGTTTTGGTCTTCTTCCCAGCCTTCGTGTCGTGTAGCTCCAGCGTCCCATCGGCCAACTGGACGAGAAAATCCATGGTCAGCCGGCAATCATGTCCGAGTTTGACGGTTATCGCTTCAAACCAGTACCCCGCGATCTCACCGATTGCCTTCCTCGCCTCAAGGTGGGAAGCATAGGCGGACTCGGTCTTGTTCATTTCGCCCTTGACGTGAGCGTGACGGCCTCGTGCTTTGAGTTTCACGGGAGGTTGGGGCTTCGCCTCGCCTCCCCGGCATTTCGCGCAAGCGAGCTTGTTTCCGGCCCAATGGCAGCCTGTACATGAGGGGTTCATGCCGTTCTCCGTATTTCATCAAGAATCATCCCCTGAGTTACCGTATTCGCCGCCTCAAGCTCTGACCAACGAGCGATTATTGCCGGCCACTTGGTGTCCGGGTATGCCTCCGCGACCTCGCTCAGTCGGGACCTCCACTCCGGGAAAGCCTCAATCAGCCGCTTGCAGCGTCCGAAATCGTCGGCGTCGTGCGGTACGGCGCCATTGCTGAAAGCCCTTGCATCTCTAGTCCATCCGGTTTGTCCGAGAACTGCGAATATCGCCGCAGCACTCTTGCCTACATCAACCCCCAACCACCATCGGGTTTCGTCGTTATAACGGGACAAGCTGCTGATTATTACGGTTTCCCATGCCTTAATCTCATTGACCGTCCCGATCGCCATGATAACCATCGGGAATTTACCGGAAACATTGTAGTGGTGTACGATACCGGGGCTCACGACTGAATTTTTTGGGAATATCGGCTCGCACTCTGATAGGGCATCAGCGGGGATGCCTTGTGCCCCAGGTGCGCTGCATATCAGCCAGCCGTGAGGCCAGCGCTCGATTATGTATTGTGGACCTGTTTTCATACCAGCACCTCTTCCGCCTTCGCTTTATCTTCCAGCGCCTTTTTATACTGAGCCAATCGAGTCGTATAAATTTCCTCGAAGTCGATCTTGATATACTGCTTCCTGGCCTCGATTTTCAATGCTTCCAGCCGTCCGGGGTGCTTCGATTCAAGCCATTCGTGAAATAGCCGCTCGTTAAGATGTGCGCTGTTATTCGCGGAAACGTGGCAAGCGCAGCACAGGCATATCAGGTTATCCAGGTCAGCGCAGACATTTGAATATTTTGACGAGACAATATGCGCTCCGTGCATTTTGTAAAAAGGCGCTTTCCGTCCGCAGCGTTCGCACTCACCCTCAAGACGCACAATTTTTTTTGCGGTCTCAATCGCCTTTTCGCGCCAATCACGCTGAGGGGTGGGCCTTGTGGGTTTCGGACATGCCACCATTACGTCTTCTCCTGCATCCCTAAAATCTCTCTGCCCCTTTTGATCTTCTCAACGGTCATATCCACTGGCATCTTGTCGCGAACTGCTTTTATAAAATCGTTCCATACTGGATTAAAATCTCCCATGCTGCTTGCACCACTCTTGGAACTTGCCCGTTTCCAGTGGCTTTCTCGCGGTCCAATCTATCGGCCACCCCATAAGCCATTCGCGGAAGGTCGGGTTCAGCGGGCCAAGGCCGGAACCACCTTCCAAGGCTACTGAAGTTGCAAGGCTCGGGCTCACACTCTGTCCCGTCCGCTTCCCTCGCTCCAGCTTCGCAAAGTCCGGACCGCCCTCTTCCGCTCTCGGTGTCGGCCACATTTTGAAATGCTTGTTCGGCTTCCCCCGTACCGCTGCCAGAAGATCCCCACGGCCTCCCCGGTCCCCGTCCGTTGCTCTCGGTGTCGGAAATTTCTGCGCTCGTGACCATACCGCTCTCGGCAGGGTGTCCGTCCCGTCCCTGTGCGATCCGTCCGGGGTTACACCTTCCAGGGCCATTCCCGGCATGTCCTTCCAATCCCGCGAAAGTGGTGTCGGCCATTCACGCCCCCACTCCCTGCAACTGCATTGATACCTGGGCTCTAACTCCGGCCCGGAAATCTTCAGCACAGTCGATCAGGTGCCGCAACCTCTCAACACATTGCGGGTCAAGCAGTTGTTTAGGATCGCCCGTCTCTGCGTAGAAGTCCTCGGCCTTGTTTGGAGTGTTCAGGTTCAGCGGAGCATTCGACTTCATCAGCTTTTTGAATCCACTGATCGTAGCGCCCATCACCTGTTTTTCTCCGCCGTAATTCAGGCTCACACTGCGCACCATGACCCGGTCCTTGTCATCGTCGCTCAACTCGCACATCTCAACCATGTCCTGTGCGAGGGCCTGCAATGCTTCGTGAAACTCCGGAGCGGGCTTATCGTTGCTTTTCAGCATGAAATGGTCGAAGTCGCTCCCGTTCGGCACTTCCCATTCCAAGTAAACCTTGTCTTTCCCGTCTTCACACATTGCTTTGATTTTAAGAAATCTCATAGTCCCCCTCTTACAACCCCGCAAAAAAATAATCCCCGCCGGCCGCGTCAAGCACTTCCTTCCTCAACCGTGCTATTCTCATCGTCTCCCGCATGATGCAGTCGTTTGAGAAAAACTCCTTTGACGGGTTCTTGCTTCTGTCAACAATTTTCCCGCAGCCGCACTTGCACGGCCCGTCTTCACGCTTGTTGCGCGTGAACTTGGGGTTCATAACCCCACCTGCTCAAGCGTCTCCATAAGTTCTTTGTACGCGCCGTTCAGCAGGCCGTGCATTTCCATGCGCTGCTCATCGGTCTTCGCGTCCCGCATCAATTCTGCCGCAATTCCAATACTGCCGAGCTTGTTCCTGAGCGTGTGGCTCAATACGCGCTTCATGGCAGGGCAGAGTTCTGCTAGGGTTTGCAGCGTTGCTACGTCTCTCTCATGTTCGCTCATTTACCAGCCCTCCGGTACACGAACCGCCTGCCGTCCTTGTTGGTCAATATGGACCGTGTAAGCAACCCCTTCCGGTGAATATCCAGAAGAAGCTGAGAAGCGCTCAACTCCGACATTTCACAGCGGGCTGCTATTTGCTTGGAACTCATCGGCCATTCCGCGGAGGTCCAGCCATAGACTCTCCGTTGCTGCTCGGAGAGGCCGCTTACGAGCATGGCGTCAATGGCCGGGGAAAATTCCGGGTTGGTTGCTTTCATTTTCATGAGGTTCGATGATGTGATGCTCATGTTATCCCTGCAACCCCTTTGGCTGTTCGTCTTTCTCAATCGTTTTTTTGAACATATACCCGCCCGCAGTGTGGAAAATTACGATCCCTTCGGGTCTCATAAATCCAGGCGCTGCCTTACTGCCGTCTCGCTTTAAAATGTGAAGCGCATTCATGGCATCAGTGGAATCAAACACGCCACGATGAAGCACCGGTACAACTGAGCAGCAAGCTGGGCGCACAGAATCATCAGACCATCTATGCACATTGAAAAGAGAAAACCGCTTTTCTCCCTTCACGAGACCATACCCGCGCTGTATCCCGCTGCCCCACCATTCACCAAAGTGAGTTCCTGGTCCGAGCCTCATCAGTTCGTCTTTGTGCGTCAAAGCCCAAAGCAAAAACCCGTCGTTATCGCCCGTCTCAGCATTCAACCATCGCGTCCGGCTACCAACATGAAACCCGCCGTCTTCACCGATGCAGATAACTCCATTCGTCCCGTCTATTTTTTCAGTGATTACCACTTCGCGGGAAAGTCTTGCAATCTTCGGAAACGCTACAAACTCCATACACACCTCCTGAAAGTACATTAATTATTAGAGCTACCGCGCCACCATCCCCACCTCGTCGTACTCCACCCCAAGCGCCGCCGCCACTTCCGGCTTCAGCACAAGAATGTTGTCCCGGCGATCTTCGAGGAGGTGACGGACCTGCTTTACCTCGGCGTTCAGCGCGTGGGACTGGTAGGAATGGTGCACGTACATTCCGGCGGCGATGCCGATTGCGGCGCCCGCGACGGCTCCTAGCAGGTATTGTTTAAGCTCTTCCATGAGGGTCATGCGCTCGACTTTCTTTTGGTATGCAAGGTACTTATTCATCGCGCCTCCTGCTTGCAAAAGTCCGCGCCGACAGAGCACGGCTGCACCATTGAGCACCCGCTCGCTTTAACGGTCATCATGCAGTGCCCATGCTTATAGTGCAGGCACTTGGGATCGGTTGGGCGCGTAAGGCCTTCCGGCTTCTTTTTCATTTAAAGGCCCCCCGCCCAGACGACATTATTGAACACCCACTGAAGCCCCTTCAGCGCGAGTGACCAGGCTCCGTATGCGAGAAGCGGAGTCGCCACCATGACAGTCAAGCATCCCCAATTGAAGTTTTTCAATTCCCCTCCTGCTTGATATCTTCAACACTGATAGTCCGCGACGACCACGCATAAGCCAATGTCTTCATCTGCGTCTTCGTGTGCTCCCATCCCTCGCTGATCGTGCATCCGTCCTGCTTGTACGGGCAGGTTGGGAGGCAAGTTGTGTGCGGGCAGGAGGTTGTCATTTAGTCGTCCCCCAAACCGGAAGCGCTGTACATTCCCTTGCGAAAGCGTGAGGAGTGGATATTCCGCTCAATGACTTCTATTATTTCTTGCTTGCAATGCTTCTTTTGTTCAGGGGTGAGGTTGTCGTAAAGGGCTTTAAGTGCATCGGGTACTTTAACGCTGATTGTCGGGCCTGTCTTTTCAGAGTCTGTCATAAGTTTCCCCTAGACCAATAAGTTTCTAAAGTAAACCGTTGTGTCAATAAAAAGAGCCATACCGTACAGTATGGCTTGAACCGTTGGGAATTAGGCGCTTTTCCTATTCCTTGCGAATATATCCGGCCTCATGATTTCCACCGGTATCCCGCAAAGAGTTTCAATTACAATGGCGCGTGCAGGGGAGACCTGCTTTGTGCAGTTCTTGTAGTGAGATACCAGCGACAAGCTCCAGTGGGTAAGGAGCTTCTTCATTGCCTTTTCATCAATGGCCGCCTTAATGGCTTCCCGTTGCTGTCGTGTGAAATACCGTTGCGTTTGTTTCATGAGTTGATATTATCAAAACTTGACAGAGTTTGTCAAGAAAAATAAACGTTGGCACCTCAAAAATAGTAAATAAAAAAAAGATTGCAGATTGAAAAGAAAAGCCTTGACTTTATCAGTCAACTACTTTATTATTTGTTCGTAAGCTACAAACGCAGCGAGTAGGCAGGAAAGAAAAACGTCCTTTTTGGCTACCATCAGACGGCTTATCCTGTAAACCTGCGAGGAATGATTGAAACGAATAGTAGCAAGTCGTACACCATCCTGAACAAGAAAGGAGACATGGAGAGTTATTTGGAGAGTTTAATTTCGGGAACCCCGGCGGTCTTGCAGGGCCGCTGGGGGATTAAAGCATCGACGGTTCGCTTCCGTACCGGCTGATTTGATCGCAGACTACCGCAAACGGGTTTAGGGTAGTCATTGAAATGGAGGGCTTAGATTAATGTCAGAAGAAAAGTTTTGGGTAGTTTGGGATTCATGCTACGCGCCTTCAAAAAAACACCTTAACTGCGAAGACGCGAAAACGGAAGCGCGAAGGCTTGCCCGGAAGCATCCCGACAAGGCGTTTGCCGTCCTGGAAGCGGTGTTCGTTGTAAGGGCGATGGAGACCCCGCTTGAAGAGCATGAGCTAGGAAGCGAATGGAAATCAGCACAATCAGGCGACAGGGTTTTGAAACCCAACAGCAGCAAAAACGGGGGAATGGAGAATGCGAAATGACGATTCCCGCAACAGTCAGAGACCTCATTGACGGCATTAAGCCCGGTGACACCCTTGTCGTCCTCGATCGCGAAGAAGCAGACGGTCAAGGCCGGCATGAATTCACCGCATACTGGAAAGACGCGGACAGACTTCGAGGGCAGTGCTTCCGTGCGGACTTGCAGGGATTTCTGGCTCGGCATGAGAAAGCAACTGTGGTGACGCAAGAAGCGCTGAAGGCAGCGTATGAGGCACGGAGAGGGGTGGCGGCATGAAACAGATACGGCTTATTCGTTTAGAACTTCGGGATTTTCAGGGAGGATCGTTTTCGTTGGATGCGGACGGTGAGGACGTGAACGTGTCGGGCGATAACGGAACCGGCAAAACGCGCCTCGCCTCGGCATTCTCATGGCTCCTGTTCGGGAAAGACAGCCTTGGCCGCGTTGATTTCGAGCTTAAAAATCTGGACGCCCAGGGCGAGGCCGAACACGGTCTTGAACATTCCGTCGAGGGTACGCTTTCCGTGGACGGCGAAACCGTCACTCTCAGGCGCGTCTATTCAGAATCGTGGACCAAAAAGCGCGGGTCTGCAACATCGACATTCTCCGGTCATTCAACTCAGTATTATGTTGACGGCGTACCGAAGCAGGAAAAGGATTATAAATCGTACATTGCGGATCTCGCCGGCGACGAGTCGATATTTCGACTCCTGACAAGCCCCACGGTGGCACCTGCCCTTCACTGGCAGAAGCTCCGCGCCCTGCTTCTGGACGTATGCGGCGACATGACGGACGCCGATGTTATTGCCTCTGACGCGCAGCTTGCCCCGCTTGCAGCCATTCTCGGCAAGAAATCAATCGACGATCACCGTAAGGTTGTGACCGCCCGGAAATCCGAAATCAACAGGGAATTGACAGCCCTGCCGGTCAGGATCGACGAGCAGCGCCGGTCCCTACCGAACGTGACGGTACTCGACCGCGGGAAGATCACCGCAGAGATTGCCAGTCTCGAAACGTCCATCAATGCCTCAAAGCTCAAGCTCCAAGGAGTCGATACGGGCGGTGCCATTGCGGACCTGTCTAAGAGGTTGGCCGGGGTCAATGCCGACATTCAGAAGTTGGAAAGCGGCCATTACACCGAAACGATGAAGACGGTCAACGGTTTAAATCAACAGGCTACCGAGGCCGCCGATCTGTTACGGTCTAACCGCAACCGGCTATTGTCCATTGATGGCGATACAAAAAGCCAGTTGGCGGCGATATTGTCCATCGACAAAGAGTTGTCGTCTTTGCGCGATAAATGGACTGCCGTTGATGCCGAGACGTTTCAGGACACCACCGTAGACACATGCGCGGCCTGCGGGCAGTCTTTGCCCGTGAACCGCGTCCAGGAAGCCAGAGAGAAAGCATTGGCGGCATTCAATCTTGACAAGGCTGAACGTCTTGGCCTTATCGAACGCCGGGGCCATGATCTTGCAGAAGACAAAGAGCGTCGGCAGGGTATGGTTGACGCCTTGGGTAAAGAGCGTGAAATCGTTGGGTCGGGATTGCCGGAGATTGCGGATAAGGTCCAGACGGTCACGGCAGAGCGCGACCTTGCTCGCAAACAGTCCGCAGACTACACGACGATCCCCGGACGCTCCGAACTTCATCTTGAGGCCGCAAGCATTCAGCGGCAGATCGAAGTTGAACGCGCCGGGCACTCTCAGGACGCCGGAAAGATACGCGAAGAAATCAGCACCTTGAGCGCTGTTCTCTTGAATGCAAAGGCCGACGCCGACAAATTCACCCGCCGCGAACAGGGCGAAAAGCGCATCGAGGAATTAAAGGAGTCGGAAAAGAAGTTGGCCGCCGAGTTCGAGAAGTTGGAAGGCGAGCTTTACCTTTGCGACCAGTTTATCAAGACAAAGGTTTCTCTCCTGAATGACCGCATCAATGGCCGGTTCGAGATTGTGCGTTTCAGGCTGTTCACGCAAAACATAAACGGCGGAATTGAACCCTCATGCGAGATCACCGTCAACGGGATACCGTACAACGGTGGGCTTAACTCGGCGGCACGGACCAATGCAGGGCTTGATATTTGCCGCACCTTGTCGGAGCATTACGGGATACTGGCCCCTACATGGGTCGATAACGCCGAAAGCGTGAGCCACCTTGTGGACATGAAGGCACAGGTGATCCGGCTTGTAGTGAGCGAACCCGATAAAGCCCTGCGCGTGGAAATGGCGCGGCAGGCGGTAGCGGCATAGTAATCTATCAATAACCCATAAAAGGAGGCTTCACATGGCACCCAACACAGCAACAGCAGAAAAGGACAAGGCATTGACGCCGACAAAGAATGCAGCGGCACCGGCGGCGGGAACGGGAACGACGCTGGCAATTCAGGCCAAGAGCATCGTCGATATTGTCGAGGCCCGCGTCCAGCAGTTCATCAAAAACGGTCAACTCGATATGCCGAAAGACTACAGCGTGGACAACGCCATGAAATCGGCGTGGCTCGTGCTCCAGAACGTCGAGGACCGTGACCACAACAAGGCGCTGGCAGTCTGCACCCGTGACAGCGTGGCGAACGCACTGCTTGACATGGTGGTCCAAGGCTTGAACCCCGGCAAAAAGCAGGGATATTTTATCGTCTACGGAAAGCAGTTGACCTTTCAGCGGTCCTATTTCGGGGCAATGGCCGTCGCGCAGATGGTCAATCCGAAGATCGGCGAGTTCGCCTTTGCCGTGGTCTACGAGGGCGACAAGTTCAAGTATGGTATACAGAACGGCAAAAAGATCGTAACGCTCCACGAACAGGACATTGACAGCGTGGACAAGACGAAGATAAAGGCCGCTTACTGCATCGCCCTGGACAAGGCGGGCGAGCCGATGAAGACCGAGATCATGACCTTTGACGAAATTAAGACTGCGTGGAAGCAGTCGAAGATGAGCCCGATCGACGAGAAGGGAAACGTCAAGGAATCCAGCACACACGGGAAGTTCACTGCGGACATGGCGCTCAAGACCGTGATCAATAAGTGCTGCAAGGTGATCATCAACGCATCGTCCGACAATACCCTGCTCCTGGAGCGCATCAACCGCAACGAAGACTTGTCCGACTCCGCTGCCGTCGCCGTGGATATTCAGGATCACGCCAATACCGGAGATGTCGTGCAGATCGAAGGCGGGACGGTGGACGCCGGGACCGGAGAGGTACGCGAGGAACTGGAGCCGGAAGATCAGGCGCAACCGGAGAAAGAAGACGCGCCCGTCTGCGTGTGCGACGACATGACCAAACAGGGCGTGAAGGAATGGTCGTGCCCTGTACACGGGACGTACAAAAACGGAAGGTTCTCGGCCCCACAGTTACCGCTCGGCGGCACTGACAAGGCTGGCAAGAAGAAAGGCCCCGGCTTCTAATGATGCACTTCAAGCCCATAGCGAGCTCGTCCAAGGGAAACGCTTACATCGTCGAGGCTGACGGGGTAGCGCCCCTGCTTCTTGAGGCCGGGATACCGATCCGCTCGTTGCGGGAAAAGATCGGCTTCAACATGACGGGACTCGCCGGGTGCCTTGTGAGTCACGAGCATGGCGATCATAGCAAGGCCATCAAAGACCTGCTCAGGGCAGGCGTGGATTGCTTTATGTCATGGGGCACGGCTGAAGCGCTCGGCGTAATGGGCCATCATCGAGTCTATACCATCGGCGATCACACGGTATTTGAGCCTGTGAAGATATCCACGTGGACGGTCAAGCCGTTTTTGCTTGAACATGATGCGACCAGCCCTACAGGATTTTTCATCGCTCACGGAGACGAACGGCTGTTATTCATTCCAGACACAGCCTACGTCAAACAACGCTTTGAAGGCGTTACAATCATCGCCATAGAGTGCAATCACATAGGCGACATCCTGAGCAATAACATCATCGAAGGGCACATACCCGCCGTGGTGGGGAAGAGGGTCCGGCGAAATCATATGAGCCTCGAACAGGTAGTAGCAATGCTGAAAGCCAACGACCTTTCACGCTGCCGGCGCATATACCTCTTGCACCTTAGCGACGGCAATTCCGACGAGCGCCGGATGGTGCGCGAGGTCCAAGAAGCCACCGGCATCCCCACGGAAGCCGCACAATAAAAAGGAGCCCCAATGCCAGACAAAAAACCTATTCAGATTTCAGGAAAAAACCTCGCAGCACTCGCCATGCCAGACGCTTGCCCGCGCTGCTTCTGGATCAAGAACACCGTAAAGAATTTGCCGTTTCAGATATTCCCCGGCATTTTCGCATCGATCGACAGCTACACAAAAACCGTGGTCCACTCCGCGTTCGATCATGTCGGTAAGGCCCCTGCATGGCTCCCGGAATTATCCGAGGCTGTCAGGTATCTCAAGGTTCCGCACTGGTCGAAGTCCAAGCGCATAGACCCAGAGACCGGGATTATCGTTACCGCTGTTCCTGACGAACTCTTGGAATGCGCTGATGGATCTCTGATTATTCCGGACTACAAGACCGCACGATACACCGATGGGCAAGACAAACTGTTACCCCTCTACCGGGCACAGCTTAACGCTTACCGCTGGGTATGGCAGGGGCTCGGTGCCACCGTTAAATCGTTGCCGCTGATCTACTGCGAACCGATGACCGATGCTCCGGTATTTGCCGTCGCCGGCTTCGATCTGCGTTTCATCCCGAAGACAGTCCTGATTGACATTGACGACAATGTGGTGCCTGAACTTCTGCGGCAAGCGCACAGGATATTGACTTCCGGCATACCTGAGAAAAGCAATGAGTGCGGTGATTGCGAGAAGCTGAGTGCGCTTGTTGAGAAAGTCAGGTGACGACCGAACACTTCCACGCCCGCACCGCCGCCGAGATCGACCAGTGCGCCAATTTTCTGAAGCTGGCGATCCCTGCCCAAGGGTGGAGAATAACGTACACTCCGTGGAGGGAAAAGCGGTCGCTCAGTCAGAATTCGTTTATGCACGTAATATACCGGGACATCAGCAACTACCTAATCAGCAAAGGCCGTTCAGAGTGGACGCCTGGAAAAGTCAAATTGATGCTTAAGAACAAGTACCTTGGCTGGACGGAAGTTGAGTTCACCGATGTTGTGACCGGGCAAGTAACCACCAGAGAAGTGCTGAAATCATCGTCAGCATTGGATGTAGGGGCGGCAAACCACTTCATAACTGAGATCATAGAATGGGCGGCCAGCATCGGCATTGAGATCAAAGTACCCGCTGAGTGCGAGTACCGGGATGTGTTGAATACGCAGAATAGGTAACGTGCGCATGACGCGCCGCAAGGCGTGTCGCTGTCGATGCGCTGGTTAAAATCCAGCGCAAGAAAGGACACATGAGAAACGATTCTCTTTATAAATTTATGGCAGAAGAAATTCAACAAGCCAAAACGGAGAAACAAGCCGAAGTCATCGCCGGGAACATTGTCAAAGAGGCACTTTGGCAGGGAGAGCTTACAGCATACCGAAAGCTCTTGTCACATGTTCATGCCGAAAGCGGAACGAATGACTTTCTTCCCTTGTTCGGAAAATTTTAACAATGAGTTGTTCGGTGCGGTAGCATCCGAACGAACGACTCGTTAGGCCATTTCACAGGGAGGGAATAAGCAATGTATAAACCGTACAAGCCAGAAGAAAAGATTGTTGACCGTGCTGTCGAGCTTTGGAAACGAATGCTGAAAAATCCGAAATTCGACAATGGAGATTCAAGCGTTAACGGGTTTTTCGCTTCTTCGATGGCTAAGATGATCCCGAACAATGCCACGGATGAAGTTCTTCAGGCATTCGGGGACAACCTGAAAGCCGCGCTGATGAACCCAGACCCGGAATATAAACAAGAATTTTTCCACTCTTCGTTGGGCGTCGATTACGGACCCGACAAGGTTCTTCACGAAGCCGCTGAAAAGGCCGGTCTAAAAATGGAGTTCCCCTGGAAAACTACCATGTCCCTTTGGACTGAGTACGTTTCGGTTTCGGCGGGGTACGGAGCCGATCGCGTTTATCATTACCCGTTGGCCGATGGGCGGTGGCTGATGACGACGCTTTGCGGTTCTGATATTTCAAAGATCATAGCATATTGTGAAGGCAAAGAACTGGCGTTCGAGATCGAGGGTCAAAAGGTCTAACACCAATTTGACGCGCAAGCGTCAGCGCAGCCGCAGTCGAAATTTTGGTTATGCGTGCTTTCAATCTTAACTTCATAGGAGCAGACAAATGAAAACAATAGTTGTCAGATGGGTAAAAGAAGAAACATTCGGTTACGATAAAGCCATGCGAGTTGAATTTTCTTGCCATGAACGGTTTGTAGTTGGCAGTCGCTTTGACTTTGGATTTTTCAGCATAGCCACAGACGAGGGATACACAATTGTTTCATTACCGATGGAAAAGGATTTAGACGCATAACGCGGAGGTAACGATGCGGAGCGAAGCGGAGCAATCAGTTGACCGACTGGTTGTGTGCGATGTATGCAAACAGGAAATACAGGAAAGCGCCATGACCGATGTTGATGATCTTGAGCCGAACGGCGATCATAAGACGTTGCTCGTTTGTCCGATGTGCATTGATGCCATGCAGCCGGTACATGAAAGCATGATGCAAGTAACGCGAGAAATGGCATGTGACGCAGGGGACCGGAGCATGGAAGGTTCGTGGATTAAGTGGTAGTACACAACACGAACATGACCCGCTTTTGACGGGTCGATGTTCTGGTTGGACGCGGGTTTTGTCCAGCCAGAACGGAAAGGAATTAATTATGGATAAGCGGCAGCAATACGGATACATCAAAAATCAAATATGCCTTTTCTGCGGAAACATCGAGGACATAGAACCGGACGTGGAGCGCCCGTCATGCGGCGTTTGTGAAGTTGTGGGCAGCGAGGTTGAAACATACGGGCATTGCTCGGAGTGGACGGAAATTAGATAGCGTCCAACGTCCGGGTCAGTCGCGCGTCTTGCGCGACGATCTGGACACGGTGGTTAGTCTCGGGGTTAATTCTATGAACGACAAAAAAAGAGCCGCACTCGATACGCTGATTGATAAAGTAAAACACGCCTATGAGCTTTTGGAGAACATGGACCACGACACGCTTGCCATGTTGATATTAGATTCTCCTTCCATTCGAGAATACTACGCTACTAAGAAGAAAGCAATGTCGGTTTGTATTTACTGCGGTATGGCAATAGAGCACCCGGAAGACCCAGAAAAAATCGCAGAGATTCATCATGCCCTTGTAAAGCATGATGCGCGTTGTCCTCAGAATCCGTTTGTTTTTGCGTTGAAACAGGTTAGACAAATTGCCAAAGACGGACGGGACTGGAACCCCGGACATTTCTGTGAATCTCGGAGCAAGATGCAGTCAATCGTTGACCGGTGCGACAATGTTTTAAGAGACTAACGCCTGAGTTGTGGGGCGGGCCGCTTGCGGCACGTCCCGCACGAACGACGGGTTATACGGCTGGCGGTTACTACGGAGAACAGGATGCACAACTTGCAAAAAAATATGAGCAACGCCACTTTGCCGCCAGTGCTTGACGCCTGCTGCGGTAGCCGGATGTTTTGGTTTGACCGCAAGGACGACCGGGCGACGTTCGTGGACAAGCGCCGGGAGCGGCACACGCTGCCCGACATTTCCAGCAAGGGCGGAAGCCGCGAACTGGTAATTGACCCTGACCACTTGGCAGACTTCACCGACCTGCCTTTCCCGTCCGACACGTTTGCGCTGGTGGTTTTCGATCCACCGCACTTCGAGCGCAACGGCGCGACCGGATGGGTGGGGTTGAAGTACGGCACGCTGAAAGGCGATTGGCAGTCGATGCTGCGCGAGGGATTTGCCGAATGCTTCCGCGTGCTGCGGCCTGAAGGGGTTTTGATTTTCAAGTGGTGCGAGGACGAGATACCCGTTTCGCGGATTCTTGCACTGACACCGGAGCGCCCGCTTTTTGGCCACCGCAGCGGCAAGCAGCAGAAGACGCATTGGGTGACGTTTATGAAGCCGTATAACGCGGGGATGACCCGCACAGGAGAACCAATGAGCGACGAAAAAACCATGAACGAAACAAATGAGAATAAACCAGCCGGAGTCGATCCCCTGGTTATGACAATCGCGGATATAAGAGAATCTCTTGGAGTAGGACACAAGCCGATGCTTTCCGAACTGCCGGGCATTTGCAATGAATTTCGATTACTACTTTCAGAGGCTCGGTCATTTTGCCTTCGCATGGATTGCGACGGAGATCCACTGAATGACGATCTGGCGAGACGCATACAAATAGCTTTACGGATAACGCGAGGATGAGACGCGGCTTTCCGCGTCGTTCTCGATCCTCTGGTTAAAATCCAGAGGGAAAGGAAAGGCATGAACGAGCAGGAGAAAAAAGAAGTCGAAGAGAGCATAACTTTATCAGAAGAAATTGTCCGTGCAGCTTGTATTAAGGTGCTCACAGATAAGCATTTTGAACTTGCGAAACGAAGCTATCCGCCGCCAAAAATCCTTTTGGATTTGGCACAGGAGATGAGGGAACTTAAATTTTAACGCCCGGATGACGGGCGCGGGTCTTGCGACCCGTCGATACGTTGGTTGGACTCAGAGGTGATCGAATGGCATGGACATATTTGAAATTCAATAAAGCCGGGAACATCTTGAAACGCTCCCCGAAATTGCCGGGCGAGAGACACGCATACCTCGGGTTTGATCTTCTTCGGATGATGACCGTGATCGGGTATACCGAGCGGGGCGGGTTCAGTTCGTTCCTCGGACCGAACGTAAACGACGATTGCAATATTGTCGCCTGGGCTCCGCTGTCTGAAAAAGAGAGCGCCGACATTGATGTGATCCAGAAAAATTGTCCCTTTTATCCATGGGACGATGGAGATACATGCGACGCATCGGAAATACCGCTGTTGATTCGATGAGTCCAACCAGGCATTAGATCGTCTTTAAAAGGTATCGAGTATGCTAAACAATCGTAAAACACGCGAAGAGATTAGGGAATTTAACTCCCGACGCGCTAGCCATGCAGCAAATGTTAGGTGGCAACGGGAACACGAAAACAGTCCGTGCCCAATCTATGGCGATCCGAGACCTGACGAAATGTATGAGTTTGTCATGCGAAATAAAATGTCAGGCAAAGAGCATACATTCTGTTTCATCCGGGGCCGCGCAATGATTCGTTCAGGATTGATATGGACGGAGAGCCGTGGAAAGTTGGCGGATTCACGCTGATATTTAGGGAGCTTCAAAGAAGTCTAGTCAAGACCAAGCCGGGGAGGTCATGGTGAGACAAAAAAAATTAAAGACACGCAAAGGAAACGAACTCTCCACTGAACATTTAAAGGCGAGAATTTTGAATTCTGTCAATATAGATACTTCGTCTGGGTGTTGGCTGTGGACAAGAACTTGTAATAACAAGGGATACGGAACCATGACAGTAAACAAAAAGACTGTCCTTTCGCATCGCATCAGCTTTGAGGTATTTAATAGAAGATTGCTTGATCGAACACTAGTATTGCATCGTTGCGACAATCCGCCTTGCTGTAATCCAAATCATTTATTTTCAGGGACTCATCAAGATAACGTGCTTGATGCAATCAAAAAGGGGCGATTGTTTAGACTTCCACCCATAAGCTTTACAGGCTCATCAAATCCAATGTCTAAGCTTATTGAAAAAGATGTGAAGGAAATAAGAACAAGACTTTCCAGTGGAGAGTTTCAAGAAAGTATAGCCAAAGACTATGGTGTATCTAAATCATTGATTTCTGCAATTGCAACCGGCAGGCTATGGAGTATTTAAACCAAAGCGGGAGAATATTTTGATGACTGAATCGGATGTTTGTATCTGGAAAGCCCCAGACGGAATCTGCGGACCAGACTTATCAATCCCCGGCGAGCAGGTGCCGTGCAAAACGGAAGGATGCCGTCACTACGAAGCGTACAGGAAGCCGGCAATGCTGCCGGAAGAGAGCAGGAAGGAGGAGCAGGAATGACAAAAGAAGAACTTGCATCACAACTTGATGGCGCTGAATACCCCCTCCGCATATCTGAGGATATGCGCAAGCTGGCAAAAGCATCGGGCCTCGTCGTCGTATACGGAGCGTCAGACGACCTCATGGAATTCGACGGTGCGATTCATGATGAGATAGGAGCGTATGAGGGTACTACGGCCAGACTCCATCGTACAGACATTTTGCAGCCTCATGATGATTGCGACTGCGAATACTGCGGGTACAAAGTGCTGGCCGCCAAGTGTGCCGCGATCAAGGCGATATGGGATCAGGACGGGTACGCGTGGGTATATGAAACGAATATCCCGCACGCTACGTTCGAGATTCTTGACGGTGGTGGAAGATACTGCCGGGGGATTGTGTTGAGCGTGGAAGATCTTCCGGTGGTACTATGACCGGCGACATGCGCAATGGGCCGGTGACGGTGGAGATGAAGGGGAGGGAGAATGACTGAGACAGAGTGGCTCTGCAACTTAAAACCAGGAGATGAGGTGTTTATCACACTCAGATACGGGAGGCATTATGACTCTGCTTTAGTTTCACGCATTACCGATTCGCAGATAGTCATATCATTCGCAAACTTATTATCAGGATATAAATATGATAGAAAATTCAGGAAGCGTGATGGCGCTGAAATTGGTCTCATAGATAGGAATTATCTAAGAATGCCTACCCCTGAAAGAAGAGAAGAGCGAGAGATTGCATTGCTCCAGGACCGTGTGAATAGACTAAGGGGCAAGCTGAGTACGCCCAATGACCGTCAAACGCTCGAAGCTATGGTTGCAGCACTGACGCCATTTGTGAAGGATACTATCAAGTGAGCTGCCAATACGTCCGCCAATACTACGGCGTCCCCGCCTGCATCGGCCGGCGCGTCACCTGTTACGGCAAGCCGGGGATAATCGTTGAGGATCGCGGGAACTATATCGGCGTCACCCTGGATGAGCAGAAACCCGGCACCGTGCGCAATTACCATCCGACAGACGGTATCGTGTACGGGGAGATGGGCCGCATCAGGAAGATGACGCGCTCGCAGGCGAGATATAACGAGTACCGGAAATTCGCTGATTGCTTTGAGGACTTCAGGCATTTCCTGATGTACGACTCGGCAAGGCGGCGCAGTGAGCCACATGAGGACCGTGGCGGGATGTTTGGGATGGGAGGGGTTTAACCGTGAAGGCACTTTCCTTGCTCCAACCATGGGCCTCAGCGATCATGCTCGGATACAAGCAGATCGAAACGCGCTCATGGCGAACCGATTACCGAGGCCGCATAGCGATTCACGCATCGAAGAGATTCACGAAAGATGATTGGGAGTTTATGCAGCACGAGCACTCAATCGGGAATTTATACCCGCCTGGATTGCCACTTGGGGCAATCATCGGACTTGCAACTATCGTGAGTTGCGAAAGGACTGAATATTGGAGGCCATTAATTTCCGAACTTGAAGATTCATATGGAGATTATTCCAATGGCCGGTGGGGATGGAAGCTTGCGGAGATTGAACCATTTGAAAAACCTATCCCGTGCAAGGGATCGCTCGGACTGTGGACTGTACCTGAAGGATTATTGGAATGACCGTTCCCAAAGAAACCGACCTCGCCAAAAAGGTTATTTCAATGCTTGCCGAAGCTGGATGGCTTGACATTTATCAGGAGGTGGTGGCCCCTGCTGGCCGCTTTCGCTGAACTTTAAGGAGGAGTAAATGCCAGAACCAAAAGACGAAACATGTCCCGACTGCGGACGGATCAAGGCGCGTAACGCTGCCGGGATGGGCATGGGCTACTGTCCGAAGTGGTACGCGATCCGGGACGCCGACGCAGAGCTCGACTGTGACAGGGTGCGGCAAATGAAAGACGGGTTGCATTGTCTATGGTCCCGTGCCGATGAAGATTCGGATTGCTGGGAAACATCCTGCGGTAACGCCTTTTGCATTAATGATGGGACGCCGAAAGAGAATAATTTTAGCTTCTGCGCATATTGCGGGAAGCCGCTGATTGAAGATTCTGATTTATTGCCGGTTGATGGAGAATAATCGTGAACGAAAAACGCGCTAAGAAGCTCCTACAGTGCATAGCAGACAACAACCCTGTTGAACTGGCTATCGGATTTCTGCGGTACGAAGCTTTGCGGAAATTGAACCCGCGTGAATTTACGGTGATCCATCAAAAGAATACTCAGGGCGCGTTTTTTGATGACCTAGTTGATGAGATGATTGAGAAGGAATGATTGAGATGGTGAAGGAGGAAGACTAAATGAAGTACCTTGATGAAGTTATAAAAGGCCCGTTGACGGAAGTCTTTATTGAAGGCCCTCCGTATCAAATTATGGGCGAAAAAACATGGCAACCAGCAAAGCCCATCGGAGGGGTAAGGTTTAAACAGAGGATCAAAGACGCCTGGTATATCCTGACGAACCGGGCAGTTGCGGTACGGTGGTATTGATGCCCGCACAGGTGATCGTAAGCAAAAAAGGCGACGGCGCGGAACTGGTTGAAGATACAGGGTTGCGCGTTCAAGTATCCCACCCTGACGGCATGAAACGCCGACATGCTGAAGTGGTCTTTGCGCGTCTCGGATGGTATCGCTACGGGTCGTGGGCAAACAGGGAATTTGGGTATGCGGCTGAATTTAGAAGGCGATGAAAGGATAGCCATGGGCATGGAAACTGAACAAGAATTTTTAGCCGGCATGAAGCTATTCAACAACGACCATTTCCCCGACGGCTGGCCTGCCGTGCGGATGCGGGATATCAATAGGCTACTTGAGATAATTGCGGAGCGCGATAAGTCTCTCTCGGAACAGGCTAAAGATTATGCTGCTAGACACGTTGGCTTCGCGAAGGAGCTTGACCGTTTGTGCGAGGTCAATGAGGAACTAAGCAAGGCACTTGAGTTAGCATGTGAACATGTTTTGCCTGCAAGCGTGAAGCTGGTTGATGATACATTCAGCATTGAGGAAATAAACAACAATGTTCCGCTGCAACAGAACTGAGTTTCTGCGTGCAGACTGCATCATACCGAAACGTGGGAAGCACTGTTTGACATGAAGCAGGGTTGCGCAGTGATAGCGGAATACTTTGGGAAGGAGAAGTAATGCAGCGATCAAACATAGAGTGGTGTTCGCACACGAGTAACCCGATACGTGGTAAGTGCCTACATTTATGCCCTTATTGCTACGCCGAACGCCTCCGCCTTCGCTTCAAGCAGCCGGAAGCCATCTCATGGGCAGGCAAGGAACTGTATGAGATCGAAAGGCGCAAGAAGCCGGCAACGATCTTCATGGGCAGCATGTATGACATCTTCGGGTCCTGGGTGCCTATCGAAATGCCGCAGATGATCATCGACACCGCGAAGCGTTGCGATCAACACTCCTTTATCTTTCTTACGAAGAACCCGGTGCGATACGGGATCTATGATTTCCCCGACAACTGCTGGATCGGCTACAGCGACGACGGCACGAAGGATATGCGCAACTGGGTGCATTTCAAGGGGCGCAAGAATACGTTCGTCTCGTTTGAACCGCTTATAGGCCGGACCATAAATATCAACATGTCCGTCGTGGGATCAGTAATCATCGGCGCAATGACCGGCGGCGTAGACAATATCAGGCCCGACAGGGGTATCGTGGACGGGATTATCGCGGCGGCCGGCAGCAAGCCGGTATTTCTGAAAAACAACCTTATTGCGCTGTTTCCGGACCTTCCGAAAAGGCATGAAACGGCGTGGAAAATGGAGAAGTAATGAGGCCGATAAAGTTCATACTGTACGACACCCAAACGCAAGGAGTGGGTACAGAAATGGGGACCATGTGGCAGTCTGATCAAAAAATCGTCTTGGCGAAAGCTAAACGAAAGATGGAGAACGGGACGCTGGGAAAGGAGAATGTATGAAAAACACTCTCGGATGGAAAAGCATGGGCTCTGCTGGAGCCTGCAATATTTGCGATCGAGAGTGGAAACACAAAAAAGAGCGCAAGGAGGGGAAATGACCCGCACTGTCTTCCTCGACTCATTCAGCGGCGGAGCCGCTACAAGTATTAACCCAAAGGACCGCACCAGCGACAATGTGCTCCGTGTGCTGTCCAGTGATCCGCGCGTCAGCACCTGGGACATGAGTGAACTTCCGTGGTTGCGGAAGGCGATAGCCGACCTTGTGGCTCGTGGGATGATCCGGGAGGTGGATGAGGCGTATCCGTGGTTGAGATACGAGGTGAAATGCTGAGGCCGTCCCCTGTCAGGAAACGGCCTCGTAGCTCCTTCTACGATTGGCAGATGAGCTTACCGCTTAGTATAGTGAAAAATAATATCTTTGATTGTTACCGACAACGCGCTTGCCGCATTATTTGTTTCCATCACCCTTGTAACTATCGAAATTGCGGATGAAGAATTAAGCCATGCAGGGTTATCGAAGGTTTTTGTAAGCACATGATTTTCATGTGTTGACCCGTCACTATTAGACCTTTTTGCTGCTGTATCGTGGTTAGAGTCATAGCTCATTGATAAATTCGACGGGATTGATGGCGCGGAACCGTCAGATGGCGCTGTTCTCGTTCTTACGGTAATCCCAATATCGTCACCTGGGTCAGAGTTTGTTATATTATATACCATGGTTACTGAGGTTGGCATTATCCCATATGAGGTAGTAGTAACCATAGAGACAGGAATCTCTATGACGTGAAAATGCTCCGTGTTGTTTGCTGCATCTCTTGCTAATGAGGGTAAATAGTCGGCGTCGTAAGTTCTTGTCCAAGTACCTGAAACAGCCGTTCCTAAAAGGCCAATTACCGAAAGACTGGCCGTTTCATCGTATCCCGAGAAATCGCCATAGTACCGATACCCATTATCTGTTATTGTGACCACTGCCCCTTCGTCTCTATTCCCTTGATACCAAAAACTGTCATTTGCCGTTAAGGATATCACTGAAAGACCCGTGTAGTTTGATCCAATAAATGAATTAATAAATTTGATTTTTGGTTGATAGGAACCTA